>Ga0315279_10009429_pt1 | contig 11637 bp, 8 predicted proteins | sample YL17G06_20_MG_FD_203694 | JGI IMG/M metagenome (GOLD analysis project Ga0315279, IMG submission 203694) | Sediment microbial communities from Yellowstone Lake, YNP, Wyoming, USA - YL17G06_20 | ecosystem: Environmental > Aquatic > Freshwater > Lake > Sediment | place: USA: Wyoming | collected...
TCTCTCTCAACAAGAAATACTAGCAAGTTAAAATTCAGACGAGTGATTCTGAACGTTTCATCCATTCGAACTGCCACCAAACGATCAGATCGGTTGCAAGATGCCAAAACGGACGTATACAATGTGAAACTAGACATCAACTTCCGTTCAAAGTCTCTTGAGGAACGCGAAGCCTGGTTAAGCGGGAAGTTCCACAAAGTGGAACGAAGCGACATCATTCTCTGTGCTGCAATAGCTTTCTACGGAATCTTTTTTTCGCTCCTCACGATCCTCCGATACTATTCGTTCATGACTCGCGCATGGGATTTTGGCATTTTCACTCAATCTCTTTGGACAACGCTATACGCGAACAGATTCCTCTATAACACATGCGAACTGTTTGTAAACCCAAGTGGATCGTTCTTCGGCGTGCATTTCAGTCCAATAGTGTTTTTCATTTTGCCGTTCTATCGACTGGTGACCGCGCCTGAGACTCTGCTAGTTATCCAGTCATTCATTTTAGCACTTGCCGCCGTCCCAATCTACAAGCTGGCAAAAGAATACGCTGGCGGAAGAATTATAGGTTTATTGTTTGCTGCAGTGTACCTGATGTACCCGTCATTACATTTTGTTAATTGGTACGACTTCCACGTTCAGGCGTTTCTTCCACTCTTTTTTGGGTTCACGATGTACTACATCACAAAGGAGAACTGGCCTAAGTATTTTCTGTTCCTTTTTCTTTCACTGCTTGTCGAAGAACACGCTGCATGGATTGTAGCGTTCATAGGAGTCTACATAACTTGGAAACATAGAAGGCAAATTCTGTCATCGATCAGAAGTAATGAACCTGCGGGAAGAAAAGTGCTTTTCATTTCAGTCGCTACGATTCTGATAGGTGGTTTGTGGTACTGGTTCACCCTTTGGCAAAGAAACACTTTCTTTCCAACCAACCCCGAAGCCACGGGTGACTTTCTGGGTTCCACCAACTTTGCCATATTAGGGGCAAGGGATCCTCTACAGATTCCGTGGCTGGTGATAACAAGACCTTGGAACGCTATTCAAGCTTTGGCGTTTGATGGACAATACAAACTCCTCTATCTTGCACTCCTTTTCGGACCGTTAGCTTACGTTTCGTTCAAAGCTCCGTCTGCCCTAATACCTACTATCCCCTGGTTTGCGTTCTCATCTCTGTCACAATCTATAGTCCACCATACACTCGGTAATCATTATCAGGCCTATCTGGTTGCTTTCATATTTGCTGCTTCAGTGTTCGGACTGAGAAAAAATTTCTTGAAAACTCCCAGCCTGAGAAGCATCAAAGGCTCGATTTGGAAGATAGTTGCCTTTAGCCTTGTTTTTTTCTTCATCACAAGTCCACTTTGCCCAGTGATCAACTTGGCATTTCCGGACTATACTCATATTGGCATAGGACCGCACGAGCTACAATTGAACGAAGTTGTCAGCATGATTCCGGCCAACGCTTCGATCTTGACACAAAACAATATATTTCCTCAGGTTTCGCAAAGGGTTGATGCATATGTTGTGCCAGACCCCTATATAACCGCGGGTTCAGATTCAAAGATTCTAGCTCTCAGATTCGTCAATGAAACGATAGAACACGTGGATTACATATTATTAGACAATAAGACCGATCCAGTAGCAACCAGTTTTGTGGTTTCTCTATTGGAATCGAAGCCTCAGTTCACCTTCGTACTCATAGCAACCAGGGACAATGGCACGATTCGGCTCTACTGGAACTGTAATTTAAAGGAGCCGTGACCTAGGAGGGACCTCGATGCCAAGAGTTATACTGAAGAAAATCATCAACTTCGAGCATGTTGAAAATTGGTTGAGTTACAAAGTGTTCAAGCTCGATGCGAGCACGCTTGTTTTAGGGCTCGCCATTCTAACATACACTGGCTTGCTATCATATTTCACCATACTCAAGCATAATTCATTTCAGACGTACGCATGGGACCTCGGCATTTTCAATCAAGCATTTTGGACAACTATTCACGACGGAAAGTTTTTCTACTCGACAGTTGAGTTGCTCATCAATCCTTCCGGCAGTTTCTTTGGAACACATTTCAGTCCGATCATTTTTCTGATCCTTCCTCTTTATGCCCTCTATCAGACTCCACAGTCGTTACTTGTGTTACAGTCATTCGTGTTGGCCTTGGGAGCTCTACCCCTATACAAACTTGCGAAGCTTATTGGAAAGCACAGAATTTTCGCACTTTCGTTCGTGTTCGCTTATATGCTGTATCCCCCTCTTCAGGGCATAAACTGCTTTGATTTTCACGTCCAGAGCTTTCTGCCACTATTCTTCTTCTCAGTTCTCTATTTCTTGGAGACACAAGACTGGAAGCCATATTTCCTCTTCATTTTTCTATCATTAATGGTAGAAGAACACGCTGCGCTGATCGTTGCTTTTGTCGGTCTCCTTGCGATTCTGCAGCACAGAAGACATTTGCTAAAAGAATTGAAGAACAAGAATCTTAAGGACACACTTCTATTAGTGTCCCTTTTGACGGTTGTATGCGCAGTTTTCTGGTACGCACTGACCATACCTTTTCGCAACACTTTCTTCCCCGTGAATCAGACATTCGTTTCGACCTTTAAGGCAGCAAGCAACTGGAGAATTCTCGGTGTCGAAGACCCAATAACAATTCCTTTCTATGTATTCCTACACCCTGCTAATGCGATTACCGCTCTGAGCTATGATAGCCCATTGAAACTGAGCTACCTAATCAGTCTCTTTGCACCGCTTGCATTCATGTCATTTCTCAAAATACGGTACCTTTTGCCCGCGCTTCCTTGGTTTGTCTTTGCTCTTTCCTCCAACTATCAGCCCTACTACTTGATTCTCTTTCAATATCCCGCTTATGTAATATCGTTCATCTTTGTCGGAGCCATCTACGGGCTTGGTCGTGGCGGCCTAGACTCAAGAACTCTGGAGAAACACCTGACGATATTATTGACATTTAGCCTCATCGCATTCCTGCTGGTTTCTCCATTAAGCCCGACGTCAACTTTTGTGCATCAAGACTCAGGCGTAAACTCATTTTCCCAGCGAGATCGCCTGATAAGCCAGCTTCTAGCGTACATTCCTACTAATGCGTCTGTAATCACAGACAACGCATTCTTTCCACATGTCTCAAGCAGAAGCAATGCGTATGTCATACCCACGATACCTCCAGTTTGGAATGATCACGAACCTGAAGGAAAGAATTTTACTAAGGCGATCCTTGAGAAAGTTGAGTACATCATTGTGGACACAAAAACAGACCCCTTAGCGAGCAGCGTAGTTTTCTCATTGATAGGTGGAAATTCCACCTTCAAGCTTCTCGCATCGGTCGACAGTGTGGTCTTATTCAAGAAGGACTATGCCGGAAACGCGACTGTTCTCTTTCCCTACTATGCCATATATGATTTTGGCAGTCTCGGTCTCTATGGCGGAGAACTCATGACTTTACCCAATTCTACAAGCAGCAAAGTTCTGCATTGCAACGGAACGTTTCAACAGCCTTTGATGTTTTGGTTCAGTCCGCGCAATCCTTTGCCACCTGGAGACTACAACATAACAGTGAAAGCAGGAATCAATAGAACTGATGAAGTGTTTAGAGTTGACATGTGTGTCAACGGCGGGCGGGATATTCTGTTATCGAAGAATTTCTCTTTAACAGATTTTGTCAAAGACCAGCAATGGACGAACCTGACAATCTCATTTCGCACTGCTCAGCCTGTCGCAGATTTCGAAGTTAGGACTATTCTTTTTCCAGGAAATGCGGACATCTATTTGGATTATGTTGAATTTAGACAGATCAATCCTACCTGATGTCGGCGCACAGGATCAACAAACCTGGTCACTTTCTCCGCGTTTTATTCAGCAAATGAATTCGTTTCAAACAGATGTTGTCTGTGTTGGTTAGAACACGCTAATTTACGCTAGCCCATGGATTCAGCCAACTGGACCTTGTCCACAAAGTCGAACAAAGTATTTGACTAACCAGACGGCTGCATTCTTGGCGAATTTTGGTTTCACGCCTGCAAACAAGGCATCCGATAAGCCTATCGAAGAGAGTCGTCATGAAACAGAAATTCTCTATTGGCGCAAGCCCTAAATGCTTCGTACTCCCAAACCGTATCATCATGGATGCAAGGTCTGAAAGTCGACGTTATTCAGTAAGGCAAAAGTGAAAGTAATTAGGATCGTCGTGGAACATCACAGCCTCAACATCCCAGGTGAGCTGAGAAACTTCCTGTCCGTCCTAGAAGCGTTAAACCTGCCAAGACACGATGTCTCATTGATCACAGTCGAAAAAACGGACTGGAACCATGGGCGAAGAATTCTGGAGCAATACATTTGCCAGAGAAAACACTGTCACTTCAAGGCGAATGTCAAGCAGACTTTCAAACATTCCGATTTCCTCTACATATTTTTCAGTATTCACATTGCGATTATTGGCGCGCCCAATCAAAAAACGCTGCAATCAGGGTCCATTTGGACCCATTCGAGTCATGGTATCAGCAAGCTCACTCAGGATTATCATGTCCCATTTTACGGAAACGGCTCGATTCACGAGTCGCCACATAAAGAAGAACAAAATGTTTTCATTTAATCTCTCAAACTTGCTCGTGGATGGAATATATGGAATTGTTGAACCTGTCCGGCGCAGAACAAGAAAACCGAAGGACTCCAGTAAGTTCTTGAGTTCCTGAAACTCAAATTCGTGAACATGACCGCATTTCTCTGAGGAAATCAACCTACCGAACGTTAATGCTTTGTTAGGTGTTTGAATCAGCAGCTTGCCTTTTTTCTTCATGACTCGTCTTAGTTCTCTCAGCACCCGTGGGGGGTTATCAACATGTTCTAGAACTTCACTGATGACGATGAAGTCGAAGGAGCTCTCTCTGAACGGCAAGTGATGAGCATCCGTCAGCACTACGTCATTCTTGACGTAATTTCTTGCAGTTTTCAGAAACGGGAGAGAGACATCCATTCCGACGGCATTCTTGAGTCTGACTAGTTCTCTTCCCCATCCACATCCAACATCCAGAACTCGCTCAGTGCCGCTAGCGAATTCCATTGTTATGTTTCCTTTCGTTATCCAAGAAAACGAGTTAGCGGACGTTGCGACCCTTAGATCCGTTTGCAGTTCTTCAAGGTCACGTTTCTTCTTCAGCACGTGGTTTTTTGTGACCCAATCATATGGGTTTGTCATTTTCTCTGACCGTCTAATCAGGCAAAGTCAGACTATTCACTATAGTGATAAGCTTATCTTGAAAAGATGACTTGTCGTAATCCCATGCTCGTTCTTGCGCATCTGCAGCCATCTTTCTTCGCAACTCTTGATCGCCAGTGAGAAGATCAATCAGCTCAGCGGCTTCTTCAACTGTGGCATATGAGAAACCATTCTTCCCTTGTCGCTCTTCAAGCGTATCAAGCCATGGGCCTCCTGATCTGTGGACTATTGGTATGCATCCACTGGCCATCGCTTCGATAATGGATATGCCGAAGTGTTCATTGGGCATAACATGCAAATAGACCTTTGATTGCGCAAGCAACCGCATTAATCTCAATCTTGACACGTTAGGCAAAAGAGTCACACGGTCGTAGACACCGTGGTCTTTAATCATCTTCTGGAGACCGCTAATAGTGTCCGACGAATATGTGCCGGTCGCACCTGCAATCAGAAAACTCGCGTTTCGCGTGTTTTTTGCTATCAGGGGAACACGATTAAGGGCTCTCTTGGGAGTGAACTTTGAGACCGTGATGACATAATCCTTTTTCTCTGCCTTGATGCTGGCAAAAGCGCGGACATTAACCGGTGGATGTAAGATCACCATATCTCGCTTCAGATACCTCTGCGCCACTTGTTTGGTGAATTTCGAATTTGTCAAAAGAACTCCTGGCTTCACTCTGTCCAGCAAAGCAACGGCCAAGTTGTAAACTCGACAGTACGCTTCCCACCTTATTGGCGAGACAAAGGCAGGAGTTTGAGAATACTCCAATGTCGCTCTCAAAGGAAAATGAACGTAGGTAATATCAGCAAGAGAGTTAATCAAGTCTCCATAATTGTTTATGATCAAATCGTATCTCTTGTTGTGGTTCAGTCTGATCAATCCGACGAGAAAATTCGTATAAGCAAGCATCAGAGTCGAAGCTTTCAGGAACTTGTCATGCATTACCGATGATGTTGCGTAGATCTCTTCGTCTGGAGGGGTAGTATTGCCGAAAAACTGTCTCACTGAGTCCCAATCCGTTTTCTCCACAGTGAAAAGTGTAACCCGATGACCACAGCGCTTCAGCGCATCAATAAAAGATAAGCAAAGATTCTCTTCACCTCCTAGAAAGTTCAAAGTAAGATGTGCAAGCGCAATATTCATTATGTCGTCATCTCAATAGCCATGCCTACGCTTGGCAATTTCTCTCTTGCCCTTGGCTCAGGCACTCAAATGAATCATTGGTTAGCTTAAAACATTACTGTCCCCGCTTCAGAATATTAGAATTGCCTCAAATAGACTGAATAATCCGCGAATTCGGCCTGCTCGTTGCATGGTTTCTTGGGATATTTCCTTCAAGGTAGTATCCTAATCTTCTCAAGAAGCAAAAGTATATCTTCACATAACGACCCAAGATCATTTCGGAATTTCAGTAGTCGAAGCAATGGCTTCGGGATGTGCCCCAGTCGTGCACAAGTCCGGCGGATCATGGATGGACACACTCGGTCAGCAACGAGATTTATGGTCTCTCATACTCAACGCAACAGGAAGCAGCGGAATACATAGATATGCTGTTGACTCATGAAGATTTAAGTAGCAAGATTGCATCAAGAGCTTCACAAAGAGCATGAGCATTTGACAAAACAGTGTTCATGAAAAGGATCGCTGAAGTGGTCGAAAGAATTGCAGGCGGAGAAAAACCCAAACATCTCTGTAATCGTTCCAACACTCAACGAAGAAAGGAACATACGGACGTTTTTGGAATCCTTGGGTCAACAGCCTTCAGTAGATTTCGAGACAGTAGTCATCGATGGCGGAAGCAAAGACGGCACATCGAAGATCGCAAAGGCATACAACGCAAAGATAGTGGTCTTGCCAGGATACGGCGAATTTATTTCGAGGAACATCGGTGCAAAAATCGCCAAAGGCAGCCTACTACTATTCACCTGCGCGGACATCATCTTTCCAAAAAATGTTTTCCGAAAAATAGTCGACAAATTCGAGAAATATCCACAACTCATCGCGTTAAGCGGACCTGGCCTTCCCTTTGATGCACCTTTCATAGGAAGAGTCGAATATGCGATTTACGATCTTTCCAGGTATCTCCTAGCGAAGCTTCCTAAACCTCTGAAAAGATTCTCAACGAGCACCAATTTCCTCGTAGTCAGAAAAAACTATTTTGAGAAGACGGGCGGTTTCCTCACGGATGACATTAACGCCGACGGACTCATGGGCAGAAAACTGCTAGACTTGGGCGAAGTTGATTTTTTCATGGACACGAACGTATACGCATCTGGACGCCGTATGAAAAACATGGGGTTCATGGCCTTCAACAGGCACTACTTGTACGCTCTGGAGAACGTTTTTTTCTTCACTTCCAACTTCGGACTCACCAAATCAATCAAACTGAGTTCCAGAACGAAACACCGCAAGATGCACGAAGTCTAACACAAATCGTCCAAGGAACCGAAAAGAGAACCTGTCACATACCTGACACAGATGCTCCTGCAGCAAGAAACCTTGGGGAAAGGAGTAGGCTGCCCATCGCTGTTTTCAATCCCAAAACATACTCTCAAACCCCCATGCTCTCAGAGAAAAGCCAAACAAACCAGCTCAATACCCTACACAAAAGAGAAACGTATTCCACATCCTCCCAACGAAATCAGAACCATGGCCAAGCTGTCTTCAATTTCCCGTGTTGAACCCAATAGTGAAACTAAAATACCCGTACAAAACCAGTGTAATGGAGAGAAATGTCAGACCGAACCCGCAGCTTTGTCCAAGAACAGTTCCACCAGTATTACACACAGTGCTTTGAACAAGTCAACGTAAAAAGCGGGTTCGAAAAACGCGAATTCGCAGCTCTCTTGATGAAAGACCGAATCATGATCAGACACAAGAGCTTCCAAAACAAAAATGAACTTCACACTTTCCTACGTTCGGCGACACCCTCAGACGTGTACTATTCAAGCGCATATTATGAACAACCCAACGCTCCCGACATGGCTTCCAAAGGCTGGATTGGCGCCGACTTGGTCTTCGACATTGACGCAGACCACATACCCACATCTTGCAGTAAGATACATGACACATGGACATGTATCAAATGTGGATTCAACGGAAGAGGAGAACAACCACAAAAATGTCCTTCATGTGGCGGGGAGAAATTCGAGGAAAAAACATGGCCATGCGAAGAATGTCTTAATTCTGCCAAAGCCGAAACAACAAAACTGCTGGACATACTCTCAAAAGACTTCGGATTTTCCGAAAAGAATACTCACATATTCTTCTCAGGTCATCGCGGCTACCACGTCCACGTCGAAGACGAGACCACCAAGAACCTCGACTCGATGGCTCGAAAAGAAATTGCCGACTATGTCACCGGCTTGGGGCTTGACGCCGGTCTACACGCGCTAGGAAATAGTGGGTCAGGAACAACAAATTTGAGGAACATTGGCTGGCACGGTAGAATAGTCCACGGAATATCCAGCATCATTCTCAACAGCGAGATCAAGGACTTACGAAAAATCGGATTGAAAAAGAACATTGCTGAAATCATAGTCAAGAACAAAGACACAATGTTGAGAAATCTGTTTGCTTCGAGGCCCCAAGGATTGCCGAAAGGATTCGGAACGGAAACCTACAGAAAAATGGTTGAGCGTTCGAAAGAATCTCAGTCGGCTAAGGTGGATACAGTTGTAACCACAGACGTTCATCGACTTATCAGGTTGCCTGGCACGTTACACGGAAAGACTGGTTTCAAGAAAGTGCAGATCCCGAGTGAGTCTCTAGCAGGCTTCGACCCTTTCAACAATGCAATAGCCTTTAAAGAAGGAGCTGCAAGAATTCTTGTGTCAGACGCACCCAAATTCAGGCTGAACAACGAACAATTCGGACCCTTCAGAAACGAAAAAGTGGAACTGCCGACGCATGCAGCTTTATTGTTGATATGCAAAAAGAGAGCGGAGATAGCAACGTAAATGTATGATGAACTGTATCATGCCTGGAAATCTGAAACGGAAAAAACAGAACTTGAGAAGCTTCCCCCTGACTTTTACTCTAGAATTGCAGATTACATGAAGAAACTCAAAGAAGAGGGCCGGATGCTGGACAAAAGAACCTTGAAGACAACCCTTCTAAAGAAGGAAATGCAAAACGCAAGAACAATGGTTCAAAGACTGATTCAGACTCGCTACCGCAAAATCGTCGCCAAGATGGCCAAAGGCGAGGACATTGTTCAAGAAACAATGACATCAGAAGAAAAAGCCATCTGCTCAAAGGTCTTGACTTCGTCAGAAGCGGTACATTCGTTGGCCAAAGAAGTCGTTCGGGGAGAAACAATGAAAACCAAGATCGAGGTTGAACACAAGAGGACCGTACTCCGCTTCCTGAGAGAGGTCCCCGCGATAATCGGCTCCGACATGAAGACTTATGGTCCGTTCAAAGTCGAGGACATAGCGACCATGCCCGCGGAGAATGCTAAGATTCTCGCGAAACAAAAATTGGCAGAAAAGTTGGAGACCGACTAGACCGTTTTTCAACCAGAATTCCGGGGGACTGACACACTTGACGCTTGTGTCAGGTCGTATTTAGATATCCTCGTCCTTGTCATCAACGCGCGGCTGGCCATTATTACAAGCGGATAAGCCATTATCCAACTGACAGAATACAGTTGACCATAATAGTCATGAAAGGTTGTAACCTGACCTCCGTTCAATGCAATCATGTAGAGTGTGACTATTCTCAACCCGTTGATCAGATATGTTATTATTGCACCGAAGATGAAATAAACAAGCTTTTCTTTTCGCGGGATGGCGCTGCTCTTCAGAAAGAGCGCTATTGTGATGGAGTAGATCAGGAGACTTTCAATACCTGAACAGGGCCATGCGATCTTGAAGCCAACCGCGCTTCCGTGAAGGGGTTGAGCAATGAGAACCGGCAGAGAACCCTCTTGTGCAGTATACGTGTAGCTGATGCTCGTTTTAAGCCCCATTAGGTTGAGGATTCCTGCTGCGAGCATAGTCGCGGTGGGGACAAAAATCTGGAAAGGAGTGAACTGCCCGAAGGGGTAAATATTGTTTATCGTATAAATCGCTCCAATGGCTCCAAGGAAAACTGCGGTGATCGAATAGTTCTTCAGATTGACGATTCCGAACTCCATAATCGCGATGTTCACAAAGAGAACAGTAAAGAACAAATATTCTATTGCAAGAGGCATGAGATTGGCGAAGGGGACGCCAGCTCTTTGGGCAAACTCCAAAAAGATATTGTTCCAGCCGAAATAATTGGAGCCAATCACATAGATTGTGGGAAGAGTGAAGGATAGAGCGAAGAGTGCGGTTCTTGTTGACTTTAGTTTTGACAATTGTGTGTGCAGCTCATTATTATTCAATATTGTTTCCAGAAGCATCAGCCAAAGGAAGAACAGATAATATGTTCTTCCTTCCCATGTCATTTCGAAGCTTTGAGGATATAAAAAGTACAAGATTCCAAACGGTATTGCAAATGACAAGATGGGAAGACATTTCATCAATATTCGAACATGTGTGTTTGTCTTTAACTCAGTTGCAGGCATCCATTTTCCTCGAAGTGAGACATGTCACGTTTTCAAAGCCTAAATATAGCAGGTGAATGTGCAATATTTATGTGGTGGTGTTCGACAGCTGAAACTCAATGTCGGGTGCGGAGGAAGCAGATACGCATTCTACGATCTGAATTGTGACGTAAACTGTGACGTTCAAGAGCCGAGAGTCAGAATTCCGAACTTCGTCCTCAGCGACATATGCAGTCTTCCTTTCAGAGATAACGCATTTCAGAGAATCTATGCATTTAATGTGCTGGAACACGTGGCGAATCCTGCCAAAGCCATCAGAGAACTGAATCGAGTTGGCAAAGAAGTGATAGTCAGGTCTGACAAGGTCTTCAACTTGGCCAACTGGTTCACGGCAGATCATGAAAGTGTGACGGTCGAGAACGCCTTGAGAGCTTTTCCCAAGCCACTCGGGTTGGTTATCAAGATTGTGCGTTTTCCTATAGATCACAGCAAGGTTTTCCAGAAGGCTGTGCACAAGAGTTTTCCAGCGCTAAGAAAAATAGGGTTGCTGGACAATTGGGACTACTATCGGCTTGGGTGATCTGGAGCTTTTTTTCCTTCGGAAATTCTGCAGCTCTGACTGGGGAATTTGCCTACAATGCTATTGAAGTGGAGACCAGGACTGTGGAGGATGGTGAAAAAGTATAAGAACGTGTGTCGCTTCCTTATGCAAAGTTGGTCGTGGATCAAGGTGAATGTTCCCAAAGAAGTTAAGACGTACTGTCCGAGATGCAAGCAGCATCAGGCTCATTCGGTCACGTTGTATAAGCCGGGGAAACGTAGGCCTATGGCTAAGGGTGAGCGTCACCACAGTCTGAGGGAGAAACGGGGGTATGGTG
>Ga0315279_10009430_pt1 | contig 11637 bp, 9 predicted proteins | sample YL17G06_20_MG_FD_203694 | JGI IMG/M metagenome (GOLD analysis project Ga0315279, IMG submission 203694) | Sediment microbial communities from Yellowstone Lake, YNP, Wyoming, USA - YL17G06_20 | ecosystem: Environmental > Aquatic > Freshwater > Lake > Sediment | place: USA: Wyoming | collected...
GTCATGTCCCCGAATTCGGCGCCTGTCTGCAGATTCACGATAGGGAGAGATAACGTAATTTATGAATAATTCAGATAAATTGACTTTCTAAAAATTTCAATTAAAATGAGGGCGGCTGGGCGATTAACTCAGTGGCCAGAGTGCTACCTTCACACGGTAGAAGTCAGAGGTTCAAATCCTCTATCGCCCATTCCACGTTCCCCTTGTTTTTAAAAAGATTCAGCCATTTATTGATTTTCCATATTGTGCACAATTATTCGAGTTTTCCCTTTTTGATTTCGTCGAGGGGGAAAAAGGAAGAAGAGTGAGGTCGGTAGTCAAATTGACGCTCTCTCGATTCTTTGATACTCTTTAGCCATCCTTTCGAGGGGATAAGTCGTGGCCGTCAAATGCCCGAAATGTCATTCCGAGAATTCCGAGACTAAGCAATTCTGCGGAGATTGCGGCATTCCGCTTCCTTCCTCCAAGAAGATCCGTCCCGAAGTCACAAAAACCCTTAACATGCCCATTAAAGAACTGACCACGGGCGCGACCTTTGCCGGCCGCTACCAGATCGTCGAGGAGCTGGGCCATGGCGGGATGGGCCGGGTTTACAAAGTCCACGACACCAAGCTCGGCGAGAAGATCGCCCTGAAGCTCATCCGGCCCGAAGCCCTCCTCGATAGAAAAACCGTCGAACGGTTCTCCAACGAGCTCAAGCTCGCCCGCAAGATCAGGCACAAGAATATCTGCCAGATGTTCGATTTGGGTGAAGATCAGGGCACTCATTACATCACCATGGAATATATCCATGGCGAGGACCTGAAGCAGCTCATCCGGAAGGTGGGCCGGCTGAGCCCCGGCCAGGCGATCGGGATCGCGAGACAGGTCTGCGCGGGCCTCGAAGAGGCCCATAAGCTGGGCGTCATCCATCGAGACCTCAAACCCCAGAACATCATGATCGACGAGGACGGCAATGCCCGGATCATGGACTTCGGGATCGCCCGCTCGCTCTCGGGAAAAGGCATCACCGGAGCCGGGGTCATGATCGGAACGCCCGAATACATGTCCCCCGAACAGGTGGAGGGCAAGGAAACCGACCCGCGCTCGGATATTTATTCGCTCGGCGTGATCCTTTATGAGATGGCGACGGGCCGGGTGCCGTTCGAGGGCGATACGCCGTTCACGATCGGGGTCAAACACAAGAGCGAGCCGCCCGAGGACCCGCTCGAGCTCAACCCCCAGCTCCCCCCGGACCTCAGCCGGCTCATCCTCCGCTGCCTGGATAAGGATAAGGCCGCAAGATTTCAGACGGCGGCGGAGGTCGGGACGGAGCTCGAGAAAATTGAAAAGGGCATGCCTACGACGGCCCGCATCGTTCCCGCGAGAAAAACGCTGACTTCACGCAAGATTACGGTCAAATTCACCCTGCGAAAACTCATCGTACCGGTTTCCATAATCACTGCGCTCGCGGCCGTCGCCCTGCTCTTTCTTTTCCTCAAGCATGGCCAGGTTTACGACTCGATCGCCGTACTGCCTCTCGAAAATCCCTCCCAGGATTCTCAACTGGATAGCTTCTCGGACGGATTGGCCCTAGAGTTGATCGCAAGACTCTATCAGTTTAGTTCTCTCCGGGTGGCACCCTTCAGGCAGGTTAAAGACTATAAAAATACAAAAAAATCTCTTCAGGAGATCGGACAGGAGTTGAACATAAAGGTGGTGCTGGATGCGGCTGTTCAGCGCGTGGGAAAACAGATCAAGATTACGTCACAGCTGATCGATACATCAACCGGGCGGGCTATCTGGGCACCTCCGCCCTTTAAAAGAGACGAAGCGGAAATCGAAGCATTGGTGGGAGATGTCATTGAGGCCATCATTCTGGAGATCCGGGTGAAACTGACGCCCCAGGAAAAAACCAGGCTTTCGCCGCCGAAAACCGCTTTGACGAAAGTTGATACTCAAGCCTATGACCTTTATTTGCGGGCAAAAAAAATATTATGGGATTTAGATTTCGATTCATCATCTGAAAGATGGCAGACAGCCTATAAATATATTGAACAAGCGATAGGCATCGATCCCGATTTCGCTGCCAACTACTGGCTCCTTTCAGGACATTATGTAAAGGGGTTTGTTTGGAGTTTTTTATCTTACAAAGAGGCCATAGGGAAAGCGGAGGCGGCCATGGATAAAGCATTATCGCTTGATCCGGACTCCGCCGAGGCCCACAAGGCCGCCTACAATTTGAACGTATGCAAATGGGACTGGGAAGGAGCACGGCAAGAACTCCAACGCGCTGTTGAACTTGCGCCAGGAGATCCTGAGCTACACAGCGCTTCAATATATGTCTCCTTGATTCATGGCCAATTTGAAGAAGCTCTTGCGGCATATAAGCAGCTTATTCAGGTGGACCCTTCTTCCGACCCGGATAAAAAGACTCTTGCCGGAATATACGGAAACACAAGACACTATAACGAGGCCATCGCTTTGCTGACTGAAAGCATAAAGAATAATCCTAACAACAGCCGTCCTCATTGGTCCCTTGCCTGGATTTACGCTGCGATAGGAAGGCATGCCGAAGCTCTTGACGAAGCTGACAAGTATCTTAATTTGCGTCGCGACGCGGATAAGACTAGTTCTAATTTGGGTATCGCCCTCGTCTATGCCCAAGCTGGCCGGAGGAATGACGCGCTAAAACTCCTCGACGAGTATCTGATGTCCATCAAAGGAAAGCCCGTCGATTCCTTTGGAGTCGCGGAAGTCTACTCTGTGCTGGGCGAGAAAGAGAGCGCTTTCGAGTGGTTGGATCGTGCGGTTCATGACCATGCTTCTTATACTGCATGGCTCAAGGTCGATCAACCGCTGGACAACATCCGCTCCGATCCCCGGTTTAAGGAATATTTGAAAAAGGTCGGATTCGAGAAATAGCGAGAAGCGCCCCGAAATGAAGTGCCATTCTCGATAAATGGGGAGAGAGAATGACCCTGATGGTTATGAAATACGGAAATCTGAAGACAATTCAGGAGATACTGGGACATTTTTCCATCAAAACGACAGAAATCTATGCCCATCTTAATAATGAGCACATAAAGGAGATGATTAAGGATTTTGGGGCGAGTTTAGGCACATTTTTAGGCACAAACACACTTTCCGAGCCTGAGAAAAAGCAGCTATCTGCCTGAAAATAAACATGATAAGAAAGAATTTTTTCTCTTACAGCTTCCTTCACACGGTAGAAGTCAGAGGTTCAAATCCTCTATCGCCCACCACACCTCTCCCAAAACGGTGACGAATCCCCCCTTCTTGGAAGGGGGGTTGGGGGGATAAGATCACTTAAAAGATTCGGAAGCATCCCGGGCATTATTCGCCGTCAAATCCCCTTACTTTAAATCCCCTTTTCTTTCAGTTTGGCAATAGCCTTGGCAATCTCCGCCTGCCGCTCTTCGATGATCGCGATCAGCTCTTCCGGCGTTCGCGTATCTTCTACGCTTTTTCTATTGGGATTAACGGCCTTGATGTCATAGTTTCTCGCCTCAATCTCTTCTATCGGCACTTTCCAGGACCGCTCGCTCGCCGCCAGCTCGGGCAACAACCTAAAAAAGTCCTCAAAATGCTCCAAGGTCAGAGGCTGCTTTTTGGTTATATTAAGATCTGACAAATCGTAATACCAGATCTCTTTCGTCGCTTCGCCCTTAACGAAAAACAGAAGATTCGTCTTACTCGCCGCTCCGGCATTCAGAAATACTCTCGGCGGAAGGCTCACAATACACCACAGGTTGCACTCATTCAGCAATTTGCGTTTTGTCTGGACAAACGCATTCTCGTTTGTCCTGAAAAGCACTCCTTCATCCATCACAATTCCGCACCGGCCTCCCTGTTTCAAACTATCCATAACATGCTGAAGAAAAAGCACCTGAGTCGCAGATGTCTTATAGGCAAAGCGGGTCTGCGCGTCCTTCCCCTCTTTTCCGCCAAAAGGCGGATTGGTGAGCACGACATCAAAAAGCGCCGGCGCTCCCGCGAACAATCCCCCATATACTTCATTTCCAGTCAGAGTGTTCCCGTGCCAGATGTGCGATTCATCAATGCCGTGAAGAACGAGGTTCGCTAAAGCTATGGGATAAACCAGGTTCTCTTTTTCGCGGCCGTAAAATGTCTCTGTTTTCAGGGTTTCAATCTCTTCGCCTGTCTTCGCCTTCGGCTGCATATACTGGTAGGCCTGAGCAAGAAAACCTCCCGTCCCGCAGCATGGGTCATAGACCTTTTCCCCGACCTCGGGATTAACCACCCTCGTCATGATCCTAATCACTTCACGCGGCGTAAAAAACTGGCCGCCGTCGTTGTTCTTCTCTCCCATTTTGAGGAGCAATCCCTCATAGACCTGGGAAAGCGTGAACATGTGCTTTTCGTCCACCTGCTCGATGCTGAGTTCATTGATCTTATCGAGAATGTCGAGGAGATTGCGTTCTGTATCGATTCCCGATTTCTCCACGGGAGAAAACACTTCGCTGCTGATTCTCTGGCGGGATGTAGCGCCCGGCTTATCCTTCATTTTCCTCAGCGCGGGCAAGAGCTCGCCGTTCACAAAACTCATGAATCCGCCGAGAGTTCCCATTTGAAGCTCGGTTCTCTTTTTGCCTCGGGGAGCCGCCCAATCTCTCCAGCGATAGGGATATTCTAAAGTCGGCACAAACTCTGCCCCGACGGCCTTTGCCTGCTCCGCCTCTTTCTCTTCTCGTTCATCCAGGATGCGGAGAAAAAGCATCCAGGTCAACTCCGGCACATACTGAAGCGCGCCGGCCCTCCCCGACCGCCTCATGATGTCACAGATGCTCTTGACGTAGGAATTCGCAGATTGAGGCGTTGTGAGCTTTCGTGAATTGTCTCTCATGGCTCAATAAACCTGTCCTTCTGAAATAAGGCTATTTTTTCCTTTTTGGAAAGTTTCAACAAATTCTCCGTAAACCCGCTTTTTGAAAATAGACAAAAGTATTCAGTCCTTCCATCCCTATTCCAATCGACAAGTTGCGTCTTCCGCTTCAAATCCTCGTAAATATCAACGCCGACAGGCTTATTGCTCCATTTTGCTTCGCCAAAAAGGATTTTTTTCTCTTCCTCATTTAAGGCGACAAGGTCAATTTCTTCATTCCTATCCCACCAGCGGCCGATGCGTTCTAGCGGGAATAATTTGTCTTCATGGCACTTTATGATTTCCTGGCATAAAGTTTCATAGTTGTCGGCCACAAGTGTAGGAAAATCATTTTTGATCTTTTCCAAAACATAATCAGTTGTCCCTTCTTCAATGTTTCTCCTGTTAGGCAGGACGTATCGGAACCAGAATCTGATAAATTGATCCTGAAGCTTATACAGTCCTTTTCTTGATTTTAAGGGATTCTTCTCCGTAACGGGGACTTCTTTTTGAATGAGGCGGAGGTCTTCTAGGATAAACAAATATTTGTGCAAAATGCCTTTCGCCAGTCCCGTCTCATTCACGATCTCTCCGAACTTATTTTTCCCCAAAGCGATGGCTTTTAAGATGGCAAAATAATTCCGCGGCTCCCTGAGTTCCTCGCGCAGAATGAATTCAACTTCATCATAAAGGAAAGCCTCGGGCTGGAGGATATTTTCAACCATATTCCTGTCCAGTGAAACGCTGGGGTTGAATCTTTTTAAATAGCTCGGGTTTCCTCCGGCGATGGCAAAGAAATCCAGACAGCGCTCAAAAGACAGGCCGGGATAAAACTTGCAGGCATCGGTGAAGAAAAAAGGCTTCAGAAATATCTGGCCGGTCCTTCGGCCAAAAAGTGGCGCCTTCTGGGAGAGCACTTCATCCTCCATCATACCGATGCTTGAGCCACAGAGGATTAGAAAGACGGGGGTATTCTTTATATGCTCATCCCAGCCTGCCTGAAAAATGGAGGATATCCCTTTATTAGCCTCGGCAAGATACGGGAACTCGTCAAAGACGAGGACCATTTTTTCTTTGATATGATTCTTGGCATATTCGAAAAACCATTTCCACTCTTGAAAGCCTACTCTCTTTAATATATCGTCCGAATAGAATTCGCCGATCGCCTCGCCGAGCAGTTTCAGGTTTTCCTTATCGTTAATTCTTTGAGCCAGAAAATAAACGTGAGGCTTTCCCTTGATAAACTGTTTGATCAATTCTGTTTTGCCGATACGCCTTTTTCCATAAATGACGATAAGCTGGGCCTCATTCTCCTTCCAGAATTTTCCCAACGCGCCCAGCTCTCGTTCTCTGTTGATGAATGTCATTCTTGCCCTTATGTGATATTAGTCTACTTTAAAGTAGACTACTCGAAAGTAGACTTAGTGTCAATAGATTCCTTAGTACACTGAAATAGTTATAATTCACCTGCTTATTCTGAACTTTCCTCGTCCAGTTCCATTTTATCAATTGATTTTATATTCGATGCAGAATTTTCTTCTTCACGCTTTATAATATCGTGAATTTTGTAGATCCATTATATCAACTTTCCCTGATCTCCATAATTCTTCATAACGTAAAGCCTGTTTCAAAGCGGTAATAAGAAATTCGCCATCTCCGGTCATAATACAATGCTCATATGCCGTTTCAGAATCTTTGTAAAATCCATCTATTAAGTTCATAAATAAACGCAACTCCTTTAAAACATCTTCAATCATTGCTCTTGAAATCCGCGGTAGGTACTTGCTCTTTTCGTTGAGAAATGCTTTTAGATCCAAATGAGCAATTCTCTTATTTCTATGTTTTTTAAGAGCCTCACACTTTTCTCTAAAACGTGAAAGGCTATTGCATAAATCACTGTAAAGGTCTTCTTGAAGAAGTCCTTTTATAATCTGACAAAGCATTTCCAAACATAAGTTTTTTTTGGACTTCTTATCACGCCCGCTTTGAATCGGATCCGCAAGCCTGCATTTAGAAGAATCTCGTCCCAAAGAACATCTTGTATTATCCAAAAAAATTCAACGGCACTTTCGTTTAGTAATTCTATCCTCTCTTTTGAAGTGCCATAAAGCTGTCGATAAATGATCCAACGACTGTGAAGCACAATTACCTGATATTTTATTTTTTCAAAAACTGTCTCAAGCTCTCGTGGGTAAGGTTTACTTTCTTTTCTCAAAGTTTTCGATAAACTGATATTTATAAATTCCCTCTAAATGCATTTAGCAGAACTGAGTTAGGTAAAGCTTCGATATTTTTAAGCTGTCTTAGAAAAGCGTCTTGAGCCTTTTCAATTTCGAAAATGAGCTTCTTTAGCCAAGCCGATATGCGGACCTGCTCATTGAAAGAAGGAAAAGCAATCCTTAATTCTAACATTTTGGCGATGTCAGCCCTGGGCATCCTTGTACCAGTCTTATTTATCATTGCTTCTTCAACTGTTTGTGGACGCCGAAGAAGCATAGCAAGAAACTCCCGATTACATCCCTCTTTAGGAAGGAAAGGCACCAGCTCGGTGGAGCACCGCCCCACGAACTCGGGCGTGGCAACTTTGTTTAAATACGGCCTTAATTTTCCATATAAGACATGCCGTTTATCGAATTTATAAGAAATGCTTTTGATTATACTCCCCTCCCTGTCCACAATTTGCCCAATGATCTTACCACTTCCGCTTTCTATATGTTCCAAGCCAATATATGGCAAATCCCTTGCCTCAGCCTTATCTGGAAGAAGTGGACATCCGTCTATTTCACAGACGTGCCGCAGCTTTTTCCTCTCCCAATTCTTTGCTTCTTGGCTTTCGAAGACTTCGCAGAGATAGGCGGCGGGGAGGGCTTTGGCGGCTTCGAGTTGCTTTTCGCAGGCGGCTCGGGCACGATGCACATCTTCCATTAATTCTTGGATTCTTGCAGCGATTCGGCGCTGCTCAAGAAAAGGAGGAAGGGGAATACATATATTCTCGATATCTCTGCGAGCTAGGCCAGGAACCGTCGAGCCCATCGCTTTCTTTCGAAGATCGGATAATTGAAGAACGATATAATTGTATAAAAAAAATTGATCAATGGTATCGGTTTTGGGGCGAACAGCCATAAGCTGTCGTCCTATGGCAACCTTATCCTCTGGAGCTAAATTTGATTTGCCAACACCGGCACCTTTTACTGTAACTAAAATATCTCCTGGTTGGCACCAAGTTTTCCCGTTCTCTGTCCATTTTGTAATTGAGGGAAACATTTCGCCAAAATCGTCAGGCCCAGTTAGATATCCAATGCCCACTTTTTCCCTATTATAATAAGCCTCTAGAATATGCTGCCCAGGATGGATTGAACATATCTGCTCTAACTTGGCCCATCGCCAACCTTTGGGCAGTGGAGATTGCTGGGATGTTTTTTCGTTTTGGCTCATTCGTGCACTTTTTGGCTCATTTTGAGCTTAGCCAGGTATTAAAGAATATCCCTTTTACCTGAACCGCTAATGATAAAAAAATTTTTGCCCACTTATTCAGCCAAACCTCTGGTCATTATTAGCTGTAATGCCCTCATGCGGCGAACAGTCTCCTTTTTGTTTCAATAACAATGTCTTTTGGCTCGCCCAAAACCTTCAGCGCCGCGAGGCCGCCGGCTTTTTTGACGTCGGGAGCGCTTAAGACATGAGGATTTTCGATCTCGTCTGTTCCTCCCTTTTCGAACTGCTTGGCAAGAGCAAGGAGAGTTGACCTCGTTTTCTCAGGCAGATTCTTAAACCAATCGCCGTGTTTATAGCTCAGCGCCAAAACACGCTCCTTTCGATTTTTGGGAGCCATTCCATATCCGATTTCAGCCAGGACATCATAAAGGTCATAATCTTGCTGATTCAGCAATTCCCGAAGCAAGCGCAACCCTCTCCCATCTTCAGGAAGGATGTCTATAAGTTCCTTTCGTCTCTTTGGATCTATCCAGCATTCTCTCAGAGCATCAACGGTCCTGACTTCCCTCGTCAGCCGAGAAGCGATCATCTGGCTGTATTCCTCAACCGAAACCATGGCCAGCTTGCCTTCTTTTTGAATAACGATATATTTGCCTGCAGGATTAACCCGGACATCAAAACCCTCGACCCTAATTATCCTTTCTTTCCGTTCTTCGTCAGGTTCCGCCGGCTCTCGAGTCGGTGAGGGACGAACTTTGAATCCTCTTCCCAGAAGGCGGGTAGCATTTGTGTAGTCATAGACACGGAACATGAGCTTATTGGTCGGCAGGTCAATTCTTGATCCTCTCCCCATCATCTGTTGAAAGGAAATCGGCGAGCGCACAAATTTGAAAAAGACAACATTCCGAAGCACGGGCACATCAACTCCGGTCGTAATCAGATCCACCGTTGTCGCTATAATATGGCTTCGCCCCGAGCCACGCAGGTCGGCAATATATTGGCTTCCGCCAACAGCAGCGGTGCATTTGAAGGCATAAGGATCGAGCCGTTTTTGGCTGTTGTTAGCGCACCAATCGACATAGAGATTGTTCAGTTCAGCCGCCACGGCATCGGCATGAGTGTCGCGGACACAAAAGATAACCGTCTTCTGATGAGGCCCGCCCGTCTCGAGGAAGAGATCAAAAAGGTCCTTACACCAGGCTTTTACCCGATCAGGGAGCTGGATATCATCTTCAAAAGTTGTGGGACCATAATACTCCCTAGTTATGGAATGGGGAATAGGCTTTCCGGTGATGGCATCAGTTGCCCCCAAGATTTTAATATCCTCGCGCCGGACGCCTTTTTCATCTAAATCCGTTGTACGCCTGATAATCTCACAGGCTGGGAGATAGCCGTCTTCTATTCCCTGCGCCATATCATATTCATAAACAGGGTCGCCGAAGTAGGTTAGGTTATTAGCCGTAATCTCCTCATCTTCGCGGCGTTCTGCTTCGCTCCCGCCTTCGAAGGAACGGGGCGTTGCGGTGAGGCCAACCTGAATAGCATCCGGATTCCGGCGGAGAACGATGCTCCATTTTCCCCAGGCGCTGCGGTGACATTCATCGATGACGATGTGGCTGAAATAGTTTTCAGGATAATTTTCAAGGAAAAACTTCCCTTCTTCCTCTTCGCCGGCAACATTGAGAGTCTGATAAGTGGCGATGAGGACGCGGGCGTTTTTCTGAGGATTCGAGGAGGTGACTTCGGCGGCATCCGCGCCGAAAACATTCTGGAATGCGCCCAGACCCTGGGTTCGCAACTCATCACGGTCACAGACAAAAAGGGCACGGCGGAGCTGGCCGGCATCTGCAATCTTCTTGAGGAGGTGGACGGCAATAAACGTTTTTCCTGAGCCCGTTGCTAAAAAGAGAAGGGCTCTTTTGCGGCCCCGAGCGATTGTCTCTAACACGGCCCTGATGGCGGCATCCTGATAATAGCGGCGGCTTGCTTCGCCGCCAGGATAAGGAGTAAGGAAAGCCATGGCCTTTTCGCTATCAAGCGAAACACCTAAGTAGGATTCGTAGAGGAGGCGAAGGTCGGCAGGCGCAGGGAACTTGGCTAGAGGCAGAGGTTGTGAAGTTTTACCTTTTAAGTTGTCATATTCAACATAAAGATGTCCATTGGATGAAAAAACGAAGGGGACATGATTAAGGCGGGCATAGGTTTTTGCCTGCTCTAGTCCTTTATCCGGAGGCTCTTTTTCTTTCTTTGCTTCTATGAGAGCGATGGCGACAGGCTGAGAGTTCAAATTGACTCTGATCCGCAGAAGATAATCAATTCTTCCCCGCTCGCGTCGGCGCGGTTTTCCTTCGATAACATCGATCCCCCGGTCAGTTTCCTCTCGCCGGATCAGGTCTTCAGTCCACCCGCAGTTATGGAGGGCCGGATCGATGAGCTTTGCCCGGGTATCAGACTCGCTTAAAGACATTTCCTTTCGCGTCTTTTCGTGCTTTGTTCTCATAATATAGAGTTAGATATTTCATGTCAAACATGGTGCTCGCTGCGCCCGGCTTCGCGGCCGCGGATTTCAGAGTGATCTCAGCCACAAACTGATGAGTCATTTCATGGATGGATCAGAAAAAGCTGGCCAGGATTTCTTCCTGACTTTCCGGAAATTTGACGGCGGCGCCGAAGATATCGGGGGAGACGGACCCCCTGCCGTTCTGGGTCATGCTCAGGCAGAGATAGATGACGCAGCTTTTGTTGTACTTCCTCATGGCAGGTCTCATGAATTTCAGCCCCTTGTCTCGCCAGAATCAAGAAAAATTTTCCTTGGGAGGCAATAGTTCCTTTGGTCAAAACCTGGTTTTACCGCAGATTCGGCGATTGATGACGGTCAATCTTTTAATGCGGAAAGATATTGGCATGAAAACTGCATGAACACAGGTGGCTTCTCCCAAGCCCATCGTCCTTTCAAAAAAAAGATAGGCGCAGGACAGCGAGAGGCCAAGGAAAAGAAGGAGGACAAAATGATTTGGACAGAGGGAAATCAGCCATGAAGAAAACTCTGACGTTATTCGTCTTGATGGTTTTCTTATTGGCCGCGGTCAACTGCGCGTCTTGGAACAAGACCACGCGGGGCGCTGTGATCGGCGGCGCCGGCGGCGCCGTCCTCGGCGGGGTGATCGGCCATGCCGCCGGAAACACCCTCCTCGGCGCGATCCTCGGGGCGGCCGTCGGCGGAGCGGCCGGCGCCATTATCGGGAATTATATGGACAAACAGGCCGCGGAAATGCAGCGGGATCTTGAAGGGGCCGAAATCCAGCGCATCGGGGAAG
>Ga0315279_10009431_pt1 | contig 11636 bp, 10 predicted proteins | sample YL17G06_20_MG_FD_203694 | JGI IMG/M metagenome (GOLD analysis project Ga0315279, IMG submission 203694) | Sediment microbial communities from Yellowstone Lake, YNP, Wyoming, USA - YL17G06_20 | ecosystem: Environmental > Aquatic > Freshwater > Lake > Sediment | place: USA: Wyoming | collected...
CGACTAACGTCAAATTCCATGTTGCTGTTGAATGAATCATTTGCCGCGACGAACGAAAGAGAAGGCTCGGAAATTGCCAGGCAGATCCATAGCGCATTATTGGAAAAACGGATCAAAGTTTTCTACGTTACGCATTTATATGAATTCGCGCACGGTTTTTATGATAAAAAAAGAGAAAACGCCAAGTTCCTCCGGGCTGAGAGAGGGGGCGACGGAGAACGAACATACAAAATCATCGAAGGCGAACCGCTGCAAACGAGTTATGGCGAAGATTTGTATTACGGGATATTCGGAACTGGCGATTAAATTCGTTCATAAGGATGGCGAGAAAGAATAAAATGCGGCCTCTATTTATCTTGTCGGACTCTCTTTTTCTTTAAAGCAGGAATCGCGCCGTGTTGCCGGTCCGGTCCGCGGCATATCCTCCTCGGAAAAAATCTTCAAAACACATCAGTGACGAATAGCCTTCCATTTTGTTATCTCCCAGGATTCTAGACTTTTAAGCTCTGAGTATGCTGTCTGATTGATTTGAAAAGGAGTGATCGAGATGTAACCGTTTTTCAGGGCCCAGATGTCCGTCTTTTCCTTATCCGGCTCGAGGTGTTTGTAGCTGGGCCAATAAGAAATCTCACCCGCGGGGCCGATCCTTTTTTCAAAATATTGCCGAGTGCTTCGAAGATCCTGTTTGGTGATCATCACTCCCCGTATTAGTTCTCTGGGAAGCGCCGGGATGTTGATGTTGAGATAGACACCGGGCGGCAACTTCTTATCTTTGATCTCCCGAACGAGAGCGGCGATGAAAGCCGCCGCCCCTTCGTAATCCATGGTTTCGCTTTTTTCCAGATGAACGGCGATGGCCGCCAGCCCGGTGATTGCGGCTTCCCGGGCACAGGCGACCGTGGCGGAATAAAAGGAAACGACCCCGGCGGTATCTCCGTAATTGATGCCGGCGACAACGATATCGGGTTTCGCGGGAAGCAAAGATTCGATCGCCAGACGAACGCAGGTCGCCGGAAGCGCATCGATCGTGTACCATTGGACACCGTTTCTATCCGACTGCATGATCTTGATCGGAGCATTTGAGGTGATTCCGTGGCTGGCGCCGCTCCGATTGTCCCTGGAGGCGGCGACGGTGACGGATCCAAGGGTGGAGAGTTTTTGCGCAAGCGCCTCCAGGCCGGGGGCGTCGATCCCATCATCATTAGACAGCAAAATCTTATAGGTCGATTGGCTGAACCCTGCTTGACAAGTGAAGAGCAGCAGAAAAATAACGATCTTAAAGATGAGGAAAGCGCCTCTTAATTGCTTCACGATATTCTCCTTTATTATGACATGAGCTTGGGCAAAGCCCGCAACCTCTTTCTCCGAAGTAATTATAAAAAAGCATGGCATTTTTCTCCAGGAGAGGGTAGCCGAGTGGGGCGGTGAAAATATTCGGGCGTTCCTCCATCTATGAAGTGAAGCCAAATTATCGGCGTTCCCCCGTCCCATTCTCGTCTCGGAGAACCCGGCCAGCCAGGGCGAGGGCCTTCCCCGTCCTCTTTTTCGCAAAACAGCGGCGGCAATGCGGGGGATTTCAAAAAGGATGAATTAAAGACATCAGTAACAAGGATGCAATCATAAAAAAAGTGAAAGCGGCCAGAGCGGATCTGGCCGCCATGATCAACGGTTTCCGCTTATCCGGGAAATGCTTGAGATATTCTCCGTACGTTATGACGAAAGCGCACAGCGCCGCCAGGATCGAAAATACGGCGGAAAGATAAACCCGAAATAAAAACATTTCTTTCGCGCCGCGCTGGCGGCCTCCTCTATCGAGCGGGCACGCCGGCGTTCTCCGGCGACCCGTCTTCGATGATATCTTCGGAATGAACCGGATGGAACCATTTTTGGGCGACGAAGGTCGGAATGACAGCGCTGGCGATGACAACCCCTATCAGGACGGAATATTGGCTCTGGTTGATCAGGCCGGAATTCAGACCGAAAAGGCTGGCGATCGTCCCAAACGTCAGGCCCGTGCTCATAAGCAGGGTCGTATACATTCTTCCTTCGGGGATAAAGCGTTTGGCCAGGAAAAAAACGCCCAGGAATTTGGTCGAGATTTTCAGCAGGAAAAGAACGAGAAAAATCCCGAATGCCGCGGCAATGAGGAAAAGCGAGACCTTGATCCCACCGACGATGAAAAAAATGGGCGTGATGACCGCGTAGGCCACAGTTCTCAGCCTGTTGCGGACGACTTGGGATTTCGCCGCGTCCTGGAAATGGCCGGACATCAAGAGGCCTAGGAGAAAGGCCGGCAGGACCGCGTGGCCTTCGCCCAAGTTGGCGAAAAACATGAAAGCGAGCAGAAGAAGGAAGATGTATTTGATTTCCGGTTCGATGACCTTGTTTTTAAGCCGGGGATGATTGAAAACGTGATGGGATAATTTGTCGGCTAAATAGATCACGTTTAAAGAGACGGACAGGAAAATCAGAGTATAGAGGGTCGGTTTGACGAACAGGACGCTCAGCACCAGCGCGGTCCCCATATCCGTGATGAAGGTAGAGGCCATGAGCATTTTTCCGATAGCGGTGTTGGCCAGACCGGACTCCACCAGGACGGAATAAACGACGGCCAGCGAGGTAGTCGACAGCGCGGTACCGGCGATCAGAGAGGCTTTGTACGTCCAGCCCGCCGCGTAATAGGTGTACAGAAAAACGCCCGCGAAGGGAAGGAGAAACGAGAGCGTCCCGATGAAAAAACAGGCTTTGAATTTCTCCCGCATCAGGCGCGTATCGATTTCCGTGCCGGCCAGAAAGGTCAGGATGATGCCGCCGAAAGCGGCAATATAATTCATCCATTCCGTCGACCGCAGGCCGAAATTGCCGGCGACGGCCCCGAGAATGATTTCGATGATGGCGACCGAGAGGCCGAGCTTCAGGGAGATCAGGCTGGCAAGGAAGACCAGCCCTCCGACAATGAGGGGGGTGACATCCGTGTGCATGCGTAACTCCTACATTTTCGCGTCGTAGGAGTTATCAGCTTAGAAAAAGCGGTTAAGGCGAACTCCATCGCCGGACAAAATATTAGACGGTTTATCCAAGAGTGTCAAGGTTCGGTTGACTTTTCCGCTCCCAACCCCTACACTTCGGCTGATTTCCGTCCTATCGGTCTATTTTTTCCAGGCCGTCACCGGGACCAAGGACACGTGTGGCATGAGCGAGAAGCACGAACGCTACGAAGAGTACGATTGCCAGGCCGTCGAATCGAAGTGGCAGAAAATCTGGGAAACGCGGGGAGCTTTCCAGGTCGAGGAAGATCCGGCGAAGCCGAAATTTTACTGCCTGGAGATGTATCCCTACCCCTCGGGCCGCATTCACATGGGCCACGTCCGCAATTATAGCATCGGCGACGTCATCGCCCGCTTCAAAATGATGCGCGGCTTCAACGTCCTTCATCCCATCGGCTGGGACGCCCTGGGCCTGCCGGCCGAGAACGCCGCCATCAAGTACGGGATCCATCCGCAGAAATGGACCCTGGACAATATCGCCCACATGAAATCCCAGCTCAAGCGCATGGGCTTCGCCTACGATTGGTCGCGCGAGGTTAATTCCTGCCTGCCCGAGTACTATGAATGGAACCAGTGGATATTCCTCAAAATGTACGAGCGCGGGCTGGCCTATCGGCGCGAGAGCTGGGTCAACTGGTGCCCGACCTGCCGCACCGTCCTGGCCAACGAGCAGTCGGCCGGCGGTTCGTGCTGGCGCTGTTCGGACAGCGTCGAGCAGAAAAAGATGGAGCAGTGGTTCCTCAAGATCACCGATTACGCCGAGGAACTGCTGACCGGCCACGCCCAATTGTCCAAGTGGCCCGAGCATGTCCTGACCATGCAGAGGAACTGGATCGGCCGCAGCGAGGGCGCCACCCTCGATTTCTCCGTTCCCTCCCTGAACGAGTCCATCCGCGTCTTCACCACGCGCATCGACACGATCTACGGGGCGACGTTTCTCGTCCTTTCGCCCGAACACCCGCTGAGCCATGAGCTGGTCCGGGGCCCGCGCGAGGCCGAGCTCAACGACTGGATCTCCAAGACCATCGCCGCCGCCCGCCTGAAACGGGAGATCGGCGAGGCGGAGAAGGAAGGCGTCGACACCGGCCGGACGGCGATCAATCCTTTCACCGGCAAGCCCATCCCGATCTTCCTGGCCAATTATATTTTGATGGAATACGGGACCGGGGCCATCATGGCCGTGCCCGCCCACGACGGGCGCGATTTTGAATTCGCCCGGAAGTACGGCCTGCCCATCCCCGAGGTCATCGTGCCCAAGGACGGGGCGGCCGGGAAAGACGGCGGCGAGCTGTTCGAGGACCTGGGCGTCCTGGCGAATTCCGGGCCTTTCACCGGCTTGACCTCGGAAGAGGCCATGGACAAGATGGCTGCCTACGCCCGCGAAAAGAGCTTCGGCGAGAAGGCCGTCACCTACCGACTGCGCGATTGGGGCATCTCCCGCCAGCGCTACTGGGGCACGCCCATTCCGATGATCCACTGTGACAAGTGCGGGATTGTCCCGGTCCCCTACGAAGACCTGCCCGTGCGCATCCCGTACGACGCGGAATTCACCGGCGAAGCGGGTTCGCCCCTGGCTAAGATTGCGGGCTTCGTCAACGTGAAATGCCCCCGCTGCGGGGGACCGGCCCGTCGCGAGACCGACACCATGGACACGTTCGTCGACTCGTCCTGGTATTTCTTCCGCTACACCTCGCCCCGGAACGCCGACCTGCCGTTCACCCGCGCGGCGGCCGATTACTGGCTCCCCGTCGATCTCTATATCGGCGGCGTCGAACACGCCATCCTGCATCTCATCTACGCGCGTTTCTTCACCAAGTTGCTGCGCGACCTCGGCTTGACCGCCGTCGGCGAGCCCTTCCCCCATTACCTGGCCCAGGGCATGGTCAACAAGGACGGCTCGGCCATGTCCAAGTCCAAGGGCAATGTCGTCGATCCGGACGAGATGCTCCGGGATTACGGCGCCGACGCCCTGCGTCTGTTCATCCTCTTCGCCGCCCCGCCGGAGAACGAGTTCGACTGGAACGAGGACGGGCTGGAAGGTTGTCACCGTTTCGTCGGCCGCGTCTGGGGCGTTTTCCAGCAGGCCCTGCAGCTCGTCTCCGCTGAAATGCCCGGCGGCCCGCTCGACGCCGCGGCCTTCGCCCGCCTGCGGAAGAAAATGCACCAGACGATCAAGAAGGTCGGCGAGGACGTCGAGAAGCGCTTCCGCCTTAATACCGCGGTCAGCGCCTTCCACGAGTTCGTCAACGTCCTGAAGAAAGAATGGGACGCGCTCAAGAATAGCCCGGAAGGCCGGGCGCTCCTCCGCCAGGTGGTCGAGACCCTGACCCTGCTTATGGCCCCCTTTACGCCGCACCTCTCTGAGGAGATGTGGAGCCGACTGGGGCACGGCGGGCTCATCCTCCGGGCACCCTGGCCGGAGTTCGATCCGGCCTTGGCCCAGGAGGAAAAGGCGACCATCGTCGTCGAGATCAACGGCAAGATCCGCGACAAGTTCGAGGCCGCGCCCGAAATCGGCGAAGAGGCCATCAAGTCCGGGGCTCTGGCCCTCCCCCGTATCCAGCAGCTTCTGGCCGGGCGGACCATCCGGAAGATCGTCGTCATCAAGGGCAAGATGATCAATATCGTGGTCGGATGAAAAAATTCGCGTTCCTGGCGGCCTGTCTATGGACGGCGGCCTGCGGCTATCGGCTGGTCGGGACGGGCGGGTCCCTGCCGCCCGAGATCAAGCGCATTCAAGTCCCGCTGTTCGAGAACCGGACCACCCGGTTCCAGCTCGATCTCAAATTAACCCAGGCTGTCATCGACGAAATCGTCGCCCGCGGCAAGGTCGGGATCACCACCGACGCCTCCAAGGCCGACGCCGTCCTGATCGGCCGGATCCTGACCTTTACCGCCACGCCGATCGCCTTCTCCAACAAGACCGCGGATCGCTACGATATCCTGGTCGTGACGGAGATCACGCTCAAGGAAACGAAGACGGACCGGGTCATTTTCTCTAATCCGTCCTATATATTCCACACGGACTATCAGGTTCCCCAGGGTACGGATTTCGAATCCTCGCAGAGCAAGGCCCTCGATACGCTGGCCCAGCTCTACGCCCGCAACCTCATCGTAGCCATTCTGGAGGGATTCTGAAGCATGCGCGCCGCCGGTCCGGGCCCGGGCCTGGGAGAGAAGAACGTCAAGGCCGGCTATCTGTTCCACGGCGAGGAGCTCTTCCCGGCCCGGCAATTCATCGATCAATTGAAAGCGTCCCTGGCCACGGCCGAGGGAGAGCCCGCTTCCGAGGACCGCTATGATCTGGAAGAGACGGGTTGGCGCGATATCGTCGATTCCGCCCGCAACGTCCCCTTCTTTTTTTCCCCCTGGCGTCTGATCGTCGTCGAGGCCTCCAAGGCCGGCCAGGCCGAGCTGGAAAAAGACGAGGAAAGCATCCTGCGCGGGTTCTTCGCCGATCCCACGCCCAAGACCGCTCTCCTGGTTCTCTATTCCGGCAAGCTGGGCAGGACGAAACCGCTCTATAAATTATTCGACGGGCTTCCCGAATCGCTGGTTCAGGTCCGGGAGTTCAAGCCGCTCAAGGAGGCCGGGCTCGTCGAATGGGCCGACCGCAAAGCGGCGTCCCTGGGCAAGAGGATCAGCTCGGACGCCGTCGACCGGCTGATGGAGATCGTCGGCGGCGATCTGCGCGTCCTGGACTCCGAGATGGAGAAACTGGCCACCTATATCGGCGACAAAAAGCTGATCGAGCTGGCCGACGTTCACGCCGCGTCCGATTGGGCCAAGGATTTCGAGGGTTACGAGCTGACCGATGCCCTGGAAAAGGGGGATATCCCCCGGGCCCTGCTCATCCTCGACCGGCTCATGGCCGACGGGGCGCGGGGCGAGTTGATGATGGGCTACTTGGCCGGGTTCTTCCGCGATCTCCTGCTTGGCCGCATCGGACTGCGCCAGGGCCGGGACAAACGCGAGATTTTCCGGGAGGTCCGGCCGTCCATTAAGGAATACTTCGGTTTTTACCCCGAAAAATTCCGTAATTTTTTCGCCGTGGCGGAAGGCTTTCCGGACGCCGAGTTCGTCCGCCTGGCGACGGATCTGGAACGGCTGGATATGAAGCTGAAAACGACGGACTCAGACGCCCAGGCCCTGTTCGAGGCGTTTTTTTACGATTTCGGCCGGACGATCCGGCGGCCGGGCGTCACTTCGAAGCGACGGGGCTGATTTTATCGATCTGGCGGGCCAAGCGGGATTTGTAGCGCGCTCCCTTGTTGCCGTGGACCGTTTTCTTCTTGACCGTTTTGTCGATGGCGGAGTAGGCGCGGGGCAAGGCCTTCAGGGCGCCTTCTTTATCCTGGTTTTCGATCAAGGCGCGGACTTTTTTGATTTCCGTGCGCAACCCGGAGCTGTTTTTCTTGTTCACCTTGTTGCGGCGGACGCTGTACCGGTGCTGGCGTTCCGCGGATGCATGACGGGCCATAATGATCTCCTTTGAGGGCGCATTATGATAGAATATCAGTGGGGTCTTGTCAACGCGGGAAATGGATTTCTTCATCCCGGGCCAAGGCCCGAGCGGTGATTTCGAGAAGATGAAAATCGTCCTGCAGCGCGTCCGCAACGCCCATGTTTCCGTCGACGGCCGGGAAGTCGGCCGCATCGGGCGCGGCCTATGCCTGCTGGTGGGGGTGGAGAAAGGGGATACCGAATCCGACGCCGAGGCCTTGGCCCGCAAGGCCGTCGAGCTGCGGATCTTCCCCGATGCCCGGGACAAGATGAATCTCTCCGTGCTCGACGTGGGCGGCGAGGTGCTGGCCGTGTCCCAATTCACCCTGGCCGGCTCGACGGCCAGGGGGCGGCGTCCCAGTTTCGACAACGCCGAGGCTCCGGCCCGGGCGGCCGAGCTGTTCGGGGTGTTCACGGCCAAGGTCCGGGAACGCGGCCTGGTCGTCGCCACCGGCGTTTTCCAGGCCATGATGGACGTCCACCTGGTCAATGACGGTCCGGTGACGTTCGTACTCGATTCGCGCTGAGAACCACCCCGCCCGCGATCTCTCGATTGACGATCCGGGAGGCGCGGGTCAAAACGCGCTGATTTTCCCCGGCGCGGAAAATCCGCTCCGACGCTCCTCCTTCGCTCCCCTGACTCAGCTCAAAAAGTCGGCTCTTGCTGAGTCAGGGACCGTGCCCGCTCAGTCGTCGCACGGGTTTTGATCCGGGCCTCCCGAATCGTCGAAAATTTTTATCTCGCGTGCGAACGGAGCATCCATCGCGCCGACCCCGAAGGCGAGTGCCGGCCGCCCCCTCCTCTTGGAGGAGGGACAATAGTAGTAATCTCAAATGGAGGCTTGGAACGAGACTTCAGAATTCACGTTAACCGCGTCCCCCGCCGGGTTAGTAAGTTCTCTCACACGAAATTCCCGCAAGCCGAAAAATATAATGATTGATCGGGCGACGGGCGAGCCGGGTAAAACCCGTACGACGACTAAGCGGGCATGGTTTTTCGCCGCAGGCGAAAAGAGCGCGGGAGGAGTGTCGGAGCGAGTTTTCCTCGCGGGGGAAAACGAGCGTGTTTTACGCGGCTTGCCCTGAGCCCGATATTCATGTTCAAGAAGACTCGCGGGGCGCCGGAGCGTCAGGATCCGCCGACCTTTTAGGTGAACTTGAAGTCGCAGATCTTTTCCAGCGCCGCCTGGGCCGCGGCGCGGACATAGGGGCTGGCGTCCTTGCCCAGACTAACCAATAGGGCCCGGGCCTCCGCCCCGCCGATCTCGCCGAGCGCGGACGCCGCGGAGCGCCGGACGTCGGCGCTGGAGTCTTCGATGACGGCCCGGATGAAGCGGGCCGTCCCGGGCGATTTTTTGGCGGCCAGGATTTGGAGTGCCGCGCTCTTGGCGAACCAGGGCGGCCTGGTCAGGCGCTCGCAGACTTCTTCCATGGGGCAATCGTCCCGGGCGATGAGCTCCCGGACGGCCAGGCCGCGGATCTCCTCGATCGGATCGCCGAGCAGGCCGACCAGGAGGAGGGCCGCCCAATCCGTTTCCAGGCGAGCCGCCGCCCGGATGAGCCGGATTTTTTTGGCCCGGTTCTGGAGGATTTGGATTTTGTCCAGGATTTCCCTGGCCAAGGCCCCCGCCTCGGGCGGTTCGTCCGTCCGGGAAAGGGATATTTCGAGCTCCTCCAGGAAGGGAAACGCCGCCTCGCGCGTGTCGCCCGTCGATCGTCTCAGAAACTTGACCACGCTCGTCAGACCATATCCAGAAGATGACCCATTTTCTCTTTCTTGGTTTTCAAATAATGGAGGTTGGTTTCGTTGGGAGGGATCTCGATGGGGACGCGGTCGACGATTTCCAGGCCGAAGCCGGACAAGCCGATGAACTTGCGCGGGTTGTTGGTGATCAGCCGGATCTTCTTGATCCCCAGGGAGACGAGAATCTGGGCCCCGATGCCATAGTCGCGCTGGTCGGGCTTGAAGCCCAGCTTGGTGTTGGCCTCGACGGTGTCCGCCCCCTGGTCCTGCATGGCATAGGCGCGGATCTTGTTGACCAGGCCGATGCCGCGGCCTTCGTGGTTGAGGATGTAGAGGATGACGCCGCGGCCGGCCTTTTCGACCAGGGTCATGGCCCTGTGGAGCTGCTCGCCGCAGTCGCAGCGGCCCGAACCGAAGGTGTCCCCGGTCAGGCATTGGGAATGGACCCGGACGAGCGTCGGAGTCTCGGGATCGACCGGGCCCTTGATCAGGGCGACGTGGTCTTCGTGTTGGATGAGATCCTCAAACACGGCGATCCTGAAATGGCCGTAGCTCGTGGGCAGGTCGGCCTCCTCGATCTTACGCACCAGGCATTCATGGTGCATGCGGTATTTGATGAGGTCGGCGATGGTCAGGATGGGCAGGTCGAAGGCGGCGCTCAGTTTCTCCAGTTGAGGCATACGGGCCATCGTCCCGTCTTCGTTCATGATCTCGCAGATGACACCCGAGGGATCGAGTCCGGCCAGGCGGGCCAGGTCCACCGAGGCCTCGGTCTGTCCCGCCCGGGCCAGGACGCCGCCCTCCTTGGCCTGCAAGGGAAAGATATGCCCGGGGCGGGCCAGGTCGTCCGGCTTGGCCTCCGGGTCGACGGCGACGAGGATTGTGCGGGCCCGGTCGGCGGCGGAGATGCCGGTCGAGACGCCGTTCTTGGCGTCGATGGAAACGGTGAAGGCCGTTTGGAAACGGGCCGTGTTGTCCTGGACCATGAGGGGAAGCTGGAGCGCTTCGAGCCGGCCGCGGGTCAAGGGGAGGCAGATCAGGCCCCGGCCGTGGCGGGCCATGAAATTAACGATCTTGGGGGTGACCTTCTCGGCGGCGACCATCAGGTCGCCTTCGTTTTCGCGGTCCTCGTCGTCGATGATGATGATCATCCGGCCGCCGCGGACGGCGGCGATGGCCGTTTCGACGGAGGCGGTGCGGACAGGATCGATCATGGACATGTTCCTAGCGGGATCCATGGGAAATCCAATTATATAGGTATTTTCCGACCATGTCACACTCGACGTTGACCGCTTGGCCGGGCCGCAGACGGGACAAATTGGATTTGTCCAGGGTCACGGGAATGAGTTCGACCTCGAACGCCGTCCGGCTCAGGGCGGCCACGGTCAGGCTGACGCCGTTGACCGCGACGGAGCCCTGGGGAATGAAATACGGGCGATAATCCGCGGGCAGGCCGAAGGCCAGGCGTTTCCCGGGCGCCTTGGCCTGGACCCTTTTGAGCAGGCCGACGAAATCGACGTGCCCGGTCATTAGATGGCCTCCCAGCGGCGCGGCCAGGGTCAAGGGCCGTTCGAGGTTGAGGACCGCGTCCGGTTTGAGCCGGCCGAGGGTCGTACGGGACAGGGTCTCCTGGGAGATATTGAAGGCCAGCGCCGGCCCCTCCTGCCGGATGACGCTCAGGCAGACGCCGTCCACGGCGACACTACCGCCGAACTCGACGGCGAGACCCGGCGCCTCAACGATCAGCTCGGTCTTGCCCTTGGCGAAGCCGCGGAAGCGGCCGGTTTGCAGGATGATGCCCGTGAACATTAGAGATCTCCCTCCACAATCAAGTCGCTCCCGATCCGCATAGAGGTCACTTGACGCAGGCGGAGCGCGCCGGGCACAGCGACCGCGCCGGCGCCTCCATAGAATGAAACAGCGTCCGCCCCGCCGATGATGAGGGGAGCGATCATGAGGACGATTTTATGAAAGCGCGGCGGACAGACAACCGATTTCACCAGCCCTCCGCCGCCTTCGATGAGGACGCCGGTGATGTCTCTTTGGCCGAGACGGCGGAGCGCTTCGTCGAGATCGAGGACGCCTTTTTTCTCCGGGAGGACGAGGATTTCCGCCCCGGCTTTTTCCAGGACGGACCGCTTCCCCGCCGGGGCCTTGTCGCTCGTGAAGATCAGGACGGGCCCGCCTTTTTGATCGGCCAGCATACGGGCGCCCGCCGGGAACCGGAGCCGGCCGTCGAGGACGACGCGGGTGATCCGGCGGCCCGGCCAATCGACGTGGCGCACGCTGAGCAAGGGATCGTCTCCGAGCACGGTCCCGATGCCGACCAGGACGGCGTCATG
>Ga0315279_10009432_pt1 | contig 11636 bp, 12 predicted proteins | sample YL17G06_20_MG_FD_203694 | JGI IMG/M metagenome (GOLD analysis project Ga0315279, IMG submission 203694) | Sediment microbial communities from Yellowstone Lake, YNP, Wyoming, USA - YL17G06_20 | ecosystem: Environmental > Aquatic > Freshwater > Lake > Sediment | place: USA: Wyoming | collected...
TTTTTGGCAGATAGACGTGAGGATTTGCAGAGGGCGGAAGCTGCCTACGAGTCCGCCCCGCTCTCCCTGGCCCTTTCGAACGTCTGTCAGAGTTTCCGCCTCACCCCACCGCTGGGACCAATCGTCTACATTGAACTGCCGGAAACGCTTGGCGGCAGCCGCGAGTTCGACTCGGTACAGGTGACAAGAATGATAAACTATCTCAGGGCTGTGTCCAGCATGGACGTCTCCCGCGCGGCGGAGGGTTTCGATCGCGCTCCTGCGGAATTCCGACCGGCGATTGACGAGTACCTAGCGATGGTTCGAGCCCACAACGAACGGTTCAACGTACTGATGGAAATCCCGGCCAAACTGGAAAAGGCCAAGAAGGCTCGCAGCCAGTGAAAACCAGTGGGGATCACACGAGGTGAATCGGTCTCACACCTTAAGTGGCTGTTGGAAAATCAGCGACAGACCACGCGACGCTGAGCGGATTGATTTCGGCAGTCAGCGTTGCCGTCACTGTTGGGGTCTCGGCGCCAATGTACTCGACGTTTGCGTGAACCCCGGCCTCAAGTGCGCAACGGCGCGTGGCGTTTCGAGTTCCTTTCCAAAGAAAGGACCCCCTGCCGCCTTCTCTGCACCTGTCAGAGAGGCGCATGGTCCGTCAGCCGGGTGAGGGCTGTACGGGCCATGGCCTGCCATCTCATATGGGTTAGGCTGGACACTCCAGGAACCGTGGCTCAGGTTGCAGTTCCGGAAATGCTGCCTCGCCGGCGTCTTCCAGGAACGCTTCCCAGCGTTGTTTGAGGGATTTGAGGTCGAGGTCAACACGCTCCCTGAAGATGTCCGAGATGTGCTCACAAAGAGAGTCGCAGTCCTCCTCGCAGTTGAATTCCCGGTCCACGACTTCGCTTTCGGCGTCTTCCTGGGCCTGGCGGCGGCGCTCGCGTTCGCGCTCCCGTTCTAGGTTGCGCTGGTGGCGCGCGGCCTGTTCCTCTTCAGAGATACCCGCCTCGTTCTCGTCCTCGTCGTCTTCGACATCCTCGGCCAAGGGGCCGTCGTATTCGCCGTGAATCTCGTTCCAGCCGGAATCACAGTCATCGCAGAAGTCTCGGGAATCACAGCGTACATCGTCGTAGTTGGGCAAAGTGACGTCCTTGTCGCGCCAGGGCTCATAGTGCTCGTTGGTGAACGCGATGATCAGTCTGCGGGTATAGGGGTCGTCAATCTCGTCCAGAACGTCCTGGTTTACGCAGTCATAATCGGAGAAGCGGAAATCAGGCTGATGGCAGCGCGCGTGGATGAGCTCCTCGAGGAATTCCAGGTAAGCGCCGGAAATTGGTGTCAGTCCCCCCCGCGCCAGGGGAGAGGGGTCTGAGTGTCAACGTGACGGCATGCGGTCAACGAAACGCTGGTGGGCTTCCCACATGAAATCCTCGTACTCATCCTGCATTTCAGCCGGGATGTCGGGATCAATTCCTGGCGTGTCCATTTCGCGCGCGGGACTGGCACCCCAGAGGTTCTCTTCCTCGAATGGCGCCGAGCAGACAACGTGGATTTTCTCCAGCCAGGCCGGGTCAATTGCTGGCAGAGCCGGTGTTTCAACGACTTCCTCCAGCGCCGCAGGGAAAGCCTGGCCGCAGATCATCCAGCGGGCCGCATAAGTGTGGACTGGTTTGTCCACATTCCCCACGGTGATGTGCAGGCCGTCGCTGCACACCTCGTCGCGGTCGTCAGTGCCGGAATGGAACGCGCCGGCGCTGGCGTGCGAGTGGATCGTGCCGAAGATTTCAAAGCCCGCCGGCACGGCCACGGAAGTCGGCTCGTAAGCGACGTGCAGACTTCCGCTCTCAACCTTCTGGTCAGGAACCTCCAGGCGCCACTGGCCACTGGCCGGGTTTACGAGCAAGACTACGACCGCCTCGGAGTGGTATCTGTTGTACGCGGCGGTGAAGAACGCTTCGGCCTGCTTGAGGTTGGCAAGTGGCAACTTCGGAACGTGCAGTTCAACGCTGTCCTTGGTGTCCTCAAGGTGGCTGATGCCGTTGACCTTGACGCGCGCCATATAGAAAGCGTTGCTGACTTCCTTGTAGATGCCGCTCTTGGCCAGCAAGTAATGGATGCCATTGGGTGGGCTGCGCGGCTCGCCCGCGGTGTCAGGCGCGCTCTCGCAGCGCAGGCGAGGCACTGTTTTTGGTCAGGCAGAGAATCGGAATCACGGTTTGCCTCCTCAGTCTGGTTGTTTTGGGGTGGTGTTTCCTTGGGCGCGGGGATCCGCCAGAGCGCGTCGGTGAGTTTGCCAGCCTCTTCCGTCTGGCGACGCAGCACCTCGGACAGGCTGGCGCCGCTCTTGGCATAGCAGGTGAACTGTGCGGCCAGAACAGTGCCAGGTGTGCCCGGCAGACGGGCGAGATCATCGGGGTCCCGGTCCAGAAGCGGGCCAAGGAACTCGTCGAGTGTTGTCGGGGTAATGTCGCGGCAGCGTTTGAGCGCGGCCGTGAGGGTCTTGTTCATCTTTGGGTTCACGATGTTTCTCCCAGAATGGTGGCCATGAGATTGCCCAACGTGTTGGCGCGGTGTCCCGCATTGCCCACAAGTATCAGGATGAGGATGAAGTCCTGGCCGAGCAGAGAGGGCTTCGCGTACTTGAATTTCCGCTCCGTCGCGCTGCGCCGGGGCGAGTTTCTGAATCCAAGCCAAATGGCCTTCATGGCCTGGAAGCGTGCACTATCCGGAAGAACGATTGGGCGCAACAAGAGCGGGGACGTTCACAGTCCACTCGAAAGAGCGCCTACATCGCGTCAATGTCGTCAGCTTGTCGCGGCTTTCCGAGGCCAGGCGCGACCTGGCACCCAATGACACGGCAGTTGACAGGATCGTCAGCGCGCTGAGCACGAATGAACACGAGCAACCGGATGTCAGGGCGCAGGTTCGGCTCGATTGGGGGGCCTTAGCTAGGCAACTGCCCGAGCGGCTGCGCAAGATCCTGCGCTGGCTGGCCATCGGAGCAAGCAAGACCTGGATCGCCAGGCGCTTGAAGATCACCAACGGCAGGGCTTCGCAGCTTCTGGACAAACTGGGCCGCGAGGTCCTTTCGTTCTTTGGCCCTGAACTGCTGCCCGCCGGCTGCGCGGAGTAGATCCCGGGTTCACCACTGACAAGAACACATTTCAGTATTTAGCGCCTCATGCTGCGAAGGCGTGCTAGTTCATCAGCAGACACAGACGCGCTGCCAGAATGGGCGCGTCTTTCTATAGCAGTCGGCTCGTGACGAGCAACGGCATATATGGTGCCCGAGCATCCCCATCCATTCCGGAGTCCCGTCTTCCGCGAACGCCGACGTGCTAGCGTTTTGTGTGCTGGCCGCCTCTCGAAGAGCTACCAGGCGGCACCATTTCCGACCAGCTCGTCATCAAACGTCGTCACGAGGCCCGCCAGGCGCTAACAGCTTCATCCTTGACGTTCGCGCCTGGGCCAGCTATAGAAGCCCCCTTCCCGTGACGGTCGTCCCGTTACACCCTTGACGGAGGAGTCATTCCATGGCGAAGGCAGCCAAGAAACCAGCCCGCAAGCCCAGTGCGGCGTTCATGAAGCCCATGCAGCCCGACGCGGCGCTGGCGGCCGTCATCGGCGACAAGGCCATGCCGCGCACAGAGGTCACCAAGAAGCTCTGGGCCTACATCAAGAAGAACGGCCTGCAGGACGCCAAGAACAAACGCATGATCAACGCCGACGAGAAACTCACGGCAGTCTTCAGCGGCAAGAAGCAGGTCTCCATGTTCGAGATGACCAAGCTGGTGGGGAAGCACATGAAGGGATGAGGCTGTTAGGCAAGATACCGCAGAAAGGGCTGCCTTGAAAGTCTCAACGGGAATCTTACTCTTCCTGGCGACGGCATCCGCGGCGTTGGGCACGAAGCATTCTCGTGCTGCCGAACCGTCCGCCCCGGCGAGCCCAATCAAGGCGGTGACCATCCCGGAGCGCAGTCTCCTGGAGCCCGAGGTGCGGGGCAAACCCTACCCGGTGCCGGCCACCAAGTGGGAGCAACGGCCGGTGCTGTGGGGCTGGACCTGCGAGCTGCCCGACGGCTCGGGCCTGTCCTTCGGCGGCGTCCACCAGACCGCCGACGACGGTAACCCGCACACCAGTCTCAAGGAGGGTGGTGTCTGGAAGCCGCTCGTCGAGGAACTGCACCAGAGCAATTCGCTCCAGAAGCGCTTCGACCAGGTCCGCGCGCTACCTATTGCATGCAAGGACGCGCTCGCCAAGGCGCGGCACATCTACTTCGAAGGCAAGACAGCCGAAGAGGAGGCCAAGCTCCTCAAGGCCGACATCCATCCGGCAATCGAGAAGCTCACCGAGGACCTCGGCGCGCTGGATCTACGACCTCGAGAAGAACACCTGGACGGCCGACGGCCACCAGGAGAAGACTTTCCCGTCTGACGCGCGCTCGGCGCGCTACTACCCGCCAGCCTCTCCGGAGGGCTTCATGAAGGGCGCGCGGCCAGATGCCGCCGCCAACGAGGCCAAGCTCAAGGCCATCCCGGCCAACACCTGGGTGCGGCTCAAGACGCCGGTCGCCCTCGGCACCCGGGACTGGGGGACGTGGGTCTTCGACCCTGACCGGGACATTGTTCTACGTCTGGGCCGGCGGCCACGTCAGCTACGCGGGCAACGACGTCGCCCGCTACCACTTGGCCACCGACCGCTGGGAGATCAGTGACCCCGTCGAGATTCCGCTGGGCTGTTGTGGCACCAACGAGCAGTATCCGTCGGGGTTCAATTTCAACCAACGCCCCCCATCATGAGGGAGCAACTGTGGTCGCCGGGGCCGAGAGAATCAGCTTGAGTTGGTGTTGCTTCTTGGCCCAGAGCCCCCCGGAACAGAAACATCACGAGCACGAGAGCCAGCATCCGTTGCATTGCTTTCTCCATTTTCACTTGGCATTTCCTGTCGCTCAACCGGTCTTGGTCTCGATCTTGCGCAAAAGCAGGCGCACCCGCCACCATAGCCTTCAGCGACTCGAGTATCCGGCCCACGAACCCAACACCATGGGAATACATGCCCCCTGGCTTGGGTGTATCACCGGACTTGCAGGACATCCTGTTTCCGGCCGTTTGAAAATCGGGATCGTGTCCCCGGAAGCAGACTGGCCTCCCGCTTTCCCTCAGTTGTCAGGCGTCACCTGCACCTGGGTGGATAAGCGGTAGTCCGGCCCCGCGGCCGCGGTGAACGTCAGCTCAACCATGAAGGCGGAATAACCGTTCGCCGGCTTCTCCACGTCAGCGGAAACCTGAGCTGCGCCAGTTCCCAGCGGCAGCACGCGGCTGGTCCATTTCGCGTCGCGAAAATCGCGAGTGGGGGAAGAGGCACACCAAAGCACCGCCTGCTTCGCCGGACGATCAGCCTTGACGACGACGAACGGTTTAGCGCCGCCTGCCATCTGCCATTCCATCCTGGGCAATTCCTGGCGGTCCGCGATCATCTGGAAGAACGCGGCCAGCGTCTGGATGGCTTCGGGTGCGCCCCCCGCGCCGTGGCCGGTGTTCGGCGCCTGGTAAACCAGTTTAGGCTCGGGCAAGTCCGGCCAATAATGCCGCAGAGCGTCCACAGTCCAGTAGCGGTCATTGGTGCCAAACAAGAGCAGTTTCGGCATGGTGAAGCGAGCCCGGTACGCGTAGGGGTCAACCACCGCGCGCAGCTTGACCATCTCCGGCGTATCAATCTTGCCCACAATGCCCAGGTCCGTGTAGTCGTGAATCTGTTCGCTTTGACGGCCATAGGCTTTCTGTGCCGCATCGGTCTGCGCCTTCATGTTGAGCATGTCGAACACCATGGGGGCGATACCGCACACCCGCGGGTCCACGGCGGCGGTGAGCCACGTTGTCCAGCCACGCTTCGACGCGCCGGAAACAACAAACTTCTCCACCTTCTGCTGGCGCGCGGACAGCGCCCAGGACTGCACGGCATCCATGGCCCGCACGGCGCTCTTGACCATGGGCAGCAGCAGCGGCCACGTCTCATCGCCGGTCTTCAGGTATTGGTCGAACGTGTAGGCAATGATCTGGTCTTCGCGTTTCCCGCCAAAGAGCGGCTGGTTGGGCACGTTGGACAGCACCGCAACCAACGCGCCGCTCCGCTCAGCCAGGGCTTTCGCGGCCTGCAAAGTGCCGGCACCGGCGCCGCCGGTGATCTCGAGAAAGGCGACGGACGGATTGCGCACGGTGCTCGGGCAGCCCACGTAGAGGTCGTGCGTCCAACGTCCGCCGCGCCAGGTCTGCGAGACCATTTCCAGGCGCGCAACGGCAAGCCCCTGCATGTTCTCTTCGTGGAGCGCGGTCCACTTGAAACTGCCGTCAGGCTGCCGGACGTAATCCTCAAGCCCGCCCGCGTGCAGCGCAGTGCGGCTGAAGAGCAGGAGCGGCAGGAAGGCGGCGGTGCGGAGTGCGTGCATTGTGATGTTCTCCTTGGTCAGCCCTTCCTGATTTACCACATGGCACACCGCCTTGCCATGCAAACAGAAGGCAAGTGGGTTGAGGCTTTGCCTCTTGTGTTGCAGCGCGCGGCCTTGTACGTTTACTCCTTCTTCAACCGACCCCACACCTTCTCCAACTCCGCAATAGCCTTGTCCAGCGCCTCCCTGACTCGATTTTTGACCAGGCGTTCAATGATCTCCTGAATTGGCTCAAGTCCACTCGCCTTCTGCCCCGCCGGCCTGCCCGGTTTCCCCGATGTCTTTCGTGCGCGCCCTTGCATGCAGCCGCTTTTTCGCATACAGCGCAGAAACTTTGGCGACGATCCACGTTTGCCCGTGTTCGACATCCAGATCGCGCGCATGATCCGCAAGTCCGCGCGACCTGCGGTGACGTTGCTCTATCCAAACCGAATAGCCATACCGTCCGCATCCCGAAGAGATGCTCTGTCCGGACGGCGTGCACCTTTCCAATTTGTGGCCTGAGAATTCAGGAAAGGCGCCGGCGTCTTGGTTATTGGGCACTCGGCCAAATCGCTGGGCTGGCACATCCCGAGCTTCGCATGGCCCGCTGCATGTCGTCCAGCTCCAGCGGCGCCGCGCCTGTCAGGTTCTCGATCCCCTTCTCCGTGACGGCAATCGTGTCCTCGCACCGGATGTACAACTGCTCCCCCGGCACCCACATCTGCGGGCCAACCGCGAACACCATGCCCGGCTTCAAAGGCCCCGCAAAGTAGTTCCCGACGTCGTGCACCGTCACGTCCGCCTACAATCCTGCGCTCCGGGTGTGTGCCGCTCTGCGTCCCGAACACCACCGCCTCTCACGTCACCGATCGCCCACAATCTGCCTACCTTACCATCTCCGCCGCTCGGTCTTCGCTCCTTCATCCCCTCGACGGGGTTTCTCGGTAGGACAGCGCCCCTCATTGTCCCGATAGGCTTTTTCGGGGCGACAGCAAGCGCCGACGGTGTTAAGATGCGCTAGGAATCATTCCATACAGAGGGCAAGCCTAGAGCTGGCCTTGGCAGGGGGAGCGCAATCATGACTCCGCGGGAAAGACTGCAACAAGCATTGAACCATCAGCAGCCGGACCGGCCGCCGATTGATCTAGGCTCGACACCGGTTACGGGCTGTCATTTCAGTATCGTTCACAAACTGCGCGGGACACTGGGCCTGCCCACAACCGACAACCGCCGCGTAAAGGTTCACGAGCCTTACCAGATGCTTGGGCTGGTCGAGCCGGATCTGATGCAAGCGCTTGGGGTGGACTGCATCGGCCTCGGCATGACGCGCACCATGCTTGGCTGGAAGAATGAAAATTGGAGGCCGTGGGTCTCTTTCGATGGGACGCCGTGCCTGGTGCCGCAGGCATTCAATACCAACGTTGAGCCTGACGGCCGTTTGCTGCAATGGCCCGATGGCGACCGTACCTGTTCGCCCTGCGCAGTGATGCCCGCGGGCGGCTTTTACCATGACACGATCATCCGCCAGCCGCCAATCGATGACGAGACGCTCAAAGTCGAAGACAACCTCGAAGAGTTCGGCCCGGTGTCCGACGAGGATTTGAAACATCTTCAGCGCACGGCCGACGATTTGTACCGCAACACCACGTACGCAATCGTGGGCACATTCGGCGGCACGGCGTTCGGTGACATCGCGCTGGTGCCCGCGCCCTTCCTGAAGAACCCGAAGGGCATTCGCGACATCGCCGAATGGTACATCAGCACTGTCGCGAGGCGGGATCACGTGTACGAGATCTTTGCCCGTCAGTGCGAGATTGGGCTGAAAAACCTGGAGCTGATTCGGCAAGCCGTGGGCGACCGGGTATCAGCGGTGTTTCTTACGGGAACCGACTTCGGCACGCAGAACGGCCCATTTATCTCACGCGACTCATACCGCGACCTGTTCCAGCCCTTCCACAAACGCGTGAATGCTTGGGTCCATATGCACACAAAATGGAAATGTTTCATCCATAGCTGCGGCTCGGTCGTCTCGCTGATTGAGGACTTCATCGAGTCGGGCTTTGACATTCTCAATCCCGTACAGTGTTCTGCGGCCGGCATGGACCCGGCGTTGCTGAAGGAGAAGTTCGGCAGCCGCATCGCGTTCTGGGGCGGCGCGATCAACACGCAGCAAACGCTGCCGTTCGGAACGAAACAGGATGTTGCGCAAGAGGCCCGTGAGCGCATCCGTATCTTCGGCCGCGATGGCGGTTTTGTTTTCAATCCCGTTCACAACATTCAGGCCAACACCCCAATCGAGAACGTGCTCGAACTGTTCCGCACCGCCTGCAGCGCTTCGGGCGGCGCAGTGTGTGCCCGTTAAACGACAGTGCATCTGAGGGGAACTCATGAACGGCAAAGACACGCGCGAAGGCAGCCCGGTGTACCTGCTCGTCATCTGCCTGGCCGCGGCGACGGGCGGACTTCTATTTGGTTTCGACACTGCGGTGATCTCGGGAGCGGTGGGCTTTTTCAGTGCCGAATTTGGGCTTTCGGCGGCGATGAAAGGCTGGGCCGCCAGTTCGGCTTTGATCGGCTGCATGCTCGGCGCGATGCTCGCGGGCGCCTCGAGTGATCGCTATGGGCGCAAAAAGGTGCTGCTGCTTTCGGCCGTGCTCTTTGCCACATCGGCCGTCTGGTGCGGACTTGCCCGAAGCGTTGGCGAACTGGCACTGGCGCGCATCGTGGCCGGAATCGGCATCGGCATCGCGTCCATGCTCTCGCCGATGTACATCGCGGAGGTCTCGCCGCCGCGCATTCGCGGCCGGCTGGTCTCGCTTCAGCAGTTTGCAATCATAAGCGGCATTCTTGCGGCGTACTTCACGAATTCGCAGGTTCTGGGCCTGGAGCTTACGGATGCAGCCAAGTGGCGCTGGATGTTTGCGATCGGCGCTTTTCCCGCGGTGGTGTTCTTTGCCCTGTTACTGCTGGTCCCCGAGAGTCCGCGCTGGCTTATAAAGCAGGGCTACATAGACCGCGCAATGGCGGTGCTGACACGCCTTTCCGGAAGAACAGAGGCGGATCGCGAGCTTGAGGCCGTGCAGGCGAGCCTTGCCCAGGAGGAAGGCACGCTCGCCGAGCTTTTGCGGCCGGGATTGCGCAAGGCGCTGTGCATTGGGATTGCGCTGGCGATCTTGCAGCAAGTCACGGGCATTAACGCGATTTTGTACTACGCCCCGGAGATTTTCAAGAGCGCCGGCTCAGGCGCGGCCTCGGCGTTCAACGACACGGTCTGGATCGGCATTTTCAACCTGCTCTTCACGTTAGTGGCAATCCTGGTCATTGATCGCCTGGGCCGCAAACCGTTGCTGTTGCTGGGCGCCGCCGGCATGGGCGTATCGCTCGTTCTGGTGGGCCTTGCTTTTCAGCAAAAGGCGTCGGGCCTGTGGTTGCTGGCCGTTATTCTTGCGTACGTGAGCAGCTTCGCGGCGTCGCTGGGGCCGGTCGTTTGGGTCGTCATGTCGGAGATTTATCCCACGCGCATCCGCGGCCGGGCGATGTCCATTGCCACGGTCTTGCTGTGGGGCTCGTGCTATCTTGTCTCGCAGACCTTCCCGATGCTCAACAAAAGCCTCGGCAATGCGGCCACGTTCTGGGCCTACGCGAGTATGTGCGCCGTTACCATTGTTTTCGTCGCCCTGTGGGTTCCGGAAACGCGCGGCAAAACGTTGGAGGAAATCGAGCATATGTGGATGCACGGAAAGTCATAACTCACGGCAGGAGAAATCCCAAATTACAAATACAAAATCCCAAAGAAAATGATAAACCGCGAAAGGCAAATGCCAGAAAGCAGAGGCCGCATGGGAAACCGGAGGTTGGTTGTTTCAGTTTGTCTGTTTCCTTGGGATTTGAAGTTTGGGATTAGGGATTTGAGGATTGTGGCGTTGGCCGTGGCGGCGCTGGGCGCGGCAATGAGCGCGGCCGCTGCGGAGGCGGTGATCGTCTGCTCCGCGCGGGCGCAAGCTGTTGAAACGCTCGCGGCGCGGGAGATCCAGCGCTACGTCTACCTGCGCACGGACACGCTGGCGCCGATCACTGAGAAGGCGGCCAACGAGAACGCCATCACGCTCGCCGCCGACGCGGGACTTAAGCCCGAACAGTACCGCCTGAAGACGTCGGCTCAGGCCGGAAGGAAAACGCTGGCCATCACGGGGGGCTCGCCCGTCGCGGTGCTCTACGGCGCCTATAGCTTTGCCGAGAAGCTGGGCGTCCGTTTCTATCTGCACGGCGACGTGGTCCCAGACGAGCGGATCGCTTTCCTGCTGCCCGATCTCGACGAGACGCACCAGCCGCTCTTCGACACGCGCGGCATCCAGCCGTTCCACGATTTCCCGGAAGGACCGGACTGGTGGGACGAAGACGACTACAAGTCCTACGTCTCGCAGTTGCCCAAACTCCGGATGAACTTCCTCGGCCTGCACTGCTACCCGGAAGGCGGCGTGGGACCCGAACCGGCGGTGTGGATCGGCTTGCCACAGGATCTGGATGAGAAAGGCCAGGTGCGTTTCAGCTACCCATCCCGCTGGGCCACTACGCAACGCCACGGGATGTGGGGCTACGCGGCAATGCCGACGAAAGACTTCTGCGGCGGCGCGGCGCAGCTCTTCGCGGCGGATGCCTACGGCCCGGCCGTGCAGGACGGAATTATGCCCGGGCCGGCGACGCCGGAACAGAACAACGAACTTTTCAACCGCGCCGGCGCGATGTTCCGCAACGCCTTCGCGCACGCGCGGGCGCTCGGCGTCAAGACCTGCATCGGCACCGAGACCCCGCTGAAGATTCCGAAGGCCGTGCAGCAACGCCTGAAGGAGCTCAGGCTCGAACCCGGAGACCCCGCGGTCGTCCAGGAACTGTACCGCGGGATGTTCGCGCGGATCGCGAAAACCTGTCCGGTTGATTACTACTGGCTCTGGACGCCGGAAGACTGGACGTGGGGCCAAAACAAGCCGGGCCAGTTCGAGGCGACGGTGAAGGACATCGAAGCGGCGCTGGGCGCGCTGAAGGATCTGAATCACCCCTTCACGCTGGCCACCTGTGGCTGGGTGCTCGGGCCGGCGCACGACCGCGCGGCGCTGGACGCCGTGCTGCCCAAGAACTGCCCGATGAGCTGCATCAATCGCGAGGTCGGCTTCACGCCAGTCGAACCTGGCTTCGCGAAAGTGGAAGGCCGCCCGGAGT
>Ga0315279_10009433_pt1 | contig 11635 bp, 6 predicted proteins | sample YL17G06_20_MG_FD_203694 | JGI IMG/M metagenome (GOLD analysis project Ga0315279, IMG submission 203694) | Sediment microbial communities from Yellowstone Lake, YNP, Wyoming, USA - YL17G06_20 | ecosystem: Environmental > Aquatic > Freshwater > Lake > Sediment | place: USA: Wyoming | collected...
TTGGTCGAGAGGGTCCGTATGAGAAGCCTCACAGGGTTCGCGGTTCCAAGGTTGATCCATACAAGGACTATATCCAGAGGCGTCTGGAGCGGTTCGATCTGCCGGCAACGGTGCTCTTAAGGGAGGTGCGACAGCAGGGCTATGGGGGAGGTCGGACTATTCTTTCTGATTTTGTTCGCTCCATCAAGCGGGAGCAGGTGATACGTGTGACTGAGCGTTTTGAGAGCGAGCCTGGGCGCCAGGCGCAGATAGACTTTGCTGAGTGTGGCTCGATTGAGGTGGATGGGGCACGTCGTAAGCTATATCTTTTCGACTTTGTCCTGGGCTATAGCCGGATGATGGACAGTCAGTTCATCATCTCGACGAAGCAGCACGAGCTTTTCAGTTCTCTTAAGGGAGCTTTTGGGGCTTTAGGTGTTCCGGGAGAGATACTGGTGGACAACATGAAGCAGGTTGTTGAGCATCATGACACGGTGACTGGCGTGGTGCGGTTCAATAGGGCGTTTCTGGATTTTGCTGAGCACTACGGTTTCCTTCCTGTTGCCGCGCCACCGTACTGGCCTCGGGTCAAGGGGAAGGTGGAGCGTAACATTAGTTACGTGAAGCGTTCGTTTCTATGTGGGAGGAGTTTCACGGATATTGATGATCTCAACGCTCAGTTTAGGGTGTGGCAAGACGGTGAAGCCAATGTTCGCATCCATGGGACAACTGGCAGGCGGCCTGTGGAGCTTTACGCTGAGGAGCTCAAAACCTTAAGGCCAGCCGGTGCGATTCCTGTATACGACACGCGTCCCTGCGAGATTCGTGTTGCAGGAAGGGACTGTTACATCCGCTACTGTGGTGTGTCTTACTCCGTTGACCCCAAAGCGGCTGGGCGTAGCGTTGTTGTGCGTCCTGGTGGTGAGCGTGTAGGTGATCGGTTCGAGGTATATCTGGGCTCAGAGCTTGTGGCAGCGCACTATCGTCGAGCCAGGGGAACTGTGAGGGTCACATTGCCTGAGCATGCGGCGGCGATCCGCAGGCTCACGCGTGGTAGAGCTTCTCATCGTCGAGCGAGGAGAGTCCAGTTTGAGCAGATATGTTCTACCGACTCATCCCTTGCGCTTGTGCGAGAGCTACCCGTAGTCGAGACACGTTCTCTTGAGCTTTACGAGAGCCTTCTGGGAGCGAAGCCATGAGTGGTGCAGCAAGCTACGAGCGTGTAAGGGATCATCTCGAGAAGCTCAAGTTCCAGACGGCACTCTCCTATGTGGATGACATCCTTGAAAGGGCACAGAAGGAAGAGAAGCTTCCGGTCGAGGTTCTCGACGAGCTCTTGGAGCGAGAGCTACACGCTCGCTTTGAGCGTCGTGTGAAGACAAATCTCTTGCTTTCAGGTATCCCGGTTCACAAGCGTCTGGAGGATTTTGACTTTGAAGCTCAACCACAGATACCGAAGGATGTGGTTCAAGAACTAGCTACCCTGCGCTTCTTGCACAACGGAGAGAACGTGCTGTTGCTTGGCCCATGCGGTGTTGGCAAAACGCATCTCGCCATTGCCCTGGCACTGAAAGCAATCGAACAGGGACACAGGGTCTACTTCCTTACCCTACACGATCTGGTCACGCGCTCCAGGGCCGCCAGAGAGCGTAACCGTCTGCGCAACCTTATAACCGTCATCCTGGGCGCAGATCTGTTCGTGCTGGACGAGCTGGGCTTCCAGCCCCTCGAGACACAGGATGCGTCATTCCTCTTTGAGACCATCAACAAGCGCTATCAGGCACAGAGGCCTATCATCGTCACGTCCAATAAGTCCTTTGGCCAGTGGGGAGAGATCTTCCCCGACAGCGCCCTGGCAGTGGCTCTGCTGGATAGGCTCCTGCACCATGCAACCACTATCAACATCCGTGGTGAGTCGTATCGCCTGCTCAATCGACGCAAGGCGGGCCTGACAGGAACCACTTAAAGGAAAAAGGAGAAACGCCATGCCACCATAAAAGAACCAAACCGCCAGAAGTGTCCAAGAATAAACCGGCAAATCTGTCTACAATCAAACCGGCGTTGACACTTCCTTTGCCTTGCGGATCCAGACCCTGGTTTCAATGCTTGCGGGCGCAACAGCAAGCACGGCTTCAAGCTCTCTCAGTGCCTCCGTATACTCGGCCCCCAAGAAGTGGGCCTTACCCTGCCTCAGGTGGACGGAGACGTCCTGGGGTGCAATGGCAATGACCTCCGGAGTCTTCGCTTCCTCGGGATTCGCCACCTCTTTTACTGGCTCCTCTGCCGGCGCTTCTGGCGCTGCAGTCACCGGGGGGGTGAGCGTTTCCCGTATCAGCTTTTCGATGTGCTCGAGGTCAACGGGCTTCTGCAGATAATCGATTACGCCTTCCTTGCCTGCCTCAACGGCTGTCTGTATTGAGGGATAGGCAGTGATAATAATGCCTCTCAGCCCGGGCCTTTTCGCCCTTGCCTCCCGCAATACGGTGATCCCGTCTTTGCCAGGTAACCTCAGGTCGAGGATGGCGACACCGATGTCCCGCTCCGCAATCGTCCTGAGCGCCTCTTCTCCCTCTCCCGCCGTTTCCACATCGTAACCGCTGTCGGTCAACCAATCCCGGAGAGACTCTCGCATGATGGTTTCATCTTCGACGATCAACACGCGTTTCTTTGTCTCTTGCTTTGAGCATCCGTCACGCAGAGAAATTTTTTTCACCATACACTCTCACCTCCTGGCGCTCTATATCCGCAAGTTCCCTGCCAAAGCAAGAGGCCATCCTAACCTCTTAGGATGGCCGCAGTTAACACCTGGCCAGGTGTGTGGTGGAGACGTCAAGATGTCGAAGATCTAGGCAGACAGTGTTTTATTTTTAGACAGATAGCCCGGAGGCTGTGGCATTATTGTGAGATGGGCTTCAATTTTGTTAGCCGGTGGGCAGAACAACTCAACCGTTCCGCTTGCATAGCGCATGGGGTGACTCGAAAACTCTTGATCTCACTATCCCGCAGGTCTTGACTTTGCTAACCCGTAGGTCTTGATCTTGTTGTAGAGGGTTGCCCTCGAAATGCCAAGTGTCCGCGCCGCCTTGCTGAAGTTCCCGTCGCACTGCGACAGTACGCTCACAATGTGATTTTTCTCGACGTCCCTGAGACCCCTTCCAGGTGGAGCGGCTTCCGCGGCAAGAAGGCTTTCCTGCCGCAAATCGTCGAGCTCGATCCACGAGTTCTCTCTCAAGATCACCGCCCTCTCAATCGTATTCTCGAGCTGCCGGATATTCCCCGGCCACTCGTATTTCAGGAGAAAGTCCATGGCATCAGGAGAAAAACCTTCAATGCTCTTTTGATTCTCCACGGTGAACTTCCTCAGGAAATGTTGAGCGAGAAGGGGGATGTCCTCTTTTCGGTCGCGCAGAGGGGGAAGCTCAATCGTCACCACATTGAGACGGTAGTAGAGGTCCTCGCGAAACTGTCCGCAGCCAATTGCCTTCTTCATGTCCTTGTTCGTTGCACAGATTACTCTGACGTCGACCTTGATGAGTTCGTTGCCGCCGACCCTTGTGAACTCCCGTTCCTCAAGCACTCTCAGGAGATGAACCTGGATGTTCGCGCTCATCTCACCAATTTCATCCAGAAAAAGCGTCCCCTTGTTTGCGACCTCAAACTTGCCCCTACGCTGAGCATAAGCTCCCGTGAAAGCCCCCTTCTCGTGCCCAAAGAGCTCGCTCTCGAGAAGGCTCTCGGGCAGTGCGGCACAGCTGACCGCGACGAACGGCCTCGTCCTGCGGTCGCCCTGCGCATGAATTGCCCTTGCCACGAGTTCCTTGCCTGTTCCGCTTCCTCCTGTGATCAAGACGGTCGCGCTGCTCTTCGCAACGACCTTGATGATCTCGATCACCTGCTGCATCCGCGGGCTTTTTGCAATGATGTTCTCGAACCGGTAGTGGTCCTCGAGCCGCTGGTGAAGGCAGATGTTTTCCTCCACCAGACGCCGGTGTTCGAGAAGTTTGTCAATCAAGAGCTCTGCCTTCTCAGGGCAGAACGGCTTCTCGATGTAGTCGTAGGCGCCCTGCTTTACCGCATCAATTGCGGTGGGAATACTGCCATAGGCGGTGATGATGATGACCTCAATCTCAGGCGACAGCTCTTTCGCTTTCTTAAGTAGGTCAATGCCGTTCATGCCGGGCATGACTAGATCAATAAGCGCAATGCCGGGTCGCTCCTTTTCGATGAGCTCGAGAGCCCGGGGACCATTGTCTGCGATGAGCACGTCATGATTGGAATCGCTCAGCCAATCACGCAGGGATTCGCGCACAATGGGCTCGTCGTCAACTACGAGTATTTTCACTGGCTTTTTCATGTTTCCTTACCGGCTTCTTCTGTCCTTTGGCTGATCGTCTCGCGCTCACTCACCGACCTTTTCGTTCTCTTTAGTGATTTTTTCTTGCTCTTCTTGCTCTTCGTGACGGAGCGGCAAATAAACAGTAAAGGTGCTGCCCTTTCCCTCCTCGCTCTGTACTTCTATCCTTCCCTGGTGGTGCTGGGCAATGCCGTTTGCGACTGCGAGCCCGAGACCCACGCCCCTTCCTTTTCCCTTGGTGGTGAAAAATGGCGTAAAGAGTTTCCGCAGATTCTCGTTCGAAATCCCGCAGCCCGTGTCCTCGAACACTATCGTGACTTCATTCTCGGTCGCTGAGGTTCGGAGAGTCAGCCTTCCACCTCCAGGCATCGAGTGAACTGCATTGAGAATCAGGTTTGTGCATACCTGCTGAAGCTGATCGAAGTCGGCCATGACCTGGGGGAGAGACTCGGAAAGCCCCTTCTCCACCTGGATGTTCTGAAGTTCTGCAGAATGACTCGCAAGGCTCAGGGACTGTAAGACGACTTCGTTGAGATCAATTTCTCTGAGCGCGGGTGGGGATTGTCGAGCAAAATCCAGGAGGTTGCGGATGAGCTTGGTGCTCCGAGTCAGCTCGGTTTCCATCTTGCGGAGATAGTCAAGGGCCGTATCTCTTGAGATGCTGTTGTCGTGCATCTTCTTACTCAGTAGCTGGGTGTAGACGAGGACACCAGCAAGAGGGTTGTTTACCTCGTGCGCGATTGAGGCTGCCATTTGACCCAACGCCGCCATCTGACCAAGAAACGTGAGTTTCTCGGCTTGAATCAGGTCCCGCTGCGTCTCCCTCAGTTTTTCGAGCAGGTACGGCCAGCACATCTCGACTTCAGCGAGACCCTGGCAGACCGCGATGGCCAGCTCGTGGCAGCCAATGTATCCGCAAGCGCCGCAGTCTATTCTATAGCCCGGGTCGACTCTGCCGATTTGCTCAAGCACCTTCTGGACACGTTTCTCGCCCGGGGTGGGCAGATTGATGGCCTGGGAGGTGAACTTGCGTCTTAGGTCAATCCCCGAATATTCCTCAACATCCTTCTCAGTCTGAACGGGGTTCGCATATTGAGTCGTGTAGTTATTGATGATTTCTCGTCTCCTGAAAACGCTGAGGTCATTGTCGATGACGGGTCCATCGATGCAGCCCTCGCAGAATCCTATGCTGAGGAGCCTCGAGGTGATATTACCTTCGGCACATTCACGTATTACTTTGGGCATATAGTGTCTGCCCCAGGCGTTGATTACCTCGTTCGCCATGATGTCGTCCGATACTCCTGCCACCTTGAGCAGGCCTCCTGATATGGCAAAGAGCCGACCCAGATTGGGGCTGGGACCTGAAAACTCACCTTCTTCCTCGGTTTCTGGGGTGATACCTCTTGACGCAAACATTTCTTTGAGCTCGCTGAACGTGAGCACCGCATCAATTGCTCCGCTCACTTTTTCGTCTCTCGCTTCTGCTTTCTTTGCCACACAAGGACCGATGAACACCACTCTGGCGTGAGGATTGTATTGGCATTTAATCACTCTCCCCATCGCAGTCATGGGAGAAACTACAGGGGCGAGGAATTCGATGAGCCTGGGGTAGTATTTCTCGATGTAAGAGACGACAACCGGACACGTGGACGAAATCAGAGTCTGGCTGCGGCCCTCAGCCAGAAGCCGGACGTACTCGCGTCCGACCAACTCGGCGCCAAACGAGTCTTCCATGACCTCGCTAAAACCGAGTTTCTTTACGGCTGTTATGAGCTGCCCCGGACGGAGTTCTGGAAAAGCTGCGGGGAAGGGGGCTGAAAGGAGTGCAATCGTGGGTGTGGACTGTGCGAGAAGTTGCCTCGCTTTTCCAAGGTCGCTTTCTGCCTGCTTTGCCCGTGGGACACAGATTTGAATGCAGTTGCCGCAGGCGACGCAGCGTTCCTTGATGACTTCAGCAAGCCCCTCTCTCACCCTGATGGCCTTGGCGGGGCAGAGGCGTATACACGCGTAGCACTCTTTGCACTTCTCTCTGTCGGTATAGACGATGCTCATGGTTGCTCCAGTGAACTTTGCCGCATTTCGCTGTGGCCGTCCGCTGCTGGATCCGGCGGCAACCCGTTCCTGCCAGACCTCGCGTTGCGGTCGGCTCTTGCCCGCTCTCGCGGGGCGCGGACTGCTGGATCTTGCGGCGGCCCATTCCTGCCGAACCTTGCGCTGCGGCCGGCTCTCGTGGGAATAGGGGGTGCAATCAAGCGCAACCCCGTGCGACGAGGTGTGGTCGGACGCAGCTCTACCGCTACCCTGGGTTTTCAACTCGGAGACAGCAAAGCAAAAGCCACTGGAGGGATTTTTGACGAAAAGATGGCTCACCCCGGCTCATTGTATTCATGGGGGAGCACATATCTATAAGCCAGCGTGCATGAGCCAGCTTGAAAGCGGTCAGGTCGCGTAAGCGCCTTACAGAGTCTGACGAGCTTGCCGGTTCAGGCTTAAGCGCGCTGTAGCGTACTGTAAGGGGCTTGTTATGTCATTCGCAGTCGGGTGCGACTGCACAAATACGTTACCTCCGCTCTAAGCCCACTGTCAAGAAGATTGTCGGGTCAGTTCAGATGTCATACCACAGTCGGGTTTGAGGATTTTCGTTGAAGTATATGAAACTGGGTTCTTGGAATGTCAAATTGAGGTTCAAGTGCGGGCTGATAGGTGACAGTCATCGGCCCCGTGCTCCCACTTCAGACGCGCTTCGGTTCTGCCCCGCCGGGCTAAGTGCCCCAATCGCCGCAGATGCATAGATTGCATGCGGCTAGGGCGTCCAGTGTCCGGAGAAACAGAGATTGCATACAGCTAGGGCATCCACCCGTCGCACAGAAGTTCTGCCTGTTCGAGAACAGTCCTTGTTGCCTTCTCTTGCTTGTCGGGCGGGTACCCGTATTTGCGGAGGACGCGTTTGACCATGACCCGAAGCTTTGCTCGGACGCTTTCTTTGACGGTCCAGTCTATGGTTACATTGCCGCGAACGGTTCTCACAAGCTCCTTTGCTATGTCACAAAGGGTCTTGTCACCAAGGATCTTGACCGCGCTGTCGTTTGTTTCCAGGGCATCGTAAAACGCCAGGTCTTCTTCGCTAAGCTCGAGCTTCTCTCCGCGTCGGTTGGCCTCGCGCATCTCCTTTGCGAGACCGATGAGCTCCTCTATCACGTGGGCGGTCTCAATGGCGCGGTTCTGATACGCTCGGATGGTGCGTTCGAGCATTTCGGCAAACGAGCGACCCTGGATCAGGTTTTTCTTTAGCCGGGTTTTGATTTCACCGTTAAGGAGCTTTCTTAGGAGCTCCACCGCGAGATTCTTATGTTGCAAGCCCCGAACCTCGGCAAGGAACTCGTCAGACAGGATCGAAATATCCGGCTTCTTGAGGCCCGCAGCCGCAAAGATGTCTATCACTTCATCAGACGCAATCGCTCTGGACACAATTTGGCGAATGGCGTGGTCCAAGTCTTCTTCAGCCTTCGGGCTCGGGGCTCCGGATTTCACGAGTGCCCCGCGCACTGCCTGGAAGAACCCTACGTCCTCGCGTATCTCGATGGCCTTCTCGTGAGGAACGGAGAGCGCGAATGCCTGCGAAAGCTCTGTCACTGCCCTGAGTAACCTGGCCTTGCCGTCTTCCTGAGAAAGGATGTGTTCCTGAGCCTTGGGCAGAAGCGAAAGCCTCTGAGGCGGCGCTCCTCCTACCCAGGCTGTTCGGTCGAATCCGTGGAAGAGAGCACAACAAATCTCGTATTTCTCTAGCATGACCGCAACGGCCTCCGCTTGGTCTATGGCCGTAGCGCCCCTGCCGCCGCTTTCAGTGTACGTCGCCATTGCTCGCCTCAAATTGTCAGCGAGCCCCAGGTAGTCCACAACAAGCCCGCCCGGCTTGTCTCGGAACACACGATTCACACGCGCTATCGCCTGCATCAGCCCGTGGTCGCGCATGGGCTTGTCCACGTACATCGTGTGCAAAGACGGCGCATCGAAGCCCGTAAGCCACATATCGCGCACAATCACCATCCTCATCGGGTCGCTGTGGTCTCGAAAACGGTTAGCAAGCGCTTCCCGACGTGGCTTGTTGCGTATGTGCTGTTGCCATTCCAAAGGGTCGGAGGCTGAACCAGTCATCACGATCTTGACAGCGCCCCCGGTGTCGTTCTCGTCTTGCCATTCAGGGCGCAGTTTGATGATGGCGTTGTAAAGCTCGACGCAGATGCGGCGGCTCATACAGACCACCATGGCCTTGCCGTCCATCGCTTCTAACCGCCGCTCGAAGTGGTTGACGAGATCCTGCGCGATAAGGCTGATGCGTTTCTCAGTACCAACGACGGCCTCCAGTGCAGCCCACTTGGTCTTGAGTTTCTCCTTACGCTCAACCTCCTCGCCTTCCGTTACCTCCTCAAATTCGGTGTCAAGATGAGGTTTCTCCTCTTCCTTCAGTTCGAGCCTTGCAAGACGGCTCTCGTAGTAAATGGGAACAGTCGCCCCGTCCTCTACGGCTCGCTGGATATCATAGATGCTGATGTAGTCTCCGAATACCGCTCGTGTGTTTCTGTCCGTGAGCTCAATGGGTGTACCGGTGAACGCAATAAATGAGGCATTGGGTAGAGCGTCACGCATGTGACGAGCGAAGCCATCAATGAAATCGTACTGGCTACGGTGCGCTTCGTCGGCGATGACGACGACGTTTCGCCGGTCTGAGAGGAGCGGGTGGTGATCGCCCCTCTCTTCGGGGAAGAACTTCTGGATGGTAGTGAAGATCACGCCGCCCGAGGCGACATGAAGCAGCTCTCGTAGATGCTCTCTGCTCTCGGCTTGGATGGGCTTCTGCCTCAATAACTCGTGACAGCGCGAGAACGTGCCAAAGAGCTGATCGTCGAGATCGTTTCGGTCAGTCAGGACGACGATTGTCGGATTCTCCATCGCAGGATGAAGGACGATCTGGCCCGCGTAGAAGGCCATGGTGAGGCTTTTCCCAGAGCCCTGGGTATGCCAGACTACGCCGCACCGCCTGTCGCCATCGGGGCTTGAAGCTTCTAAAGTTGCGTCAACAGCGCGCGCAACAGCGTGATACTGGTGATAACCGGCGATCTTCTTGCTTGGGGTGCCGCCCTTGTCATCTTCAAAGACTATGAAGTGTGCGAGCAATTTCGAGAATCGTTCTCTGTCAAATGCTCCCTTTACGATCACTTCAAGCTGCGGCATTGTGATGGGAGCAAGTTCCTCGCCTTCGACGGTGCGCCACGGAAGGAACCATTCGCGGTTCGACGTAAGCGAGCCAACGCGCGCCTCCAGGCCGTCGGAGATCACCAGGACTTCGTTGAAAGTAAAGAGCGATGATATCTGGTCTTTGTAGGTCTGTAATTGGTTGAAAGCGGTCCAAATGGTGGCCTGCTCATCAGCAGGATTCTTCAGCTCAACGATCGCGAGAGGGAGACCATTGACGAAAAGCACGATGTCCGGGCGGCGATTATAATGACCCTCTACCACCGTGAACTGGTTCACGGCAACCCAGTCATCGTTGTGGGGGTTGTCGAAATCAACCAGCCTTGCCTTGTCGTAGATGACTCTACTATCTGAAACGTACTCGACATCCCCTCCGTCAATCAGAATCCTGTGGAAAGCCCTGTTGTTTTGAACAAGTGTAGGGGATTCGGCGCGCAGAACTTTGCGTACCGCCTCCTCGAGCGCCTCGGCAGGGATAGATGGGTTCAATTGGGCCATGGCATCCCGGAGTCGCCGTGGTAGGACAGGCTGCTTGTAGCTCTCGCGTTCTTGTGCGAGCTCGCCTGGCGCGATGTCGGGGCCACTGAGGATAGTGTAGCCCAGGGATTCTAGCCAGGACAGGGCAGCGGATTCGACGTCGGATTCGGTGAAGCGTGCGATGCGAGATCACCTCACTTTGGCCGAGCTTCGCGTCTCATGCCCGCACTAGGCCCGCCTACAGCCTCGTGTGAACTCAATCCTTGAGGTGCGGGCGGCGTCGGTTGTCTTGTGTCGACCTGGCTCTTGGTTTGATAGTGCGCTATCGTCCAGTTTGTGCTAGAATAAACACATGAGCAAGAAACCCTTGATAGAAACCAATCCCCATCTTCGTGACCCAAAGAAATACAAGAAGGCACTTATTGTCAATGTTGCAACTTCCACTGCGATTGAAACCGGGAAGAGCTCAAAATCTATCGCACGTATGTTGCGGAAACATGCCAATCAGCCTCGGCAAACGGACCCTAAGGCTGGCAGCGAAGAGTCCGCTCAATAATCCTCCTGAAAATCTCTTCCATCGGTTCGTAGTTATGGTCTAGGCCCGCGGCCACAGCAACAAGATACTCCGGCCGTTGCCGTCCTTCAAGCGGTTCGAAGTCCAACAATGACAGTCCAACCTGATAGGCCATCAGCGTGGCCAAGATACGAGCTACTCTGCCATTCCCTTCACGAAAAGGATGGATAAGAATTAGTTCAGTGTGCACCTCAGCCAACGCCGTCACGACGCGTTCTCTCGATTTGAAGTTACATGGCGTGTGTTTCGTAAGAACTCCTTGCTCAAACTTTTCCATTAACACAGGGACTTGTACAGCCGCTGCAAAGAGGAATTCCCCCTTGCTCACATTGACATTCCTGTAATTCCCAGCCCATTCGTAGATTTCACCCAGCCACACTCTGTGCATTTCACGGACGTCCGAAGCATCAAAACGGTGATTCTTATCGTAGCAGTGCAGGAGAGTGTCCATGGCCCGTCGCAGAGCCTCAACTTCGGTATCGTCCATCTGCCGTTTTCTCTTGATCCCTAGGAGATTCCTGAGCACACGGCCGCGGGAACCACGTTCAAATTGAGCCTCAACGAGCCCAGAAACATTGTAACGACCGGTTTTCTTCAACCCTAACTTATCATCTTTCATTCAGACCACCGGTTAACAGTTGGTTCTCATTGCGACCATTCACGGAGCTCCTCTAGCCGCGATAAACAAATGGACCTTGTCAGTAAGACAACTTCGCTTATGAACCTCTCGGCGTCCCGAAGCCGCTGGGGCAGGACGGGCTGTTCATAGCTCTCGCGCTCTTGTGCGAGCTCGCCCGGCGCGATGTCAGGGCCGCTGAGGATAGTGCAGCCCAGGGATTCTAGCCAGGACAGGGCAGCGGATTCGACGTCGGATTCGGTGAAGCGTGCAATGCGGAATAACCTCACTTTGGCGATGAACCAGCCGGGAACCTGTTGTACAATGATGCCATGCGGAAGAAGCCTTTGATTGAAACCAACCCTTACCTTCGCGATCCTGA
>Ga0315279_10009434_pt1 | contig 11634 bp, 13 predicted proteins | sample YL17G06_20_MG_FD_203694 | JGI IMG/M metagenome (GOLD analysis project Ga0315279, IMG submission 203694) | Sediment microbial communities from Yellowstone Lake, YNP, Wyoming, USA - YL17G06_20 | ecosystem: Environmental > Aquatic > Freshwater > Lake > Sediment | place: USA: Wyoming | collected...
GATGCAGAAGGGCTTCACGAGCAGCTCCAAGTCGACGACGCTGGACAGATGGTTTGGCTAAGGGGCCTTTCAACTCCTTTAAAAATCAAACAGGGTCGGTGGCTCACCCCACCGATGTTATTAATCCACTCAATGCCTTGTTTACCAGGCGATTCACAGAGGGATCGGTCTTGGAGGAGATCACCGTTGAAGGCGCCGCCGAGGGGTACGTCGAGATCCTTCACAGGTATGGCGTCGACTACATCTTCAGCTCGCCGGGCTCGGAGTTCGTCCCAATCTGGGAGTACCTCGCCAAGTACAACTCCCAGGGCAAGAAGCCCTTCTACATCAACACCAGGCACGAGGGCCTAGCCCTGACATTGGCCAAAGGCTACACCATGGCCACCGGCAGGACCCAGGTGGTCATGGCCCACGTCCTGACCGGCATGCTACACGGGGCGATGGAGCTGAAGGCGATGTACACGGACAACGTCCCCGTCATGCTCATGGTGGGGCAGAACAGGACCCACGACGGGGAGGTCTACGGCGGGACGCCCGGCCCCCACTACCTCTCCTTCACGGAGGTGGGCGGCCAGCAGAGGCTCGTCCAGCCGTACCTGAAGTGGACCGACTCCCCGGACTCCAACAAGAACATACTCGGCATGATTGCCCGAGGGCTCGACATCGCCTCGACCGACGTCAAGGGACCCGTCATGATGGTGCTCTCCAGGGAGCTCCTCTTCGAGAAGGTGGAGAGGATGAGGGTGCCCCACAGGACGCCGAGGCCGACGCCCGTGCAGGCTGACCCGTCCGCGCTGAAAGAACTCTCAAAGATGCTCGTGAAGGCGGAGAACCCGATCATCTACACAAGGTACCTCGGGAGGAATCCGGCTGCAGTGTCATCGCTGGTGGAACTCGCGGAGCTCCTGTCGATCCCGGTATTCGAGACCCCGGGCTACATGAACTTCCCGACCGACAACCTCCTCCACATGGGGTACGACGTAAAGTCGTACGTGGCTGAATCGGACCTGATCTTGGTTATAGACGCCAGCGGGTGGCCTCCATGGTACCCGCCGAACAGCATCTCCGAGACAAGCAAGGCAAAGATAGTCTTCATGGACCTGGATCCACTGCAGCTGAAGTACTCGGTCTACGGGTACCCAGCCGACCTGCTTATAACGGCCGACTCAAGCCTCGCTATTCCTTCCATCATCGAGGACGTGAAGAAGATGCGTGCCTCTAGGGACTTGCACGAGGAACGACTCGACAGGTGGAAGGCGGAGCATAGACGGATCAGGGAGGCCTGGAGGAAGGAGGCCTTGGCGGCCAAGGATCAGTGCCCGATAGACCCACGCTGGCTGTGCCTCAACATCAATGAGGTCGTGGACGGTGACACCATCATAGTCCACGAGACGATCAGCCACGGCGGAGTCGTCCACAAGTATGTGGAGGGGAACCGCGTCGAGCCGGGGACGCAGTTCGAGTCCACGGGGCCTGTGGCGCACACCGGGCTGGGGCAGGGGCTCGGCGTCGCCCTCGGCGTGAAGCTCGCCTGCCCTGAGAAGACCGTGATAGCGCTTGAGGGTGACGGCAGCTTCAACTATAATCCGGTCCCGGCGTGCCTCGGCCTCTCCCAGGAGTACGGCCTACCCTTCCTGACGGTGATCTTCGACAACCTCGGCTACGCCGCGATGAAGCACCACCAGAGGTACTATCCTGAGGGTTACTCTGTCAAGGAGGGCAGATACTACGGGGTCTACACCAAACCGAAGCCGGCCTACGATAAGCTGGCTGAGGCGTTCGGCGGCTACGCTGAGACCGTGACCGATCCTGGAGAGGTCAAGCCGGCCCTGCTAAGAGCACTGGACGAGGTGGGGAAGGGGAGGCTCGCGCTCCTCGACATCATCCTCCCGGAATCCTGATTCCTCCGATTGTTTTTAATCAGGATCATTTGATGCTACTCCTCCCTCTCTCCTGTCATAATCGAAGAAAAAGGGGGAGGGGGGTACCCGGCTCCGCAGGTTTTAGAGGACCCCCACAGCACAGTTTTAGGCCTAGCCAAGGGCAGGGTAGCAGTGCGTCCTTCATTCCAAAACGTCAGCCGTATGACACTGGTTACAGGGACAGCATACGGCAGTACCAACATTACACGCAGCCGAAGACCGAACCGGACGTCGAAGAGCTTCTGAGACGGTTGGAACAAAAGGTCGATGACAGGCTTTTGGAGAAGGTGATGGAGCGGATGGAGGCCGAGTCGAACGCTATCGAGAAGGCGACGAAGGCCGACACGGCAGAGCCGAAGGCGGCAGAGGCGGCAGATGAGGTTCAGCCTGGGCCGGGCGAGAGCATCGCTCTGGAAACGCAGCAGGAAGCAGGGGGCACGGAAGCCAAGTCGAACGAGGTTGAGCAGGTTAAAACGGAACCTGTGGAAAAAGCACCCAGCGGCATTGCATCCGAACCGCCCGCAGACATCAACGAACCTGAACTGGAAGATGCTCTGGACGCGGGAGAACTGGACTGGCTCGGGGAGGAGCTTGGCGGATTAACCGTTGAAGTAACCGACATGGACGCGGAGATGGAAATCCCAAGTCTTGAACCCCTTGACAATGTCGCACCGGACATGGCGAAGGACATCGCACCGCCCGAACCCACCGGATTGGTCAGGCCGGAGCTTGAGCCTGTGAAAAATCTAGAGCCGATGCTGGACATGGTCGACCCGCTGAAGCCGCTTGAGCCGGCGATTGTGGAACTGCAAGAAGAAGCAGAGGACGGGGAGGTTGAACCGGTATGAAGGTCGCTTCAGGCAGCAAGGGCATACGCATCAATATGAAGGTCGAGGGCGAACCTGCAGAGTGGCTTGAGGAGTGGAAACGGCGAGGACTCGTAACCAGTTATACCGATGCAGTTATTCAGTCGTTAAGAGTATTTAATGAAACAATTATTGAACAAGACTTGAAAATAAACCAGTTAAATAATACAAAAAATATGGATTAGATTAATTCTAAGAAAATCTTATAGCTTCTGAAATTATAATTTTAAGATATACGCAGGTTAAAAAATGAACATTTTTAAAAGAAAAAAAGCTGGACCGTTCGAAGCCAATAGAATACTGGATACGAACCAGTCAAAGGTCGACCAGGTATTTACTAAAGGCGATGAGAAACCAGTTGCGCTTTTAATCACTACTACTGAAGACGAGGCTAGAAAGATAGGTGCAGCGGCTTATACCGGACCTACAGATATAGGTGCCAAAGGCGAATATGAAAAAAGCCAAAAATGGGTTACACGTGGATTTTATTGGCCAGAAAATATATCGGGTTCACAGATAATGGTGAAGACAGGTCAAATTATCGATGCTGTAAAATCAGGTTCTGGCACTATCATTCCTAAAAATATACGCTTTGAGGAGATGCCAAAGGGAGCGTCCATACCAATATCTGGTTCTGCGACTTTGATGGTATCCGAAGGTCATGCAGAATTAAAAGGAATCTTCATAGTAAGTGGAAGTAGAAGGGATGATAGCTAGCAGATAAGTCTTAATTCTATAAGATTCATATTAAGGTCTTCCCAATCAGCGGCGACTTGAATTAAAACCTCTCTACTTACTGGATATGAATTATCAGAGAAAATAGTAAGTGTACATCGGTAATCGCCTCTGCACATGGCATCTTGTAACCTAAAATTCGGTTCGTTAAATGCATCTCTCGTGCATATCCATGCCCGTATGAAACCATCACACGCTCCTTCGAAAGCCGGATTAAGACCCCTCTCTGAAAAGGCAATGTTTACCGCGAACTCCGATTGTGGTGGGATATCTGGAAGGTCGATAGTATCTGGCCAAATCAATGTTTTCGATTCAGTTGAAAGCGTGTGGTTTCCTTCAGGTCTTTGCTTCAACTGCAATCTAGCTAAACATCTGTTTGCAGTTCTGCTGCCTCTGTTTTTCACAATCACTCTAATGAATCGTCTTTCTCTCGGGGCTCTATTGGGTGACAGTATTACTATTTGTGGGTTGTAAAAGTCTTGCATGGCTCGGTTATGTAATATCATTAGATCAGGTCCTTCGAGAAATTTATCCCAGAATGAGAAAGCAACATATGCAAATAGACTAAAGGCTGTAGCCAGAAAAACGCCGTATTGTACAAGCTGGTTAATATCAAAAAAGTTCCTAACATAAACTGTCAGAATACTGAACAGTATAATAATACATGCAAAGGCGAATCCAAATAGCCCTCTTTTTAAACTTAACGAGATCATTGTAGTTAATTATTTTTCAGTCGTATTATAATGTTATTTTTAAAACTCACTTAAAACGATTTCAAAAAACATTTATAGAAAAAATTAAATGATAATTGAATTACTTAGAATTTGGGGATAGCTTTACTGAAAATTATTAGAAATCAAAGTAAGAGAAATTATTTATTTTTATTAGTTTTAGCCATTCCTTTTTTAACTAGAATTAGAGATATATCTACGTTACAGGATATTTTTCTATACCTCATTTTCCCATTTTGTATAATCGCAATTGTCTCGTTTTCACCAATGTCTACCTCAAATTTAAAGCAAAATATTAACAAATTAGATACTTTCATTAATGATGAACACACTTTTTATTTTTGTAGATTATACCGATCGAAGAAATATTATATAATTATTCTTTTTGTATCGCTGATTTTTCTATTTGTATGCCTGTATGAATATTTAATTTATTATTCAATAACCATAGAGTCTCTATCTCTCGGGCAGATATATGGTATGTTCGGTGGGTTTTTATCGGTTTTCTTAGGGATGTCTTTTTGGAAAAAAATAACAGATAATTTTGATGTTCTTATTAAAAATTTTTATAATAAATTGCAAAAAGAGAAGATGAATAAACATGATGAACTGTTGGTTTCTTGGACGGCCTATTTTTATATGTTAATGTATAATACCTATTTTGAAATCATATTTGCTCTTTTTTGGATACTAATGTGTCTGGTATTGATAAAACCTATTTCTATAGTCTCGATAATTATTTTAAGTGTATTAGCTTTTGTTCAATCTACAACTGGTATGTTAGTTGGAATTTCTTTGGGTGCAATATTTAATGCAGGACACGCTGCATATAATTTCGAATTAAGTACTACTTCAATTTTTAAGAAAAATTTTGGTGATTTTTTTATTACCCTAGGAAACGAGGTAAAAGATATCTCAACCATGATCCTTTTAGTGCCCGGTCTAATTGTAACGTTTCCTATTGTAAGCCCTTCAATAATGTACCAATATCCCAATCAAGTTAAACTGGACATCATCCTCTTCGGTTTTGGACAAATTTTCGTGTTTATCTTTGGTCTATACGGAGGACATCTGGGTATGAAAAAAATACATATTTCTAAGGAAAAGGATCTTATGGAAAAACTTGGGAATTGTGAAAAAAGCATCAATAATAGTATCAAAGGTACTATTGAATATCTATGTAATATAGAAGAACACAGAATGCTATTGGAAGAACAAGAACATCTAGATTCAATTAGCACTTGGCCGATAAGCGCAAGAGGAGGGATGGAGTTTGTTGTATTACTTGTCGGCGTAATTCTAAATATGATGGCAAATTATACTCTAAATGTGATATTGATATAATGTATGAGATAAATTTAAAGCATTTTAATCAATTCTATATTAAATTCGCGTTAAACGAGCCCAATTAATAAACGTATCCAAATCAAAGGATTGTATAAGAGACGGTTCGACATAGCAATGAAGAGAACATTTTTTACATGATTTATAAACGTTCCAGTCGTAATCTCTCCATAGTTTATTAATGTTAATTTCATTAATGTCGGCAGAAGATTTGTAATTATTCAGTGAATAACATGGGAGTATTATCTTACCATCCGGATCAACATTTGCTACCATCCAAGGTTTACACTGCCAATTCTTCTCTCCCTTCATTATTTTTAGATATCCAATTGAGTGCACGATAGGATATCCTGATTTTTTCATTTTGATAAGTTCATCGACGACGTTTCTAATTTCATTCTGCGTTAATGACTCAATCTCAATATTCTCGTATCCATAAACCATAGCAAGTGAAATCCCCACATCCAATTCTTTTGCCAATTTCACAATTTCGGGTATCTCGGAAATATTGTCCTTCATGATTGTGGTATTTATCGTCACAAACGATTTTCCTTCACAAGCCCTAATCCCGGAAACAGCCTTGTCAAAACAACCGGGGGAATTGCGAATTTTATCATGAGTATTGCCTATGCCATCTATAGAAACATATATCGATCCATCAATGTAAGGCGTAATAAGATCTGCTTTTTTCTCAAGCAGAGTGCCGTTCGTTATAATACTCGTACTGAACCCCAGAGTTCTTGAGTATTTTAAAATCTCAACTATATCGTTTCTTAGAAGAGGCTCTCCACCCTCAAAGGCTATGAGACAAACCCCCGCGTTGTATAGTGCTTTTAAAATCTGTTGCTCCTTCTCAAACGAGGTATCGATATAACTCCTGCTCCAAAAAGGACACATTTTACATTTTAAATTACAATTATACGTTAATTTATGGCCAGCAACTAAAGGATATTTTAAACCCATCGCATTTAAGAAAAGACCTCTATATAATCTCAAGCCTAGTTTAAAATATCGATAATAGAATTTTATGGGCTTATTTTTAGTAAAAAAATTCATTCTTTGGATTTCGTTCAAATAAACCATATACTTTCTATTCTCCTATAATAAATAAAGTGTGAGTTAAAATATCCATTTTAGCTTTATTAAAAAAGGTGCGACAATAATTTAGTGGAGTCCAAATGGAACACTAGGGAAATTGAAACCGCATGTAACTTGATGTAAATTTCGATATTTAACTGAATTTCGTTATTACCGCCCTTGACATAGATAGGTTATTGTCTAATGGAATCATCTTTTCCTTCTTCCACGTCCTGTACCTCGGCGCGAACAGCCGGTACGCCTCCTGCCGCCTGTGTATGAGCGCAACGGCTTCGAGCACGCGGTTCAGCCTGTCCATGCTCTTCTGTAGCCCTGCAATCTCCCTAGTCCTCAGCGCAACGACCCTTTCGGTTGTATCCTTCAGAGGCAACGCTTTGTATTCCATGGGACGGGCTTCGCTGTTCTGCTCGACGAATCCCTTTCCACGGAGGTTTTCAAGTATGTCGTATACCTTCGACTGCGGCACGCCCGCCTTACGCGCCACGTCGCCCGCCTTCGACTCGCCCACGGCCAGCAGTGTGAAGTACGCCTTCGCCTCGTAGCCGTTCAGGCCATAGCCGCGCAGCATCTCCACGACCTCACGCTCCTTCCCGTTCACGACGTTCATGCATACCACCTCTATCGGGTTAATTACGGGAGGCCCGCCATCTGCTCTTAGCCGCAGCGACCCGCTGGGAAGAGGAGAATGAGCGGGCTGACCAAGGGAGAAGGGAGAAAGGGAAACCTTTAGGTGTCCCCCATGCTTAGATCTGATAAAGAGGAAATAAAACTGAATATAGTGAGCAAGGGAGGTTAAACGTCTTCATGGTAACTGAATCAAAAGTTTACAGGATATCCCGTGAGCGTGCTGTTTCGGAAGCGTTGGCGACTTTGAAAGATTGCAGGTTCAACATAAAAGAACAGACAGATGACTCGATCATGGCAACCTCTGGGGTTTCTCTTTTCTCATGGGGAGAAAAAATAGAGATAGTCTTCAACAAGCGTGCAGATGGCGTAGATGTACGTGTCACTTCAATGCCTACTGCTCAACTATTCGATTGGGGGAAAAGTAGAGACAATATCTCGGAGTTCTTCACCAAATTAGAGTACAAATTGTCAAGGAAATAGGCTGAAGGTGGAAGTTCTGGGAGTCTTCGTGACGTGTAAGCAATGTAACCAAAGGGTTTACTTACAAGTCACTAGAAAAACAGAATTGTCTTCTTCTTTCTCGCTTCGTTGTCCATTTTGCTATACAGATAGGGTATACTATTTATCTGAAGTAACAGAGGAGAGGTGGGACTCAATTTGCCCATTTTGTAATGGTCGATTCTATACACTTAACCCTCCTCCTATAAGGGTCAGATGTCCGTATTGTTCATCATTACTCTACGTTGAAAATATCGGTTATGTACGTATTCTACAAGAAGGCCAAATACCAGTCCTTGCTCCTGAGGCAAGATCTGCGGTTGGTGCAATCGGAGGCATTCTCGTCGGATCAGTCATTGCTGGTCCTATTGGAGCCCTCTTTGGATTACTGGCGGGAGGTGCCCTCGGGGCCTCTGCGGAGTATCTTGAAGCAAAGGAGGAGTAACGCAAGTGCAATCTTTCACGCAGGAGCAAATAGCCCAACAACTCGTCGAAATGTCCCTGTCACAACGGCGTTCCATTCTTCAGATTCTGTTCGTTAATCCCCGTCTTCTACCAAGATTTACTGTTCTTCCAGGCAAGCAAGTCCTAGGACTTGTTGAGCTTACAGGTTGTTTAGAGAAAGCAAGGGAGATCATAAGCTTAAAGAAGAGCATCTTTTCTTTAAGAGCCATCCCTTCAATTTCAAGAGATCTGAACGGCGTCAGCGACTTCATAAGGCAAGTGCTGACGCAACTGGATAGTATCCATCCGGAAACACTGCAAGAACTGATTCCTCGCTTAGTAACGTCTCAACTTAGCGAACCCATACCTCTTATAGAGACAGCAACACTAGAAGGAGTGATTGCGTTTCTTTTTGAGAACTTTGCAAACATTTATGACAAGCAATCAATGGGTCTCAAAGACACTAGCGTTACGATCAAATACTTACACAATCTAGGCCTAATCAAACCTTGGCTTCAGGCCAGTATATGCCCCCATTGCTTTGGTCTTGAATTAGTAGTCGGGTCTCACCCACTAAACAATTCTCCTTGTTCTAAATGCAATCTACCGAGAATTCACGCACGTATATATTTGTTTGAAGATCAATTCAGTCAAATGAAAATGAAAGAAGAAGATCTTCCATTGTTTATATCAAAATATCTGCAAGTAAGGTCGGCTGGCTCCATCAACTCAACACCATTCAAATGGTTTAACGCAGATACTGAGATTGACGTATATGTACCTAAGAATTGTTGTGGCGTCGAATGTAAGACATTTCTGAGGTCGCTCACTTTTGGCAATGACGATTTGCAGCAAAAAACTTCAAAACTTGTAGGGAAAATTGGCAGATACTGTGAAGTGGGAATCAAGAACATCATAGTTGTCTCAAGTTTAAATGAGGCGGACTCAGCTCATTTAGAGCAAAATCTGGTGAAGAGACTAAAAAAGACAGATATAAGCTTTGAAAGCTTGACTGTGGTTCCTGGAACAATTGATTCGCTCTTAAATGCGCTGGACAATAGAATCTTGAAGGTAGGAAAATAGTATACCTAGTTAACCTTTTCATCGGCCTTGCTGGAATTTTGCTACTTCAAGCTCCTTGCGCGTGTAAACAACCTCTCAGGAGGAAAAGGGAGAATGAGCGGGCTGACTCAGTCGGGAAGGGAAAAAGGGGAAACCGGAGGTTTCATAAATCAGCAAAAGTTAAGTTGGGTATCATGATAATAAATTGAGTGAGATGGTAAAGCTTTCTTTGATTGCAGGCGGTGCTTTAGGATTATTAATCATTGGGTATGCCGCCTATCTCTCGTATAAAAACCCTCAAGAGTTTATAGATAATGCAGTTATCCTTGGGATTGGCGCTATTATAGCCCTATTTTTAATAAAACAAGGGTCATCAGGTAATAAGAAACATTAATGTCCTAGTTGCTATTTCAATATTAAGAATTAGAAAGGGATTGAGTAAAGTTTAGTAAAGATAGATGAATTTGAGAGATAGAAAAAATATAATATAATAACATCGCTTATCCCATATTTACTAATATCCTAATTAGACCTTCAAGGCTATCCAAATATCTTTGTAATACAGTTCCCCAAAGATCTTGCCAATCCGGAGGTATATTTGTGAATCCAAAATAACTTAATGCATCGAGTAGTACTGGATCGTCTCTATGAATTGGATATTTCTTACTTCTTAAAGTCATAATCATTCTTAGATTTTTTATTATACTAATATCATTATCTGGAGCCATTTCGTTTAGAAAAGCCTCCATCAAGTTAATAGAGCCTGATTCAGGCTTTGATTTAATTAAGTTTATAATTTTCTCGGTTTGTATTTCACTAATCATCAGAGCAAGACTCATTATTCTATTGTTGAACTCTTCCTCGTTACTACAAGGCTTCCGTATATCATTTATAGCCATTTCACTTTGTTTGAATAGATGCGTTTCGAATTTTCTCTCGAATAGTAAATCCAAAGTACGTCTTGCTTGAACTATCTTATCAACTAAATTTCCAATATCTCTTTCGAGTTTAAGTAATCTATCGTTAGGTGTGATCCTTATTTTATATGGTTGAGCGGGTCTCTTGAAGTTTCTCAACTCTTCTTGAACTACGGGAATAATTTCGGATGGCATTGTCCAATCGGGATATTTGTTGCTACCTGTTTTGAAGACTAGATTAAGCGGTCCAAGTCTGGGTAGAAGATATGATGGAATAAATTCATATCCCAAAACTTTCTCAATTTCATCAATCAGGTCGAAGTAGGTAGCTCCTCCATTCTTATTTACAAGTGCTTGAAGTATCCCGTAAGCTCTATCGCCCCACCTATCAAGTGCTTTCTGAACATTACTACGAATGAGATCCCATGAGCTTTGGAGTTTTAATTCGCCAGTCTTCGAAGCCGTATAATACTTTCCATGAAAGCCACCCAACATGAGTCCATACTTGGGAAGGTATCTCTTCGTTAATTCAATCAATTTATTATCATCAATATTTTTAGCAATCTCGGTCGCTGCTTGGTACTGGTTAATATCCCAATAGTTTGTGTACTTTCTGAAATAATCTAGATCAAGTTCTTTGCCTATTTTGTAAAGGTCTTCCAGCCAAAAGAAACGTGTAAGTAGCGAAATGCTCTCCTTAAGCTTCTCTTCATATTGCATAATAGTTATTTATTCAGATGGTTTATGTAAAGATATCTGATAGAGGTCTGATATGTCACATATTCAACTTGTAGCTGTTAGAAATACTCTTAATGACTCATTAGAGATAACAAGATGGATAGATATTAGTAAAACAAGTAAAAGGGATATAGATAGATTAGAAAAAGAATTGTCTATAATAGCCAATAGATTATATTCTAAGTTATCAAGAAACAAGAATAATGAGGAAGCTATGGCTATAATAGGAATTTCAAGCGAAGTTTTGGATATATCACAAAACGAAGCTAAAAACCTTACAAATAAAATCCACTATGTTCTGTACAAAGGACATTGTCTTGATCCTGAAAGGCTTTCCTATTTCCAACCAGATAAAACTATAGACAAGGGAGAATTAACTTTAGAAGAAATTAAAAAGATTCTATCTGAATAGTTTAATTTTATTCATTTTAATGTAACACAGAAAAACCTGAAATTCAACATTTATAAATTCGGTAGATTTATGCTTGAGGCCATTTTGCTATTATTTAGGTGATTGATATAGGTGGCTCTGTAGAAACCCTCCCAACTTTATTCCATCCATGTTAACATGGATGGTTGGTGATCAGCCATTGGGAGGGTTTCTAGGTACATCAGAATAGCCAAGGCGATAAAAAGGGTTCTAGAGAGGCTT
>Ga0315279_10009435_pt1 | contig 11632 bp, 10 predicted proteins | sample YL17G06_20_MG_FD_203694 | JGI IMG/M metagenome (GOLD analysis project Ga0315279, IMG submission 203694) | Sediment microbial communities from Yellowstone Lake, YNP, Wyoming, USA - YL17G06_20 | ecosystem: Environmental > Aquatic > Freshwater > Lake > Sediment | place: USA: Wyoming | collected...
GCCATAGACCCCACCGGAATCTACATCCCAACAACCAAAACGCCACAGTAAGAACCACCTAAGACACCACTCAAAACCACAACAGAAGTACCGCACGCGAAAAAAACCTAGGGGGAAGGGGGGTAGGCCAAATGGGACGTCACCCGACGATCCCAAGGCTTCTACAATCGGCACTTCACCTAGCAAAGACAAATAAGACACGGTAAACGACGTTTAACGCTGTGGCTGACGAAATGTCCGGAACCGAGAGCCTAATCCCCTTCATCAAAACCAAAGACAAAGATACCACAAATCAACAACACCCCACGATAATCGTTGACGGCCGCGAAGCAAGCTCCGCATCAAAAATCGTAAAAGGACTCCGCGAACGAGGCGCATGCGTAAAAACCGAAACCCTGGAAAAAGGGGATTACATTCTATCCGACGTCTGCGCCGTCGAACGAAAAACCGTCCAAGACTTCGTCTACACCCTAACAAGACGCTTCCTGTTCGAACAACTCTTCAAACTCAAAGAAGTCTACCCAAAATCACTCATGCTACTAGAAGGATACATGCCGATAATATACAAATACAGCCGAATCCAACCCAGCGCCGTCTGGGGCGCCATGTTCAACCTCGCACGAAACGGCATAGCCATCATAAACACAAACTCATACAAAGAAACAGTTGATTTCCTCTACGTAGCCGCCCGCCAAGAACAAATCATCGAAAAACGCACACCCACCGTACACCCATTCAAAAAAGTCGACACCATAACAGACGCCCAACTCTACTTCCTCGCAAGCTTACCCAACGTAGGAAGAGAAAAAGCCCTAGCCATCCTCAAATGCTACCAAACACCTCTGAATTCCATAATAAACGTAGACGGCTGGCCAGAAACAGTTCATGGACTGGGACCAAAAATCAGCAACAAAGCTAAAGAAGTACTAAACACACCGTTCGCAGAGTGAACAAAATGGACGTCGAAATCTCACCCACCAAGAAAATCACAATACTAGGCGCAGACAACCGATCCAAAGACAACGTAGCATGGTGCGCGGCAACATACGGCGCAAGCAGACTATATTGGATAGACGGCTACATCCTGTGCCTAGAAGTCTACGAAAAATCCTTCGAACAAGAAATAAAAAACAAAGAATTCCCAATAAGCCAAGTCTGCTACGTCAAATTCCCCAAATACGAAAAACTATACGAAATCGACAAGAGCTTCCAGATCCCCGTCGTCGACGTCTCCGACATGAAACTCTTCCAGAACATCCTCAAAGCACTGATCGAAAACGAGAAAACTCGCTTGCCAGCCTCAAAAAGCGAAGAAACCTAACTACTTACCTCTTTTTCTCGATAAACTGTCAAAACCCAACTCAAACGCTCTAACGTTAACCTCCAAATGCTTCGACGGAACGAGCTCACGAACAGCCTCTAACAAGCTATCCTTCGTCACCGGCAGTCTTCCAGTGCCCGCTGCAACTCCCAACAAAACAACGTTCCGCGTCAGGCTACTTCCCGCTTCCCTCGCCAACCGCTCCGTATCAACAAGAATGATGTTGTTAGTGAACCTGCGTATTTTTTCAACAATCTCCTCAATGTTCGGGTACGTCGCTTTCCTGGTTGCCAACTCCACAGGAGGAACCCTCTCTGTACTCATTATCACAAACGTACCTTCAGATGCATACTTCAAACTCCGCAACGTCTCAATCGGCTCAAACCCAATTAAAATGTCAGCCCGTCCTTCCAACACAGTTGAAGCCAAGACTTCTTGACCTATTCTCACGGTCGAAATTACCGCTCCCCCTCGTTGAGCCATGCCGTGAATTTCACCGACCCGCACGTTCAAATCGTCTTTGACCGCCGCAGTTCCCAAAGCCTCCGCTGCCAAGAGCGTACCCTGTCCGCCTACTCCTGCCAAAACAATGTTAAACTCTTTCACTCAGCACAACTCCCCTCGATAGCCTTGTACGGACAGACCGAAATGCAGAGTCCGCAACCAGTGCAGACGTTTTCGTCAATCTTGGGTTTTCCCTCCTCCACAATGATAGCTGGACACGCAAGCAGTTTGATACAAGTCATACAATCAGTGCATTTATCGCTAATTCTGGCCGACACGGCCTCGACTCCTGCGCGACGTCTCTCCCTGGCATCCATTAACGCACAAGGAGAACGAAAGACTATCACCGAAGGCCCCGACTGTTTGACTGCTTCTCTCAGAACTGCGGCAACCGTTTTTGTCTCAAACGGATTCACCACTCTGACATACTTAACACCACATCCCTCCGCCACTTTCTCAACAAGAACCTTCTCTGATGCGCGCCCCAAACCTGTTAACCCAGTTCCCGGGTGCGGCTGATGTCCCGTCATCGCAGTGGACTGATTGTCCAAAATGGCCACTACAATTTTGCTGTTATTGTAGACAGCGTTCACTAACCCCGGAATCGCAGCATGGAAAAACGTTGAGTCCCCAATTATTGCCACAGTATCCTTTCCTGTCACTCGACTTATTCCTTGAGCCGTTCCCACACTGGCGCCCATACAAATCATTATGTCACCGACGTTCAAAGGCGGCGAAATCCCCAAAGCATAGCACCCGATGTCCGTTGGATACAGAGCATTGTCACCGCACACTTTTCTTATAGTGTAGAAAGAAGCTCTGTGAGGACATCCAGCACACAGTATCGGCGGTCTGGACGGCAAATCCTTGGCAACATCTGCATATTTCGCTTCAATCGCCGAGAGACTGACACGCCATTTTCTACCCGTCGCCTTGGCCAATCCCATGGCAACCAAACGCGTTGAAAGCTCACCTTCTCTCGGGAAGAACTCCTTGCCCATCTTTCCGTAAACTTCAACATAGGATACGAAGTCCTTTGCAATCGCCTTAACCTGCATTTCCATAAAAGGCTCAAGTTCTTCCACGACGAACACTTTGCGATAATTCTTCAAGAATGCAATGATCTTCTTTTCGGGAAGCGGATGTGTCATTCCGAGTTTCAAGATGCTTGCATTCAAGTCCAATAAGTCCGCCGCTTCAACTGCATAGTTATAGGCAGAGCCCGAGGAGATAATTCCGACTTCTCCCCCATTGCTCACGACTTTGTTGAAGGGCGATGTTTCACTGATCCCCTTGGCCTCTGCAACTCGCCTCAAAAGCACGGTGTGCTTCGGCCTAGAAAAAGCCGGCACCATGTTCAAACGTTTGAGATCTCTAACGAATTTACCATGCAGGTTTGGCTTGATCATCGTCCCATATGTGACGGGACCCCTTGTGTGGCTGACCCGCGTCGTAGTCCTCAAGAGCACGGGCAACTCGAGTTTCTCGGATATTTCAACGGCAGAGACAGTCATATCCTTAGCTTCTTGCGGGTCAGAAGGCTCCAAACACGGCAGATTTGAGAGCAATGCATAGTACCGGTTGTCTTGCTCATTCTGCGAGCTGTAGCATTCAGGATCGTCTGCAGTCACGATCACACACCCCCCTCTTACTCCCGTGTACGCCAACGTCATCACGAAGTCTGCAGCCACATTAAGCCCAACATGCTTCATGGCAGCAAGCGCTCTGACGCCGCAGTTCGCAGCGCCTGCAGCAACTTGAACCGCAACCATCTCGTTAACTGAATACTCCATGTACAGCTTTGCTTCAGTAGCGATCTCAGAGATAGAGTCACCAATTTCTGATGCCGGCGTTCCAGGATACGTCGTTACAACGCTGATGCCAGCTTCGAGAATGCCCCTGGCTATTGCTTCATTTCCAAGCAGGAGCATTCGCTTTTTAGGCGAATCCTGCAATAAAACTCGTAAATCAGGCAATAAACTTCTCCTCAGATTCCTCGGAATTCTGACTGTCTTCGGGCTTTACATATAGCTTTTGGTGGGAAAAAGAAGCACTTATTGATTTAGAAAGATAGACCGAAAGAATTATAAAAATCGACACATGATAACAGCAAAGTCTTGAGGTTTACAGTATGTCCATAAAATTATCTTCAGGCGAAGAAATCCCAATTGAAATGCACAAGACAAGAATGGTGCAAAAGATACAGCTAGTACCAGTCGACGAAAGAGTCCAAGCCATTGAAGAAGCTGGCTACAACACATTCCTGCTTAAGACGAAAGACATTTTCCTTGACTGTCTCACCGACAGTGGCGTGAACGCGATGAGCAACAACCAGTATGCCGCTCTAATGACAGTCGACGACGCATACGCTGGAAGCATGACGTTCTACGAGTTTGCGAAAGCAGTGGAAGACGTGTTGGGATACAAATATGTCATGAATGTTCACCAGGGACGCGCAGCAGAACATCTTCTCGCGAAAGTCCACGCCAAGCCAAACGGCGTTGTCCCGACAAACTACCATTTCACAACCACAAAGGCACACATTGAGCTTCAAGGAATGAAAGTCTTAGAGATCTACTACGACGATGCATTGAAAACCGAAAGCACAAACCTCTTCAAGGGATGCATGGATCCAAAGAAGCTAAAAGACATAATAAAGAAGTACGGCCGGGACAAAATCGGTTTCGTTCGGATGGAAGCCACAACGAACTTGATTGGCGGACAACCATTCTCGATGAAAAATCTGAAAGAAATAAAACAGATCTGTGTTGAGAACAATCTGCTTCTTGTCATAGACGGAAGCCTCATCTCTGAAAACGCTTACTTGATAAGACAGCGGGAAAAAGGATACGAAAACAAGACGGTGGCAGAAATCGTCAAAGAGATGTGCAGCCTCGCAGACATCTACTACATGAGCGGTAGAAAGAATACTTCGGTGAGAGGTGGCTGCATAGCAACAAACAACCTGAAGCTTTTCGAACAGATCCAACCATGGCTCCCAGTCTACGAAGGCTTCTTCACTTATGGCGGGATGTCAATGAGAGAAGTAGGTGCCATGGGCGTTGGAATGAGGGAAATGGTAGATCCCGATGTCGCAGGTTGCTCGGTCGAGCAAATAAAGTATTTCGTCAACAAACTTGTCAAAGCAGGAATACCCGTTGTCACTCCACCAGGCGGATTGGCCTGTCACTTGGATGCAATGAAATTCCTGCCCCATGTTCCGCAGTTGCAGTATCCTGCTGGAGCTTTGGCAGCTGCCCTATACATCTCCTCAGGAATACGAAGTATGGAAAGGGGAACTATCTCGATGGACCGCGACAAAGACGGGAAGGAAGTCTACGCAGACATTGAATTAACAAGAATTGCACTGCCACGAAGAGTGTACACCATATCGCAGATAGAGTACGCCATTGATAGGATAAAATGGTTGTACGGGCACAGAAAGCTTGTGAAGGGTCTGAAATTCGTTTCAGAACCACCAGTATTAAGGTTCTTCCTTGGAAAGCTAAAGAGCCTGGACAATTGGGAGAAAGACCTCGCAGGCGCATTCAAGAAAGAAATAGGCAGTTGCTAGACCCTATTCCTTTAAACACCAACAGCCAATATTCCCTTTTTCAAAAAGTATATCAAATCAGTTTTTTCTTTTCCAGTTGCTCTAATATGCTTGAGACAGCGACCTCTGGCGGCGAATCTAGAGATTCACACTTGAACTGAACAATCGGCATCTTCTTTTCTCCGTAGTACCGCAGGATCGGCTCAGTCTGGCGCTCATAGACTGCTATGCGATCTTTGATGACTTGTTGGGTGTCATCAGAACGCTGGAAGAGTTGTCCCCCGCATTTATCACATACTCCTTCACTTCTTGGCTTCAAGAAGCGAACGTTGTAGACTTCTCCGCACTTCTTGCAAAGTCGGCGGCTAGAGAGTCTCTCGATTATTATCCAATCAGGAACTACCAACTGGATAACAGCGTCTATCTTGGTGAGGTCATCCAAGGCTTTGGCCTGTTCGATGGTCCGTGGGAAGCCGTCTAAGATAAAACCCTTTTTGCTTGAAACTTCCGACAGGCGACGCTCCAAGACTTCGATTACTACGTTATCGGGTACTAATTGTCCTTTTTCTACGAATCCCTTCACTTTTCTGCCTAGAATCGTGTCTGTCTTCATTATTTCTCTGAAGATGTCTCCCATCGCTATCATATCAACGCCCAGCTTCATTTGCAGGCGAGACGCATAGGTACCCTTTCCTGAACCTGGGGGTCCAAAAATTACGAACTTCATTAATGTTCCTCGTGTCCACCTATTGAGCTTTCGCAATAGTCTTCAGATTACGTCAATATATCATTTTTGAATCTATTCAAATGAATTCTGCTTTGCAGGAGGATTTGGGAATATCCAAGCAAAAAGGAATCGGGGAGAAAGTGTGAACTTCCTATTTGCCTTTGAATTCAGGTTTTCTCTTTTCTGCGAAAGCTGACGTTCCTTCTTTCAAGTCATCTGTGGACCCGATGACTCCAAAACCTTCGCGTTCCAATTCGAGGGCAGCGTCAAGACTCATGTCTGCGCCCTTGGTAATCAATGCCTTGGCAACCTTGAGGGCAACAGGGGCCTTCGATGCCAAATCGACGGCGAGTTGATGGACTATTTCCCTGAATTTGTCTGCAGGGACTGCCATGTTAAGAAGACCGATTTGTTCGGCGGTTCTCGCGTCAATCATTCTTCCAGTGAATACAAGTTCCTTGGCTTTTGTCATGCCCACCAAGCGCGTTAACCGTTGGGTTCCACCCCAACCAGGGATGAGTCCGATGTTGATTTCCGTTTGTCCCATGCGTGCGTTTTCTGAGGCTATGCGGAGGTCGCAAGCCATTGCAACTTCCATCCCGCCGCCAAGAGCGTAGCCGTTTATTGCAGCTATGACTGGTTTTTCTAGATTTTCTAGAGTCACACACAGTCTTTCACCCATGGACGATAACTCTCTTGCCTTGAGGGCGGTCATTCCAACCATGGCTTTTATGTCTGCACCGGCTGAGAAAGCTTTCTCGCCAGCTCCGGTAAGAACGACAACTCGAATGTTTTCATCGGTTCTGACATCTTCAACTGCACGGAGGATTTCTTCAACCACTTCCGTGCTTAAAGCGTTCAGGGCCTCGGGTCTGTTCAAAGTGATAGTCGCTATGCCCTCGTTCTTCTCATAGATAACGTGTCTGAATTCCATGTCTTCGATTCTCCCAGCTCACTTCTGCGTCCAATCGTAGAATCCTTTGCCTGTTTTTTTTCCGAGAAGTTGTGCCCTAACCATCTGTTTGAGTCCAGTCGTGGCGTGAAATTTGGGATCAAGTTCTTTTGTCAACACATCGGATATGGCCAGTGTTGTATCCAGACCAATGTAATCTAGAAGCATCATGGGTCCCATTGGCCAGTTTAGCCCGAGCTTTATGGCTTTATCAATGTCGTCTCTGTCCGCAACTCCTTCCCAATACAGTGCAACGGCCTCGTTCAGCGCAGGAATCAGTATGCGGTTGACGATGAAACCTGGGCTGTCCTTCTTGACGAGTACTGTTTCTTTCTCCATCTTCCGGGCTACTTCGAGGATTGTCTGAACAGTTTCGTCAGATGTTTTTGCTCCTCTTATAACTTCCACGAGCTTCATTAGTTGAGGTGGGTTGAAAAAGTGCATTCCACAAACTTTTTCCGGGCGTTTGGTTGCTGAGGCCATCTCTGTGATACTTACTGATGATGTGTTCGATGCAATAATCGCGTGTGGTGGAGCGTGAGTATCGATTTCGTGAAAAGTTGATTTCTTCAACTCAAGGTTTTCAGGGACGGCTTCAATTATTAAATCTGAGTTTGAAACGGCTTCTTTGAGTTCCAGCGTGGGGTGAATTCTCGCCAATATCGCTTTCGTTTCTGCTTCGGACAACTGACCTTTCTTGACGAATCGTTGCAGACTGTCCCTTATCATGTTCATGCCAGAGTCGACAAAACGTTGTTCTACGTCTCTCAGGTTGACCTCGTATTTTCCGATTTGTGCTGCCACTTGGGCAATTCCGTGTCCCATCAAACCCGCCCCTAGAACGGTTACTTTTTTGATATCGGCCAAGTTTTTCACCTTGTCATGTGGATTTATTAGACCCCGTGGTTTATTAAAAAGGCTTTCCAGACGGCGTCAGATTTCAACGTTTTGGATTGAATCAAGCTGAAGGAATAAGAGGTGTAAGAATAGGCAGGGAACATTCAGAATACGAAGTCTTTGTTCAACCAGTCTGGATACCACTTGTAGTTTTGTAACGCATTCGCCTTTCTCAGTCCGTCATATGTTGCCTTTGCCATGGCGATTGTTTTTCGTGAGTCTCTGTAGAGTTTGACCAAACCTTTTGATTCAACGCTTTTCAGGATATCGTCAAGTTTTTCCTCGCTTACCGAGTTGAGCCTATCCTTTAGATCCTCTCGGGTCATGTACAAGCCCGGATTCACGGTGTAGTCGTCTGCAAGAGTTTTCAACAGGTTGTCTTCAGTCGGTTCGAGTTTTGGAGCAATTTCTGAAGTCGTCATTGGGACCTTGAGTCTCGGATGGGTTTTTCTCTTCAACATTCTTAGGTCGTTGGCCATCGTTTTCTGTCCGCCGCGGAAAATAACGAGTTTCATGATTTGGTTGGTTCCGGCACCTATTTGATTGACTTTGGCATCTCGGAGGTAGGTTTCGACTGGGTAGAATCTTGTCCATCCGTCTCCGCCCATGACCTGGATGGCGTCGCTTATCAGTTTTTCATACGTGTCTGAAGCAGACATTTTTGCGGTCGCCGCCTCAACCATTGCATCTCTGTGCTGATCTAGGAGATGGGCGGCGTAGTAGACCAGCAGTCTTGATGTGTAGAGTCCTGCGAGCATTTCGGCGATCTTGGCTTGGTTCGATGGCATGTCGATCGTTGGTTTGTCGAACTGCATTCTTCTTTGAGCGTAAGTGATGGCGTGTCGTATCGATTCTCTCATGGGTCCGAGCATGCCTGCTGAATAGACGACGCGTTCAAAGTTTAGACCAGCCATCATTACTTTCCAGCCTGCTCCTTCTGATCCAATGGTATCTTGAACGGGGACTCTCACGTTGTCGAAGTCGAGAATGCCGTTTGGAAGACTGATCCATCCTGAGAGTTCGTTGATTTTTTCAACTGAGAAACCGGGTGTCTTCTTTTCCACGAGGAAAGCAGTGAGATGTTGATACTTATTTCTGTCCTCGGTTTTCTCGCTCGTTTTGGCGTAGACGACGTATATGTCGGCCAGTCCAGCGTTGGTTATGAATCGCTTTTTTCCGTTGAGGATGTAGTTGTTTCCTTCGCGTTTTGCCATGGTTTCGATTCCGGCGGCGTCTGAACCTGTGAATGGCTCAGTGATGCAGACTGCGCCTATTGTTTCGCCTCGGGCGATTTTGGGAAGCCATTTTCGTTTTTGGTCTTCGGTTCCAAAGGTGAGGATTTGCTCGACGCCGCCAAAGAGTGAAACGGCGTAGGCTTCGGACAGTGCTGAGCAGACTCTGCTGAGTTCTTCGGTTATTATTCCTGCGCCCGTGACGCCTGCTTCCATTCCGCCGTATTCTTTGGGGATGACGGCGCCGAACCATCCTTTTTTTGCTGCCTCTTTTAGCAGGTCGATTGGGAATTCTTTTGTCCAGAAGACTTCTTCACCTTTTGGCAGGTTTCTGTCTGCGAATGCTTTTGCGTCTTCCATTAGTTTCTTGTGCGTGTCGTTCCACCATGGGAAAGGGTCCATGAGTCTATCACCATGAGTGGTATTGGCTAGGTTGACAATTGATTTTAAATTTTCGCTGACTTTTTCTCAGAAAGACCATTTTGGATGGAGTTCTCTAGGTGTTCATTTGACACGTGCGAGGTGAAGATGTTTTGCTTGTTTGAGTTATAGTTGGGAGCGTGTGGTTTTCGGGTTTTACGGATTGTATCAAGTTTTATATTAGCGGTTGTGAGAAGTAAGGGGGTGAGTCCAAGTTGAGCTTTGTTGGATTGTGTATTGAATGAGAAAGACTATATTCAAGAAACTTGAGGCTCAGGGTCTGATTGCGAATTATAATCATTTGAGGAAGAATTTGCCGCCGAAGCTTCCTGAACGGGTGTTTGTTTGGGACGAGACTTTGCGGGAGGGTGTTCATGCGCCGGCTGTTTTTTTGACTTATGTTGAGAAGGTCAAGGTGGCTAAGATGATGGATGAGATGGGTGTTTCGCGGATTTCTGTGGGTTTTCCTGGGTTGTCTGATGAGGAGAAGAGTACGGCGAAGAAGATTGCGAATGAGGGTTTTCAGCAGGTGAGTCTTGTGGCTTCGGCTCGGTTGTTGAAGAGCGATATAGACACTTGTTTTGAGTGTGGGATTCGGGAGGTTTCGTTGTTCACGGCTTTCAACGAGCTGAACTTGCAGTACAGACTGAAGTTGAGTAAGCAGCAGGTTTTGGAGAAGACTGCTGAGTGTGTTGGGTATGCGAAGAAGCATGGTCTTAAGACGGATTTTGTCTTGGAGGATGGGTCAAGGACGCCGTTGCAGGAGATTCTTCAGGTTTTTGAGGTTGCGTATAAGGCTGGGGCGGATCGGCTTGTTGTGGCTGATTCTGTTGGTTTTTTGAGGCCGTTGTCGATGCGTTATCTTGTTTCGCACGTTAGGGATGGTCTGCATGAATTGTTCAGGAAGGAGGTTCCGCTTGCGGTGCATTGTCACAATGATTTCGGGTTGGCGACGGCGAATAATCTGGCTGCCGTTGAGGAGGGGGTTGATTGTCTGTTTACTAGTGTTGCGGGTTTCGGTGAGCGTTCTGGTTGTGCGCCGTTGGAGGAGGTTTGTGCAGCGCTTGAGTTGCTTTATGATGTGGATACTGGGGTAGATTTGGGTAAGTTGTATCGGCTTTCGCAGATGGTTGAGAAGGCGTTTGCGTTGCCGATTCAGTTTCATAAGCCGGTGATCGGTGATAACTCGTTTTCTTATGAGATGGATGAGGGTTTGAAGGCGATGGTGGAGAACCCGATTATCGGTGAGCCTTTTCCGCCTGAGATTGTTGGGAGGGAGATGGAGTTTCATCTTGGGAGGCAGACCGGGAAGAAGGTGGTTGAGGAGCGTTTGCGGATGGCTGAGGTTAAGGCGACGCCGATGCAGGTTGAGGAGGTTGTGAAGAGGATAAGGACGATTCAGGATGCTTTGGATAAGGGTGAGGCGCAGATGACTTTTTATCAGGTCAAGAAGTTGATGAGGGATCTTAGGAAGGGCATGACCGAGGAGGAGTTTTGGAGGATCGTTGAGCAGGTGACTAGGCAGAAGCCGAAGTTGTCGCAGCCGGCGACGAAGGGGCCCACCTAGTTTCTGGGTTTGGTAACAAAGTTATGTTGTTGCTTGTTGTATTTTTGGTGGCAGTAGCCTACCCCCCTTCCCCCTAGGTTTTTTTCGTGCGCGGTATCGTGTGCGGGGTTTCTGTGGAGGGTTTGAATTGGTTCTGTCTGCGATTTTTGAGTGGATTGTATGTTGGGTGCGCGCTATTTCTGATGCGCGATGTGTGACCTGTGCAACACTCGAGCAGCATCACTTTTGGCTGTGAATGTGTAGCTTCCATCAGTTCCAGTAACACCGCTGGTAGGAGACAGTGTCAACACACTGAAGGTGTTAACGTAACAATTATGCCCGCGCGTGATGTGGAAAAAGCGCGCGCGATCATCGTGTTAGCGCCCGCTACAGGGTAGTAGTAGTTAGAGAGCCTCAGAGTCCTAGAGCTTCATCAAGATAGCGCGCTAACGGATGAAAGTCAGCAAAGCTCCTGTGACT
>Ga0315279_10009436_pt1 | contig 11632 bp, 8 predicted proteins | sample YL17G06_20_MG_FD_203694 | JGI IMG/M metagenome (GOLD analysis project Ga0315279, IMG submission 203694) | Sediment microbial communities from Yellowstone Lake, YNP, Wyoming, USA - YL17G06_20 | ecosystem: Environmental > Aquatic > Freshwater > Lake > Sediment | place: USA: Wyoming | collected...
TAATTCGATTCTCCCACGGCCAAGCCTTCCGTCTTCGTCCCGACGTATCGGGACTACGACGCGACAGGTCGGCTTGACCGTGCCACCCTCGTTTTCGACAAGCATTTGGCAATTTTTAGAGGTTGCCTTAATTTCAAAGACATCAATTCAACTCCATAAAAATCAGGAGACTGTTACATTGGCCTGCTCAAAAATTCGAAGTTTTTTAATTTTAATGACACGACTTTGACTCTGTTTCCGTTATTTTACTGTTTACTTTTTTCCTTTCAAGAACCGTTTTGGTTTTTTAGCTGTTGGCGATTAGCCGTTACTTTTAGCAAAAATATGGACAGCTAGCAGCGGTCAGCAGAAGGAATTTCGAATTAATTTTAACCACGAAAGGCACGAAAATAGAATTCAGAGATAAACTCCGAAGCTGGAGGCTTATTCGACAAGCTCCTCTCGATTGCACTCGAGGCAGGCAGGACAGGCAGTAAAATATGGGCGAACACGGAGGTTCGCCCCTACGGACAAACACGGACGGTTCGACAGGCTCACCGCAGGCAGGACACGGACAAATCAGGTAGTTTGGTAATTTTTAGAGGTTGCCTTAAATTTGGCTACTGCGGCTACTGATTATGGAGTATATCCGCGGGTATGCTTCCCCATTTTTTCATCAATTTTCATGCATTTATCAGTATAAATACTGACGATATTACCAGAATATATTTATATTTTGCCTTTGACAATCCACTATGGACAGATTATTTTTTTTCATTGTAGTATTTTGGGTTAAAAAATGAAACTTATACACATTCCAATGGAATGAAGGACTATATTTCCTGTGCGGTGTTGGGTAATCATTTAAGCCGCGGGTTTAAGAAAAGGGAGAGGCAACAGGGATGGAACCTGTCAGTCCGTTTTTTTGCAGAAATCTGTTATCGTCAACGTGCCGGACATACGTGCAAGGAGAATCCCCCAACCGAAAACACAACCCCATACAAGAGAGCTAAATTGTTCAGGCAAAAAACAGCGAATAGGGTTTTACAGGAGAAATAAAACATGGCAGATTCGCAAGGCGGCAGGATAAATGAAAACTCCGCAGCAACTGAAAAAAAGGACGAAGTTTATCTGGAAGATGAGATAAACCTCATAGATTATTTCGTGATTCTCTGGAAACGCAAATACTTTATCTTTCTGGCGACAGTTCTGCCGACGCTAATCGTTGGAATCACCCTTTTTCTTTGGCCCAGAGATTACAAAATTACTTATACCTATAATGTGAACGATTGGAATCTTACTGAAAAGAACTGCAATATTCTAATCAACAGATTCTACAGCGAAGAAAACTTAGATAAGATTATAAATAAACTACAGGAAGGCGGCCTTAACAAATATGCTGAGTTAATAAAAAAAACTGGAAACAATCAGAATGCCTTGATGAAAGTATTAAAGATCGAACCAGTACCTGCCTATATTGACCTCTCCAAGACAACAACAGACCCTGAAAAAATAACACAGGCCCAAAAACTAACCGCTCAACTGATAGAAGTATCTATAGTCGGGAAAGATAAAAATGAATTCTCCAAAATGGCCCTTGTAATAAAAGATAATTTCGAAAAGGAAGCTCCTATATATACCCTTGAGGAACAATTGGCCGCCAATACGCGTTTATACAGAACCCGTATGGGCGATATTGAAAGCGACAGATTTAATCTTGGGCTTGAATTAAAAGCCAATAAAGATATGCTGGAAAAACTTAAAAAAATTAAGTCTGTCTTACCGGATAACACCGGGGGAAATGTGGTACTTCAATTTGACATGGGACCCAAAGTGGAATACTTGCCGGTCGGCTACCAGATACAGGCGATAGAATCCAAAATCGTCGAGCTTGAAAAAAAGATCAGCACAAATGAACAAAACTATAGTTATTACGGCAATTTGCTTGACTTAAAGGAAAAAATGCTTGCCGTTTTGAAAGACAAAGCATTCTCTTGCCGCACCCTTGAGCAGTTTCGCTCGATAGTGGTTGATATGGCCATGAGGTGCGACAAACAGGAACTGAAGGACCACTTGAATTCCTACATCAAAACTATTGAGAACAGAATATCTGATACCGTCCCGACGACGGAAAACCCCCGGATATATCCTATTGCCAAAGGGACAGTAAAGAAAAGTGGTGTGGTGTTTGTGATAGCGTTTATGGTATCCGTATTTTCGGCCTTCTTATGGGAAGGTTTGGAAAAAAACAGAACTCGGATTTCGTAGCAAAACGAATCTTTGTCTGATAAACGAGAATGCAGCGGGAATGAAGGGTTATTGAGTGTAACCCACGGGGACGGAGTATAAAAATAGAATGTAAGAATATGATTTTACCTGATAAACAAAACTTTGGTCTTATCGAGATATCATATCGGGGGGCGATAGAAACAACCGGTATGATGCGAACGGGATTCCACGGAAAAGAACAGGAGGCGATATTGTGGAGAATATGAAAGTTGTTATTCTTTGCGGTGGATTAGGGACTCGTTTTAGAGAAGAGACCGAATTTCGCCCCAAGCCTATGACCGAAATCGGAGGCAAACCACTTTTATGGCATATTATGAAAATCTATGCTCATTATGGCCTCAAAGATTTCATTCTTTGTTTAGGGTATAAAGGCTATATGATCAAAGAATACTTCTCACATTATTTTCTGCATACCAGCGATGTTACGTTCAACCTGAAGAAAAACGAAATTAAGGTTCACTCGACCATATCCGAGCCCTGGAAAATTACGTTAGTCGATACGGGCTTAGAGACAATGACGGGTGGCCGTTTGAAGAGAATTCAGAAATATATCGGTGACAAAACCTTTATGATGACTTATGGCGATGGCGTAGCAGATATTAATATCAAAAAGCTTGTTGAATTCCATAAAAGCAATCGAAAACTTGCCACCATTACCGCTATTCAGCTTGACGGTAAATTTGGTGCTTTAAGTATAGCTAAAGATCATGCGATAACCTCGTTTTTTGAGAAACCAAAAGGTGATGGGGTTTGGGTTAGTGGTGGATTTTTTGTTTTAGAGCCTGAAATTTTTAGCTTGATAAAAGATGATACAACAACATGGGAGAAGGAACCCTTGGTAAATCTTGCCAAGAAAAATCAATTAAATGCCTATAAGCATGATGGATTCTGGAAATGTATGGATACTCAGCGTGATAAAATAGAATTAGAGCAACTCTGGAATACAGATAAGGCTCCTTGGAAAATTTGGAAGATATGAAAGACGGCCATGAATAGGCATTTTTGGAGAGGCAGGTCGGTTTTAATTACTGGTTTTGAGGGGTTTTTGGGGTCTAATCTCACCAAAGCCATGATTCACTGTGGCACTAAAGTGGTCGGTTTAGATATTAAAACCGGGCGAAATGAGACTATTTTAACCGCAGAGGATTATCGAAAAATGACCGTCATTAAAGGCAGCGTTACCAACTACAGATTGTTGGAAAATATTCTAACAGGCAAAAAGATCAGTGTTGTTTTTCATCTGGCTGCCGAAGCCATTGTCGGCAGATGCCATAATAATCCGCGACGCACTTTTTCTGTGAATATCGAGGGCACATGGAATGTCTTGGAAGCTTGTAGAAATTCGAAAACGGTTAAGTCAATTGTTATCGCTTCCAGCGATAAGGCATACGGCAGCCATAAAAAACTGCCCTATCACGAAAATTTTGCTCTGGCCGGGACACACCCTTACGATGTTTCCAAAAGCTGCACCGACCTGCTGGCCCATACTTATTTTCATACTTATGGCCTGCCGGTATGCGTCACCCGCTGCGGCAATATCTATGGCCCGGGCGATTTCCATTTCTCCCGTATTGTACCGGATGTTGTTTGTTCTTCGCTCGCAAACAAAACCGTTTCCATTCGCAGTGATGGCAAATTTACGCGGGATTACGTCTATGTGGATGATATTATTGACGGTTATCTTTGTCTGGCCCAAAAAATGGGGCGGCTGAATCTGGCCGGTGAGGCATTTAACTTCAGCAACGAAGACCCTATCTCGGTTTTGAAACTGGTCAAACTCATCTATACGTTGTCAGGAAAGACCCCAGAGTATAAAATTCTGAATCAGGCTAAATACGAAATCCGCCACCAGTATCTTTCTTCCGCCAAAGCGAAAAAGATACTCGGTTGGGAACCACACTATACTCTCCGCGAAGGACTGAAAAAAACCATCGCGTGGTATCAGCGCTATCTTAGCAATGGTAAAAAATAAAACAGTTTTAATCACCGGCGCCACGGGTTTTATTGGTGCCAACCTTGTTCGAGCCTGTATCGAAGCCGGCGCAGAGACGCATATTTTTACCCGCCCCGTTTCCAGAAAATGGCGTATTGAAAATATTCTGCGGAATAGTTATGAGCACAATGTTGATTTGCTGGATTGTGAAGGGATAAAAACCGCCGTCCATAAAATCCGGCCTGAGGTCATCTTTCACACCACAACTTACGGCGGTTATCCTTTCCAGAAACAGCCCAATTCGATTATTCAGACAAATATTAAAGGAATAATGAACCTGTTAACCGTCTGCTCACATGTATACAACAGCGAGAGATAGACAGAGGGCTATTAACGAAACCTTACGAATATTTCCTAACTGTTTATCGGCGTTTGATGGCTTAGAATTACAGATTTAGCCTTTCAGGAAGATAAAATGAAAGATTCTATTTTTAAAGAAGATATCCGATATATTCTCGAATCGATAAAATCTGATCTTCCGCAGTTAAAAGATAAGAAAATTTTAGTTACTGGGGCTACAGGGTTTATTGGTACTTATTTAATAGAAACCCTATCATTACATAATCAACTACAGCATGAATTTTCATATAAAATATTTGGGCTTGCTCGAAATTCTGCAAAAAAAGATCAGGTAGCAATGCGTTCGGCACTAAACCGTCAAGGTGTTATTTTGCTCTCTGGCGATGTCAGAAACTTTAAATTTCCTGAGCCATTTGATTTTATTATTCATGCGGCAGCACCAGTTGATCCAAAATTTTTAAGGCAAAATCCATTAGAAACAGCAGACATTATTGTAACCGGCACTCGCCATATCTTACAGCAAGCAGTAGAAAACAAGACTTCGCGTGTTTTGTACATTAGCTCTGGCGCGGTGTATGGAAAGCAACCAGTAGATTTGCCTGAAATTTCTGAGGAGTATATTGGAGGATTAGATATCGCAGATGCGAATTCTGGATATGGTGAAGCAAAACGTTACGCAGAAATTTTATGTAGTATCTTCAAAAAAATATACGACTTATCTGTTGTTGTAGCTCGACCATTTACATTTGTTGGGCCATACCAAGATTTAAACTCAGGATTTGCCGTAACCGAATTTATTAAGGCAGCCTTAAATGGAAAACCTATCTGCATTGAAGGAGATGGCACAACACTCAGAAGTTATTGTTATGGAGCTGATTTAGCCGTTGCATTATGGAAAATACTCTTTCATGGAAAAAATGCCTGTGCGTATAATATAGGCTCGCAGGAGACTGTATCCATCGCAGAACTGGCGCGAATGATTGTAGACCTTGCAAAATCTAAGTCAGAAATCATTATCCTTCAAAAGCCAGCGATACATGGAAAACCATCGCGGTATATTCCTGATATTAACCGATTAAAAACAGAGATTGGCATGGTTAATAAATTTAATTTAAAGGATGCATTAAAGAGAACCATTGACTGGGCAAAAGACTTTTAAGGGATTGCTAAAAATAGAAAGAGAGGTGTTTATGAAAGGCGTGGATTTTATTGTTGAATATTTAAAACGGCATGAAAAGGTTTCTCATGTTTTTACATATGCGGGCGGAACAAATGCATGGTTGTTGGACGCCTTGCATCGGGCGCAGGGGATATCGTATCTTCCTATGAGGCATGAGCAGAACGCGGCATTTGCTGCTGAAGGCTATGCGAGAGCAAGCGGACTTTTGGGAGTAGCTCTAACGATGAGCGGGCCCGGAGCAACAAACTTGATAACAGGAATTGCAGATGCTTTTTTTGACTCCATTCCTGTTCTTTTCTTGACAGGACAAGTGACAACGACAACTTATAAATTTCATAAACCGGTACGACAGTTAGGATATCAAGAAACTGATATTGTCAGCATCGCTAAATCGATTACAAAAAGTGCTATGATGGCCGAGTCAGAAAAAGAAATGACTATGATGCTGCGCAAAAGCATATCAATCGCTAAGGCCAATCGGCCAGGACCAGTTCTTTTAGACATTCCCACTGATATCCAAAGACGAGAAGTTGACCCGCAGGAACTAACTATTAAACCTGTGGTATCCAACAATCCCTGTGCCAGTGCCGATGAGGTTGATCAAGTGTTTCATCTCATTAAGAATTCCCGCAGGCCTGTGGTGCTTGTAGGTGGAGGAGTTAGAGCCGCAGAAAGTTGTCAGCTACTTTTAGAATTTATTAACCGTTTTAAAATTCCAGTGGTGGTTTCGTTGAGAGGGAAGGATGCTTTTCCTCACGATCATCCACTGTTCGCTGGATTTATCGGATCCTATGGTAACCGCTATGCTAATTTAACTTTAGTTAATTCTGATTTGGTCATTGCTTTAGGTTCACGTTTGGATAGTCGGCAAACAGCAGATCCAAAAACATTTGCGCGTGAAGCCAAGAAGATTCATGTTGATATTGATTTCAACGAACTGAATAATACGGTTATTGTCGATTTGGCTATTCATTCTCATTTAAAAAGTTTTTTTAAGCTGATTTTGTTGAAGGATTGTACAAAGAGTTCTTTTCAGCGTCAGGAATGGCTAAAGTATATTCAAGAAGTAAAAAAAGTATTTGCTGTTGATGGTATCGGAGAGACACAGAAGGTTGACCCTAAAGCTTTTTTAAGGACACTTTCTAGGGCGGCTGTTGGCAATGAAATTTTTCTCGCGGATGTTGGCAATCACCAGATGTGGACTGCCCAGGAGTTGTCTCTTAGAGGCGATCAGCGTTTTCTTACCTCAAGCGGTCTTGGAACTATGGGGTTCTCAATCCCTGCAGGCATTGGAGCTTATTGTGCCTGTCCAGATAGAAATATAGTTTCAATTGTCGGAGATGGTGGATTTCAGATGAGCATTCCAGAAATTGAGACCATTGTCCGCAATAAAATTCCATTGAAAATTATTGTGTTTAATAATAATATTTTAGGTCTTATGTGGCATTTTCAGAATGAGAATTTCACCGGGGGACATCCAGCGACTGAAGATAAATATAGTTGTCCAGATGTTCAAAAAGTTGCCTGCGCATATGGTTTATCATCAAAACGGCTTGAGAATAATTCTGAAGTTAAAGAGGGAATACAGTGGTTATTGTCAAGCGATGGACCGGCCTTACTTGAGGTTGCTGTTCATCCTTCGTGGGCAGCTTACCCCAAAGTGAAACCCGGTAATCCTTTAGAGGGGCAGTTGCCAGAAGTGGATAAGAATCTCCTTGCACAATATATGTTAATCGGAAAGTACAAGGACTAAAGCGATGCGGTCCAGAACACAAATTAGAAAAGAAATCTTTGCGAGAGTCAATACGCTATGCCGGCTCAAAACACAGCAGAAAAAATTTGTCCCCGGGGAAATGTCCATTCCCTACGCGGGTCGAGTGTATGATGAAAAGGAAATGATCAACTTAGTTGATGCGTCATTGGATTTCTGGCTGACCGCGGGACGATATGCCAAAGAGTTTGAAAGCAAACTGGCCCAATTTCTCGGGGTAAAATACTGTATGCTGGTCAATTCCGGCTCGTCGGCTAATCTGCTGGCAATCGCCGCCCTGACATCGCCATTGTTGAAAAAACGCAGACTCAAAGCCGGCGATGAAGTGATTACCACTGCCTGCGGCTTTCCGACAACGTTAAATCCCATCATCCAAAACAGTCTCATTCCCGTTTTCGTGGATGTGGATCTGAAAACGTATAATATTCAGGCTGACCAAATCGAGAAAGCTGTTTCCAAAAAAACAAAAGCCATTTTTGTCGCCCATACATTGGGCAATCCCGTTGAAATTGCAAAAATTCAGCATATTGCTAAAAAATATAATCTTTGGCTTATTGAGGATAACTGTGATGCGCTGGGGTCGGTTTTCAAAGGCAAATACACCGGAACCTTTGGTGCAATTGCCACGTGCAGTTTTTATCCTGCCCATCATATCACGACCGGCGAAGGTGGCGCGGTCTTAACCAATGACTCCTTGCTGCGAAAAATCATTCTGTCGTTTCGTGACTGGGGCAGGGACTGCTGGTGCGAACCGGGGTGTGACAATACCTGTGGAAAACGATTTTCCAGACAATTTGGCAAGCTGTCAGCCGGATATGATCATAAATACGTTTATTCCCATATCGGCTATAATCTGAAAATGACCGATATGCAGGCGGCCGTTGGTGCTGCTCAGATGGATAAATTGAGTGCATTTATTGATTCTCGACGAAAAAATTTTGACCGCCTTTATGAGGCGCTTAAAAAATACGAAAAATATCTTGTCCTGCCACAGGCCACAAAAGGGTCTAAACCGAGCTGGTTTGGATTTCCAATTCTGGTCAAGAAAAATGCGGGCTTTCTCCGAAATGGGATTGTTGCTTATCTGGAAAAAAACAAGATCGCCACACGGATGCTGTTTGGCGGTAATCTCATTAAACAACCCGCCTACGCAGAAATAAAATATAGAATCAGCGGCGGATTGGAAAATACAGATGTGGTGATGAATCAACTTTTTTGGATCGGCGTCTATCCGGGCATTACGGAAGAAAAACTTCGTTATATCATCAAAACATTCGATAACTTTTTCAGAAACATAAATGCAAAATAGGAGGGGGTCCACCAGTTCGCTATGAAATGCAGAATATGTGATGTACAATCCGTCCTTTTATATACAGTACCGGGAACGGCTTTTAAGGTATCGCAGTTGTATGATGCGCCTACATTGCATCGCGGAACTAATGTGGATGTTTATCGATGCCCTCTCTGCGATCACTACCAGATTCCGTATTATAATCCCGGCGAGTACTACGACGATTATGTGATGGCCGCCAGCCATTCCCCCTACATGCAGGAGCATCAGAAAACACAAGCGGCCTTCCTCGCCTCTCTCGCCATCAACAAAAAAAGATTTGTCGAAATCGGCTGCGGCGACGGCAATTTCCTTCAGAAAATGGAACTGTTCTTTGAAAAAACCATGGGGATTGAACCTTCCCGGTCTTTTTACAAAATATGCCGAGAAAAAGGGCTTTCTGTTCTGAATGAGTATTTTACAAAAAATACTCGACTGAATGATTCCTTCGACGCATTCGCCTCGCATCAGGTATTTGAGCATCTGCCGAATCCTATAGAAGTAATGTCTTCCATCTTCTATTTCGCCGCGTTTGGAGCCGTTGGGTTGATAGAAGTTCCAAATGCTCAAAAAATGTTAAATGAAAACAGATATTATAATCTGTTTTCTGACCATGTTAACTATTTTGCCCCGTACAGCCTTTGTTGTCTGGCCCGGAAAACGGGTTTTACCATTATGAAAATACAAGAGAGTTTCCAAGGCGATTATCTTGAGTTGTATGTCAAAAAGCAGAATCCGCAGGGAAATTTAATGGAGAGGCGGGATGCGGATATGAAGTTCATACTTGACAATCTCAGCAAGTATTCCAACGTTTCCGCCTGGGGGGCGGGGGCGAAAGCCTGTGCCATTTTAACGGCGATGGAAAACAGGCTCTCGCTGACTCACCTTTTTGATTCTGATTCCCATAAACAGGGAAAATATATTGCCAATTCTCAGGCGCCCATAACAAAACCGTCTCCGGAAGCGATTCTGAAAAATGACCTGATTATTATATTTGCCGTATCTTACCAGCAGGAAATTATTTCTCTGCTGAAAAATATGGGGTATACCGGCGATGTTTTGTGTCTTGATCGTTGTCCCAGGGTATGTCCCATAGATGCATTATAATCAATACCCGCCTCATGAAGAGGTTGCTTCAACAAAAGCATCCCCTTTGAAATGTCTTTTGTACAGAAATAGTTGTTTTTTCAAATGTCAATAAATCTGTGAACGGTCACGAACAATGAAATTATTAATTGTTGTCCCACGAAGCGCCGCAGGGGGATTGTCTTCCGACTATCGGTATCTTTTCCCACTTGGTTTAGCCTACATTTCATCGATGTTAAAAAAGGCAGGGCACGATGTGGATTGCCTGAATCTGAATCACTACGACGGGCCGATTGAAAATTTAATGAATCAGTCTTTTTCTAAAAAACGATATGACTATGTCCTGACCGGCGGACTTTCCACTTCTTACAAGCAAATTAAATCCGTGAGCGACGCCGTTCACACATTGGACCATAGTGTGGGGCTGATTTTAGGCGGCGGTTTAATTTCAAGTGAGCCGGAATTGATGTTTAACACGCTTCAACCTGATTATATCGTCATCGGTGAAGGCGAAAAAACCATTTGTGAACTTTTAGAATGTCTGGAAAACAAAGAGGATATTGGAAATATAGCAGGCATCGGCTATCGCAATAATCAAGGAAAAACCATTTGCACCAAACCACAAACGCCAATTGATGATCTGGATTCCATCCCCTATCCGGATTTTGAAGGTTTTGAGTTTGATAAGTATCTTGACCGGATGCGTCCGAATGACCAGTATTTTTATGATTTGTTTGATTATCCGAGAGTTTATCCGATTGTATGCAGTCGTTCCTGCCCTTTTTTATGCACATTTTGTTTTCACCCCGTCGGCAACAAATATCGTCAGCGAAGTGTCAATTCTATCATTGACGAACTTTCAATCATGATCAGAAAATATCGAATCAATACCATCGCGATTTATGATGAACTTTTTTCAAATAGTCGCGACTGGCTTTATGAGTTCTGCCGCCGCTTCAAACAAATCACAGCCGAACTCCCATGGGAATGCCGTTGGAGCTGCCAGATGCGCGTTGATAAATTAGATGATGAAATGCTTAAAACCATGAAAGATGCCGGCTGTTATATGGTCAGTTACGGGTTTGAAAGCCATAGTCCAATTGTTCTTAAAAGCATGAGAAAACACATTACCCCGGTACAGATTGACCGGGCGGTGAACAGCACCTTAAAACATAATCTGAGCATTCAGGCCAATTTTATATTCGGTGACCGTGCAGAAACTGTGCAAACCGCGAAAGAGACTCTTGATTATTGGAAAAATAATAACCATGCCGGCATCATGCTGGCCTTTATTAATCCTTACCCCGGTACTACTCTTTACAAACACTGCCTTGAGAAAGGGGTTATTAAAGACAAACTTGACTTTATTGAAAACCATATTTCTGACGTTATTAACATAACAGACGAAATAACAGACAACGAATTTGAGAAATTGAAAATAGACATATTTGAGGCAGGGTTAAAATACAGAATATGCGCCATTCCCGTTTCAGTGAAAAAAAGAAAGGATACTGGTACATATAATATTCAGGTTAAATGCCCCCACTGCAATGAGAACATAGAATACAGAAATTATATTATTACGTATAAATTGTTTTTTGGTTTTAAGATGTATTGCAGACAATGCCGTCGTCGTTTTTTTCTTATGTCCCGGCTGTATCAATATGTAACCAAATCGTATTTATTATTATCTCCGGTTATGAG
>Ga0315279_10009437_pt1 | contig 11629 bp, 12 predicted proteins | sample YL17G06_20_MG_FD_203694 | JGI IMG/M metagenome (GOLD analysis project Ga0315279, IMG submission 203694) | Sediment microbial communities from Yellowstone Lake, YNP, Wyoming, USA - YL17G06_20 | ecosystem: Environmental > Aquatic > Freshwater > Lake > Sediment | place: USA: Wyoming | collected...
TTCCGTTCCAGCGGTCGTACATGGTGATGGTTTCAGTAAGGGATCTATCGCCATCTTCGATCATTCCCTCATGCATCATCTGCTTCCTCCCATACGCTGGCGTATCCATGATCGTCTTGGCCAAAGATCCACGCATTCCTGACTCTTCAAGCGCTTTGGCGATTCCGTCAAACCCGTATCTGGTGTGGGTCATTGACTCTATGAACGAGGTTGTCCCGGATTTGATCATCTCAAGCATACAGAGCTTGGCGCTTACTCGCCCATCCTCAGCATCAAAGTTGCCTTGAAGAGGCCACACATACTTCCCAAGCCAGTCGAGAAGGGAAACATCGTCGGCACAGCCTCGAATGAGAGCCTGAGCAAGGTGGACGTGACAGTCGATGAGGCCGGGGATGATTAGCTTTCGTGATGCGTCAATTGTATGCTCCGGCGCACACTTCCGATGTAGCTCGTCCGTCTTGCCCACATCGGTGATGTGTGAACCTTCGACCATCACGGCGCCATCGCGAATAACTCTTCGACGCGCATCAAGGGTGACGACGACTCCGTGCTCTATCAGAATGGATTCCATGCGCGGAAGCTTCCCAACGGATCTCCGTTTGATTAGAACTTATGTGTAAGCCTTCTATGCGCAGGCCACAGTTCTCATGCGTGCCCCAGGGATGTTAGCACAAATCCAAGGGTTAAGATTACGATGCCCATACCAACAGACCCACGCAACACAGAACACTGTCTGAGCGACATCAACCTGTGGCCATCTGGTCCGCTGTGTCTCTGATTTTGAGCAAATGGAAGGAAGGCTTGAATCGAAGGTGATGCCTCCCACTCTAGGGAAAGGAACCTTGAGAAAACAGCCCATGCCAAGCGGGGGGGAGGATTTCTTTGGTCTGACGCGTAGTTCCGGTGTAAGAAACCTTGTCGTGGTTGGTGTACCTTGGGATGTGACATCAAGCTACCGGCGTGGGGCAGCAGCTGGGCCAGATGCGATAAGAAGAGCAACGAGCGGTCGGCTCTATAATCGGTTCACGGAGCTGGGACTAGACCTAGGCACGCTGTGGAGAGTCTGTGACCATGGCAATGTGAAGGCGAGAAGTGTCTCCGGACTCAAGAAAGCCTTGGCTGAAGCTGTGGACCTGCACAATCACGACGATCAGACAACGCTCTTCCTCGGCGGCGACCACTTCATCACCTACCCATGTTTCAGCGCAATCGCAAAGAAGTGTGGACGCCCACTGTCGTTACTCTACGTGGATGCACACCCAGACCTCTACGAAACCTACGAAGGAGTCACATATTCGCATGCTACAGTTGTCTCCAGAATTCTGGATGAAAAGAGTCTGAGTTCAGGACATGTCTGCTATTTGGGTATCAGGGCTTCGACGAGAGAACAAGATGAGAGGATCAAATCGCTAGGACTGACTGTCCACACCACGCGCGATGTCTGCGAGAAAGGTTGCAACGCAGTCGGTTCCCTCATACATTCTGAGCTCATGCACAAGCCAACATATCTCTCACTTGACCTCGATTGCTTGGACCCAGCGTTCGCGCCCGGTGTTGGAAATCCACAGCCTGGAGGTTTGAGCGTAAGACAGATTCTTGACATATTGCACGCTCTTGCCGGATTGGAAGTGGTTGCCGCTGACATTGTCGAGTACTGTCCAAAGGTCGAGTCAGAAGCACGAACAACGGCATTCACCTCGGCGATTCTCATCAAGGAACTGATGGCGATAATGGCGAAAGTGCCATAGCGGATAGGACATGTACTGAGGCAGGAGCTCACACGAGATAAGACTGAACTTCTAGTGGATGCCTCCCCCAAAGCCCGTCACCCGCGGCTTCGAGGTGCGCACACACAGAATCAATCAAACGACGACGTACGATGGTTTAGTTTGCGACGCCCGCACCAGCCGACCCACCTATGAAAGGCCTGGTTCTTCGTGTGGTTCCCGGGTGGCTCTTCCACTTGGCGTTCAAGCCGCATTGAGTACTCTGTCGAGCTGCTTATGCGTTTTGTTTTGTTCTTCACTTCATCTTCATCGTTTATGGTTGGCTTGAACGCGGCACTCACCTATTCGCGCGCATGGCGCATTCAACGAGCCGCTCTGGAAGGTTGCCCATTCACACACCCGGCCGCTACTTGGGTCAGGGTCACTTCGGGCTTACCAACCACGAGAAATGACTCACACGCTGGCACTTGAGGCTTTTCATCCTTTCACACACACAAATCGACGGTCCAAATTCACGCGTTCGCACCAAGAGACCCACACACAAGATATACCAGACCGTGAAAGCCGCGATGCCGACCAGATACCGGTGATGGGGCTAATTGTAGCCCTCCAAGGCTCTTATGGAAGATGGGGGACTGTCAGAGTGAGGCAAAGGCGGATGGTGATTGAACGAATTAGGAGTGTGGCGGTCGTCGTGTCTGATGAGAAGAAAGCCAAGGAGTGGTACAGGGACAGACTCGGATTCGAAGTTCAAGATGACATGGAGCATTGGGTCGTCGTTGGTCCACGTGGTTCGCCGACAGGTATCCACTTGTGCAAAGGCGAGACGCTTGAACCCGGGAATACCGGTATCCTATTCTACGCTGAAAATGTGGAAGCCACGTATCAAGAACTGAAAGGGAAAGGTGTCGAGTTCACCAGGGAACTCGACAAGGCCGAATGGGACGAGAACGTGAAGTACGCCATGTTCAAAGATCCAGACGGGAACGAGTTTTGGCTCATGCCAAGGGTAGACTAACCACATGTACTAACCAAGAGCATGGGGATCGGACTGAGTTGGAGCCCTTGTGTATGTCACTTAGCGCGCACGCAAAAAGAAGAACTCGTCCTCTCCTACCATCACATGCCCTAGGGAACCAATAAGTCGAGATGGAGAGAATAGACCGGACTTGGGTCCGACGCATGTCCGCACCGCTTGGGAGGAAGAATCGATTCCTCTGGTTCGTGTTTGGGCTTGCTGTCTCCATCATTGGCATGGAGGAGGAACCCTCATCAAGAGAGAGAGTCTGATAGGTTGAGTCTATTCCTTACCTGTGAGCCTTGGTTTCAGGTATAGAAGAGCTGAGAACACAATCGCTCCGACAAGGGGTGCTGTAACAGGATTTGTCTCGCCCTCAGTCACATAAATCCAGCTCATCTCCGCGAATCCTATGAGACCGCTCACGACACTGATTCCCACGAAGAGGAGGGCGAGTCGCCTCGAGAGGGGAAGCAAAAGCGCTATCGCGATCACGATGCCAACCCCAGCACTCAAAAAGTACGATACGGGAATGTCGGAATGAATCGTGTAATGAGCCACGGTCCCTTCCCCAGCATACAGAAGCCTTGCAATTGCCGCGAGAGCATAGATCGTCACGACGCTATTGACCTTCAACATAATCACATCGAAGGAAACTGTCGCTCCGTCCATATTGCGCTTCACCTTTACGCCCGCCAGCTTTCGGTCGCTCACTTCTTGCTAAATAGCAAAACTGTCTTGTCTGATGGCGCTCGCCGACACAAAATGAAACACAGCACATGATGGTCCAACTTGCGACGGTGCTTCGCACCAGCTGACCCAAACATAAAATCAATCAAAAACGACGACGGTTCAAATTCTGAAGCACACGACCAGACTTCGTTCACGGCCTGAACGACGACGCACTACGTGGTAGGGAAGGAATCCCCTAGCAAAGGGAGAGGGTCGAGAGATGGAGTCCATGACCAGTCTGAGCAGCTAATGGAGCTTCTGCTTATTTTCCCCTCTTTCTGATTGGCTTGGTGAAGCACACGAGGCCTCCGAGTTGGCTGAGACGAACTCCTGCGCTAGTCTCGGCGCTGACGATCGTTGTCTTGATGCCATTGTTCTTTGAGATCTGCAGAAGCCTCAGGATTCTTCCTCTGTTCTTTACATCCACCAGGTACTTGTTCGTTAGAACAATATGCTCTGGCCTGAGGTTATCGTGTCTTTCTCGACCGTAGACTAAGTCCTCTACTTGTTCAAGTGAGTACGACACAGCCGTGCCGCTATCCTCCGAGCCAAGACCCTTCTCCAAGACCGCGGCGATATTGTCAGCATCACGAGACCGTGTCTCACCTATCATCTCGCGGAATGCTTTCGTTCTAACGAGTTCGTGGACTTCATGAGGTTGACTCGCGGAGCCCATCAATTCTCCGAAGGTCGCGGCATTGGGGCCTTCCCGGACAAGCCACGCGTGGTGCTTTCGGACATGATCAAGGAAACTCCCACCGTAGTCTGCCCTTGGTGGAGCCGCAATTACTATGCTTCTGATGCCTTCCTTGAAGGCGGGCCTTAACGCGTTCACAATTGACTCATGGAAGTCGTACAGTTCTCCTCCACGTTCCACCGTGCCATCCAGCTTCACCACTTCGCTGAACACGCGCCACAGGACCGCTCTTCTCTCCTCAAGCCCAATCAGAACGGCTAGAGGATATCCACGCCTGTAAGGGCGTCCTCTTCTTGTCAAATGTCTATCGCCAAGTTCCGGCTATTGTCCCTTCACTGGAACTAGAGGAGCACTCATCCGACCTGTTCGTCTATGGCCTTTGCGATGATGTCATAGGAAGGTGCGCCGAGATAAGATGACGAAACGGCTCCGCTTTTCGATAGGACAAACAGTGTCGGGACTGCCTTTACGCCGTACGTTTGGAATACTTCGCCTGTTGCGTCTTAGACGTAGGTCAGGCTCGAGTTGTACATTTGTATGAACTCTGCTACGGCGGTGGGTGAGGAATCCCAGCGTCCAGCAATCGCGATGAAAACGACCCCTTTCTTCGCGTATTGCTCGTAGAGCTTCTCCATGAAGGGTGCTGCTTTCTGGGAGAACGGACACGATGGTCTCATGAACTCAAGCACTACCACGTTGCCCCGGAAACTGGACAGCGTCAAGTTACTGCCGGTCAGCCCTTTGGCGCCAACGATCGGCAACGTGAAGTCTCCCTCTACTATTGCCTGTTCGGTCGTGGCTGCGAATGTTACAATTGATGTGACAGTCGCGGTGGCCGTGAACGAGACTGTTGTGGTTCCCGACGCTGCGTGCCAAGGAAGACTGGGACCCAACGCGGCCCCGGCATAGATCCCGAATGCTGCCGCGAGAACGAACATCAGAACCAGGAGCCCCTTCCTCATGTTCGACTGGATTGGCTGAACCCCCACGCAACGGGAGCACTCACATGCCGACTCTCAAGCTTTTCGTGACGCCCGCTCCCCACCGCTCCACCTTGTACACATGTCAAGGCTGCCGTACTCGGGGGAGAAAGACTAAACCGTAGCCTTCTCGCCGTGTAGTACCGAGCTTGGCATCATTGAGATCCAGTCTCCTTGGCACGCTAATGATCATAGTCTCACTTGCTGCCCTCGCCAATACTGTCAGGGTGGGCCAGACTGTCACTACTGCTACGACCCTAGGAGGCCAGTCTCCGGTTCAGACGAGTACCGCCTCCTGCGAAGCCCTTGCAGTCTATGTACAAATGCTGGAGTTCCTGCTCGTCCTTGTTCTGATAGTAGCCGTGGTGGCCCTTTTCTTCCTGATTAGATTGCACCGAAAAACTAGGTTCTGAACGGACGCCTGGCGTCAGTTAGTCTCAGGTTCTGCCCTGTTTCCAAGGGAAGAGGCCGAGCTTCAACTGCAGCTTGTTTCGCACAAAGGAACGTGCAGCAACTCATATCATAGAAACGAGCTGGAGACAAAGAAGTCGTGATGGCTGCACATGAATTCTCAAAATAGAATCCTAAACGCGATTCCGTCAGCGGGGATATTGTTGGTAACAATCATACTCCTAGTCACGCTGGTTTACGTCCTAAGATTGTACCATGGTTGAGGACGAGTCTGTCACACGCCTCACTGGATAAGGAAAGCTAAGATCAATATCACCGCATTAGCGCTATTCCTCTCAGCAGGCTGAGGCGCTCGGTGGATTGACGCTCGTTGATGTCCGCTGGCAGTACCTGGGCTTACAGGTCGTACGACTAGAGAACGAACTCATTTCCATTGACGTACTTCCTGAGCTTGGGGCGAAGATCTACAACTTCGTTCATCTTCCCTCCGATCGAAACCTGCTGTGGCATAATCCGCGCGTTCCACCAGCTCGTCAGCAATTCGGCGCAAGGTTCGACGATGTGTGGTCGGGCGGATGGGATGAACTGATACCGAACGACATACCCACGCCTGTAATAGGCAACGAAATGCTGCCCGACCATGGCGAAGTCTGGTCCCAGGCGAGTGAATGGCAAGTCATCAAGTCGAGCGAGTCGGGTGCAGCTGTTCGGTTTGTCAACCATGGACATGTCTTGCCTACGGCGTTTGAGAAGACAATCTCATTGCGGCACGGTGACCCATTTTGCACAGTACAATATCGTCTCACAAACTTGGGGCGTCAACCAGTTGATTTCCTATGGAACATTCATCCAGCCATGGCGATCTCGTCCACGACGCGGTTGGACTTGCGTGCGCGTCGTGGAATAGTTGAGAAATGGGGCACCGATCACTTCGAGGGAGGCAGCGAATACGATTGGCCGTATGCGATTGATCGCTCAGGCAAAAGGGTTGATCTTCGCGAAGTGCGTCCGCCAGAATCCACTCTCGCGGACCATCACTATCTGCCAGATGTCCTTGAGGGCTGGTACGCAGTCACTGACACGCAAGCACGAGTTGGCTTTGGCCTCGTGTTCCCCACGAGCGTTTTCCCGCATCTTTGGCTGTTCCGCACATTTGGCGGATGGCGAGGATTGTACACGCTGATCCTTGAGGCCTCAAATGGATACCCGAACGACCTTGCGATCGCGCGGCAAACTGGCCGTTGCGGCCACCTGAAGCCAAGTCAAACGATCGAGGCTGAAGTCAAGGCTATCGCATACAGCGGTTATGCAGCCGTCGAACGAATTGAGCCAGATGGCACAGTCATCGGCGGCAAACCGTGACGCCGTCCTGAGCGAGAAGATTGACATGCAGGCTACGTTTGCACTGATTCTAGAATGGGAATCGGAAAGTCAAGTTTTCTGGTATCTTCTCGCTGCTTGGCCCTCATGTTTGAGAGAAGGCTGAGATCATCGCTTCAACGTCTTCTCCCAGCGGGTATAGAATCGGGCAAGTGCACCCGCTTCGGCTGTACTCTTCGACTTTCCTGCGGCAATCGTCGGCTGTCCCTGATGCAGTGATCAGCTGAACGAGCTTGTCGTCGATGAGTTCCATTGTCTTCTCGAGCCCGCCTGGTTTTGCCGGCCATCCTCCCAGAGCCTCCGTAACCTCCTTGATCAGTGCATCTTTGACGCCGCTGGCTTTGGCGATGTGCGGTTGTTGCCCGAGATATTGTGCGATCAACGGGCGCGCTCCGTCCATGGCCTTGTCCGCGTCCTCATCAAGTGAGCATACGACAAGTTGAGGTCGGTCAATATCCTCGACCTTCTTGCCGGCCTTCTTTGCGCCCGACTTCAGGTACTCCATGGCGGTTTGGTTGTACTGTGGAGAGACGAGATAGTTCAGAACCACACCGTCGGCGATCTCTCCTGTGAGCTCCATCATCTGCCATCCGGTAGCGCCTATGTAGATTGGAATGTTCCGCGGAGTGTCAGGGTCGCCGTGGACCACGTCCAGCCTGATGTCTCTCACCTTGACGCTCTCGCCATCGAATGTCACCGTCTCCATCCTGAAGAGACGCCTGAGAACTTCCACGTACTCTCTCATCGCTTTCAGCGGTCGTGAGCGATCGATACCCACTTTCCAGGCGAGCGGATCCCACCAAGCGCCTATGCCCAGGATCATCCTGCCGCCCGACAGCTCGTCAAGGCTGAGAAATGTCTGTGCTGTCAAAGCCACGTTCCGGGTCCAGTTGTTGATCACGCCCGTGCCAAGCTTGATCTTGCTCGTCACCGTCGCCATGGCAGCCAGCGGGGTTATCGCGTCTCTTGCGAGACGCGACTCAGCCTGCCACACCGCCTCAAACCCATGCTTCTCCGCAAACTGAGCATACTTGATTCCATCTCTGATCGGATGCTTATCCTGAAGGTAGAGAGCCATTCTCCCCATTTCTAGCGCCACCCAGACTCCAAGGTTACAGATTCTCCATGACGGGCAACATGAGACATGACTAGCGCCTGCGTGCATAGGATGCTTGGTTCTGAACCATAAACACATCGAGATAGAACATAGACACCAAATAGCCAGCTGCCGTCACCTAGTCTGATCTGCCATGAAGACGGGGAGAATTATCCGAACGTTCTCCGCAAAGGATGGGCGAGAAGTAGTCCTGAGGACTCCCACGTGGAATGATCTTGATGATCTATTGGGGCTGATCAATTCGCTTGTCGAAGAACGAGCCGACATACTCATTGACGAGAAGCTTTCGAGGGACGAGGAGATCGACTGGTTGTCGAAGACTCTAGCTCGTCTTGAGAAGGATGAGACATTCCACTTGGTTGCTGAGGTGAATAGCAAGGTTGTTGGGAGCGCCGAGTTCGGTAGAAAGACCAGTGGCTACGATAAGCATGTCGGGATGTTAGGGATCGTAATCGGCAACGGTTACAGAGACTTGCGAATCGGGACGGAGATAATGAAGAGCTTGATCGAGCAGGCTCGCGCTGTGGGCTTGAAGCTTCTAACACTGAGCGTCTATGCGACCAACGAACGCGCGAAGCACGTTTACCAGAAACTCGGCTTCGTGGAGACCGGCCGGATTCCGAAGAAGTTCTTCAAGGAAGGAAAATACGTAGACGAGATAACGATGGCCGAAGCTCTAGAGTAAAGACTCTGCGCGCTTGCCCGATTCAAGTCTCTTCGACCGCGGCAGAAGGAGCGCCATCAGTCCCCCAACTAGAGCAGATGCTATGGTCAGAGTGAACGCAAAGTCTAGGCCCAGTGTGTCTGCGGCTGCTCCGAAGCCTAGGGCTCCGAAGCCTCCTACGCCGACGGAGAATCCTAGCATGAAGCCGGTTACTGCTCCAACATTCCCTGGCGCCGCTTCCGAGGACATCACCACGATTACGGACCAGCTTGCGTAGAGGAAAATGCCCGAGAGAGCCAGCAGTAGTATGGAGACGAGGCCGGATGAGTTCAGGAACCCGTAGAATGATAGTCCGCCTGCGAGAAGCGAGGCTACTATGACGGGTCGTCGTCCGATACGGTCCGAGATGTGGCCTCCTCCCAACTGGCCTAGGACTCCGATGCCTAACCATAGGGATGCAGTCGATGTGGCGAGCAAGAGCGGGTCGCCTTTTGCGACAAAGTACAGCGGCAGGAAAGTCACGACGCTCTGTATGGCGATGGATCGAAAGGCTGTGATCGACGCCAGTAGGGCGAGGAGCCGCATATTCGCTGGTCGCGTCTGATCGGTCGTCAACATCGCACTCTGATGGCCCCCGACGCGAATTCTGAATAGAAGCACGGCTGTGACCACACCGATCGGTAACAGCAACAATGACCCAGGCAATCCGAGCGTGGAGACTACTAGTCCCCCTACAAGCGGACCTAGGAAGTAGCCGGTGTTTCCTCCCGAGAGGAAGATCCCCATCGCTCGGCCTCTTGCGGGACCGCCGGATCTCACGACCGTGGAGAATGATGGCGGATGAAACGCCGCAGAGCCTAAGCCTGCGATTCCAACGAGAAGCAGTAGGGTCGTGTAGTTTGGAGCGATGCCTGTGAGGCTCATCGCTATGCAGTTAACCGCGATGCCGACTTCAAGAAGCCAAACCGTTTGGGTTCGATCAAACCAGCGACCGAAGAGCGGCTGCATGATGCATGAGGTGATGTTGAAGACCATGGCGACGAGCCCTGCGAGCAGGTAGGAGAGGCCGAAGAGGCTTGTGAACACTGGCAACAGGCCAGTGAACAGGTTAGCGGATGTGTCGTTGACTGCGTGTCCCAGAACAAGGAAGGGCGAAAAGCCCGTCTTCGACTTCGCAGCTTTCGTCTCGGTCACAGCAGATTCTCAGCGCTTTCTATTGGGGCCTCGTTCGCCGCGCCTCTCATAAGTAGCTTTGTTCCTTTCCTCGTAAGACGTAGACACTGGAAATGTTGCTTGACTAATGGAATCAAGCTCTTATCGCTGTGAGTTGTTGATTTGCGGAGTGTATATTGGAATGGAGTCTCAAGGGGAGCACGTGCACAAGCGTTATCCTGAGAGGCTAGCTTTCACGCTGAACAATCGAGTCAGAAGATTCCTTGAGCCGCCGGACCGGCTCGTCTCGCAGCTTGGCCTGAAGGCGACCGATGTTGTTGTGGATTTCGGCTGTGGTCCAGGTTTCTACACGATTCCGATAGCGAGGGGTGTGGCAAGGACAATCGCAGTTGATGTCTCTTCGCACATGCTGGAGAAAACGGTCTCAAACGCAAAGAAGAACCAAGTGACCGTCGAGGCTTTAGTGAGTGACGGAACTGCGATCAAGCTCGATGACGGAATCGTAGATCTGATTTTCCTGAGTCATGTCTTCCATGAGGTCGCTGACAGACCAAAGGTCCTCAGCGAGTTTCTGAGGATCATGAAACGATCCGGAAGGCTAGCCATCGTTGAGAAAACCCGTGGCGGACTGCTCGCGTGGGCACCCGGCCCGCCGATCATCGATCAAGCCAAAATCGTTCAAGAGCTGGAACGAGCTGGGTTCAGATTCACCCAGACAATCCCGCATGGAAGCAATTCAATAGTGATCGGAAAGAAGCCCTAGCCTCAAGCCGTATTCACTCGAGCTTCGTGAACTGAGACTTGTCAGCGCCGCAGAGCGGACAGCGCCATCCCTCCGGAAGCTCGCTGAAAGCTGTTCCAGGCTGCACGCCATTGCTTGGGTCGCCCTCAGCTGGATCGTAGATATAGCCGCAGACATTGCACTGATACTTGCTCATATCAGCCATTGTCTGAACCTCAACTGCTTGCAGCCACGACAGTTCAGATATGCCATAGAAAAAGACTTCTTGCAAGCAAGACCAACCTTCCGTGGCGGAGAAGGTTAGTCGGGTTAGAGGCGAAGCTTCTCACTAGAACACGAGGCATTTCCTGTGGATGAGAAAACGCGTCACACAGTTCAGGGGATCTTTGCACTACTATTCTGGGGTTCCACGATCGCCTTCTCGAGGAGCCTCGCAGAAAAACTCGGAACGCTCACGTCTGCGTCCTGCATTTTCTTGTTGGCAGGGGGTCTCTCCTGCGCGTATCTCATCGTCTCGCACCGGCTTCAGAGGATCGTTCGTGTCTCCAGATTCTACCTCTTCGGATGTGGCATCTTGTTCGTCGTTTACATGGCGAGCCTCTATCTGGCGATTGGAACTGCAACGAATCGTCTACAGACGCTTGAAGTGGGCCTCGTCAATTACCTGTGGCCAAGCCTGACTCTCGTCATGACGATTCCCATTCTCAGGAGCAAGGCTCACTTCACATTGATCCCCGGGTGCCTTCTCGGATTCGGAGGCGTACTGCTTGCCTCCGCACAATTTGGCGAATCGTGGGAGACGTTTGTCGGGAATCTCGGAAGCAACTGGGCTCCATACATGTTTGCTTTGGTAGCCGCAGCCTGTTGGGCGCTCTACTCGAACCTAACCCGACGATGGGCAAGAGACGCGGAGAGTGGCGCGGTGCCTGTGTTCCTTCTCGCTAGTGGCTTAGTGCTCGTCGGGTTGCGCTTCCTGTTTCCGGAGCGA
>Ga0315279_10009438_pt1 | contig 11628 bp, 20 predicted proteins | sample YL17G06_20_MG_FD_203694 | JGI IMG/M metagenome (GOLD analysis project Ga0315279, IMG submission 203694) | Sediment microbial communities from Yellowstone Lake, YNP, Wyoming, USA - YL17G06_20 | ecosystem: Environmental > Aquatic > Freshwater > Lake > Sediment | place: USA: Wyoming | collected...
GCCTGACGTAGTGACGCACCCCTATCCACACCATCGAAAGGAGGAGGGTCACATGGGAGCCATGAAGGAATTTGCGGGCGTGTACTATCGCGAGGGAGCGTTGGATCCGAAGACCACGCAGTTGGTGGCCCTGGCTGCCATGGCCGCGGCCGGCTGTACCAGCTGAGTGCCGGCTCGCTTCGCGGCCGCGAAGCAAGCCGGCGCCACCGAAGATGAGATCATGGAAACCCTGTACTACGCCATGCGGGGCGCCGCCCGCGCCAGCTGGAGCACCATCAAGTACATTGACGGGATCGAGGATCTGAACAAGAAGTGGAAGAAGAAGTACGAGCGCGAGGCCGGGAAGTAACTCTCGCTCATCACGAAATCAGCACGGCCCCTCCATCCCTCGGAGGGGCCGTGGTTTTTCTGAGAAGTCAACTCTTCGCTGCGGCTCTTGCGGCGACCTTCGCCTCCGCCGCCAGGATCTTGGCGTGCGCGTCCTCGACGGCCTTGCTGAACAGGGCCTTGGCGGCCGTCTCGTCCAGCGTCCGGGTGCCGATCATTAAGCTGAGGCTGTTGGGGCTGCGCTCGGTCTCCGCCACCAGCTTGGCAGCGCCCATCACCACCTGACAGGCTGCGGGCAGCGCGATGTGCGGCGGGAGATCGTGGGCGATGGCGGCGTCGGTCAGAGCGGCGATCACTGGGAAGATGTAGGTCGGTCCCACCGCGGTCAGGGCCGTGGCAATGGCCATCTGCTCTTCGGGGATTTCTTCGGCCTTGCCGAAGACCTTGAGAAGTTGCCGCGCCTCCTCCGCCTCTGCCGGTCCGACATGGCTCCCGAGGCAATACGGGTTCATCCCCTGGCCGATCCAGGAGGGCGTATTGGGGATGACGCGCACCACAGGAACCGGCTTCCCGATGGCCGCCTCCATGAGGTCCGTGGACACGGCAGCGGCCAGCGAGAAGAGGATCTGATCTTCCCGCAGGGCGGGCGCGACCTCTCTCAGAACCGGCATCACCGCCAAGGGGGGCACCGCCAGGAACACGAAGTCCGATCCGGTCACGACCTCGCTGTTGCTTCCCATGCCGCGCATACGGAACGTGATCGCTAACCGTTCCAGGATTGGCCCATTGGTGTCGTAGGCCAGAATGTCCTCCGGCCTGGCCAGGCCGCTCTTGAGAAGACGGCGGATGAAGACCTCGGCGATCACACCCGCTCCCAGGAAACCGTACCGCCTGCCTACTGGTGCGCTCATGTGTTCTCCTTCCGACCCTCAAGCCCAGCCATCATGCGGCGCACGCCGCGTCACCCCCCTGGAGCAGCCAGTGTTTGACTTCCCGCACCCCGAGCGTCCGGCCGGTACAGATCACGCGCCCATCAATCACCAGCCCGGGCGGACGCGGGAAGTCGTACCGCGCCATATCTGCCATCTTCCAGATCCGGGCCACCGTGGCCTGCAGGCCTAATTCCCGCAGGGCGCGCTCCACATTCTGGGCAGTCACGTCACATTCCTGGCATCCATGGCCAAGAACTGCGATCTCCATCGTTCCACCCTCACGCAGGCACTTGAGAACCCAAGCCCTTGCGGGGTCAGCATATAATCACAACACGAATGCCGACTCACACCACAGATATCGCGAACCGACCCCTGACGGCCTCAACGCGCTGCCCCCTTCGGGGCAGCGCTGGTTCGCTCTCGGTGCCGGACATCCTCCCACCGCGGGGCTGCGGTGGCAATGGGCCCGGCGCGGAATTCCTGATCAGGGCCCGTGGCTACCGATACATCCACGTACGAGTTCTCACTTCCCCAGATATTCCGTACTTTGGGCGCCTCGGGATCGTTCCACCACTCCCGTCCATCCACGAAGAACTTGTACTCGTGGCGTCCCGGAGGTAAATCCACTTCCAGGGCCCAGAGGTCGTCGGTCGCTCGCTCCAGTAAATGGGCCGCGGTACTCCACCGATTGAAGTCGCCCGCCACCGCCACCGTCGAGGCGGCCCGGTGGCGAAACCGGAACCGAACGGGTGGCATGGGCTGCTCCTTTCCCGGCCGGAGCGAGGCCCCAACCATGCCTGGGGGGGGATACGCTCCGGTGCGTTCCCGCTCGTTGTCATCCCTCCTCCTCACGAAAGCATCCAATAGGGTCAGATCTGGATGCCGAAAACGATGAATAGGTACTTCAGCCCGACGTACAGGAAGATCAGCCCGAACAGCGCCTTGAGGGCCGCCGTCTTGACCTTGGTCATCAGGACAGCCCCGAACACGGCGCCGATGGCCGCCCCGAGGCCCATGGCCACAGCCGCGGGCAGGTTCACGAACCCCTCGTACAGCTTGATCAGGGCCCCCACCAGCGCGAACCAGACGAAGGACGCCAAGGAGGTGCCGATGGCGATCTTCATGGGTGCCTTCAGCACATACACGAGCGACGGCACCAGGACATAGCCACCCCCCAGACCGATGATCCCGGTGAGAAACCCGATCAGACCGCCAGTGACCCCTTTGGCGGTGGCGCTTCCCCCCACAGAGCTGTCTTTCGGCTCCGGCGCCTTCCACTGCCACAACCCCTCCCAGAACATACGAACCGCCGGGTAGAGGAAGGCGATGCCAACCACCAGATCCACGATCCGGTCGTAGCTGGCGATGGCGGCGAAGACGGCTGAGCCGATGAGCACACCCACGACGCCGCTCAGGGCGATGATCTTGGCGGCCGGCTTATCCACGTTCCCCAGCCGGGCGTGCTTGATCGCTCCCGCCCCGGCGGTGAAGACGACAGCAGTCAGCGTCGTCCCCACGGCCAGGGCCGGGCTGAAGGCGAACCCGAACCGGACCGTCGGCATCATGAGGACACAGCCGCCGATGCCGAGCAGCCCGCCAAGGCCGCCGGCGACGATGCCGATGAGGAATAGAATGAAGATCGTTAACGCCTCCATCGCAACACCTCCTCTCCCCTCCCCTCAGACCCGTTGACCTACTCCCGGCCGACTACCCGGCCTCACGCCGAGTGGGGGACATCATCCGGCCCACCCTGCCGCGCGCCGCGCCGGACGCGCCATATATCAACCGCCGCGCTGCCGTTCCTGATCCAAGGCCCTCCAGGCACCCTTCGCGCGGGCGGCCGGGATGGCCCTCCTGGCCAGGAATTCCACGTGGGACGCGATGCCCGGAAGCAAGGCGGCCGGGAATCCCAGGACGGCCTCGTCTTGTCCAATGTCCGTGGCCTCGCGGCAGCCGTAGCAGCCGTAACTCAGGTTCATCCGGTGCTCCAGGTACGGCAGAATGGTCGCGTCCACGCACGTCGCTTGAAGCACCGCGGTCGAACTCTGCACCCGCGCCCCGCCCGTGGCGTGCAATGAGGCCAGCGCAAGCCACATCAGCTTTTCGACCTCATCCTCGACCACGACGACGTCGGGGGCATGCTCCGCCCGATCTAACGGAAAGAGATGCAGAGCCGCCACGCTTCCCGGCGCGAGCGTGGACATGCCCTCGAACATCCGCTGCCCCACCGCCGGATCCGAGACGATCCCGAAGCCGACGAGGCCCTTCCCCGACTGGAGTTGCTCCGGGAGGACCCGGAAGCCGAACGCGCGGGCGGCCGCCGGGCACGAGATCCCTTCCCGTCCGAGGATCACGCTCGCGCCGTGACGCGCGTGCGTCACGGCCTGGCAGTAGCGATGGTGGTGCAGCACCTCCGCGCCCCCGGGCGGCTCCTCCCCGGGCGCCAAGAGCCGGACGCCCACGAGGGATCCGCGCAGACCCAGCCACGCCGCGATCCGGGCCGCTGATGCCCTCACCTCATCGAGTTGCATGATCGACGCTCCGTCGAGCCAACGTGCCGCCGATCGCACGAGGTCACGCACAGCCCGCATCCGCTGCACCGTTCGGGAACCAGCGTCGGGCACCAGGCGACCTCCTCGCGGGGGATACCGTGCCAGGACTGGACGAAGGAATTTCCGTTCATGTCATGGGCCTCCCGGCCGGGACTCCCTCGATGCCCCCGATGAAACAGCCGAGGGGTGTCGGGGAGTCGTTTCCGTTTCTGTCTGTTTTCGCATGCCTGCCGGGATGGAGCGATGGGCCTTCCCCGGCAGGACTCGGCCGCTTCCTCATGGCAACCCCTCGAAAAGGTCGCTGGCAGGCTGCGGGTCCATCGTGGGCCACACGAGTCGGAAATACTCCCGGTCGTGAAGGCGCAGCGCTTCCTCCTCGGGCCTCCCCGGGAACGGTTGCTCCTGGCTCGCATGGCACTGCATCGCCCGGACCTTGACCTCGCGGAACGCCGTCACGTCTATGATCGTCGAGCCCGCCTCTGAGAACCCGCCCCGCCCCTTCTTGCAGCATTGACGGGTGGCGGGTGATGGAGCGATGTAATAGAGACGGAGGGGATGATGAGGCTTCAGGTCCTGGCTTGTCGGCCCCGGCGAGTACGCAGCCTGACCGGCGAGGCTGAAGGCCTCTGTGGTCGCCTCTCCGATCGCCACGTGATCGGGATGCCCAGAGATCCCATCCGGACCAAAGGTGACGACCACCTGCGGGCGGAATTCCCTGAGGACTGCAACCAGCGGCGAGACCAACATGGGACGATCCGTCCGCGTCAGGTGCCCATCCACATACCCCAGGATCCTCAGGGTCCGCACCCCGAGCGTCCGGGCCGCCCGGCGAAGTTCCTGCTCCCTGGCGGATCCCATCAAGACCGGATCGCCCCCGCGGTCGCCGGCCTCCCCCCGCGTCGCCGTGACGAGGGCCACGTGCACGCCCGTGGCCGCATATCGGGCCAGCGTGCCGCCGATGGCAAAGGATTCATCGTCGGGATGGGCAAGCACCGCTAGAAGCTTCCTCGGGCCCACGCCCGGCTTCGTCCATGATTCGACCATTGGGCATCCGCCTCATGCCAAGGACTGAAATTCCAGGACTCAACCTGCCCGATGCATCGGCGAAACCAGCCCTCTACCAAAGAGGCCGTACCGCCAGAGCGCGACCCCTAACAGGAGCGCCCCGGCCCAAGTCTGGACGCCGGGCCAGGCCACCACGGGAAAGGTCCCCCCCAGGTAATGCGTGAGACAGGAGCCCTGGTAGGCGTAGGGCGGATTGCATCGCAGCCGCAGGGCATTTTCCGCTACAGTCAGGGGGCAGGGAACTCCCGTGAGGTCCAGGATCAGGTTGAGCATGAGACCACCCACATGCACCCGCTGGGCGCACGGATGCCCTCGAAGAACCAGCACGCCTCCGACCAGGAACACGACCCAGAGCGCATGCAGCGTCAGGATGGCATCGGCTGCGATCCGGACTATCGTCTCGCTATGCTCTGGCATGGCTTCCCCTCTCACCGAAGCAGCAGGTACACCCGCTGCGCCGCCTCATCTATCGTTCGCGTGCCGATCATTGCGATGATCGACCGTTGCCTGTGATGCTCGACCTCCCGGCTTTCCGATCGCGCGTGCCGGCCCTGCTCAGGCCAGGCCCAGCCTCCCGGGAACCCGGGAGGCTGGGGCGCTTCCGGGGATCACCTGTGGGCGTATTGTTCCCGCAGCCTCTTCAGTGTCTCAACGAACTCCTTCTGATCCGGGAAGCTCACGGCGTCCGCCGGACAGATCCGCGTGCATGAGGAACACCCGACGACGCAGTGCAGCGGATTCTCGACGCGCGTGGATGTCTCGCCCAGCGCGAAGACGTCATTCGTGCAAAACTCCTTGCAGGCGCCGCAGTTGGTGCACTTCTCGGGATCGATCGTCGGGAACCAGGGAATGTCTTCCCTGGGGATGCCCATATAGGAGGTCCCGCTCATTTGTCGACCCCCTCGAGGGCATTCTTGACGTCCGTGAACGCTTGATCCGTGGTCTTGAACTGGATGGAGACGGGTTTCCATGTCTTCTCGTTCATCGGGACACCGGCCCGCTGGAATCCATCTCGCAGGAGCTTGGCCTGCTTCTCGATCTTGCAGGCCGGGGTGATGTAGAACGTCCCGTCTTTCTTCAAGAGATCCTCCATGAGGGCCTCGCCGTTCGCTTCACAGAGGCGGGCGTGCAGGAGCATGTAATCGTGCGGCAGTTCGAGGCGGATCCGCTCCGCCAACTGCGGAATGTCGAGGTCCTTCATGCTCGGGCACGCAAAGCTGCAGGTACACATGAGAATAGCCTTCTTCATCGACGGTCTCCTTTCACTCGGCAACGACAATTTTCCCTCTCGCGCCCGCGCGGCGCGCACGCCCCCATCCATCCACAGTGTCCGCGCGTGCGCCCTGGGGGCGCCCGATCCAGGGCTCCGCCCCTCCCCCGTTCGGCTCATCCGGGATGGGTGGTTTGGCCTTACACCGACTGCGTCGTGGAGCCCCCGCGTGGTACCCCCACGCCTGCCGGTCTGTGGTGCGCAGCGTCGATTCATGACCTTATGACCCAGTAGTCATTATGCTTGGCACAAAAAATCACGCCCCGGTCCCCAGCCGCGCCTTCAGCATCCCCCGCAGGCACTCCTCGGCATCCTCGAGCAGCTTCCTCACCCGGGGATCCGCCAGCCGATAGAAGACCCGCATCCCCCGTCGGTCCGCGATGACGATCCCCTGGCTCCGGAGAAAGCCGAGGTGCTTGGAGACATTGGACTGCTCGCTCCGGATCGCCGGGAAGATCTCGCAGACGCAGCGTTCTCCCTCGGCCAGCAGCTCCAGGATCTTCAGGCGTGTGGGCTGGCCCAGGGCTTTCAGGAGATCAGCTTTCAGCTGTCGAGTCCGATCGGAGGTCATGGGAAATCACCTTATGCATCTATGCTCATAGAGTAATCAGTCCGGTTCGTCTTGTCAACCAAAAAAACTCATTGCGCGGAAGAACAGGGGAGGGCACGCCGCCCCGCGGATCCCAAGCGCCGAGGCCAGCCGCCCCAGGATGGCCTCCTGCGTGTCGAACGCCACGATCTGGTCCGCTTTCGCGGTGCCGCTCTCCACGAGCCGCCGGGCGAACACCTCGGCGATCACCCCCGCGCCCAGGAACCCAAACCGCTTGCCCGTCAAGCTTGCCATCCTGTTTCTCCCATCCCCCCCGGGTGCATGTCTCTCCCCCTCACGGAACGCCGCTCCGGTCTACGCGGCCAGCATCCCTCTCACAATAGTGTCCACCGCGGCCTCCTCATCCAGGCCGCGCGCCATGAGGGTTTCCATTTCCTTCCGGTTTACGGTCCCGATGGCCGCCTCGTGCGTGACCTGCGCCTGGGGATGGCTCACTCGCACGATAGGAATGGCGTTGGCCACGGCCCGGTCGCGCACGATCTCGACGCAGTCAATGTGCCCCCGGGCCTCGGGCGCGTTCCCCTCGGTGGTCCCGACGACCTCTCCCTGGGCATCGTCGGAAAGGGCGAGGCGGGCCTTGGCGAGCCCCCGCGCGGCTGCGCCGTTCAGCCGGATGGTTTCCACCACCTTGATCCGATCCTGGCCGGAGCCCAGAATCCTGCTCGTCAACTCCGCCACCCCGCCCTCGGCGACGTCCACGGTGTAGTCCAGCACCACGCTGCCGGCCCGGCCCTTGACCAGCGTGAACGTCGTGAGGAACTGGCCGCCCGCGTCCACCGTTACCCGCGCGGTCGGCAACACCTCGATGCCGCCGCTCGATCCATGGAAGTGTGTCTCCGCGTACCGGAGGACGGCACCTCGCCCGATGCGCATGGTGGCATCCATCACGTGCCGGACCTCGACCGCATTGGGGAACGTGCAGTGGGCCAGGAAGGTGACGTTGGCGTCCTCGCCGATCTCGTAGGCGGCGATGATCTCCTGGATGCCCCGCTCGGGGAGCAGGCCGAAGCAGAGGTGAACCGGCGTCGCCAGGCGGGTCCGGGGCAGGACCTTGATAGTGGCCTTCACTCCGTGGGGTTGCTCCTCCGCTGCGAACTCGATGCCCGGGACCGGATGGGCACCCAGCACGCGGTTGCCGCTCACGACCAGGCTGGCGACCGTCGGCGACGCCAAGACCCCGGGGTCGCCCCCCGCCTGGGCATAGGCAGCCGCCATGGCTTCGAACTCGCTCATGGTCGCCCCTCCCTTCCGCGCGCCTCCAGCCCACCTCCCGGTCCGAACGGACCGGGTGCCGCCAAGGTACGGTCCGGACCTTGCCGCGCCAGCAGGATGTCGCATGGTCGGCATCGCGTGCGGTAGTGGGCACGGACGATACTGGGCTCGCCCGTCACGGTGATCGCTCCCTCGCACATCAGCGAGGCGACATCGCACGCCTCGGTCAGCTCATCCCGGTGGGTGATCACCAGGACCGATGTTCCTTCCGCTGCCATGCGTTTGATCAGTCCGGTGATATCGGTAAGGGAGAGCACATCAATCCCGGAATCCGGCTCGTCCAGGATGGCCAGCCGAGGTTGCATGGCATAGACCGCCGCCAGTTCGATCCGCTTCCGCTCGCCACCCGAGAGGCTGCTGTTCAGCGTTCGCCGGATGTACCGCGCAGGGTGGAGGCCCACGGCCTCCAGTGCCGCCTGCATCCGGTCCTCCCGGCGTTCCCGCATCCCGGCCGCGAGGTATTGCTCCACAGTCAGCCCCTCGATCCGCGCCGGCTCCTGCCACGCCAGGGTGAGGCCCAGCCGGGCTCGCTCCGTGATCGTGAGTCCATTGAGATCACGTCCGTCGAACTGGATCGCCCCCGCCTCGGGGGCGTAGCCGGCGCAACCCATCAGGGCATAGGCCAGACTGCTCTTGCCGGAGCCGTTCAGTCCGAGCAGGCCATGGATCTGTCCGTGATGCACCCCCAGACTGACCCCGCGGAGCACATCCCGTCCGCCCCGGCAGAGTCCCAGTCGCTCGACCTCCAAAAGCGGCACCCCGTTCTGGGACATGACATACCTCCTCAGCGGAAGCGCTCGGTCATCCGCTGCGTCGCCAGGACGACGAAAACCTGCAGCGATGTCGGACGCCTCAACTGCCAGACCCCGCTTGCCCCAAGATCGTCGTGAGCTCCTCGACTGTCGGGACCTTCCCCGACACGACGATCTTCCCGTCCACGATGACAGCCGGGGTGAACCGAACCCCTATCTTGGCAAACTCTTTCACGTCGTAGATATGCGAGATGTCGGCCGCCAGGTTCATTTGAGCGCATGCGTTGATGACGTTCTTTTCCGTGGTCTGGCACCTGGGGCATCCGGGTCCCGCGATCTGGATCTTCATCTGTTGACCTCCGGGTGAGTGGGTGAACGCCTACGAGAGAATGAACGTGCCGGCGAACCAGCCGCACACCGTTCCGAGAACGATGATGGTGCAAACATACACCACGGCCTTCCTGGCGCCGAAGACCCGGCCGATGGCCAGCCAGTTGGGCAGGCTCAGCCCCGGGCCGGTAAGCAGCAGGGCCAACGCGGGACCTTTGCCCATGCCTAGGCCCATGAGGGTATGCACGAACGGCGCCTCCGTCATGGTCGCGAAGTAGCTGATGCTCCCCAGTAGCGTCGCGAAGAACGCAGCCGGGATCCCGTTCCCCCCCATGTATCCCTGGACCCACGACTGGGGAAGGACGGCACCGATGATGCCGACGATAAACACACCCAGGAGCAGCAACGGGAAGATGATCCGGATAAACCACCACGTCTCCTCCATCCACCGGCGGAGTTCGGGCGAGCTCTTCGTCTTCAAGGCGTAGGCCGCCAGGATGGCAGTAGCGATCCCCCAGACGAGCACCTTCCGGCTGTAGGGACCCTCCTGCACGAGGTAGTTCGGGGCCAGCAGGCTCACGACCAGCAGGCCCAGGAGGATCACATCCTGCCGTGCGATGATGGGCGCCTTGCCGTGGTTATCCTGCGTGGCCATGCGCTCGGCCTCCTCCTTGCGGAAAGCGACCGTCATGACGGTGCCTACCACTGCGCCCATCACCACGGCCGTGATCACCCGGACCCACGCCATCTCCGCCCCCAGGATGCTGCCTGTGTAGATGAGAGACAATAGATTGGAGGCCGGCGCGACCCAGAGCAGGATGAATGCCGCCCCGATCCCTGCGCCGCTGTAGTAGATGCCGCTGGAGACGGGAATCACGGTGCAAGAGCATGCCGCGATGAAGAAGCTGGCGCCGGTCGCCGTGGCGAAGCTGGCGGGCTTGGAGGCGGCCGCCCCCAGGCGCGTCATGATCGCCTCTTTGTTGATGAAAGCCACCATGGCCCCGGCCAAAAGGAACGCCGGGATCAGGCAGGTGAGGACGTGCAAGGCAACGTAGTCCTGCACGGCAAGCAGGCCCGCAACAGTCAAGTCATAGACCATCTGGATTCTCCTCCGTTAGAATGGTGCCTCGCTTCAGGAGGCAACTTAGTCCGCCTCAAACACCGCAGAGCCGACTTTTTTGCCCCAACTCCGGCAGTTCTACCTTCCGAACGAGACTGGGCGGCTTAACCCCCGACCAGAAAAGGAGTCCCGAGCAGGGCCGAGGCCTGCACACTGCCGGCTCATAGCAAAATAGTCATATGACCATGCATTCATGTCCCGTACCCAAAAAAAACCCCCGGCGCGAGTTCGTGCAGCTTCCGGAGGAATTCCGAAACCCGTGCATCCCTCAGTCGATACACCACCCTGCCTCCCTCACGGCGGGCGGCGAGGATTCCAGCCCGGCGAAGAATTGCCAGGTGCTTGGACACATTGGATTGTTCCTCGCCGATGGCCTGGTAGATTTCGCAGACGCAGCGCTCCCCCTGCGCCAGGACTTCAAGGATCCGTAGCCGCGTCGTCTGTCCCACGGCTTGCAGGAACTCCGCCTGAACTTCGTGCCGACCCATGACTCCACCCTCCGGGAACGTGACCGGTGGCCAAAGAAGCAATACCTGTGCCGATGTCTCGAGACGGAGGAATCAACAGCCCTGCGCCTTGGAACGCTAGACCAACCCGGACACCAGATCCCGGACCTTCTCTTCGATCTGATCCCGGACCCCTCGAAACTCCTCCAAGATCTCGGCCTCGGACCCTTTCGCAGCTGCCGGATCCTCCAGCGGCCAATGGAGTCTCTTCACCTCCGGTGGCAGGACCGGGCAGCGCTCGTCAGCATTACCGCAGACGGTCACCACCACATCCATCCGCCGGGCGAGGTTCTCGTCGAAGGCCTTCGACCGCTGGTGCGAAATGTCAATCCCTTTCTCCTGCATGACGGCGACGGCGAAAGGATTCAGCCGGCTCGGCTCCATGCCAGCACTATACGCTTCAATCCGTCCTTCACCAAAGTGTCGTACAAATCCTTCGGCCATCTGGCTCCGCGCCGAGTTCCCGGTGCAGACGAACATTATCTTGAACGGATTCTCCACGTCTTCCCTCCCCGCGGGCCAGATGGCCTCCCCGCCGATCAGCATCCAACCCACATGGCCTTCGGGTGCTCCACCCCGCTGGCGAAGTACCACCACTGGAACCAGAAGGCCACGTTTGCCAGGCTGATGAGGACCGGCACCTCCACCAACGCCGCGCCGGAGCTGAGCCCGAATATAAGGCGAGCAATGTCGATCGAGCAGTTCATCGCAGTGGCGGATACCTGTCCCCCCCAGACATAGCGATTCACGGGCACTGAATGAACCCCTAGGCTGTCCAGACTCGTAATTGTGTTGACACCGGCAACGTCTCCGAGTGGGTCATGAGCTCAACTCGCCGCCTGCCCCACCGCCCCCCAGAAGAGGCTCGCGGGCGTCCGGCCGCGGAGGCGAT
>Ga0315279_10009439_pt1 | contig 11627 bp, 8 predicted proteins | sample YL17G06_20_MG_FD_203694 | JGI IMG/M metagenome (GOLD analysis project Ga0315279, IMG submission 203694) | Sediment microbial communities from Yellowstone Lake, YNP, Wyoming, USA - YL17G06_20 | ecosystem: Environmental > Aquatic > Freshwater > Lake > Sediment | place: USA: Wyoming | collected...
GCGATTATCGCGTGGGTGTCGACACTTCCTTCCTTTGTCTACGGGCTTGCGTGAATAAGCGCGCCTGTCCCCCTCACCCAACGTGCGGCCGCCGGGGTGGCATGCCCTCACACGGCGAAGCCGTGGGTGGGCATGTGCATTCGGGCGGGTACATGCTCACCCGCCGCTCGGGCGGCGTGAGAGCATGCCCCCCAGCGTCCGGCATCCTCACCCGCGGACCATCTTCTTCGCCGCGGCCACGATGTCCGCGGCACGGACCCGCATGTAGCTGAGCATCTCCGGCGCTCCCGGGGCCGGGGCGTCGGGAAACGCCAGGCGTTTGAACCGCGCCCCGGGCACCGCTTCCGCCGCCCGGGCAACGATCTCCGCGCAGTTGCCAAACGTGTAGGAGCCTTCGTCGGAGGTCAACAGGCGCCCGGTCTTCTTAACCGACGCGATAATCGTCGGCATGACTCCCTCCAAGGGTGCGAGCGTCCGGGGGTCGATGAACTCGGCGCTGACCCCATCCTTCTTCAACAGCTCGACCGCATTGGCGGCCTCGGTCGTCTGCGGGGCGTAAGCCACAAGCGTGATGTCCTTCCCCTCGCTGCGCACCGCCGGCTCGCCGATCGGCACCGTGTAGGGCTCGTCCGGCACTTCGGGCCCGGACGCCGGCATCCCGTAGTGGCAATAGACCACCGGGTCCACGTCGCGGATCGCGGAGATCATCAGGCCCTTGGCGTCGTAAGGATTCGATGGGACGACCACCTTCAGCCCGGTCAGGCGGGCGTAGCAGGATTCCAGCCCGGCGTCGGCGTGTTGGCCGCCCTGGGCCGGGGACCTTCCTGCCATGTCGGCCCAGAGGACCATGGGGAAGGCCGCCTGGCCGCCGGTCATGTGCCGCAGCTTGCCCGCGTGGTTGAACATCAGCTCGAACGGAATGAACGTGGTCATGCTGGGGATATGAGCGATGGCGGGCACGCCGCTCATCGACATCCCCAGGGCGGCCCCGACGATCCAATGCTCGTCGATCGCGCAGAACCGGACGCGGGGCTGGCCGAACTCGGCCTGGAGATTGATCGACCGGCCGCTCCAGCCCGCCGAGGGGCTTTGATATTCGTACAACAGCGTCAGGAGCTTGTCCCGCCGCATCTCGCCTTGGATGGCCTCGAGAATCGCGAAACTCATGTTCTTCGGCATGGCATTGGCCCCTTTCTTCAGGTTGTGTGGAGAGGAACGGAACCCTTGGCGAAGACGTTCCGCAGCCCGTCCTCCGGCTTGGGCACCGGCTGGGCGGCTGCGAACGCCACGGCGTCCTCGACGGCCTTGGTCACCTCGTCGCGGATCGCGTCGGCGCGGTCTGCGGCGAGGACCTTCTCGGCCACGAGGAAGTCGCGGAAGCGGCGGATGGGGTCCTTGGCCATCCAGTCCCGCAGTTCCTGGTCGGAGCGGTAGCCGAGTCCGAAGGCCCCGTCCACCCCGATCCTCGATCCGCCGGCGCCGTAGTGGTCGTACCAGCGGTAAGTCTTGCACTCGATGACGGTGGGGCCGCCGCCCTTGCGGGCCTTCTCAACGGCGTACTTGGCGGCGCTATAGACGGCCAGCACGTCGTTGCCGTCGACGATCCGCCCCTCGATGCCGAAGCCGTCGGCCCGGTGGGCCAGGTCGGTGATCGCATAGACGTCTTTGGCCCGGACCCAGATCTGGTAGCCGTTGTTCTCGATCACGGCGATCCAGGGGAGCTTCCATGCCGCGGCGGCGTTGGCGCCGCTGGTGAAGAAGCTGTTCTGGAGCGAGCCGTCGCCGCCGAAGCTCACGGCGACCTGGTCGGTCCCCTTGACCTTGATGCCGTAGGCCGCCCCCGCGGCGAACAGGTGCGCCGCCCCGACCACGCCGTTCATCCCCAGGATTCCCAGGCTCACGTCGGTGATGTGCAAGGAGCCGCCGTAGCCCTTGCAGTAGCCGGTGGCCTTGTGGGTGATCTCGGCCAGCATCAGGCGCATGTCGCCCCCCTTGGCGATCAGGTGGCCGTGGCCGCGGTGATTGCTGGCGATGTAGTCGTCGGGCCGCAAGGCGCGGCAGACGCCCACGGCCACTGCCTCCTGGCCCACGTAGAGGTGGGCCACGCCACGGAAGCCGCCCTTGATAATCAGGTCCTTGACCTTGGATTCCCAGAGGCGGATCTTGAGCATGTCGGCATACATGGCCGTAAGCTGCTCCGGCGAGAGCCCCGCAGCGGAGCTCGCCCCTTGCGCGGCGCCTGCCCGCGCGGCAACGCCGGGCGAGAGCAAGACGCTGCCGCCCCCGATCAGTCCGAGGCCCTTGATGAAGGTCCTCCGGGAGACGCCCGTGGTCTCCCGTTGTTCTGTTGATCGCAGGTTATGCTTCAGCATAACAGTCCTCCTTCCAGTTGTGTGGACCATCGATTGAAAGGCGCACCTCATCGTGCGCTCCCGGACAGATTGAGCCCGATAACGCCCAAAATGACCAGTGCCAGGGAAACGGTCTTCAGAACGCTCACCGATTCCTTGAACCATAGGATACCGATCAAGGCAATCAGCGCCGTTCCGAGTGCCGACCAGATGGCATAGGCCACGCTGACTTCGATCCGCTTGAGGGCTACGGTCATGGCTCCGAAGCTGAGACCGTAGAAGGCGAACAACAGGATGGAAGGCACGAGCTTCGTAAACCCTTTGGACAGCTTCATGCAGGTCGTTCCACAGACCTCAAACACGATTGCGATTACAAGGTAGAGCCAGCTCATGCAGTACCTTTCAGTTGGACTGTCCGTTCGATACCCTCGGACGCGGCGAGGTTCTCCCGTCATCTTTTCCCCTCGGCTTCCGCCACCGCCAAGACCTCGTGAAACGGCGTGGAGGCGAAGACGCCGAACATCGGATGGGCGCGGAGCTTGGCGCGGGTCGTCGCCGGCGAGGAGAGGCCGCACAAGAAGCGGGCGACCTGCCGCGGCGACGCCAGCGACTCGTGTTTCTCCGCCAACAGGCAGCGCAGCCGGGCACGCTCGCCGTCGGCAGGCGGCGCGTAATGCGCAGGCGGGAGCGATCGGTGCGGCTGGCCCTCGCAGCGGCCGCAGTGGCCGCAATCGCCCCGATTCTCGCCAAAATAGGCCAGCAGGTGGCGCGTCCGGCACTCCTCCGCCTCGGCGTAGGCGAGCATGCGGCGGACGCGGGCGACGTCCTGCCCTTCGCGCTGCTGGAATCGCCGGCTGAGCTGCTCACACAAGTCCGGCAGGCTGCCCGGCCGGTTCCGCACGCGGTAGCCCTGCCGGACGCCGGCCGCCTCGACGATCAGGTCGCCCGTCTCTTCGAGGTATCCCATCGCGGCGACGATCCGCGCGCGAGGTTGGCCGATCGCGCGGCTGACCTTCTCCAAATCCAGCGAGAACCACGTGCGGCCTTTCACGGCGTGGCGGAACACGCTCCGCAGAAACTCGGCCCGTTGGGCGTCGAACCGCCCGAGGATCTCCGCGGAGGTCTTCTGCGGCTGAAACTTGTACTCGGAGTAGAAGGGGCCGGTCGATTGGAGGACGTTTTCCAGCTCCAGGTAAGTGAGCAGCGTTTTGACCACCAACGGGCGGACGTCGTAGGCGGTCGAGAGTTCGTACTCCGATACGTCGAACTGCTCGCCGCGGCCGAGCACGTCGCCGATCAGCCCCGCCACCGCCTCCGGCGTCGGCGTATCGCCGTAAGAGAAGTTTTCCAGGGTCACTACGTCGCCGGCACAGGCCAACAGCTCGCAGACCGACGGCTTGCCGTCCCGCCCGGCACGGCCGATCTCCTGGACGTAGTTCTCCAGGGCCTTCGGCAGGTTGTAGTGGTAGACGTAGCGGATATCCGCCTTGTCGATCCCCATGCCGAACGCGATCGTGGCCACGACGATCATTCGGCCGGACGCCATGAAGGCGTCCTGGACCGCGTTGCGGTCGTCGGTCTCCATGCCGGCGTGGTAGGCCCGGGCGTCGAAGCCGTGCGCGGCCAGCAGCCCGGCGACCTCCTCGGCGGTGCGCTGGAGCGTGACGTAGACGACGGTGGGTCCCGGCGGGCGCTCGCGCAGGCGCGCCAGCAGCAGGCCGTTTCTCGCGGCCGGTTCGCACGGCGTCACGTAGAGCTTGAGGTTCGGCCGGTAAAAGCCGGTGTGTACGACGTCTTCCTCGGCGATGCCGAACCCCTCGGCGATGTCCCGGGCCACCTGGGGCGTGGCCGTCGCCGTCAGGGCCAGGACCCGCTCCACCTTGAGCTGCCGGGCGAGCCGGGCGATCTTGAGATAGTCGGGCCGGAAATTATGCCCCCACTCGCTGATGCAGTGGGCCTCGTCGACGGCCAAAAGCGCGATCCTCCGCCGCTCGAGCGATCGCAGAAACCGCTCGTTCCCCAGCCGCTCCGGCGAGACGTAAAGCAGCTTGAGCCGGCCCGAGTTCAGTGCGTCGTGGACCTCGAGGGCCTCTTCGCGCGAGAGGCTGGAATCGAGCCGACCCGCCGGCGCGCCTCGCGACACCAGGAAATCGAGCTGGTCCTTCATCAGCGCGATCAGGGGCGAAATGACCACCGTCAGCCCGTCCAGCAGGATTGCGGGCAACTGGTAGCAGAGGCTCTTGCCGCCGCCGGTGGGAAAGATCGCCAGCACCGAGCGGCCCGCCAGGAGCCTTGCGATCGCCGCTTCTTGTCCGGTCCGGAAGCCGTCGAAGCCGAAGACCTGCTTGAGCGTCTGCCGGGCCCGTTCCGGAAGCAGTGCCGCACTGGATGAAGCCGAGGCAGGTGTCGTCACGGGACGGGAACCTCAACATCGAGTGGGATTGGCCTCGCCGCATTGTAGCGATTGCACACTCCCGCGCCAAACGGCCCACGCTGAACGACCGAGTTGGCCCAATGTCCCGCGGGCCGTCAAGTCTGGCCGGCGGCGGAGGAGGCCGCTCGGTTGAACTGGCGGGCGACCAAGAGGAACGCCAGCGTCACGGGGATCAGGACCGCGACAAACATCGTGAAGTACGGGCCCGGAGCCAAATGGAATCCGAAGACCGTTTCGTTGTATAGCGGCGTGATCTGGGCGTTGAGCAGGTCCCCGAGGGAGACGGCCAGCAGCCAGCAGGCGGTCACGAAGCTCTTCATGGTCGCGGGGGCGGCGGCGAACGCCAGCTCCAGGCCCACCACGGAGATGCAGATTTCGGCCGTGGTAATGATCACGTAGGGTATCAACTGCCACCAGACGGAGATACGCGATTGGGCTGCGGCCAGTTCCGTTTGGGCAACTTCTTTGGGGACTTCCAGGTCGCGGGCTGAGGCGGCGCTTTTGGCGACAATGGTGACTGCATCGGCCGCGGCCAATACGGCGACTGCGGCATGGAGGCGAGCCGCTTCGACGTTGTCGGCGTCAGCCGCCTCGGCGGCTTTCTTCGCGGCGGAAGCCGCGTCCTTCGCGCGGTTGGCCGCGGCCGAGCAATCGGCCAGGTCCACCTTCGATGGACTGGCCGAACTCTCCTTGGCAGCAGCCTGCGCGGCCTTGACGGCCTTGGTCGTCGCGTCGACCGCCGCCGCGACCTCAGCAGCGGCGGAGGCGGTCTCGGCGGCGGCTCGGGATCGCGCGTCCCCTTCGGATGTCCCAGCAGTCCAGGCGGCGCGGGCGGTGCGCACCGCCGCTGAGCCAGCGCCGCCCGCTGCGGCCAACGCCACCTCGCCCGGGTCGGCTTCCCTGCCTTCTCCTCCGGCCGACGCCTCGGGGGTGCGCGAGACATCGGGTGGTCCCACCGGGACAAACTCGGCCGTCTTCTCCGCGGCGGTCAGAGCGGCGGGGGCGCCGGCGACCGCAACTGTCTCCCCGCGGTACCCGGCCCAGGCGATGATCACCATCGAGGCGAACGTCAGCAAGAAGCCGATGAGCATCTTGCTTGTGGGCTTCAGGTTCAGACCCACATTGGCCAGGAAGTGCCAGAACATCGTCACCGGCGGCAGCAGCACGACGATCAGCAGCGGGTTGACCGCTTGGATTTGGTCGGGCGGCACGTTCAGCCCCCAAAGCCTCAGGTCCATGTGATCCCGGGCGAAGTAGATCCACGTGAAGGCCGACTGGTCGTAGATGCTCCAGAAGACTGCGACCACCAGGAACAGGCCGTAGAGCCGGCCGAGCACCGCGAGCCGCTGCCGCCGCTGGTCTGGGGTGACCTTCACGCGCTGGATCTTCTCCACGGCATAGAACGGCTTGCCGGCCGCAAAGACGACAAACGCCGCGATCATCAGTACGGCGGGAAAGAGGAAGGCGATGGCGTAGGCCCGGCTGTCGCCGCCGTAGTAGCTGCGGATGGCCGGCACGGCGAACGACGAGATTGCCGCCCCGATGTTGATCGCCCCATAGAACATGGCAAAGGCGTCGCTGCGGAGCCTGGCCCGGCCGGGACGCTTCTGATCGTACGTCAGCCCCATCAACGTAGAGATATTCGGCTTGATCACGCCGGTTCCCATTGCCAAGAGGCCGAGGGAAAGAGCCAGGCACGTCTCGTTGTGCAAGGCCTCAATGCCCAGGATCGTCTGGCCGACGATGTAGGGAATCGAGAAGTAGACGATCGTGCGGTATTTCCCCAGGTAGCGGTCGGCCACGTATCCGCCCACCAGCGGCAAGAAATAGCAGGCGGCCATGAAATACGACATTACCCGGCTGGCCGAGCTGCGCTCGAATGTGAGGATATCGATCATGTACAACGGCAAGATCGCCCGCATCCCGTAGTAGCAACACCGCTCGGCAAACTCGCCCCAGAAGAAGAACCAGAATCCCAGGGGGTGGTCCGAGATCCGGGCGCGCTCGGCCAAGGGGACTTCGTTGGCAGCGGCGGGGGCTGGTTTCATCGGCATGGATTCCTGTGGGCTAGCCTGGAAATCCGAAATCCGAGATCCGAAATCCGAAACAAATCGAAACACCCAAATCAGAATGCTCAAAACGTGCGGCTGGGTGTCTTGAGTTTCCGAGTTCGGTCATTGAGGTCTGTTTCGGATTTCGTGTTTCGGATTTCTTGTTTACCGGCTCTGCAAGTCCTCGGCAAATGCCTTGGCGTTGAGCTCCTCGCCCGTGGCGTGGCGGGTCAGTTGGTTCCAGTCGAGCGTGCGCCCGGGGGCGAAGACCTTTTGGACCAGGAACCGGCCCGCGGCCTTGTTGCCCACGTAGATCGCCGCGCTCGGATCGCCGCCCTTGAGCACCTCGCGGACCAGGGCGTGGTGGACCTGCGACGCAAAAAGCTCGCCCATCTGGTAGTTGTGGTAGTAGACCGGGGCGATGATGACGTGGATCTTTGCGGCGTAGTCCGGCTCGTTGCGCCCGGCCGGACGCTTCACCTCCTGGTACTTCTGGACCAGGTCCCACCAGAGCTTGTTCAGGTCTTGGTCCGGGTTGGCGTACAGCTCCTTCTCGAAGCGGAACATCACCTGGCACCACCGCGAGAAGATCAAGAGCTGGTTGCGCCGCACCTTCACCGCCGCGGCCCGGAACTTCTCCGGCTCCGGCACCGCCGCGCCCATGGCCTTGAGCCAGTCCGGGTTGTCGATGAACCGCTCGAACATCATGGCGATGCCCTCGGTGGTGAGCGGATGGGACTCGCACCGCAGGACGTAGGGGATGCCGCGGGGGATGTTCTTGCTGGAATAGACGCTGTGGCCCAGCTCGTGCATCGTGGTGCCCAACCACTGCCGGTCTTGCACGATGTTGCACAGCACGCGAACGTCCCCCTCGCGGTCGATGTCGGTGGAGAAGGCGTGCGGGTTCTTGCCCGGCCGCTCGTAGAGGTCGCTCCGCCGCAGCACGTCGTCCACGGGCAGGCCGATGCCGGCGTAGAACTCGCGGCACGTCTTGAGGATGTCGATCGGGGCATAGACCGCTTCGTTTTGTGAGCCAAAGATCGCCGGCGATTCCTGGAAGAACGGGTCGTGGTAGTGCCAGGGCTGGAGCTTCCCGGCCGGAATGCCGCAGTTGGCGGCCAGCACGGCGTCGAGTTCCGCCTTGGCTTGGCGGAAGGGCTCGCGGGTCAGCTCGTCCAGCTCGTCGAAGAGCCGCAGCACCTGCTCCTGGCTCTGCTCGGCCAGGGCGAGCTGCATCTTGTCGTAGTCGGCAAAGCCCAGCTTGCGCGCCGCCTCGTTGCGGAGCTTGACCAGCTCCTTCAAATCCTTCTCGACGACCCGGCCCACGCCCTTGCCCGCCTCCCAGACGGCCTGGCGCTGGGCCGAGTCCTTGGACTGGCGGAGGATGCGGCGGACCTCGTTGTCGGTCAGCTCCTTGCCGCCGACCTTGGGCCGGTAGACGTTGAAGGCCCGCTCGATGGCGTTGGCCTTCAGGACCATCTGCTTGAGCAGCCCGGGATCGACCTGCTTGGCGATGTACTGGAGGTAAAGCACGTCGATCTGGCGGGCCAGGACCTTGTCGCGGACCTTGCCTTCCTTGATCGCCTTCAGCTCGGCAAAGGTCTTGGGGTCGGCCAGGCGGAGATCGAGCTCGGTCTCGGCCTTCTCCTTCTGGCGATAGACGTCTTCCTTGCCGGAGATGTTGGCCTCCCACCAGCGCCGGCCCACTTCGATCTCCATCGGCCGGATCGTGGCCTCGTGCCGGGCGACGAAGGCCCGGGCGCGGGCATCGTTGTCCTCTTCGGCCCGTGCAGCAGCCGGCCGACCGATCAGTCCCATTGCCACCACCGCCAGCAGCGCCCCCAGAAAGTGCAGATTCGACATGCGGACCTCCCCCAAAAGATAAGAGCCATGACCCGCTCCGCACCGGCACCGAACGCGCCGGAGGAGGGGCCCCACTTAGCGTGCCCGTCATCTTACACGTTCCGGCTCGGGATGCAAGGGACCGCGCAGGAGGACAGGCATTCTTGCCTGTCGCCGGAGGGCGGGCATTCTTGCCTGTCACAGGAGGACAGGCATTCCTGCCTGTCGCAGGAGGAAAGCCGAGTCGCCTCGCCGCGGCAGACAAGAATGTCTGCCCTCCTGGTTGCGCGGCAGACAGGAATGTCTGCCCTCCTGGTCATTTCGGGGCTGCGGCGATTTGGATCCTTTTCATGGCGTAGGCCAGCAGCGGACGTTGAGTCCCACGCTCAAGTCCTCGCGCCGCGCGAGGGCCACGAGGTTCTCGAAGATCCGCTCGAAGGTCCCGGTTCCCGCCTTGGTAAACCGCCGGCGGTCGTGGTGCTCGGCCGCGCCGTCGAGCATAATCTCGATCTTACGCACGTGCAGCCCGAGTTGCCGCAGCAGCCGTAGGGGCTCTGCAGCCGGTCCACGCCCAGACCAAGCTCCTCGACGCCGATCACCTCGACCACCGGCGCCGGCTGGAGGGCCACCGGGCGGTCCTGAGGGACGTCGGGGGCAACCGTCAGTTGAGCCGCTAACAGGAGTTCACCAAGTCCCGGAAACATTGCTCGCTCCTTGTCTCTCGGCGGATCGGAGAATCCGGGGACGCGAGGCCGTCGATTCCCTGCGTCACCGCGTGGGCAAGTGCGAAATGCCTTGCTCACCGGTGATACGCCGGAACGCGCGGGACCTTACAGGGTAAAAGACAGGAGGGCAGACATTCTTGTCTGCCACAAAAGAACAGGAGGGCAGACATTCTTGTCGGCCGCAAGAGAACAGGAGGGCAGACATTCTTGTCGGCCGCAAAAGAACAGGAGGGCAGACATTCTTGTCGGCCCTGCGACAGACAGGAATGTCTGTCCTCCCCTGGCAGGCAAAGATCCTCTCGTCCCTCACCCCGTCACCCCGTCACCCCCCTCATGCCTTACTTTACCAGACCCGTCACCGGTCGCAGGCCGCGGGCTCGAAAGACGGCCCGGCCCGCGATACACTGAGGCGCACTCAGAATCCGGCAGTTTCCAAAGGGGGGCAGCCCCCGACCGACCTCCGGTCGGTGCCTGGCTGAGCGAAAATCGAGACAGTCCCCCAAGTTATTCCCCAGGCCCTCAATCTCAGGAGCCAAGTCATGTCCAGTCGCCGTGCATTTCTGCGTCAGTTGGTCGGTGGAGCGGCCGGCGTGGCCGCGTCCGGAGCCGTCGCGTCCCGGTCTGCCCTGGGCGCCAATGAGCGGATCCGCATCGGCTTGATCGGCGCGGGCGGCCGCGGCAAGGAGATATTCCGGGCCGCCATCGGCTGCCCGAACGTCGAGGCCGTTGCGGTGGCGGACGTTTACACGCGCCGCTTGGACGAAGCGAAGGCCGTGGCCCCGGCGGCCAAGACCTACCGCGATTTCCGCCGCCTGCTGGACGACAAGTCGATCCACGCCGTCCTTATCGCCACCCCGCAACACCAGCACGTCCTGAACTTCGTCCCCGCGATCCAGGCGGGCAAGGACGTGTACCAGGAGAAGACCATGGCGTTCAATCCCGACCACGCCAAGCGGATGCGCAAGGCGTTTGCCGGCTCGGGGCGCGTGGTGCAGATCGGGATGCAGATGAACAGCGGGCCGGGCATCCGCAAGGTCCAGGAATTGATCACCCCCGACCGCATGGGCACGATCTCCGCCATCCAGGCGCACCATTTCCGCAATGCCCCGTATGGCGGCTGGCTCAGGCAGATTCCCCCGGACTGCGACGCGGAGCACGTCGATTGGCCCGCCTTCGAGGGCGAGGCCCCCCACCACGCGTTCGATCCTCAGCGGGTCGTCAATTGGCGGTTCTACTGGGATTACTCGGGCGGCAACGTGTTCGAGAACATGGTCCACCAGGTGGGCTTCTGGTACCAGGTCCTGGGCTGGAGCATTCCGGAGACGGTGACCATGGCCGGCGCGAATTACCGCTCTCCCAAGATGGAGGTGCCGGACACGATGACGGTCTCCATGAATCATTCGGAGAAGATCCTCTTCATCTGGAACTCGACGTTCAACAATGCCTATTACGGCGAGACCCACGACTTCCTCTTCGGCACCAAGGGGACCGTGATGCACGACGAGGCCGATCGCGTGGTCTACCTGCCGCAAGGCAGAAAACCCGCCGCCGGGCAGAAGGATGCCGGCGCGGGCGAGGGCCCCGGTCAGCCCGTGAGCTATCTGGATTCGACGGGGCAGCACATGCAGAACTTCTTCGATTGCGTGCGGAGCCGCAAGGAGCCCGTCTGCCCGTTCGAGATGGGATTCCGGTCGGCGATTGCCTGCCAGATGGCGAATGCCTCATATCGCCGGCAGCGCACGGTGCGGTGGGACCCCCAGGCCGAAGAGATCGTGTGACCCTGGCGGTGCCGCCTGTTGCGATTGACCGCTTTCGGGCTTTCGGCTAGAAACCCATGCCTGCTTGCCGGACCAGTCGGCCCGGCCGGCGCGGATCGAGCGATACGGTCTTGTCCCCCCAGTGCAGGGGTCCACGGATGGCGCTGCGTGAGGAACTTGAGCTTTCCGGCAGGTGGCTGTTCCGCTGGCGGAGCTTCTTGCCCCTCTTCCTGGCGGTGCCGATCCTTCTCGCGATGCAGCACCCCGACTACCTCAGTCAGGACCGTCCCTGGCCCGACTACTGGGGACTGTCTTGCGTGGCCGTCTCGCTGGCTGGCTTGGGCATCCGGGCCTTGACCGTCGGCTGCGTTCCTCAAGGGACTTCCGGGCGCAACACCAAGGCAGGCCAGATTGCGGAGGTCCTCAACACGACGGGGATGTACTCCGTCGTGCGCCACCCTTTGTAC
>Ga0315279_10009440_pt1 | contig 11627 bp, 13 predicted proteins | sample YL17G06_20_MG_FD_203694 | JGI IMG/M metagenome (GOLD analysis project Ga0315279, IMG submission 203694) | Sediment microbial communities from Yellowstone Lake, YNP, Wyoming, USA - YL17G06_20 | ecosystem: Environmental > Aquatic > Freshwater > Lake > Sediment | place: USA: Wyoming | collected...
AGAATCTGCTAGGACGAGCAGCCTGAGTCTTGTTGCATGTCGCAGGTCGCAAGCCGCATCACGTATCACGTATCACGCTTCACGTTTCACATCCTCCGGCATCGCCTGGCTGCGCTCATCGCCACCCTCGTCGCCAGCGAAGCGATTTACCTCTATGCCTTTGCCCGGCGATATGCGCTGCTGCGTTACTGGAACGAGCCGCTGCTCGACCTGGGCAAGATCGCACAGCGCGATTTCGTTTGGGCCGCCGAGTTCGTGGCCGCGTTCGTCGCGCTGTTTGCGTTGTATGCGCTGGCGATCCGACTTTGTCATTCTGAGCGGAGCAAAGAATCTCATCCCCGCGTGACAAAGGCCCTTCGCCGCTTCGCGGCTCAGGGTGACAGATTATGGCTTGTCGTCATCGTCGGGACACTTGTCTTTGGCGTGACGCTGTTGCTGGTCTATCCCGTCGGCGCGGGCGACATTTTCGATTACGTGGTGCACGGCGTTCTCCTCGCGCGTTACCACGTCAGCCCGCTCGTCCAAGTGGGCGCGTCCTTTCCCCAAGAGCCGCTCGTGGCGTTTTCGGCGTGGCGGCATTACCCTTCGTACTATGGGCCGCTGTGGTCGTGGCTGGAGGCGGGCGTTGATCTCTTCGCCGGGCCGCGCGACTTGCTCGCCAACCTGTTGATGTTCAAGTCAGTGGCGCTGGCAGGCGTGCTGTGCAGCGCCTGGCTGATCGCACAGATTGTCGCTCGACGCGCGCCCGATCGCGCGCTGCAAAGCGTGGTGTTCTTGGCGTGGAATCCGCTGGTGCTGTTTGAGGCAACGACGAACGGTCACAATGATGTGATCATGCTAGCGTTTGTGCTGGCGGCGTTTCTGGCCTGGGAGCGCGGACGATGGACGTGGGCCGTTGTAGCAATGACACTGAGTGTGCTTGTCAAGGCGCCGCCACTGCCGCTCCTGGGTTTGCTCAGCGTGGCCGTCGTGGCGCAAGCTCCAGGTTGGCAAGTCAAGCTGCAGCGCGCCGCCATCTCGGCCGGATTCGTCGCGGCGCTGATGGGCGTGGCCTATCTCACCTTCCCCCAAAGCCTCGCGTCCGCGCTCAACCTGCGGGGACGCACCGAGCTGTTTACCAATTCGCTCCCGGCCGTGGTGATGCGCCTGCTTCAACTGGCGATGCCTAAAGCCGCTGCGGAATCGCTGGCGCGAACAGGCGCGCTGCTCGCGTTTGCCCTGTTTGGAACGTGGAAAGCGTGGCAGACCTGGAAGGAACCGGCGCGATTACTGCGCTCTAGCTTTGAGACCATTGCATTCTTGTTGCTGTTGGCGACGCCCTGGTTTCAGCCGTGGTACGCACTGTGGCTGGTCGCGTTAGCCGCGATTTTTCCGCGTGAGTCAAAAGGGACTGACGCCGCGCAAAAGCTGGCGGGGTTGTTCAGCTTGACCGTCACGTGGTCGTATGTGGTGTATGGCTTTGCCTGGTTCTGGTTCGTCCCCCAGATGAACTGGGGCAACACGCTGGGCGTGCAGGCAACGGGGTTTCTTGTGACCTACGCGCTGCCGCTGGCATATCTTGCCCGGCGCGCTTGTCGCATCAAGGGAGGCTTGTCGGAGAAAAAGGCGCGCTCGTCCCGGTAGGCTGGGGCGGATACCACCACGACCCGCGCGCAAAGGCAATCGCCATCAAGGCCAGCAAGGCCACGATCAACACGATGATGATGCCGACGAGCAGCCAGCGTGGCACGCGGACGCGCGCCGGCTTGAACGGCATGTCCTCCGCATACGGCTCAGCGACCAAGTCTTCAGGTTCGAAACCTTCATCGGCCACTTGACTCCTCCAAAAACTTAGGGGAGCGCGCGGCGCAACTGGCGCAGCCAATTGCCGCTCAGGATCGCTTCCACGTCCGCGTCGGCGTAACCGCGCGCTTTTAGCGCGCCCGCCACGACGGTCAAATCGGCCACGGTGTCCAGCTCGGCCGGCGCCGTCTCTGCGCCGAATCCGCCGTCCAGGTCTGTGCCCAGGCCCACGTGTTGCGCGTCGCCCGCCATCTGGCAGATGTAATCTATCGCGGCCGCGACGTGAGCGACCGTGGTCAGCTCTTTGCGGTCGCCTCGCTGCCAACCTCGCCGCAGCATCGAATCCTCCAGGCAGACACCCACGACGCCGTCGCGCGCGAGCAACGCCTTGAGCATGTCGTCGGAAAGCTGCCGATAGCCGGGCGTCAGCGTTCTCGGATTCGAATGGCTGGCAATGACCGTGCCATCGTAGCGGTCGAGCGCCTGCAAGCACGCCTGATCGCACAGGTGACTCACGTCCAGGATCATGTTGAAATCGAGCATCGCGCGAAGCAGCCGCACGCCCTCGTCGGTGAGCGGGCCGGGCGACTCGTTGCCCCCGGCGTAGCGCGTGCCGGCCAGCCACGCCGGGCCGACGATGCGCAACCCATGCTCGTACCAGCGCTCAATATCCTGTGGCTTGACGATGGGATCAGCGCCCTCCATCAAGATGGTCAAGCCGACCTGCCGCTTTCGCTCCGCGTCCGGCGCGTCATCCTTCCAGGTTGCCAGCGCCGCGTCTAGCTCACGCTGCGTCCGCACCAACGCAAAACGCGGATTCTCGTCGGCCAGGCGAGAGTACAAGTCAAGCTGCTGCATTCCCTGGGCAAAGGCCTCTTGCGGCGTCGTGTAAGCCACAGTCTCTTCCGCTCCGGCGATCTTGTGACGCGCGGGCATGGCAAAAATCGTGGCAAAGATGAGGCCGACGCGACCCGTTAGCCATTCGGGCAAGCCCAACATGCACTCGCCCGTCGCCGCCGACGGTTGAGGGTCGTCGCGCTCTATCTGGCGCGTTTCCTTCGCGGAGCGGGTATAGTCGCGTCCGTGCGCGACTATGTTGTAGGCAATGTCCTCGTGAGCGTCAATAATCAGCATGAGCTTTTCTGTAAATGGTCCAGCGTTGCTGGTAATTCAGCCAGGCGGCGAATAATCGCATCCGGGCGAACGTTGCCCAACTCGATGCCATCGGTGGCGATCCACACTGCGCGCAGCCCAGCGCGCTGCGCGCCGACCACGTCAATCTCTGGCAGATCGCCCACGAACACGGCCTCCGCCGGCGCGACGCCCAGCCGATCCACGATGCAGCAAAATGCAGCGGCATTCGGTTTCCATAGGCCCACGTCAGAAGAAAAGACCGTCTCGTCCAAGAACTCGAACAAGCCTGCGTCTTGCATCGCTTTGCGGTGAAACTGGCCCGGCCACGTGGTGTTGGAAAGCAGGCCCAGGCGCAGTTCACGCCGCTTTAGCGCGCGCAACATTTCGCGCGCGCCCTCGAGCGGGACCGCCTCATCTCCCACGCCCGCCGTATAGACTCGCGCCGCTCGCATTCGCGCCTCATCGTCCAAGGCGACGCCAAAGGGGGCTGCGGTCGAGGCGATGATGTCGGGCAGGCGCGCGTTGGCGCGCCCGGCCATCGCCTCCTCCCATCCGTGATTTATCGCGTCCCACATGGCCTGGTGGAACTCGGCCTCTGGCGGCGCAGAGCCGCGCTCGACCAGGAAACAATGCAGCGCGGCGCTGCCGCGCGCTTCCATGCTGCGCCAGTCTGCCGCGCCGCTGTGGAAATCCACCAACGTTCCGCCCAAATCAAAGATGACGCCGCGAATCACATTCGTCATGGGGCGGCGAGGTATTCGACAATCAGGCGAGCCGTGGCGACCAGGCTATCCTGATGCGTGCGCTCGTAAGCGTGGCTGGCGTCCACGCCGGGGCCGACGAGTCCCACGCGAATATCCAGGCCGGAGCGCAAGGCCGCGTCACCATCCGAACGATAATACGAATACACGTCCAGCCTGTAGGGAATGTTGGCGTTCTGCGCCAGCTCGACCAGCTTGCGGCGCATGTCAATGTGATACGGCCCGCCCGAATCTTTGACGCAGATGCCGCACGAGAACTCGTCGCTATTCTGCCCTTCGCCCACGGCGGCCATGTCCACCGCCAGCAACTCGACGCAATCGGCGGGGATGCCGGTGGAGGCGCCGTGCCCCACTTCTTCAAAGTTGGTGATGAGAACCGTCGTGCGCTGCGCGGGCGCCAGCCCGGCGTCGGCCATGGCTTTGAGCGCGCCATAGATGCACGCCACCGAAGCTTTGTCGTCCAGGTGTCGGCTGCGAACAAAGCCGGTGTCGGTCAGCTCGGCGCGCGGGTCGAGGTACACAAAATCGCCCACCTCGATTCCCAGCGCGCGCGTCTCTTCCGCTTTGGTCGTTCGCGCGTCCAGCCGGACTTCCATGTTCTCTTCTTTGCGCTCCAGCTCGATCATTTCTTTGCCGTGGACGTGGGTGGAGGCTTTGGTCGGGAGAATCGTCCCGCTCACGACCCGGCCTGTCACGGTGCGCACCCAGCAGCCTTCGCCCTCGACCGCGTTCCAGGCATAGCTGCCAATTTGCGTCAGGCGCAATCGGCCGTTCGTCTTGATTTCCTTGACCATCGCGCCGAGCGTATCCACGTGCGCCGTCACCGCGCGAGGCCGGTCGGCGGATTGGCCTTGCCACGTGGCGATGAGCGCGCCTTTGGCGTTGAGCCTCACCTCCAGACCCAACGGCTCGAACGTTTTGCGGACGCACGTGATGGCCCGCTCCGTATCGCCGGTGGGGCTATAGATGTTGAGCAGGCCCAACAAAAAATTGGTCATGGCGGAATTGTCAATGCTGTACTTGGCCATGTCAAACTCCTTTTTAATTCTGAGGAACTCGGGGAAACTCGGAACTGGGTCCCCGCTCGAACGCTTCGATCTTGGCGCGCCATTCCGGCGGGATGGGAATGCTTTGGCCCGCCGCGTAATCATACGCCACGTTGACCGACCGCCCGGTCGCCACACTTACCTGCGCGCACACTTGCACCTGCGCGCACACTTGCACCTGCCGCAAGTGCAGGTGAGTGCAGGTGAGTGCAGGTGTCACGCGCCCGGTGTTCTCGTCCTCGATGCTATAATCCATCAGAAAACTCGAGGTCCGCATCTCGGTCACGCGGACTCGAATCACCCGCGGCATCCCGTAAGGCACCGGGGCTTTATTGGCAGGCGGCTTGGGCAATGATGAAAGGCGCTTTAGCCAACTGGTCGGGCGCCAAACCCAGGTGTTGCATGTAGCGGATGCGCGCCTGCTCCATGTACGAAAAGTAGACGGCGTTGTTGACGTGGCCCCAAGTGTCTATATCGCGGGAACGAACCTCAATCGGGCAGCCGAAGCGATATTCCTGATTCAAGTTCCCTCATCTCCCCCGGGCCCCAGGGGAATTCGGGGTTGCTGAAGGGTTACAAATTGATGGGCGCAACCATGACTTCGGGCGGGCGGGGCACTTCGAAGCGGTCGTGGCGATGATGATAGCCCAGGCTCAATTTGGCGACGCGACGGCCCTCGGCATCCAGCAAGACGCCCTCGTACCAGCGCACGCGCCCGCCATCCGGCCCCGGCGTTTCGCGCGTTTGATCGAGCGGCGAGGGAAAGCGCCCCTCAAAATGCAAGTCTAGCGCCTTGACCGTGTCGCGCGTGACACGGTCAAAAATGCCGCCAGGCTTGCTATAAGCCGCATCGCCGGCGCGGTCACGCAGCACAGCCATTTCTTCCCATTCGTCCGGGGTGATGGCGTCGTAAGCGCGAGTGAGGGCTGCTTCCAACTCGACCGCCAAGCGCGCGGCAATGGATTCGCTCATTGCTCCGCCCGCCTCGAATCGGCCATCAACAAGCCGATGACGGTTTTGCCATCACAAATCTCTCCGCGCCTGACCAACGCCAGCGCGTCGTCCCACGCCGTCGAGAGAACCTCAATGCGCTCGTCGGCTTCCGGGCGGGGGCGGCCCGGCGTCAGCTCGCTTGCCAGAAAGATGTGCAGCACTTCGTCGGTGCCGCCGGGCGTCGAATAAAAGCGACACAGCGGCTTGATGCGCGCGGCGTGGTAGCCGGTCTCTTCTTCCAGCTCGCGCGCGGCGCATTCGATGGGCTGCTCGCCGCGCTCCAAGATGCCCGCCGGCAATTCCAACAAATCGCGCCCGACGGCGTAGCGATATTGGCGGACGAGCAGCACGCGCCCGGCGGCGTCCAGCGCGACGATTGCCACGCCGCCGTGAAACTCGACCACCTCGCGGATGGCTTGGCCGCCGCCGGGCAGCGCCACGCGGTCCACGCGCAGGTTGAGGATTTTGCCGTCATAGATGCGACGGCCATCTAGTTTGATTTCGGCTGGCATTCATTTCCGGGTAGGAGCGTCCTCGCGGGCGCGAGAGCCGACCCGTCGCGCCGGGAAAGGCGCTCCTACAATGCAATTCCGAATGGAAAAGGCTACCAGGGAATTCCTGATAGCCTTGGCGAAACAGCGCAAGCGACTAGGGTATGTTGAGCACCTGACCCGGAAAGATGAAATTGGGATTGCCCAAGTTGTTGGCGTTGATGATGGCCGCCGCCGATTTTCCGTACTTGCGAGCAATCGAGTACACCGTCTCGCCTGCCGTGACCGTGTGCGTCGTCGGCGCTGGGCCGGGCGTGGCCGTCGGCCCCGATGTGCCACCCGTTGGGATCACCAATGCCTGGCCGGGATGGATGGTGTACGGCGGGCCGAGCCGATTAGCCTGGGCAATCGCATACGGGTTGATTTGGAACGCGCGCCCGATGCTGAACAGCCGGTCGCCCGGCTTGACGGTGTAGCTCGTCTGGCCGCTGGGCGCAACCGTCGCAGCAGGCGGCCGTGGCGTGTTCGTGGGCGGCGGTGTGGTGGGCTGCGTCACCGACTCCTGCGTCGCGCCGGCGGCGGCCGTTTCCACTACGCCAGTGGTGATGGGCTCCGGCGTCGGCAAGACCGTGCCGGAGGCGACGGCCTGCGGTTTCGGGATCGGCCCACTGGACTGGGGCCTGGTACAACCAGCAACCCAAATGACGATGACTGCCATTGCCAAGAGCAATGCAGCGCCTACATAGCGTCGGTTCATCAACGGCCTCCTTCGTTAGCCAGAGCACAAGGCCCAGGTCAGGGGCAAAGCGCCTACAGGATAACACACTTCTACTTGGCAGTCAAACGGAATGGGCACGCGGGGTGCGCGGATCATTTACCGCCAAGACGCAAAGAACGCCAAGCTTTTCTATTTTCAACAGACTTGGTCTTGCGGCCATGATCTTCGTTTGGGCCACTTTCGGCTTGGCTTGCCAAATCCAAGTTATTGCCGCCGGATTTGGCAAGCCGGCGAGAGCGGAGGCCGAAACGAAGACTAGCGCCCGTCTTGCGGTTAATCAGCGATTGATCCACCGCTCGATGCGTGAAGGGGTGAGGGGTTGTTCGAGCAACGTTCGGAAACGCGCGATCCGGTCGCCCGCGCTGATGTAGCGATCCAGCAACTCGCGCCCGTAATGATAGTTGAACTCGTAAGAGCGGAACAGCGGGTTCGAGATAAAGCGGTACGACTGGCGAGCTTGCTTTTCGGTGTCCGCGCCGTAATGCTGGAGGTAGCTCACCACCGTCTGCTCATCTGCCCCGTCGCGATGCAACAGGAACGCCGCATTGCCACTCACCGGGCGCAGCTTGCGGAGGGCGTGCGCGATGGCGCGGTCGCGCTCCACGTCGGCGACGATGCCCGCCTGCGGGTAAAACTCGTCGCGCAGCCAGGCTTCCAGCTCCGGTTCGGTAAAAATGATCTCGCGGGCCAGGTCGGCCAGGCCCTCGCTGATGACGCACTCGGGCGCGTTGATAAGCTGCACGCACGCTTCGGCGTGTCCCTGCTGGCGATAGAGCAATTGCTCCTTGGTGGCGTGCTCAGTGTGGTGGCCGGGGTAGCCTTCGTGCGTCATCAGCCGCAGCATCGCGTTGGCGCGCACGGGCAGGTCGGTGTTCACGTCCACCCGCGAGCGATAATCGCCCAGGTACCAATTGTAAGCCGACCACGGCTGATTTTCGACAATCTGCAAAATGATTTTTTCGCCTTGTGGCAAGGCAAACAGCTGGCGCGTGCGGCGCTGCGCCTCGTCGCGGCAAGCGGCCAAGAGCGGCAAGAGTTTTACCTTCGGCACATCGAACCGGGCGTCCCATGCCTCCAGCCGGTCGGCCAACGATTCCGCGCCAGGCAGCAAGTCGCCGATGACGCGCAGCGCGTCGTCAAACTCGCGCTCGTCCGTCCACTGCGGATGAATGTCATACACCAGCCGCAGTTCTTCGTCAAAGGGCAGCGTCTCGCCTTCCACACGGCGCAGCGTGGCGATCATTGCCGTGACTTGTTGGGTCAGCCACTCGCGGCGCAGCTCGTCCGAAATCGTTGCAATGTCGCGCAGCAATGCTTCGGCGTTGTGATGCAAGTCAGCCGGCGGGATAGCCCCGTCGGCCTCGTCCGCCGCTCTCCATTCCGGCGGGCCAAAGTATGCGTCAATAAAGCCGGGCACGAGTTGGTCAATTTGGAATGCCAGGCGCAGATAAGCCCGGCCGATCGGATCAACGTTCATGTTTTCAGCCTCCAAAAGCAAAATAGCGAGCCAATCCCACCACCGCCCCGCCCATTACCAGCCAGAGCGTGTTGACCTTGAAGCGCAACAGCGCCACCCATCCGACGACCACGACGAGGGCCGTCCACACATCCACGACGGCGGAGCGGAACAGCGCCAGGCTCACCGAGAGGATGAGCGCGACGACCGCCGCGTTCACGCCGCGCAAGAATGCTTGAGCGATGGGCGATTGGCGCAGGCGAGGAATCCACGGGCCGATGAGCGCGACAATCACAAAGGATGGAAAGAAAACGGCGATGGTCGAAATCACTGCGCCCGGCGCTCCCGCCACCAGGTAGCCGATGAACGTGGCCGAGGAGAGCACCGGGCCCGGCGTCATCTGGCCGACCGCAATCGCGTCGAGAAGCTGCTGTAGAGTCAGCCAGCCATAGCCGGTCACCACGTCGCGCTGGATAAACGCAAACAGCACCATGCCGCTGCCAAAAATCAGCGCGCCGACCTTGAGAAAGAACAGGCCCAGGCGCACGAGACGGTCGTCAAGATAGTGCGCCAGCGTCAGTGCTGCTCCGGGCGATCCAATGCTCAATGCCAGCGCGGCCAGCCACGGCCAACGCGGCGAAGCGTAAATCAAAATGCCGGCCACGCCGGCCGCCAACAACACCATCACTTCGTTGACGCCCAGCATCACCGCGCCCAGGCAGGCCACGCCCAACGCCACCGCCGCTTTATCCCGAATCGCGGTTCGCCCCAAACGATAGGTCGCCGTCAGAATGATCGCCATCACCGCCGGGTTGACACCGTAGAACAGCGCCGCGCCTTGCGGCAGCGTCCCGAAACGGACGTACACGATCGCCAGCGCCAGGCTGATGAGAAAGGCGGGCACGATAAAGGCGACGCCGCCCGCAACGAGTCCGGGCCAGCCCGCGCGGACAAAGCCAATGTGGATCGCCATCTCGGTGGCGTTGGGGCCGGGCACCAGGTTGGTGGCCGCCAGCAAGTCCAGAAAATGCTCGCGGCTCAGCCAGCCCCGCTTGACGACGACCTCTTGCTCCATCAGCGCAATGTGAGCCGCCGGGCCGCCAAAGCTGATCGCGCCCAGCTTGAAGAAAAGCGCAGCGACCTCTATCACGCGCATCACAGGCGGGCCGATTCAGCTTCTTCGGGCGCGAACGACGCAATCGCTTCGGGTGTTGCCAATAACATCAGCAGCGTCATGATGACGGCTGAGGCCAGACACCACATGCATACCGCGTAGATGACAAACAGTTCCAGGTACGTGAGGTACACTGAGAACAATGCGCCAAAGGCGGTCATGCCCAGCACGCCCAGCGGCGCGTAATCGGCCAGCCGGTCGGAGCGAAAGCGGCCCCACAGCCAGGCAGCCAGAATTGCCACGTAACCGATCAGGCCGAGCACGCCCACCGGCAACACGCCAAACAGTTTGGCATACGGGCTGGCCTGCACCGCGTTGCAATCGCCCACCGGCCCGCACACGGCCGGCACGGCCTGCGTTTCCACGTAGGTCAAATAGCCCGCTACGCCCAGGCCGGCGATCACCAGGCCGGGGATCAGCGCGTCAACCCAGGCGGGCGGCGAGGCGGCAACGCCGCTTCGCCCGAGCCACGCTCGCACGAACACGACGCCGGTGTAGATCAACGCGGCCATCATCCCGATCATGACGACTGCCGCCAACTCGGAGCCGCTGGACTGTCCCGCCGCTGATGCCGGGACAAACGCCAGTTGCGTCAACACCAACATCCCAATCGCCGTTCTGTTCTTTTGCATGCTTTTCCCCTCTGACCTTGGCATCTGATCTTGGACTCGGCCCACATTATAACAAAAGCCCCTGTTTTTTGCAGGGGCTTTTCCACATCAGTGCACTCTTATCCCGCCGCCTTCATCTCGGCAATGTGTTCTTCCACGGCTTGGACTTCGGCCCGCAGGTCCTCAAGGTATTCTTCTAACCAGGCGATGCGTTCTGCCCGCGTGGCAAAACGCCTGTGAAAGCGTCGCCCATGGCTTTCCCCACAGCCGCGATGACCGTGTCTGCCGTGTTCACTGCAACAACAGCCGTGACCATGCCCGTGGCTGTGTCTCTCTTCGCAGCAGCAGTCGTGATCGCTCTCGTGCTCATCATGTTCACACACTGTTTTCACCTCCCTTCTCTCGATACGTCTTGCACTCTGCCAGAAATCGGCAACGCAAAGCCAAAAGCGGACCCGGTGCCCAACGTGCTGTTGACCCAGACGCGCCCGCCTTGCGCTTCGATCAGTTGCTTGACGATCGCCAGTCCCAGGCCGGCCCCGCCTGTCGTCCGCGCCCGCGATTTGTCGGCGCGATAAAACCGCTCGAACACGAACGGCAAATGCTCCGGCGCAATGCCAGGCCCGGTGTCGCGCACTTCCGTGCGCACAAACGCGCCCTCGTGTTGAGCCGCAATCGTGATCCGTCCGCCTCTCGGCGTAAAATCCATTGCGTTGTTCAGCAAGTTGCGCAGCACCTGGGCCACGCGGTGTGCGTCGGCCTCGACCAGCAAGCCAGGCGGCATATCGAGAGACAATCCCAAACCACGCGCATCCGCCTGCGGGCGAACTGCCTCGGCGGCGGCCCGCGCCATGTCGCCGACGTCTACAGGCTGGTGTTCCAGGCGCAGTTGCCCGGCTTCGGCCAGCGCCAATTCCTGCAAGTCATCCGCCAGCCGGTTGAGCAGCATGGCCTCTTCATACAAGTTATCCGCCAACGCCATGTCAAGCGGCACGACCCCATCTTGCGCGGCTTCCAGGTAGCCTCGAATGTTGGTCAGCGGCGTGCGCAGCTCGTGCGCCACATCGCTCACCATATTGCGGCGCAGTCGTTCCTGACGAGCCAGACCATCCGCCATAGCATTGAAGGCACGCGACAGTTGGCCGATCTCGTCGCTCGACTTGACGTTGACTCGGGCGGTCAGGTCGCCCTTTTCCATCTGTTGGGCTGCCGCTGTGAGCAGCTCAACCGGTTGGATGATGCGATGCGAGATAGCCAGCATAACAATGATCGCCACGATGCCGCCCATTAACGCGCCCAGCACAATCGAACGGTTGACCGTTCTCATAAAGGTCATGTCAGCCGCCGGTGGCCCGCCGATCGGATTCAGATACAGCCTGCCTACCGTCACGCCGTCCACAA
>Ga0315279_10009443_pt1 | contig 11623 bp, 8 predicted proteins | sample YL17G06_20_MG_FD_203694 | JGI IMG/M metagenome (GOLD analysis project Ga0315279, IMG submission 203694) | Sediment microbial communities from Yellowstone Lake, YNP, Wyoming, USA - YL17G06_20 | ecosystem: Environmental > Aquatic > Freshwater > Lake > Sediment | place: USA: Wyoming | collected...
CCGCTGCCGAGCTGGCGTTATTCGACAGATCTTCCAAGGTCGAACAGCGGGAGGCCGCAATTCAGCAACTGCGGATTGCACTCGACCACTGGAAGCGCTACGCCTCCGTCTACCGCCAGCAGTACCGCCAACCGCAGTTGTACAACCGCGTGGGCGTGGTGGATATTCCCGCGCTCACCGCCAAGGTGGAGCAGGACATCTCCATCGCGCAACTGTGGGCGCCTGGCACCGTACCGGACGCTGCCAGGGTCCGCAACGACGACGTACCGTTCCGCAAGTAGGACGAAGGTCTCAATGGGAATCCATATCACCGCCGGCCCCGTAACCGAAGTTGTGGCTGACGCGCGTACTTTATCGAGAAATTTTGGCTGAAGGAGGCTTTGTGAAAATCAAGAGTCATTCCGCCGTACCGGCGCTGGTGCTCTCTATCTGCGGGCTCCTGGCTCCTGCCCTTCGAGCCCAGGAATTCCGTGCCCGGATACAGGGCATGGTTACCGATCCATCTCAGGCCGTTGTCGTCGGTGCAGCGGTCACTCTATTCAACGTCAATACCGGAGTACAAACGGTCCGGCAGACCAACGAGACGGGTCTCTATCGATTCGATAACGTGGACCCGGGTTCCTACACGCTTTCCATAGCAGTGGCCGGTTTCGGCAAGTTCTTGCAGGAGAACATTCAAGCCCAGGCTTTGGGCGACATTACGGTGAATGCGATGCTGAAGCCCGGTGGGGTTTCTGAGAGCGTTACCGTCTCGGAGAGCCCGGTGGCCGTGCAGTTCAACTCCACCAGCAATGTTTTGACAATCGATACGAAACTGGCCGCCGAACTGCCGCGTTTCGACCGCAACCCATTCAAGCTGTCGCTGCTGAATCCGGCGGTTCAGGAGACTCGTCGCGGCGAGATGGCCCCGTACCTATCCTGGGCTGCGAACAGCCTCGAATTGGGCGGGGGCACGAATCAGAAAAACGACCTTCAGGTGGATGGCAGCCCGGTCGGCGTATCCTTCAAAGCGGGCTACGTACCGAACGCCGACGCGGTTCAGGAAGTCAACATCCAACAGAACTCCGTCGATGCCGAAGCCGGCCACAGCGCCGGCGGCACGATCAGCGTGACCTTGAAGTCAGGCACCAATGAACTCCATGGAAACGCCTTCTATCTGGGGCGGAACCCGGCTCTCAACGCGATGACCGACCGCACCACCCGCACCAACCTCACAAACCGGAACAACATCTGGGGCGGCATGGCGGGACACAGGATCATTAGAAACAAGCTGTTCAACTTCGTCAGTTACGAACAGCAGAAACCCCTCGTGCCCGGCTCCGCCCTGGCCACGGTGCCTACGGCGCTGGAGCGGCAGGGCGACTTCTCCCAATCATTGAACACCAGCGGCGGCTTGCGGACCATCTACGACCCCTTTTCCACGATCTTCGACTCCGCGACCGGGAAGGTCACGCGGACTCCGTTCGCGAGTAACAGGATCCCGTTGTCCCGGCAGGATCCGCTCGCGCAGCGCGTCATGAAAGGCCTGTACCAGCCAAACCGGACGCCCGACAGCATTACAGGGGTCAACAACTTCGCGGACACCTTAAAAACCAGGTGGAATTACTTGAACTTCTCGGACCGTCTGGACTGGTATGCCAACGACAAATGGAGGATCTACGGCCGCTACAGCACATTCAGGACCGACTCAATGCCGTACGCCCCCATAATGTCCCAGTCCGAGTTCTTTGTCCCACTGGGCAGCGCCAGGAACGCCTTCAGCTATTCCGGTGACGCCCTTTGGACCTTGAACCCCACCACGGTGATGAGCTTCCACGCCTCCCGGCATCGCTTCGAGGACGACTTCTCTTCTCCCAGCGCCGAACTGGGAAGCCAGCGACTGGGGAAGTACTGGCCGAACAGCCAATGGTACAAGCCCTTCGACCTGGCCCAATACCCGGTCTACTTCCCGGGTGTCACCATCGGCAGCACGACGTTTGGTCGGGCGGGACTTTATCTTCAGCATCCCGAAGGCACCAGCGTCACCGCCAAGATCTCGCAACAGCGGGGATCTCATTTCTTGAAAGCTGGCTTCGACATGCGGCGCAGCGGCGGCCCCGCTCTGTCTAACAAGGGCTGGTGGACGTTCAATTTCGGCCCGGCTCTGACCGCCGACACCTTCCAGAGCCCCAATACAAAGCTGTCCGGAAATGAATTCGCCACCTTTCTGCTGGGCGCGCTCGACAACGCCACGTCCGCATCGGTGAAGCCTGAAAAACGGACGCAGACGGAGTCCTACTCGGGCTTCTTCCAGGACGATTACAAGTTGAGCCGCCGCCTCACGTTGAACCTGGGGCTGCGCTACGAATTCGAAACGCCGTGGCACGATGCGGCCCACCAGTCGTCGGTAGGCCTGGACCTGACACAACCGATCCCGGAGATGCAGCAGAATCCGCCGCAGATGCCCGCGGCCGCGACCTCACTGATCAAGGTTCCCTATTCGTTCAATGGCGCTTGGGTCTTCACTGACAGCAGCAACGCCGGGGCCTGGAAGTCACAAAAGACCGTGTTCATGCCCCGCGCAGGAATGGCTCTGCGAATCGACGATCGAACCGCTCTGCGTATTGGCTATGCCCGCTTCGTCGCCCCCTCGGAGCTGAATTTTGTACCGATCCCTTACAGCGCGCTGGGCGGGAATGGCGTGAACATGCTGGAGGCGCCGTATATGGGACTGGATGGCACACAGAGCGTGCCGGCGCCGATCCAGGGAATCCCTCAGGCCAGGTTCTCCGACCCATTCCCGGCCGCCAACCCGCTCATTCCCCCGCAGGGCAAGGGCTTTGGGCGGTACTTCGGGTTGGGCGAGTCCAACATCGTCTGGAACAATCAGAACTTCAAGCGCCTGGTGAACGACCGGCTCAACCTGACGGTCTCGCGGCAACTGCCGAACCAGATCGTCGCGGAGATCACCTACTTCGTCAACCTGGGCGGTAACGTTGCTTTCTCCCGGAACCTGAACCAGATGGACCCGCGGATCGCATACGCAGCCAAGAGCGCCGTCGACGTCAGCGTGGCAAATCCGTTCTACCGCTACTTGACTCCAGACAAGTTCCCGGGCAGCTTGCGGAACCAGGCGACCGTTTCATTGAGAAGTCTCCTGGTGCAGTACCCTCAATATGGAGGCCTCTGGGAGGCATTCAAGAGCGAGGGCCGGGAACGGTATCAAGCACTCCAGATCAGAGTGCAGAGGCCATTCCGCGGAGGGTATAACTTCCTGTTGGGCTACAACTACAGGAGAGAGAAGAGTTCGCAGTATTACGACGAAGTAGCGAACTATCTGAACCAGCTCGACTACCAGGACAGTGCGAGCCCGCACCACTCGATGTCGATTGCCGGCACGTATGAGTTTCCTTTCGGGAAGGGTCGCGCACACCTCCGGAACATGCCGCGGGTCGTGGAAGGCATCTTGGGAGGCTGGCAGGCCATGGGGGCCTGGTATTTCAACTCCGGGAACTACCTGAGATTCGGCCCCATGATCGCCACGGGCGATCCCGCGCTCGGGAGTCCCTCACCCCAGCAGTGGTTCGACACCTCTAAGTTCCAGCGACTGCCGGTTTATACACCGCGCACCAACCCCTGGCAGTATCCCGATGTGAAAGGCCCCTTCTACTGGGACGCTCAGGTAACCCTGTCCAAGACGTTCCGGATTACGGAGAGAGTGCGGACCGAGCTGAAGGCTGCCGCTTACAATCTCACGAACCGGCTCAACCGGGCTGATCCGGATATGAATGTGCAGAGTGCTACCTTTGGTCAGACACTACGGCAGGCGGATACCACCGTCGGCCGCCAGGTAGAATTCGGTCTCAAGATCGTGTTTTAGCAGCGGATGATGCAAATGGCCGGCGTTGGGCTATCCTGCCCCGCGCCGGCCCGAGGGAGGGAGGAACTATCGCCATTCCCGATGTCCCGTCCGCCGATTCGAAACCGAACAGCGACAGAGTGCCGGACGTCTACGCGATCACCGGCAAGTTCGACCGAGTCGTGGTGCTGAGGTTCAAATACATGGCCGACCTGCTGGCCGGGTTGGAAAACATGGTCAAGCAGCACAGAATTCGGAACGCGGTCATCCTGGCGGGGGCCGGTTCGGTGCGCGGTTACCATGTCCACTCCGTCAGCAACCGCACTTTCCCTTCGAAGAACATCTACCTCAAGGACCCGAACGCCCCGGCGGATCTCGTGAGCATGAACGGCTACGTGGTGGACGGCAAGGTTCATGCTCACGTCACGCTGGCCGATGCCGATCGTGCATTCGGAGGTCACCTGGAACTGGGCACAACCATATTCACCTTCGCGGTGCTGACGCTGGGCGTACTGGACGATCGCACCAGCTTGACGGGCGTGGACGATAAGACACACCGCTAGGAGCCGCTTCGTACATGAAAGACAACAGCATCGACACGAGCTTTACTCGTCGGCAGTGGTTGTCGCACGCTGCGGCACTGGCCGCCGCCCCGAGCGTGATCGCAGCCGCATCCGCTCCCTTGCGTGTGCGCGCTTTCGACCCGGCGGGCACCTCCTGCGACAAGCGCTACCTTGAAACGCTGCTGTTGACCGACCAGACCGCTTTGCCCTACCAGGTTGTTGCGAAGGGCAGCGATTCCGGGACAACGACCATCGACGTTCCCTCGGGCAACTTCGAGCTCTCGATGCTCCTGCCGGTGAAGGATTTCGGAACGGTCTACCTGTACGCGGACAATAGCGGCGACCTGTATTCGCCGGCCGGCGGCGAGTTCTTGCTCAATTATGAATGCGCCCGCAGCCGGGCGGCGTTCGTGCGGCGTTACGTGAAGGGGGCGCAAGCGGCCGGGGTCACCTTCAGCAGCGATTTGATGAGGCGACTGGAGCGCGGCGAGGCAGCACTGAAGCGTGCCACCGAGGCGCGGGAGACGGCAGCACGAGTCGGCTACTCGAACGAATCGCTCGCCGACACGCTGTGGGCCGGCGAAATGGCGGCTGTCGAGCGCGCCCGGTACCGCATCGCCCGCAACGGTCCTCGTCCGGGCTTTCTCTTCGGTGCCTACACCTATCCCTTCCCTCAAACCCCTGAGCAGTTGCGGCTGTTGACGGATCTGTTCAATGCGGCAACCATTCCTCTCTACCGCCGGGGAACCGATACTCCTTATTTCCGCCCGGGCGTCGAGCGGGAGGAAGGCAAGCCGGATTACAGCCTGGCGATGAGCATGGTCGACAAACTCGCGGATACCGGCGTGAACATCAAGGGCCATCCGCTGATGTGGTTCGGCGGACCGGGCGTCCCTGAGTTCCTCCGCAAGAAATCATGGGAAGGCGTAAAGCAGAGCTGCCGTGAGCACATCCTGCGGACGGTCGCGAAGTTCCGTTCTCGCATCCACGTTTGGGACGTCATTAACGAGGCGCACGGCACCGCCAACGAACTGAAGTACACCAGCGCGCAACTGCTCGAACTTACGCGCTTCGCGGCGGAGACCGCGCGTGTGGCTGACGCCACCACCTTCCGCATTGTCAACTCCAACGCACCATGGGCGGAGTACGTGCAGAAGCAGCGGATGCCGAATGGCGCCAAACCCTGGTCGCCGACCGCATACTACGCCGCCGTTGAAGACGCCGGCATTCCTTACGAAGCGGTCGGAACGCAGTTCTATAATCCCAGACGGGACATGCTGGAAATCGAGCGTCAACTGGATCGCTTCTGTGCCTTCAAGAAACCGGTATGGATCACGGAACTGGGCATCTCATCGTCAAGCGTGCCAGACGAGCGCAGCTCACGGCCGCCCAGCCCGGATGTATGGCATGGGTCGGAATGGACCGAGCAAATCCAGGCCGACTGGGCCGAGCAGTTCTACACCATCTGCTACAGCAATCCCCAGATAGAAGCTGTTTCCTGGTGGAATTTCGCCGACCCGCATTTGTACCCGAATGCGGGCCTGGTGGATCGCGATTTCCGGCCCAAGGAAGCCTACTTCCGCCTGCTCAAGCTGGTGCAGGCCTGGCGTGGCATGCAATAAGGGAGCTGGCTTACATGACAAACAAGGCGATAGCGGCACACATTTGCTTTCTGTTATGCGCTCTTGCAGTGGGCGGCGAGCTGCTTGCGGCCGACTCGCCGATCATCAACAACGGTGGGCGCTGGTGGCGTGACGCGGATGGCAGGGAAATCATTTGCTTCCCCAACTCCGTGCTGAAAGTCGGCGACACCTTCTACATGTATGGCGAGTGGTGCTTTTCCGGTGAGAACAGCGGCCTAAACGCCCTGCGCTGCTATTCCTCGAAGGACCTTTCGCGTTCGAAATTCAAAAACAACGTGCTGACCCAGGATGATTCGCACCTGATCAATCGGGGCACGATGCTGTACAACGAGGCGACGGGCAAGTATGTGTACTGCTATAAGTACCGGCGGCCAATGAGATTCCCGGGCTGGAAAGTCGGCGATGGCATTCTCGCCTGGGCCAACTCTTCCACACCAACAGGCCGCTTCACTATAGCCAACAAGGACCCCCGTGTAGGTATCGTCGCCGGCGAGGTGGCCTTATTCAAAGACACCGACCGCAAAGCGTATGCCGTAGCGGACGGTACGTTCCTGGCTGGCGAGGGGAAAAGGATCAACGTTTACGAATTGAGCGCCGACTACTGCAATATTGCCAGACGCGTGGCAGAGCTGGGAACCGGGCAGGAAGCTGCGTCCATCATCAAGGCAAACGGTAAGTACTGGTGCTTCACCTCAGGCCTCAACGATTGGTACTACAGCGCAACCAGCTATCGCATGGCCGACAACATCGCCGGACCCTGGACACCCTGGACGGTGCTGCAAACCGACCCGCCTTCGACCGATAGCTTTCACACGCAGTACGCGGGTCTTTCGTATGAGGTCAGAGGTTCCGCCGGCTCAGTATTTGTCTGGGCGGGCCTGCGATACTGGGACACCATCCCGGTCCGCCCTATCATCCCTCCGCTTTCAGCGTCTCATGATGCCCGGCCGGCCAACGTCTGGTTGCCGCTCGAGTGGAAGGACGGCGTTCCGCGGCTGCGATACTTCGACACTTGGTACATCGACGCGGCAGCCGGGAGGTCGACGGCAAATCCGGTGGTGAAAACTTCGGCCCGGACGACGCCAACTTCAACGCCGGACGGCCGACAATGCTGCCGGCTACCACAGTAACTTGAGTCGAGCAGGAGGGAGTCAAACATGAGAATAGCAGTCATCAATGAGACCAGCGCGGCAGATCGCAACGCGGACATTCTTCGAGCATTGGACGGGCGTGGCTTCAAGGTCATCAATGCCGGCATGACCAGGAACGGAGCAACCCCGGAATTATCGTACATCCATACGGGCCTGATGACGGCGATCCTCCTGAACCTGAACCGCGTTGACTTGGTGGTTGGCGGATGCGGAACCGGCCAGGGCTACCTGAACTCGGCGATGCTGTATCCGGGTGTGTTCTGCGGCCACATCCTCAATGACCTGGACGCGTGGCTCTTTACCCAGATCAACGGCGGCAACTGCATCTCGCTCGCGCTCAATCAGGGTTACGGCTGGGCCGCCGACATCAACCTCAGGTTTATCTTTGATCGGATTTTCAGCGTGGAGCGCGGAGCGGGCTACCCGCCATACAGGGCAGAACCCCAGCGTGAGTACCGCACGAAGCTGGAGGACGTGTCCGCGATGACGCATCGCGCGCTGGCCGAAATCATTCGCACGCTGCCCGAGGATGTCGTTCTTCCGGCGATCGAGTATCCCGGCATGAGGGAGCTGATCGCTGTCGATTCGATCGCAGACACTGCCTTGCGAGACGCCTTTCTTGAACGGTTTGCCGCCCGGTCGTTCGGCACTCGCGGACAAGCGGTTTAAAAGGAGGCGAAGTGCCAGAACCAGGAACCGCGCGGGCGCTTGATGCCGCATCGATCGCTCGCCTGACCGACCGGGCCAAGAAGGCCGCCCAGATGCAGTACCTGGCGCAGCAGTTCCGCGTCACGGTTCTCGACATCCTGCATGAAAAGGGCACCGGCCACTGGGGAGGGGCGGCATCTGCGGCCGAGCTGCTTACTGCTCTCTATTTCGACGCTTTAAATGTCCGCCCGGACGAGCCTTCCTGGTGTGACCGCGACCGGTTCGTGCTCAGCAAAGGCCACGCTTCCTGCATGTTGTACACGGTCCTCGCTCACCGTGGCTACTTCCCGGTCGATGAATTGAAGACCTTCCGGCAGTTGAACAGCCGCTTACAGGGCCATCCGTGCATGCATACGACACCCGGGGTGGAAATGTCCACCGGTTCGCTGGGTCACGGAGTCTCCGTGGCGCTGGGTATGGCGCTGGCCGCCCGCGTCACCAAAAAGCAATATTGGAGCTGGGTGCTGATCGGCGATGGCGACTTGAACGAAGGGCAAACCTGGGAAGCAATCATGGCCGGCGCGAAGTTCCGGCCGGAGAAGTTGGTGCTTCTCATTGACTACAACAAGGTGCAACTGGACGGCCCAAGCAGTGAAATCATGCCGCTCGATCCGCTGGCGGAGAAATTCCGGGCGTTCGGCTGGAACGTGGCTCCTCAGGCTTACGACGGACACAACGTTCTCGAAATACTTCGGTCGTCTGACTGGGTGAGCACGCAAACTGACTGGCCGGTAGCCGTGATTTACAGCACCCATAAGGGTCGCGGAGTCTCCTTCATGGAAGACAACGCCTACTGGCACGGTTCGCCGGTTGACGATGCAACCTATGTGAAAGCGCGCGCTGAACTGCTGGCCACGCTTACACGACTGGAGGCGAGCCTATGACTGCCGCCCAAGTTGCGATGCGCGACGCATTTGGCGCTGCTCTCGTCGAACTGGCGGAGACGCACCCGGATTTGGTGGTGCTCGACGCCGACGTCGCGACCAGCACCCGCAGCGCGGCATTCGGGAAAGCGCATCCAGATCGCTTCTTCAATGTCGGTGTAGCCGAAGCCAACATGGCCGACATAGCCGCCGGCATGTCCACCTGCGGCCTCCGGCCGGTCGTGAGCACGTTCGGGGTGTTCATCAGCCTGAAATGTGCTGACCAGGTTCGCAACATCATCGCCTATAACAACCTGCCGGTTGTGCTCGCCGGCGGCTACGCGGGCTTTTCCGATTCCTACGACGGTGCCAGCCACCAGGCGATTCTGGACATCGCAATCATGCGCGCCATGCCGAATATGGCGGTGGTGGTTCCCGGCGACGCCATTGAACTCAAGCAAGCCCTCGCGCAGGCGCTCGCGCGCAATGGGCCGACCTACATCCGCATTTGCCGCCATCCGACTCCCGTTCTTTTTGAAAATGCACCACCGCTCGAGATCGGCAAGATCCGCAAACTGCGCGATGGCGGTGACCTGACCATCGCAGTGTGTGGCGTACCGACGTACATGGCCATCGAGGCCGCCAGCCGGCTGGCAGCCAGCGGCATCGGGGCGGACCTTCTCGAAGTTTCCACAATTAAGCCGATCGATGCCGATGCGCTTGTCGCATCGGCACGCAAGACCCGCCGCGTGTTGACCGTGGAAGAGCACACGATTTGCGGAGGGCTTGGCAGCGCTGTGGCGGAAACGCTGGGTCCGTCTGGCGTGGCAAGAATCGAGATGGTCGGCATCCACGATCGATTTGGAGAGTCGGGCGAGTACATGGCGCTATTGGACAAGTACGGGATTTCGGCGAAAAGCATTGAGGAGCGATCCCACGCAATGATCCAGGCAGCGGTGGAGCCGTGATGCGACAAATACCCAACTTGCGCTGGTACATCGCCGGGTTGCTCGCCGCCGCTACCGCACTCAACTACCTGGACCGGCAGAACCTGCCTGTCGCCATCTCCGAAGTCCAGAAGACCATTCCGCTCACGAACCAGCAGTACGCTCATCTTCAGACAATGTTCCTGCTCGCCTACGGCTTAATGTATGCCGGCGGGGGAAAGATAATGGACTGGCTGGGCACGCGGACCGGTTACGCGGTGATGATCGTCTGGTGGTCGGCCGCCAACCTGATGCACGGATTGGTTTCGAGCGTGTTCGGGCTTGGCACCGCGCGATTCCTGTTGGGACTCGGTGAGGGCGGCGGCTTCCCCGGCTCGGCGAAGGCGGTCGCCGAATGGTTTCCTCCGAAGGAACGCTCGTTTGCTTTCGGCATTTTTAACACGGGTTCCAGCGTGGGCGCTGTGGCTGCACCGCCGCTCATCGCTGCTGTCGCTCTCCTGCTGGGCTGGCGTTGGATCTTTTTCCTTACCGGAGCAGCCGGATTTGTCTGGGCGGCCGTCTGGATCAGGATTTACCGGTTTCCCGACCGGCACGAGCGCATAACGCCGGAGGAGCGCGACTACATCTGTGCTTCCAGGCCACCAGTGGAAAGTGGCAGCCCGATTGGCTGGCTGGAATTGTTCAAATGCCGGCAGGTGTGGGGACTGGTGACAGCCAAGTTTATCTCCGACTCCGCGTGGTATTTCTTCATTTTCTGGCTTCCCAAGTACTTGGGCGACGTACGCCATCTCGATATCAAGCAGATCGGCTACTACGCATGGATTCCATACGCCTGTGCGGGCGCCGGCAGTTTCATTGGCGGCTGGTTGAGCAGCCGGTTGCTGCGCTCCGGCTTCAGCATCGACCATTCCCGGAAAATCGCGCTCGCCATAAGCGCGGCGATGATGCCTGCGTCGTTGCTCATCGCCGCCTCCCCGCTCACATTTGCGATCGTCTTTTTCAGCATGGCGATGTTCGGGCATCAGTTCTGGTCCACCATCATGCAGACGCTGGCCGCGGACATGTTCGTGCCGAAGGTGGTGGGGTCGGTGGCGGGATTGATGGGAGCGTTTGGCTCGTTCGGCGCTGTGCTATTCAGCCTCCTCACTGGCGCGCTGCTGACATGGTACGGAAGCTACGCGATGCTTTTTGCCATCGCGGGCCTGCTGCACCCCACGGCCTTTCTGGCGATCCTGGCGATTGTCCGCAAGATCGAGCCGGTGACACGGTTCGACCCCGTGGCCACACCTGCAAGATAGGCTTGATCCAATCGTACCACTTGTCTAAATGGCACCAGTCGGGCGCCGGGAGGCCGGAAAAGGTCACTGTGCCTCTCGTAAATCCCGTCGGCAGCCACATGAGATCGGCGGCTGCCGATTGAATGCCCGGGTGGTTGTTCGTCTCTGGCAGGCGGGGGGCAGTGGTCCGCGGTTCGCACGCCGTCTCCGCGATGATGCGCGTCTCCGCGCACCGCATCTCCGTGCTGACGCGGCTCGATTGGCCTCATGTTCCCGGCAGCGCCAGCTTGTCGTTCGCTTGTTTCTGCCACTGCTCGATTTTCTTCCGCAGTTTCGCCTGCACAGCCGCGTATTCCGGCTTCCCATAAACATTGCGCAGCTCCTGCGGGTCCTTATTGTGATCGAACAGCATGGAAACGTCGCGGTCGTGCAGCACCAGCTTGTAGCCGTCGGGGGAGATCATGGTGCGGGCATTCGGAGCGCCTGCATCTTCGTTTTTGTCGGAGTTCCATTGCACGATGACATTGCTGTCCGGACGCGTCCCGCCCTCCAGCATCGGAACCAGGCTTCTCCCGGAAAGCCCAGGGTCCTTTTTCCCCAACAACTCCAGGACCGTCGGCACGATATCGATGT
>Ga0315279_10009445_pt1 | contig 11622 bp, 6 predicted proteins | sample YL17G06_20_MG_FD_203694 | JGI IMG/M metagenome (GOLD analysis project Ga0315279, IMG submission 203694) | Sediment microbial communities from Yellowstone Lake, YNP, Wyoming, USA - YL17G06_20 | ecosystem: Environmental > Aquatic > Freshwater > Lake > Sediment | place: USA: Wyoming | collected...
GAACCATATATGTCGGATCTGGTGACGGTAAATTATACGCCATCGATTATCCAGGTACTGGTTCTTTAGGTCATCTCAAATGGTCTTATACAGCAGGTGGAAGCGACTCATCTCCAGCAATAGGCAGTGACGGAACCATATATGTCCCATCTGACGGTAAATTATACGCCATCGATTATCCAGGTACTGGTTCTTTAGGTCATCTCAAATGGTCTTATACAATAGGAGGTTCTATTCGCTCATCTCCAGCAATAGGCAGTGACGGAACCATATATGTCGGAGCTTATGACGGTAAATTATACGCCATCGATTATCCAGGTACTGGTTCTTTAGGTCATCTCAAATGGTCTTATCAAACAGGAAGTTATATTGGCTCATCTCCAGCAATAGGCAGTGACGGAACCATATATGTCTCATCTGGTGACGGTAAATTATACGCCATCGATTCTTTAGGTAATCTCAAATGGTTTTATTCAACAGGATTTGCTACTTTCTCACCTCCAACAATAGGCAGTGACGGTACCATATATTTCGGATCTGGTGACGGCAAATTATACGCCATCAATTCTGGAAGTCCTAGTCTTGCTACATCATCTTGGCCGATGTTTCATCATGATGCGAAACATACTGGTATGCATCCTACTACAACCACAACAACAATTAACCCTCAACCTCCAACCACTATGAGGAGACCACTTAGAGGATCAGGTGGAACAAGAGGGCTTATTCCACTAGGAATAACAGATGTATTAAACGATCCATTAGTGATTCTAGTTGCACTGATAGCAGTAGTAGTAATAATCTATGGAGCATTCAAGTTCTTTGCCAAAAGAATATAATTTTTGTTAGATTACACTATATTATTAAATTTCTATAACACATTCTTAAACGATGATAATACCAATATGTGAACTTTGCAAGGGTGGAAAATTACTTTGTGGGAAGAAATTCTGCCCTATAATTCAAAGACTTAATTTTTGGAAATCAACTATCGAGAATGTAAAAGATTCTTTTCTAGGCACTAGTCCACCATCTGTTTTTGTCGGTCATTATAATTACCCAAAAGTAAATGTTGGTATACTCTCTCCACCAGTTGAAATTGATGATGCAGAAAAATTGGATTCACCAGAAACTTGGTATAAAGAACAGACAACCATCCGAGATATATTGGATTTCAGATCAGAAATGATCAACTCCAGAACAATATACAACGTAAAATCTCCGAAAGGAAAATTACTCGAAACGATGCAAGAACTCTCTATGGCTAAGAAAGCAACAGATATAGAGGTTTGGCTTAAATCAAAACCAAAATTTAAATTTTCTGTGAACAATTACTCACCACCTATCGGAAACCCTGCTACTATCAAGGAGGCAAAGATAACGAATAATGTCATGATTCCAAGGAAAGTTGATAAAATAGTTTCTGATACAGATTTGAAAGCAGAAGATGCGACAAACCTACTTTACATTAATGGTGTTCCTGTTTCAAAAATAGAAAAAATATTTTCTGTTGGTTTGCTGGGTCTCCCCTTCCAACGAAAATTAGTCCCAACTAGATGGTCGATAACTGGTGTGGATGATATATTGGGAAAAATATTAAGGGAAAGGATTAAGCACTATACTGAATTGGATGAAATACAAGTTTTTCAAAATGAATATATCGGTAACCATTATGAAATTATCCTAATTCCCGGTTCATATGAGTACGAGTTAATTGAAATTAAACAACCGAAGAGTGTATGGAATCCTAATGGATCACAACCAGCCATATATTCTGACTATGAATCATACTGGGGAAGAAAAGATTATGCTTCAGCTACTGCCGGTGCGTTCTATGCTGGAAGGTTAACGGTTTTAGAATACTTAGAAAAGATAAAGAGACAAGCTACGATACTCATAGTTCGTGAAGTCTTGCCAGAATATTATGCTCCTTTAGGGATTTGGCAATTTAGAGAAACTGTTAGGGGTGCTTTTGAAAAAAAACCAGAAAAATTTGAAACCTTATATATGGCTTTCAATTCAGTTAGTAAAAGAATACACATTCCTTTAAAAGACGTCTTAAAAGAAAGTAAACTAATTAGAAAAATTTCTGAACAAAAAAAGCTTTACAAGTTTTTCAAAAATAAATAAAAAATAATAAAACCTTTAAATGATTTATTCTGCTTCAGAAATTTCTTCATCTACTTCTTCAGATTCTTCTTCCTCTTCTACATCTTTCTCTAAATCTTTGAGTTCTGCTTCTCCGACCTTTTCACCAATAGCAAACTTTCTACTTACTTGTTTTATCTCTATTTTGCATTTCTCGCCCTGTTTAGCATTTGCCACGAAAACAACAAAATTCTTGATTCTAGCTATTCCGTCTCCTTTAGAACCAACTTCTTTTATTTCAACATCGTATTTTTCCCCAATTTTCACGGGTTTCTCAAATTTATCCTCGAAATCTCTATTACCAAAACTTGGTCTTGAAAATCTTCTTTCCATTTTAATTAACCTCCGTAGAATCTACCTAAATAAGGTAGAAATTAGCAGAATCAATTATGATTTAAACCATTTACCACCTATTTAATTAAAAATTTTTAAAAGTAGACTTAAATATATTTCTAGCCTACATAACTAAGATCCTTTTCCTCCTCCTTCGCTTCTTTCAGCATATTTTTATTTGATCTTTGATCAAACTGATTGTAAAAGTCTAATACATCTTTGCCCAAGCTTGGTTTAAGTTCCTTTAATGCCTTTTCAAAATGCTTCATTGTCACTTCTTTTGCAGTTTTATTTTCTCTTAACGCCTGCATAGCAGCTTCTCTGCATAATGCCTCTAAGTCCGCACCAGAGAAACCTTCTGTTTGTTTAGCCATTTTTTCTAATAACGAACCAATTAGTGTTAACTTTACTTTTTCAGATAACTTCTCGTCAGTTTTTTTAATTTCCTTAATGATTGATTGAATTTCTGCCTGGTTTTTAGTTTTTTGCAGTTTCTTAATCACTGCTTCAATTTGGGTCTTTGTTTCTGGTGTTTTTAACTTATTTATTTCTTTTAGAACTCCCTCATTTATTGTAATAAAAATAGGTATGTTTTTTGTATGAATTTCGAATATCTTTAATCTTGCCCCTTCATCTGGCGCAGGAATCAATATCTGTCTGTCAAATCTTCCAGGTCTCAACAGAGCAGGATCTAACATATCAGGTCTATTCGTTGCTGCTAGAACAACTACATCATGCAAATCTTCTAAACCAGATAATTCTGTTAACATCTGAGAAACAATTTTTTCTGTTACTTGTTCACCATAACTCTGACCTCTCCTAGGAACCATTGCATCTATCTCATCGAAAAATATTATAGTTGGTGCAACTTGTTTAGCTCTTCTGAATAATTCTCTCACTTTTTTCTCACTTTCACCGACCCATTTTGAGAATAATTCAGGTCCTTTAACAGAAATAAAGTTAGCACCAGCTTCATTTGCAACAGCTTTAGCCAATAAAGTCTTACCGCATCCAGGTGGTCCATATAGTAAAACCCCTTTTGGTGGTGTTATTCCCATTCTGCTAAAACTTTCTGGGCGAGTCAAAGGCCATTCTACAGACTCCTTTAATTGTTCTTTAACATCTTCCAACCCACCGATTTCAGACCAATGTACATTAGGTATTTCTATCATTACCTCTCTCATTGCTGATGGCTCTACTATTCTACGAGCATAATCAAAGTCTCCCTTTGTTACTACTAATTTTTCTAAATCCTCTTTTGATAATTTTTCTTCTTCTTTCCATTTTATTTTTGGAAGCAATCTCCTTAATGCATACATTGCGGCTTCTTTTGTCAATGCAGTTATGTCAGCCCCTGTATAACCATAAGTTGTATCTCCTATCTCTTTCAAATTGATATCTTTCAATGGCATATTTCTGGTGTGAATTTCTAATATTTCCTTTCTCCCTTTAGCATCGGGTATTCCTATTTCTATTTCTCTGTCAAATCTTCCAGGTCTTCTCAATGCAGGATCTATAATGTTAGGTACGTTGGTAGCTGCAACAACTATAACCTTACCTCTTGATTTTAAGCCATCCATTAGCGTCAACAATTGTGATACAACACGTCTTTCAACTTCACCATGCACTTCTTCTCTTTTGGGTGCTATAGAATCAATTTCATCTATGAATATTATGCCTGGCGCATTCTTTTCCGCTTCTTCGAATACTTTTCTTAAGTTTTCTTCACTCTTCCCGTACCACATGCTCATTATCTCAGGTCCAGCAATGGAATAAAAGTTAACTCCAGATTCATTCGCAACAGCTTTAGCCAATAAAGTCTTACCGCATCCAGGTGGTCCATGTAGTAAAACCCCCTTTGGTGGTTCGATACCAAGTCTTGTAAACAATTCAGGATGTCTCAATGGCAACTCAATCATTTCTCTAACTTTTTGAATGGCATCATGCATACCGCCAATATCTTCGTAAGTAACAGAAGGCACAGCACGTTGTTCAAGTTCAAAACCTTTAGGAAGTCTTGATAAAATTTCTAATTCAGTCATATCAGTTATTTTTACGACACCAGCAGGCTCTGTATTAGTTACGACAAACCTTGTTTCTCCAGTAGGTGTAAAGAAAAACTCTTCGAAATCAAAACCAAGAAATTCTTGGAATATGCTAGGCGTCATATCTTCCCTTCCCTTTACTATAGGAGAAGGAACTATTATGTCACCTTTAGTAAGAGGACGATAATAAATATTCTGCTTGATGAGATTAGGACTAATTTGTACAACAACTCCTTCTTGAGCAGGGGCAAGTGTAACTTTTTTAGCTTCTTTTACTTCCGCTTTTCTTATTTTGACATTATCACCAACACCCGCACCAGAATTTCTTCTGACAAGACCATCCATTCTTGCAACATTTAAGCCAGCATCAGCAGGATAAGCCCTTACAGCAACTGCAGAAGTTTTTCTCGTACCTTCTATTTCGATAATATCACCTTCTCTAACACCTATTTTTTGCATAGTCGCAGAATCTATTCTAGCAAGACCTCTACCAAATTCTTCTCTTTGTGTCAATTCCCCAACTTTCAATTCAACCTCTTCTTTTTTTTCACTCATCAAAACACCTTTTTAATAATTTTATTTGTTCTTCGTTTAATAAAACATCGAACATATCCCATCTAATTTTGTCCTCCCATTCTTCTAAAAAATTTTGCATTCTTTCCATGTGTTGTTTCATGATAATGAAGAGCGATTGATCAACTTTTATGTGTGGAATCTCATTTAACAATCCTTCTCTTTCATATACGTATTTTTTTTCTTGTTTTTTGACTGTTTGTTTCCAGCCATATAATTCTTTATAAAATTTATTTCTTTCACCCTTACTATGGAACTTAGTTGTTTTTACTGAGAATGTAATCAATACAGCTCTTCTTTGAATCATATGACATCATTTGTGTTTATTTACACTAAACTATATTATACCATAAAAAGTTTTTAAAGTTTTCGGTCTTTATAGAACTAAATTTTTTGCCATCTACTTTTCAATTTTTCTTTTATCTTAGGCAATGATGTATATTCCATGTCTGATTCAGGCAATCTATGTGGTTGGAATGGTCCGTGTATCCTCATATAATCTGCCATCTCATTAGCTATTTGTCTTGCTCTATCGAATGAAACATCTTTGAATAAGTCGATCGGTCCACATAGTTCTCCATTATTGAGTAAAAATCCTAATGCAACAACTCTAGGCGGTCCATCAAATCTAGTAGGTACGGCATCATCCATACCAACTGGCATCAAAGGTCCTACATGACTTCCTCTATTCCAACCCTCTACTAAGTATGGGATAGCAAAAGGTTCAGTTATTTCACCGACATCTGGCAAATCATGTTGTGCTCTTATTATGGCAACAGGATCATCCTTACCTACGTATTGGCCAGCAATCAAAGAAAGTCTATCTGTGCTAGTAGAAGCAGCAATTAAGTTATCAGAATTTCTGAAAATGTTTTTTATTACATACCTTCCAGGAGTTCCTATGAATGCCAATAAATCATAAATATCTTCAGGACATTTGAATTTTATTTTTTTATTCTCAATCACATCATGTACTTCGAATGTGAATCCTTGGTTCATAACAGGTGATATCACAAGGCCTGGATTAGTGAATGGATCTGCAAAGATTTTGTATAAAGGATAATTCCAAGCACCTGGTTCAGTTTTATCAGCAGCTAAAACAACAATAGGTTCACTCTGTCTTTCTTCAAAAGTCATTTCTGCAACGCCAGGTCCCATACCTTTTATGTTACCCGAAAAAGTATCTTTAAGCATATCTTGACCTGCACCGTATAATTTTATTTCCTTGGCTTTTTTAGTGCATGTTGTAAAAATATCCCATGCCAACCCATGTATTTTTTGATCGTCGATGGAATTTTTATGTGAGATAATAAGTTGTAGGTCATCCCCACATGCAAAAACAAAATAATCTATTATTTTATTACTTTTAGTTGCATTTTCAAGTTCTTGTTTGGCTATTTTCATAAGTTCAGGATGAACCTTGTTATGCCCACAATAACTGCCAATATCAGCTTTTATTACACTTAGAGTCATTTTCATTCAAAATCACATACACAAAATACCGTGCCAAAAATATTAATTTCTATCTCTTTTTAATGAATTGAATCTATTATATATAAAGAGAACCATTAATGCAAAATTCTGAATAATTTTTTCAATACTACTTTTTAGTGATTTCAAAAAATATTATTTCTCTCGCATTGAAAATATTTATATAGAAAATAAACCCTAATTTGATTAGATAGCATGCATTTTTTTTATAAAAAAGATTTAAAAACAGAAACTAAATTCTATAATGAAATCAAATTTTAATGGGAGGTTGGAATATGAAAGGGAAGGATAAAATAAATTATAATAAACTAATCTTAATAGTCCTCCCATTGATTGTCTTTACCCTGCTTAGCGTTAGCTCTATACCAATTGTTATGGCAACGCACACAGCCACTGTAAAATTAGATGATGGTACAGATAGGATAGTGCAAACAGCCCAAACTGGTACCACTCTGATATTAAATGTCACTAGTGGCGCTGGTTCTACGCACAAGATAGACGAGATAGATATCACTAATGCAACTGGATATATAATAACTACTGTTTCTGGATCTGGATCGAGTTGGAGTTGTTCTATTGGAAATTCATATACAAATTGTACCAATGCCACTGCGGATAGTGCAATTTCTCCTGGTGCAATAGGGATATTAACATTGACTGTTAACAGCCCATCTATTAGTTCTACTGGTTCTAAACAATGGCATGTACAAACAAACGATACAAACAAGAATGTAGTCGGTTACTATTTGTATACATTGGCCATAGATATTGGTAGTATTGGGTTTGATATAGGAGACGAATTGGGTAATATTTTGAATGGAACAACTGTTCATCTATTCAGTCCAGCAGGTTCTTTAACGATAAACACCGCTAATGTTACAGACGTAGGTTTGGTTAACGATGATTGGCCAGATGGTCTTGTTATTTTTGATAATGGTGGGGAAGTAACAGGTCTCGCAGACGCTACTTTTAAGTATAATATCAGCTTGGATGGTATGGTTAATGTATCTTCTGGAACAGTTAATTATCTTCGTGATACCAATCCAAAATTCACGGCTATTAAACCAACAGGACTTCAGTATGGAATAAAAATAACAGTCGTAAACGAATTAGGTACTGCTTTGACATCTGGCCTTGCTATCAATATTACAAATGCTACAACAAATCATACTGCTACTGCACCACTTGTTTTTGACAAAACTCCAAATGTAACAGATGGTAATAATTATTATTATTGTTTAGATAAAATCAAGTTTAAAAATATAACAGTAACTGTAAATAAGACAGGCTATATAACTAACATGACTGCTTCCACTTTCTATCTCACATCCGGAACTGCTCAACAAACTGCTGGTTCATCAATTATATTGCCATATTCCCTTAAGGCCACTGTGCAGAATGAATTGGGTGGAAATGCTAATATGAATACTGGTTTAACATTTGTTACAAATGGAACTTCTTATACGTCCGAGAATGTAAATTGGGTAAGAAGTAGCAATGTTTATTATTTCAATCTAACTTCTGCTGGATACAATGTAACTGTCGGCAAGGTCGGTTATGTCAACACGACTGGTGGTGGTTCTGCAGGTTTCCCTGTTAATACAACATTACAAGCCTCTCAGACCATACAATTACCATTCACTCTAAAATTGAACATCACAGACGAAATCTACGTCAGTCCATTAGCAGCCTCAGCTGCTACTTACAACCTAACTACTGCAACTAACACCAGTGGCTCATTCGCATATTTAGCATTAGACCCTGCAACATATGGAAGCAGTGTCTTAGAAAACGTGACATTATCCGGTTACGTCACAAAGAACAGTGCAAATGTCCTTATAAATACCTCAGCACAAGGAAAAGACACAGTTTCATTACAATATAACATCAAAGTCTTGGCCGTATGTGATGAATTGAACGTTTCATGCTTCACGATAGATGGAATCGTTTCATTCGTCGAAGCTACCGGGTTCAAGACAAACTACAGTACTTATGCATATATTCCAGCTACTGGCATTGTTAATGTGATAGCAGGAAAGAGTGGTTATGTCAACACAACTAAATCTGTAACTACTGATGGCTTAACTCAACAGACATTGGCATTCAATGAGACTAACTACACTCAAGTAGCTGTTCTTAACAATAATGGAGGCCTTGATTACACGATTAAAGTCGCAAGCATGTGTGATGAGTTGAATGAAACATGCTTCACGATAGATGGTACCACTAACCAATACAGTAAAGGTGGTGTCCAAGCATCTTTGTTGGGAACAACAAACAAGACAGCATACAATGGTGGCAATGCTTATATCAATGCAACCGGTGCTTTGACTCTTGTTGCTTTTGCCCAAGGCTTTGTCAACAGGTCTCAATCAGTCACACCAACACCTGGAAGTGCACAAGTTAATGCTAACTTCAACTCAACCTATCCGTTACAATTCCCGTTGAAAGTAACTGTCACTGATGAACTTGGTCCTGGCCTAACAGGAGCAAGTATTGGTTTGAATAAAACATGGAAGAATGGAAGGACAATCGGAAGCTTTATCGGCGACTATGTACCGAACAGTAACAATTATTATTTCAACCTAACTGCTGCATATTACAACATAACTGCCGGCAAGTCTGGTTATGTCAACACGACTGATGCCAATCTTGCAGCAATCATACCTGTCAATGCATCAGCACAGGCGACTAGCAAAATTAGTTTACCATTCACTCTAAAATTGAACATCACAGACGAAATCTACGTCAGTCCATTAGCAGCCTCAGCTGCTACTTACAACCTAACTACTGCAACTAACACTAGTGGCACATTCGCATATTTCGCATTAGATCCTGCAACATATGGAAGCAGTGTCTTAGAAAACGTGACATTATCCGGTTACGTCACAAAGAACAGTGCAAATGTCCTTATAAATACCTCAGCACAAGGAAAAGACACAGTTTCATTACAATATAACATCAAAGTCTTGGCCGTATGTGATGAATTGAACGTTTCATGCTTCACGATAGATGGAATCGTTTCATTCGTCGAAGCTACCGGGTTCAAGACAAACTACAGTACTTATGCATATATTCCAGCTACTGGCATTGTTAATGTGATAGCAGGAAAGAGTGGTTATGTCAACACAACTAAATCTGTAACTACTGATGGCTTAACTCAACAGACATTGGCATTCAATGAGACTAACTACACTCAAGTAGCTGTTCTTAACAATAATGGAGGCCTTGATTACACGATTAAAGTCGCAAGCATGTGTGATGAGTTGAATGAAACATGCTTCACGATAGATGGTACCACTAACCAATACAGTAAAGGTGGTGTCCAAGCATCTTTGTTGGGAACAACAAACAAGACAGCATACAATGGTGGCAATGCTTATATCAATGCAACCGGTGCTTTGACTCTTGTTGCTTTTGCCCAAGGCTTTGTCAACAGGTCTCAATCAGTCACACCAACACCTGGAAGTGCACAAGTTAATGCTAACTTCAACTCAACCTATCCGTTACAATTCCCGTTGAAAGTAACTGTCACTGATGAACTTGGAGCAGGTATAACATCGGCGGTCATTGCTTTGAACAACTCATGGAAGATTGGAAGAACGAGTGGAAACTTCATCGGCGACTATGTACCGAACAGTAACAATTATTATTTCAACCTGACTGCTGAACATTACACTATCAGTGCAGCTAAAGTAGGTTACATAAACACGAGTATTGGTAGCACTACAGCAGCCATACTTGTTAACTCAACTACACAAGCAACAGGCACACTTAGACTGCCTTTCTCGGTTAAAGTACATACGCAAAGTTCAGGTGGCAGTGCTGTCACAGGATCGGTTGTAGATTTATACAATGACACAAATACTTTCACTGCAACAGATGGAAGCACACATGATGCAAATACGAGTGCAGATGGATACATATACTGGGCATTCAACGAATCAGATTTATTGGGAACAATCAATGCAAGAGTCAGGAAAAATGGTTATCAGGCTGTTATATATTATAACAAAAATATTAATACGTCAACTCAATTGGTCATAACAACGATACTTTATAAAACCGCTGAGGGCGAGGATACAACTGTACCGACAATAACAATAAATTCACCAACAGCTGGAACGAACACGAGCAGTACTACACCGACGATAACATTTGCATTAGCAGATAGTCTAGATGGTTCGGGTATTGATGCTAGTACTATTGTTGTAATCGGCGTGTCAGGATTCAACGCACTCACACATTGTCCAGGGGTAGCTGATAGTGTCATGAACGTAACTTGTACATTTACTCCAACTGCTTTGACAGATGGAAGCAACTACACGATAAACATATTTACAAAAGACATGGCAGGTAACTCAGCAACCAATGCAACTGCGATAATTGGAATTGATTCACACAATACTATAACTGTTACAGCAATAACAGCAAACAAGACGACTGCAGTCGCAAACGGAACAGATTATTGGGAATACACATTCCAAATAACTGTTGGAAATACAGCAGGAAACGCAACTAGGTTCAAGATGAGTGACTGGACAGATGGTGCAGGACATACGATAGCTGTAAGTGGTTATGCAACTGTTTCATATAAGAATGCTACTGGACAGACAAATACTTACAATATCAAGAATGCATACAATACATCTGAGACAATCTATCAATTATACGATAATGATGCAACAACAACTGGGATACAGGGAGTTTTAACTATAAGGCAAATAATTCCAACGAATACAGCATCAGCAAGCTATTCTACAACATACGGAATAAACTCTTACACAGTTGGTATAAGCGGAGGTTAAGACTTAAATGAAAAGAATAATCTTCACATTATTTTTTATAATTTTTATTCCCTTATTATTTAGTCTTGTTTCTTCAGTTGAAGTCACAGGTACTTTAGGGACTAATGCAACAGCTGGTATAACAGGTAATTCAGTTGTAACTGGAGATGTGATTACTACTACAAGTACTGCAACAACTGCTGCAACTACAACTGTAACTGGTGGTGGCGGAGGTGGGGGCGGTG
>Ga0315279_10009446_pt1 | contig 11622 bp, 11 predicted proteins | sample YL17G06_20_MG_FD_203694 | JGI IMG/M metagenome (GOLD analysis project Ga0315279, IMG submission 203694) | Sediment microbial communities from Yellowstone Lake, YNP, Wyoming, USA - YL17G06_20 | ecosystem: Environmental > Aquatic > Freshwater > Lake > Sediment | place: USA: Wyoming | collected...
CTGACCTTAACACCTCCATTGCCATTAGTAGTCCCTCCACCTCCACTGCTTTTAAAAAATTGAGAAATACTTTTGCACATCTGATCTCCGGTATTCGGATAGTTGCCAACAGCGCAATTATAAGAATACCAAACCCAGTATAAAAATAAACCCACAATTACTATTTGGATAATGGCTTTAACTATCTGGATGGCCACTGGCGGTTCAGGCCTCTTTAAGGGCGCTGGAGGAGTTTGAACAGGAGCTGAAGGAGTTTCAGCAGACCCAGTCAAATCAGCTCCGCAATGCGGACAAAACTTATCTCCCGGGTTAATTTTTTTACCACACTTGGGACAAAAATTTGCCATAAGATTAATTTTTTAAATAGATTTTCGGCCTTATCTTAAGTTTAGTTTAAATCGTTACTTTGTCAAGCAACATTTTTTGTTATTTTAGGCTAGTTGAAAATCCCCCTTAAAAGGGGTAAAATAGATAGTGAAAACGGTGGGCCCCTCACTTGGAAAGCACAAGATTTCATCTTTTTGGGCGAAGCCCCTCACTTGAAAAAGATTGGCTATTGCCAAAAAAACAATAAAATTGATCTGTTTCAAGTGAGGGGCGAAGCCCAGTGCCTTCCAAGTGAGGGGTGGAAAAAAACGGTGGGGATAATTTTAAAAACTATGAAAATAAAAGATATTCCAAAAGTTGATAGGCCACGCGAAAGGTTTTTAGAAAAAGGCCCAGATGCTCTTTCTAAGAGCGAACTTTTGGCTATCTTGATCGGGAGTGGAATCAAAGGGAAGAATGTTAAACAACTTTCCGAACAAATAATTAGAAGATTTGGGAACAAGTTTTTAGATGTAACAGTTGATAACCTTCTAGAAATATCTGGGGTTGGTAAAGCAAAAGCTCTGCAAATTGTTTCGGCGTTGGCATTAGTAAAACGTTTTTACGAAGAATTAGGGTCAAAAAACAATATTGTTTTGTCAGCCCAAGACGCAATTTCTCTAACTTCCGATATACGAGACAAGAAAAAAGAATATCTAGTATGTCTTTATCTCAATGCAAGAAATGCACTACTGAAAAAAGAGATTATATCCATCGGCATATTAGATAAAAGTATTATTCATCCACGCGAAATTTTTGGACCTGCTGTTGAATTGCGGGCAGCCGGCGTTATTTTACTCCATAATCATCCCTCTGGAGATGTTACTCCGAGCAAACAAGATATTGGGGTTGTAAATAAAATCCTCGAAGCCGGGAAAATCATGGGAGTGAATGTAATTGACTTTATTATTGTCAGCGAGAATGACACTCACAGCTTTTTTACTGATATACAAAGTTCCGACAAAAAAATAACACACTATGTTTCCGATGGTGTCCAACACTCACTTTTTGATCTTCTAGAAATTGAAAGGCCAAAGTATGAAATAGAAGGCGAAAGAATACAAGAAAATTATTTTTATATTCCACAAGTAAAGAAAAACTATATTCAATTACAGAACCGGAGATATATTGGCAGCAAATACAAGTTAATTGAATGGATTTTTTCTATAATAAATAAGGAGTGTGGGAAAGAAAAATCTTTTGCAGATATTTTTGCAGGGACTGGAGTTGTTTCTGCGGTGGCGGCACGACATTTTGGTGAAATAATATTGAATGATTTTTTGTACTCCAATTATGCAATTTATCAAGCCTTTTTTGGTAGTGGGGAATGGGATAGACATAAAATTGACAATATAATTAAAAATTACAACAATATTGATAGCGATGATTTGGAAGATAATTATTTTTCTGAGTATTTTGGCGGAAAATATTTTAGTCGAAATTCATCTAAAATTATCGGTTTTGTTAGGGAAAGCATAGAAGAAAATAGAAGTAATCTCACCGATAAAGAATATTACATTCTTATTGCATCATTGCTTTACTCGATTGATAAAATTGCTAATACTGTCGGTCATTATGATGCGTATTTCAAAAAGGACCACATTGAAGACGGGTTTTTTATGAAACCGATAGACCCCGTAGAGGTAAAAAATGTCATTATTTATAGAGAAGACGCAAATCAACTGGCAAAAAAAATTAGAGCCGATGTAGTTTATATTGATCCGCCATACAATTCGAGACAGTATAGTCGGTTTTATCATGTGTTAGAAACATTAACAAAGTGGGATAAACCGAAACTTTATGGCACGGCATTAAAGCCCGACCCTGAAAATATGAGTGATTATTGCAGGGTTCAAGCCAAAGGTAAACTTGCTGAATTAGTAAGAGATCTTGATGCCAAGTATTTGGTGGTTTCATACAACAATACCTATGATTCAAAAAGTAACTCATCGAAAAATAAAATTACCTTACAAGAAATTAAAGATATTCTGACATCAAAAGGGAAGACTAAAGTTTTTGAAAAGGACTATAGGTATTTTAATGCCGGCAATACCGAATTCAAAAACCATAAAGAATATTTGTTTGTAACAAAAACTGAACATGAATAGCAAAATTACAAGATCTCCACTGTTTTATGTCGGAGATAAGTACAAATCAATGACACAACTGCTCAATTTATTTCCCAAAAAAATAAATGAGTTTTACGAACCCTTTGTGGGTGGCGGCACCGTATTTTTGAATGTTACGGCAAAAAAATATTATCTAAATGATATTGATAAGAATCTTATTGATATACACCGATTTCTAATTGAAAATTCGAAGAATCCTAGTAAGTTTTTCAGCGATGTCGAAAAAATTATATACAAATATAATTTGTCCCACTCTTTTAAAGAGGATGTAATTCCAGATTCGATGAAAAAAAAGTGGAAAAAGACCTATTTTGCCAAATTTAATAAAGGTGGGTATGAAAAATTGAGAGAGTATGTAAACAAGAACAAAAAGAATGACCCCTTGATTTTATATATTTTACTTATATATGGCTTCAATAGGATGCTTAGATTTAATGGTGGTGGGCGTTTTAACCTTCCTGTAGGGAATGTTGATTTTAACAAAAACGTTGTAAATGCTTTGAATAATTATTTTGACTTTGTACATAATAAAAAAATATTAGTAAGCTCAAAAGACTTTAGAGATTTTTTCTCTAAAAAGGATTTTTCGAAAAATGATTTTGTTTATTTAGATCCACCCTATTTAATCTCTGCAAGTGAGTATAATAAATTCTGGGACCAAACATCCGAGTCCGATTTATTAAGTCTGATTGATGGGTTGGATAAGAAAGGCATTAAATTTGCCTTGTCAAATATAACTCACTATAACGGAAGCAAAAATAATTTATTGATTAAATGGATAAAAAAATATAGAACACACAAAGTCAAAAGTAATTACATCAGTTTTCACAATAATAAGCAAAAGAAGATTAATGAGGTACTGATTACTAATTATTAAGAATATGAACAAACGATTATCAGAATACAAGCCCTTATTATTTACAACAACACTCAGAAATCCTGAACGGCTAAAGGATTTTTTAGCAATTTTTAGTGAATATGACGGGGAAATTTTAACAGGTGAGATTGTTGAGAAAGTTGCAAAAAGTCTTATTCAAAAGGGGCTGTATCAACCTAATAAAGTTTCGCAAGGCATAAAAGATAAATGGGACAATGAGATAGAGTTAAGCGAGGAAGAAACCAATAAAATATTTACTAATAATCCACAAAGCCATAAGGAGGCTGGTTTTGACAAGGGTTGGTCCTCAAGATTTGATACTTGGTTCAAAATAACCAAGGAGTTGGGTTTTGTTTGGTATTGGCCAAACGAACAAATAAAATTTTCTGAAAGCGGGAAAATGCTATTGGATAAAGAAAAACCAGAAAACGAATTGATGGTTTTTGCTAATGCTTTTGCAAAATATCAACGTCACAATCCATTTCGGAGAGTTTTAAATAAAAACGTACCCTTGATTTTGCTCGTACAGACCATAAAACTTTTAAACGAAGATCAAGATTTTAATAATACAGGTATCTCAAGATTGGAAATTCCATTATTGTTGTGTTGGCGAAACGATAATGCTAATGAACTATATATGGAAATAAAAAAATTACGCAATAAATATGGTTATTCACCGAGCAACGAAATTATTTTGGATCTTTGCTACAAATTACTAAATGCAACCAAGCGAGATGACAATTCTATCTTGAGCGATTACCCCGACGATTTTATTCGTAAAATGCGCTTGACCGGTTTAATTTCTATTCATGGAGGAGGCCGTTTTGTTGACATAAATACAAAGGAAACGGCGACCGTAAATTATATTTTAGAGAATTATACTTCTTATCCAGAATTTACGAGCGAAAAAGATTTTTTTAACTATATCGGAAAGGTTGATGCCAATTTGATCGCAACACTTTCTGTTTATAGGGCGCCCGCTAAAGCTACTAAAGCAGAATTAGAAAAATGGGTAAATCATTATGAATGGGAAATAATAAAAACTGAGATGCTTAATTTGGCACAGAAAAAATCTTCCGAAGACGACATCTTAAGGGTGATAGAACAACCTTTACGCTTGGAGTTCTTAACCTCTTTGGCTATTCTGAAAAAATTGCCAAATGTTATAGTAAAGCCGAATTTTGTTTCAGATGATGAGGGTTTACCGACAAGTTTTGCATCGGGAGGGAGTCCGGATATTGAATGTTTAGAAGATCACGACACGATTTTAGTGGAGGTTACTTTACTAACAGGCACACAGCAACACATTAGAGAGTCATTTTCAGTACATAGACACCTTGAAGAGTATACTAAAAATGGCATTAAATCATATTCTATATTTATTTCGCCCAAATCTTTTATTGATACTGAACGCTATTTCAATTTTATTAAAAAAGATGGTTTAGAAGTTAGAATTTCTGATATAGATGAATTTGTAAATAATCTTGAAAATAAAACAACATTGAACGAAGCAACTTTATAATAATCGTAAAAAAAACAGCGGTGCGTCAGCTTCGCTGGCACGAAATTCGACGACGGAAAATTTAACCAAAACGTCGAAAAATTAATTAAAAAATAAAAATTATGTCATTATTTTTGAAAATACAAAATAAGTTAAAAAAAATTAAAGAAATTCCTTTTCAAAACGAAAAAGAGATTCAATTAATTACCGAAAATAATTTAGAAGATATTTTTAGATTAGAATTTGTAGAATCAGAAGTGTCTTTAAATAATTTAAGAATTGATACGCTTGCCTTTGACAATGAATCGAAATCTTTTGTAATTATTGAATATAAGAAAGATAAAAATTTTAGTGTTATCGATCAAGGTTATGCTTATCTCGCTTTATTATTGAACAATAAAGCTAATTTTATTCTTGAATATAATGAAGCTAAAAATAAGGGCTTAAAACGTGATGATGCAGATTGGTCTCAGTCACGAGTAATATTTATTTCACCAGAGTTTACGAGATATCAACGTCAAGCAATTAATTTTAGGGATTTACCTGTTGAATTATGGGAAATTAGTAAATATGAAAACGATATTATCATATATAATCAGTTGAAGCCATTGGAAACTAGCGAAACTATCACGAAAATAAGTTCGAAAAGCGCAATGGTTCAGAAGGTAAGCAAAGAAATAAAAGTTTATACTGAAGAAGACCATTTGCAAGGAACTCCAGTTAAAATCAAAGAAGTTTATAGTGAGTTAAAAGAAAAAATTTTAGATTTAGGAGAAAATATCGAAATTAGACCTAGAAAAAATTATATCGGATTTATTACAAGTACAAATTTTGTTGATATACATCTTCAGAAATCTCAAATTAAATTATGGATTAATTTATCTAAAGGCGAGTTAGAAGATACTAAAAAAATGACGAGAGATGTTTCAAATGTGGGCCATTGGGGAAACGGCGATTATGAAATAACTCTAAAGGGCGGGGAAGATATTAATTATTTAATAATTTTAATAGAACAATCTTACAAAAAACATTCTTCTTAACTTTAAGTTGTCTGTTTAAAAACTGGAGTTCATAATACAATCGCAAAATCAAAAAGATTAAAAAATTATTAAAAAAAATTTAATGGATCAACGAATTAGCAAAATCTATCAAACAATTAGAAAAGGCAAATTTAGCTCAAAGATTGTAAAAAAAGGAAATAGTAAGCATATTCTAGTATGTGGTGATTGTTTAGACGTTATGAGATATATTTCAGACCGGAGCATAGATTTAATCATTACAGATCCGCCTTATAACCAAAATTTAGACTATGGTAGAAATTTTAATGATAATAAGCCCTGGCCCGAGTATTACAGTTGGTTAAAAAGAAGACTGGAGGATATTCCGAGAATATTAAAACAAACTGGAAGCTTTTACTTAATAAGTTATCCAGAAGTTAATGCTCGCATTTTGCCTTTTCTTGAAGACGAACTTAAATTGAAATTCAGAAGATGGATAACTTGGCACTATCCGACGAACATTGGGCATTCTAATAAAAATTTTACACGTAGCCAAAGAAGTATACTTTTCCTTACAAAAACTAACGATTACACCTTTAGCCGAGAAAAATTAATTCAACATTATAAAAATCCCACCGTAAAAGTAATACTTGAAAGATTTAAAAAAGGGTCAAAAGGAAGAATTTCTTACGATCTTTTAAGGTTCCTCGATCTTATTGAATTGCAAAAAGGATTAATTGACGTACTTGATATTAATTTACTTAAAAATAATTCAAAAGACAGAATCCGGAATTTAAAGGAAAAATTTCATCGATTGTCAAAAGAAGAGCTAAAGAGAAAAGATCACCCTTGTCAATTACCAGTTGCATTGTTAGAGATATTAATTAAAGTAAGTAGTAATGAAAACGGAATTGTTTTAGATCCATTTGCCGGAACATTTACGACTTCAGTAGCAGCAGGCAAATTTAAAAGGAATTCGATTGGGATAGAACTTAATCAGAAGTTTATTTCCTTTGGGAGAAAAAGATTATCTCTTTTATGAAATACAATCTATCTAATGCTATAAATATATTCAGCTGGGCAGGAATTCCTGTTTTGGATATTGAAAGAACAAAACTATTAATTACTAATAGAAAGGAAACTGTTCAAGCTGGAAAGGTAACAAAGGATGGTGAAGAAATTGAGCTCGATGGTATTGCCTTCCAAAATAGGGTGATATGGCTTATAGAATATACAAATAGTCAAAACTTAGAGACACCTGATTTTGATAACTTCATTCAGAAAATTGTTTTACTATCAGACGATAAGAATCAAAAACTCGTTGCGGCTATCGATAAAATTTGGGAAAAATATTCCCCAACTTTTCAGAAGCCCACGATTACAAAGGAAACGCTTCTATTGGGCCTATATATCGCTCCTTTTAAAAACGAGAACCAAGAATCGACCTTAAGGCAAAGGATTCCAAAAGGAAATAATCAAGTATTTCTTTGGTGCAGGGATACATTTGAATATTTTAATGCTATTTCTTCGATTACAAGGCGCCATTCTCAATATGAGCTTTATAATTATTTCAATTTAGAACCATCAGTTATATTCGATCTAAGTGAGGTCAGAAACCAAGAGAGTTATATCCGCAGGCCATATATTAATATACCCAATGGGGTTTTCGGATGTAGAATGATAATCTTTAAAATTGATCCCGAATCTCTACTTCGTAGGGCATACGTATTACGCAACGAAGGATGGAAAAGCGACAGTTTCCAAAGAATGATCATTCCTGAAAAACTGAAAAGAATTCGCGATTACATTATCAGTCAAAAAGATTCATCATTTGCCAACAACATTATTGTCAGTTTAGATCCGAACATTAAACCCGATACATTAGTTGAAATTGAAGGAGGTATTCTCCTTCCTAATCGTTTTAGTAGTTTATGTATAATTGATGGACAACATCGTCTTCTCGCATTTACACAGAACTTCTATTCAGAACAAGATCCAAACGAAAAGAAAAAAGATGACATTATCAAGGACATGGCAGAAAAGGAAGAGGTGATAGTTACATTGCTCGTATTTGATGGACCTCCCTTAGAAATATTAAGGAAGCAGACGCAGCTTTTTCGAGATATTAATGCCAACCAGACTAAAGTTAAGAGCGATTTTATTTACAATCTTGAAGAAATTATAAATCCCAAAAGTCCTGAATCTATAGGAAATAAAATCCTCAAATATCTAAGCAGAAGGGAGCATGGTGTCTTTTTCGAAAAATTCTCAATTAAGTGGTACCAAGGAGGTAGGATTAAACGGTCATCAGTTGTTAAATGGGGACTTATTGAGCTTGTAGACCATCAAAGCAATTTTTTCTACAAAAAAGCCCCTAAGAAGATAAAAAATAAATATAGCGCCGGAGAAGTTAATGAATATGTTTTATTTTGTGCAGATATACTTGAAAAATATTTTACAGCGATTCGCGAAGTGTACAAGAAAAAATATCCCAAAAAGAATATTTGGGACTTTCCCTCAAAAAGTCGAATGATGCTTCTATCAACATCGGGAATAGTTGGCTTTCTACGTCTTTTCAGGCATTTTTTGTATTCAGGAATTAAGGAACAAAATTATGATAAGTATCTGGATGAAATTAAAGTTAATTTTCGAAAAAAGCCTTATAAATTTACGTCGAGTCAATGGGCAAAACTAGAAGAAGCAATGTTTGATAATATTAGAAAAAAATATCCAAATTTTGGTAACGAAGGGTTAATCAAAAGAAGTAAGACATAAAAATGACAAAAAATAAATCCTGGCCAACAAAAAAATTAGGAAAATAAATTTATGCCGCGGATGCAAAGAAAATTTAAAATTAAAATATTAGATGAAGTTAAGGTCTTAGAACGATCTAGTAAGAAAAGAGAACATAAAGGTTATCGAGGCGAAAAAATAATTCAAAAAGGGATTACCGATATAGGACCGCGTTTTAGATTTTGTTACTATGTTTATACCCCTGCCGGCAAAAAGGTTTTTGGACAATATGCTCCTGTGTACCGTGAAAGCGATTTATTAAAGCTGTTAGAAAAAGCTATTGATAAAAATATGTTTAGTAAAAAATTTATCGTTCGTCTTAAATCAAAATTAACCAAAAAGTCGAAAAATTAATTGAGAAATAAAATTTAGTTCTAAATTGAGAGGAGTTTAATTATGCGATTAGTAGAAATTAGAAAGATATTAAAAAATAAATCAAGTAAAAAGGATAGAGAAAGCGCATTAAAGTTTGTCCCCATTATTGAAAAACAATATGGAGTAAAAACGCTGGTGCTGAATGAACTTGTAAAAAACATTGAAGAGCCAGATTTTGAGTTAGTTGAAAAATTATGGGAGAGCAAGATTTTTGAAGAAAGATTATTGGCAAGCAAAATTTTGGGAAAGATTTGTAAAACCAATTCGGAAAAAACATTGAGATTGATAAAAAAATTTAGTAAAGATATTTCAGATTGGGCTGTCTGCGATACTTTAGCGACACAAAGCATAAGCAAAATTATTAAATTAAAACAAAAGGAGATTTTTGAAATTTCCAAGAAATTGGTTAAATCTAAAAATTTGTGGCAAAGAAGATTTGCTTTAGTAATTTTAATTAATTTTGCTAAAGATAAAAATCTTAGACAAGAAATTGAAGAAATTCTCGAAAAGGTTAAAAACGATAAAGAACATTATGTAAAAAAAGCTATTATTTGGTTAAAAAATGAGTTAAAATAAAAAAGGTCGCTAAAATTTAAATTATATTTTTAAAATTATGCCAAGAAGGAAATCATCGATAGATGATTTATTAGAGCCATTCATAGCGTTGTATTTTGTTTTTTTGGTATTATTCGGATTTATTAACAAACCGATATTTTGGAAAATGTTAATAGGGGGATTGATATTTTTAGGAGTAATTTTTGTAATAATATTATTAGTTAAAAGAGGCAAAATTCATAAACAAAGTCAATGGCAAACAGATAAGGAATTAGAAAGATATTTATTGGGGTTAGGGCATTGGGAATTTGAAAAGTATATTGGTGAACTATTTTCAAAATTAGGATATAAAACTCAAGTCATTGGTGGTTCTTATGATGAGGGAATTGATGTTATTGCTGAAAAAGATGGAATTAAACACTATATTCAATGTAAACATTATAGGAATCCTGTTGGGGTTGAAAAAATAAGAGACTTTTATGGGGCGATAAATGCTAAATATTCTAATGAGAAAGCCTTTTTTATTACCACGGGTTATTTTACTGAAGAATCAGAGAGGTTTGCTTTAGATAAAAATATTGAATTAATCGATCGACCCAAGTTAATTCGTTTAATTCGACAAGCAGAAAATAATAAAAAATGAAGGGAAAGTATCAAACATATATTCAACTTTTGGAGGTTATTTTGAATAATGCAAAAAATTTAAAATTAGCTGGGAAAGAATTATTAAAAATTAGTCTTAAGTACAAAGAAGTAAGACCTTTCGCGCAATTTATGTTTTATACATGTCTTGAAGAATGCGGTAAATTTCTGTTAATAAAAGATCGATATCCAAAGTCAATTAATAACCAAATACTAAACAAAGTAGGCTTTTATAATCATAATAAAAAGATTGAAAGGTTAGTAACTAATTTAGAAAGAGAACATGGCACACTAAATCCAAATAAAATAAGGAAGAAAAGAGAGGTAACAAGGATTATAAGAGAAAACCTAAGAGAGGGTTCATTGTATGTGGATGATAAAAATGGAAGGATTATACGACCTACTTTTACTAAATCAAGCAAAGTTCTTAATAATATGGTAAATGCAGTAAAGAGTAGTATTGAATTGTGTGAGTTTAGATTACAAGAATTTAGAGATAAATATAATGAATAACCGGCCAACAAAAAATTAGGAGAATAAATTTTTATGCAAAGCTATAAAAATTGGTTTAAAATTTTTTTGAAAAGACACGACTTTTTACCACTAGACCGTTGGAATCGTTTTGAATTAGAGCATGGTAAAAAAGCTATTTTCACAAGTAATTTAGTAAAAATAAAAAAAGAAGTTGATAAAAAGAAAGGCATATATATTTACGAAAAAGGAAAGAAAATTCTTTATGTTGGCAAAGCTGTTTTGTTGTTTGATAGATTAAAAAGTCATAATCGAGAATCATTTGAATCTGTTCCAGGCGATAGAAAAGATAGCGGTTTCCATAAATTTTTTAGTGCAAGGAAGAATTGCGGAAAACTAAAGGTATACTGGAAAGAAGTAAAAATCGAAGAAGAACGCGTAGTCTTTGAAGCAATGCTTCAGTATCTCTTACAACCAGACTTCAAATAAATTTCTCACGAGATCGAACCTCATAAATTCAAAACCAAAAAGTCGAACCCTCCTTCGTCCTGAGCGTGTCGAAGGACTACGGAAGGGCAAGAAATTAATTGAGAAATGAAATTTATGAAAAAAAATTTATCTGTCAGTTTAATAGTAATTATTTTAGCGGGGGTAGCTATTGGAGCAATATGGTTTTTCAATAAAAAAGGAAATATCAATTCTTCATCTTCTTTATCTCTTATAGCTCAAGTTACTTATCTCTGTGATGGTAATAAAACAATAGAAGCTGCTTTTTATAAAGGAGAACAAAAGCCAGTCAAGGCAGGGGAGATGCCAATTCCTTCAGGAAGAGTAAAAATTGTCTTAAGCGATGGGAGAAGTTTTGATTTGCCTCAAACTATTTCTGCCGATGGAGGTCGTTATGCCAATAGCGAT
>Ga0315279_10009447_pt1 | contig 11622 bp, 12 predicted proteins | sample YL17G06_20_MG_FD_203694 | JGI IMG/M metagenome (GOLD analysis project Ga0315279, IMG submission 203694) | Sediment microbial communities from Yellowstone Lake, YNP, Wyoming, USA - YL17G06_20 | ecosystem: Environmental > Aquatic > Freshwater > Lake > Sediment | place: USA: Wyoming | collected...
CGGATGCTCGCACACTTTCGACGCTTTCGGATGCCGTGGTTTTGGTGGTCCGCGCTTACGAGACGCCTTACGACGCGGTGCGGCGCGCCCGTTCGTTGCTTTATGATGCTGGCGCCCGCATCTTGGGTGTGGCCTTGAACGATGTGGACATGCGGAAAGGTGGCTATGGCTACGGGTATTATCGGTACGGGTATGGGCACGGGTACGGCTCCTGGTCCGAGCAGGCAAGGGAGGGAGATTCTGCGGATAAGCTCAGCGGGCGCGACGGGTAGTGCCTCGGGTGATCATGGATGTTCCTTGGCCGACCGGGATGCACATTGGGGGGCGCCACGATGGGCTTTGCTCAATACATAGGGGAGATTAAGGACATCTTGGGTCGGCTGCCATTAGACTCCCTCCAGCGGATTTGCGATGTTCTCTACGAGGCTTATGAGCGCGACCGTACGATTTTCATTTTCGGCAATGGAGGAAGCGCGGCGCTTGCTTCCCACATGGTCTGCGATCTCGGCAAAGGCACCCAGTGCCCGCCTCCCGGATCGCTGGAGATGACCGGAATAAGGCGACTCAAAGCAATCGCCCTGACTGACAACGTTCCGATGATCACCGCCTGGGCGAACGATTCCTCCTATGACGACATTTTTGCGGCGCAGATGGAGAACTTTGTCGAACCGGGCGACGTGGCGTTCGGAATCAGTGGGAGCGGCAATTCTCCCAACGTCCTAAAAGCTCTCCAGCTGGCGCGAGAAAAGGGAGCCATCACTGTCGGGCTAACGGGCTTTCAGGGCGGCAAGATGAAAGACCTGCTGGATTACGGAATCATCGTACCCAGCAACTCAATGCAGCAGATCGAGGATTTACACCTCGTTCTGGCCCACATGATTTTTCTAAACTTGAAACAGCGGATTTTGGAAAGGGTCATGCTGTAAACCGCAACTTTGGACTATAGTCGGTTCAGCGACTACTCGATTGTTTAAATGGGAGGCATCGGATTTGTCCAGAAATGCATTAATAACAGGGATCACGGGTCAGGAGGCAATGACTGGAGCCCGTGTCAAGAGAATCGAGCCGTACATTACCGAAGAGAACTTCATGCTGACTTACGGTGACGGGGTGGCGGATATCGACGTTGATAAACTCTGGGATTTCCATCAACAGCATGGAAAAATCGGGACGGTGACCGGCGTTCTTCCGTTCTCCCGATACGGTGAACTGGCCGTTGACGGGGGCCGTGTCACGGTGTTCAGCGAAAAGCCTCAGGACGAGGAAGGGTACATCAGCGGCGGATTCTTCATTTTCCAGCGGCGTTTCTTCGACTATCTCCGGGCCGATGACGACTGTGTCCTGGAGCGCGAGTTCAAGGTGCCCGCATGCGGCGGGTTCGAGATCTCGGACTATGTTCCTGGCATGGACCGGTATTTTGACCTAGGGAAAGAGATCGTCGCCGTGCGGTCGCCCGAAGAATGGTTCGCCAAGATCGACCATTACCCGCGCCACGAAGGGGAACGGAAGCAGATTCAGGAAGCCGGCACCGGGCGGGTCTTGCGGGAACACACGTATGCGCATAGAGTAAAACAATTGCTGGATATGTATCATTCGTCATAACTCGCATGGAAACCATCATTGCGTGCCGCGTCTGCAGCAGCAAGAACATCGTCGGGTTTTTCGACCTCGGAAAACAGCCGCTCGCGAACTCATTGCCCGCGCGGCCGGACGAAAGGGAGGATGTGTATCCCCTATCCCTGAGCTACTGCCGCGATTGCGGCTTGGCACAGCTCAACGAGACCGTTCCGCCCGGAATATTGTTCTCGCAGTATGTCTGGGTGACCGGCACCTCGAGGACCGCGAACGAATTCGCGAAAAAGTTCCATGTCGAACTCGAGGCGCGCGCGGGGGTTCAAAAGGAAGGATATGTTCTGGAAGTCGCCTCGAACGACGGGACGTTTTTGCGGCCTTTCAAAGAGGCCGGGTGGAAGGTTTTGGGCGTTGACCCCGCCGAGAATATTTCCGAGATGGCGGCGCGGTCGGGGATCCGCACGAAGTGTGTGTTTTTCGGCGAGGCGGCCGCAAACGAAATCGTAAAGGAGAACAGCGGGACGGCATGGATCGTCTTCGCCCGGAACGTGCTTCCTCATGTCGCGAATACCATCGATTTCACGCACGGCCTCCGCGCGGCGCTCCATGAGGACGGCGTGCTCGCCATAGAAGCCCACTACGCAAAAACAATCCTGGAGGAGCTTCATTACGACTCTATTTATCACGAGCATTTGTGCTACTTCACCTTAAAAAGCTTGGAGCGGCTGCTCAATGATTCCGGCCTCTACGTTTTCGATGCCGTGAAAAGCCCCACCAGCGGCGGCTCGATGGTCGTTTACGCGAAGAAAAAGAAAGTCCGGGAACGTGCGCGGGTGGGGGAGCTCCGCGCCGCGGAAACCGCGGCAAGGATAAACGAACTGGCCCGCTGGGAAGAGTTCGCGAAGCGCTCCTTTGCGCACAAAGACGCCCTGAACGCCATGCTTCGGGACGCGGCGGGCCGAGGGAAGGTCGTCGCCGGCTGGGGAGCGTCGGCCCGCAGTTCCACACTTCTCAATTTCTGCGGCATCGATGCGAAGACGATTTCCGCGATCGCCGACCTCAATCCCCTGAAACAGGGGCGCTTCACCGCCGGCACGCATATCCCCATCAACAAAGCGGAAGAGGTGATGGCCACGAACCCCAGATGCATGTTCATCTTGGCGTGGAACTTCGCGGACGAGATCATGGATGCGCTGAAAAACAAGTTCCATTATGCGGGCAGCGCGATCATTCCCTTGCCCAACGATCCCCGCCTCATACGCTCGTTATGATATTCCACAAGACGAAAATAGACGGACTATATCTCATCGAGCCGGAGCTCCGGACCGACGAACGCGGATATTTCGGGCGGTTCTTCTGCAAAGAAGAGTTCATGAGGGCCGGAATCCCGCTCGAGATCGCGCAGATCAACCGGTCGTTCACGGGGCGGCGCGGGACGCTCCGGGGTCTGCATTATCAAACGGCGCCGAAGTGGGAGGCGAAGGTGGTGGGGTGTTTGCGCGGCGCGACCTATAATGTCGCGGTCGACCTGAGGAAAAGCTCCCCGACCTTCAGCGCGTGGCAAGCGTTCGAACTCACCGAAGAGAACAAAAACATGCTCTATACGCCGAAGGGTTTCGCGAACGGCTTTCAGGCGCTTACCGACGATTGCGAACTCCTTTATTTCATGTCCGAGTTTTATTCTCCGGAGCAGGCGACGGGGGTCCGGTACGACGATCCAAAACTGAACATTGCGTGGCCGATTGCGAAGCCGATTCTCTCGGAAAAGGATCGAAATTTGCCCCCCCTCTCATCCCCCGGCCCTTGACGCCTTTTCGCCCCGTCTTTATACTGGTGGGTTGGTTCAGCGGGTTCTATCTTTTCTATGATCATCGTCCGGGCGCCAATGCGGATCAGCTTTGCGGGGGGGGGCACTGACCTTTCCGCGTTTTATGAGCGCTCGCCGGGCCGCGTGATCTCAGCGGCAATTGATAAATATGTTTATGTGACCGTCAATCGTCCGCCGCTTATACAAAAGGTTTCCGCGCGCTACAGCAGTTCGGAGCTCGTAGACCACCCGAAGGACCTCAAAAACGATCGCATTCGGGAGGCCCTGCTTCATCTGGGGATTACGAGCCACATCGATGTGGGAAGCTTCAGCGACGTTCCGGTGAAGACCGGTCTCGGATCATCATCGAGCTTTTCGGTGGCGCTCATGAAGGCGCTTCTCGTCGCGCAGGGGAAGAAAGCCGATCGCGGAGAGGTCGCCGAGCTCGCCTCGCATCTCGAGATAGATCTCGTCAAAGAACCGATCGGCAAACAGGACCAGTATGCCGCCGCCTTCGGGGGGCTGAACGTTTTTCAATTTAACCCCGACCATTCCGTGGAAGCCACCCCGGTGCGCCTGGATTATAAAAAACAGTTTGCTTTTGAAAGCCATCTCCAGGTGTTCTATACGGGCGTCACGCGCCTTGCTTCCTCGGTCCTTACCGAGCAGCGCGCCAATACCGATAAAAGATTTGACACCTTGAAGAAGATGGCGGATTCGGTGCCCCTGTTCAAAGACCGTCTCCTCGCGGGAGATTTTGAAGGATTGGGCGCTCTGCTCAATGAAGGATGGTCGATGAAGAAGACACTTGCTTCGAACGTTTCCGCGCCCGTGATAGACGATATGCATGCTGCGGCCACGAAGGCCGGCGCATGGGGCGGAAAGGTCCTCGGCGCGGGTGGAGGGGGATGCATCATGTTCTTGGCTCCCGTTGAGCGAAAGTCCGCGATACGGAACGCCGTTTTGGCGGTTGGGCAAAAGAGCCATCTCGAGGAATTCGCCGAAATACCCGTTCGGCTTGTTCGGGGAGGCGTCGAGGTCCTCTTAAATCATAACCAAGGTGGTCGGTACAGTGAGGCCGTTCGAAAACCCTTATTTTCTTAATAAAATATAGGAATATCAATCAATGAAAATCCTTCTCACGGGCAACAAAGGATATATCGGTTCCGTTTTAGGCGAGGTTCTTTTATCTCGCGGCTATGAGGTGATTGGCTATGACACGGATTATTACGGCGGCTGCGATCTGGATGCCGCGAAGCGCCCCGCGGTGCAGATAAAAAAAGACATCCGCGACGTTTCAGCAGAAGACCTGAAAGGAATCGACACGATTATTCATCTGGCGGCGCTTTCAAACGATCCCTTGGGCGAACTTGCGCCGGCACTCACGGAAGATATCAATTTTAAAGCGACGGTCGCTTTAGCGCGCCTCGCCAAAGGAGCGGGCGTGAAAAGATTCATCTATTCCTCCTCGCAGAGCGTGTACGGCGTTGCCGATACGAGCCACGAACTTACAGAAGACGAAGCCGGGCCGTCTGGCGTGACCGCCTACGCGAGAACAAAATGGGACGCGGAGTGCGAGCTCAAGAAAATGGCGGGCGATAATTTCATCGTGGTCTCCCTGCGGCCTTCAACGGTCTTCGGCGCGAGCCCGAATCTGCGGTGCGACATCGTTTTCAATAACCTTGTGGCGTGCGCGTATACGACCGGAAAAATTGAGATAAAGAGCGACGGGACGCTGTGGCGGCCGGTTGTGCATGTCCGCGACGTTTCAATGGCATTCATTGCTGCCCTGGAAGCGCCGAAGGAATTGATTCAAGGCCAATCGTTCAACGTCGGCATTCCCAATGGCAATTTTACTGTCCGCGATTTGGCCTTAGCAGCCCAAAAAGGGGTTCCGGGGAGCACTCTTGCTTTTACAGGGGAACACGGTAAGGATGCTAGAACCTACCGTGTGAGTTTCGCAAAAATCCTCACCGTTCTGAGGGATTATTACAGGCCGGGGTGGGATCTTCAGCAAGGAGCTAAGGAGCTTGTAGAGTTTTTCAAATACACCAATTTCACGGAAGAGCAATTCCGAGGACGCATGTGTAATCGTCTGCAGCAGGTCAAGCACCTGCTTGACTCCCAAAAAATAGATTCAAGATTGAGATGGTCATGAATAAAGAGATTAAACAAGCCGTTATTTTGGCCGGTGGGCGCGGATTAAGATTGAGGGCTTTGACGGAAGACACTCCCAAGCCGATGGTTTTGGTGAACGGCCGCCCCTTTTTGGATTATTTGTTCGAGCTGCTCAAGAAAAACGCAATACAGGAAGTCGTGCTTTTGCTCGGATATTTGCCGGAGAAGATCGTTTCTTACGTCGGCAACGGCTCATCATTCGGCTTAAATATAAAATACTCCATCGGAGCTGTTGAAGACGGCACGGGAAGCAGAATAAGAAATGCGGAAGAATTACTTAATGAAACCTTCTTGCTTTTATATTGCGATAACTTCGTTCATTTGGACTTGGGTAAGCTCGTGGAGTTTCATGAAACGAATGGGCGCCTAGCCACGGTTACAGTATACACGAACAAATACGGAATAACCAAAAATAATATTTTTGTCGATGAAAAAGGATTTGTTACCAAATACGACAAGACGCGCCTTGATCCAACCCTAAACGGAGTTGACCTTGGATTTTTTTTGCTGAGCAAAGAATTGTTAAAACTAATGCCCAAAGAAAATTTTTATCTGGAAGAAGTAATCTTGCCCAAATTGATTAAAATGAGAGAGCTGGTGGGTTTCAAGACGGACCAGATTTATTACAGCATTGGCAACCCAGAGCGGCTTAAAACCGCGGAGCTGTTTTTGGATCCGGCGAGAAAGGCAGTGTTCTTGGACAGAGACGGCGTTGTCAACAAAAAGATGCCTCCGGGTGAGTATATTAAGAAATGGTCGGAGTTTGAGTTCTTGCCGGGGGTAAAAGAAGCAATGAGCATGCTTACAAAAAGCGGTTTTGAAATTTACATCGTTTCCAACCAAGCGGGTATTGGCAGGGGCGTTATGCAAGAAGGTGACTTGCTTGAAATGCACAACAATATGGAAAAAGAGCTTTTGGCAGATGGCTGTAGAATATCAGCGTTTTATTATTGTCCACACGATTTCGAGGGTAATTGCCAATGCCGCAAACCCAAGCCGGGCATGCTTTTTCAGGCGGCTCTGGAGCACTGTATTGACTTACCACGAGCGACTTTCATTGGTGACGATGAAAGAGACGTGGAGGCGGGTGTGGCGGCAGGTTGCCGGACTGAACTCGTTGGCCCCAGCCGCAATTTGTTGTCAGTGGTCAAGGAACTAATAAGTTGATCTTATGAAACTTTTTGTTACAGGTGGAACCGGATTTATAGGCAAACCCACGGTTAAGTTGCTTGCGAGCCAGGGACATAAATTGCTTTTGTTGTCCCGAAGAGCCGGAATAAGCAAACGTGATTTGGCGGGAAACAAGAACATCAAGTTTGTGGCCGGAGATTTGTCAAACATCGGCCTCGTCAAGAAAAAAATAGAAGGATTCCGACCAGCGGTGGTGTTGCACATGGCCTGGGAGGGGATACCCGATTACGGATGGCGCATGAGCCTCAAAAACCTCATTTGCGGCCTAAATCTATTCAAAGAACTTTCATACATCCGTTGCAAAAAAGTCGTGGCTTTGGGCAGCTGTTGGGAATATGGCACCCCAAAAGGCAAACTAAGAGAGTCAGCCGCAACTAACGCAGAGAGCGCCTTTTCTGCAGCCAAAAATTCGCTCCACTGTTTTGGGCATCTCATCGCAAAAGAACTTTGTCTAGATTTCGTTTGGCTCAGGCCTTTTTATGTTTACGGCGTTGGACAAAAATCGTCCTCACTTATACCCTATTTGGTAGAGAACGCGCGTGAAGGAAGGGTGGCGAAGATAAACAGTCTAGACGCCAAAAATGATTTCATTTACGTTGATGACGTTGCGCGCGCGATTTTAGCGGCGACTACGAGTTCGACCGGCCGCTACGCCGTTTACAACGTTGGTTCCGGCAAGTTAACTTCAGTAAGAACGGTGGTCGACACTGTTTACAATGAATTGGGAATGGAAAACAAGCCAAGAAAGGTTTTTATCAGAAAACGCTCCGCTAGAGCCGCCCCGTCGTTTTACGCGGATATTTCACAGATTCGCCGCGAGTTGGGGTGGACCCCCAGCGTTGATTTCAAAGAAGGGATCAAAAAAGTAGTTCTTCATGAGAATAGCGATATCCGGTTCTGAAAGTTTTGTAGGCAGGGAACTCATAACGCATTGCTTGAAGCGGGATACTGAGGTCATCGGTTTTGATTTGGTAAGAGCGAGTGACTTAAATTACGAATTCCACAAAGCGGACCTTACTGCCCCGAATATAGCTGAAATCATACCGGAAGGTGTTGACGCAGTGGTGCATCTTGCCGCCTTATCCCGTGACCAGGATTGCGCTGGCAGGGCCTACGAATGCTTTGAGGCGAACGTTATGGGGACATTAAACCTTATGCGTGCCGCCAAACAAAAGAACGCCAAGCAGTTCATTTTTGCTTCCAGCGAATGGGTTTACGAGAGTTTCATGCCAGGCGAGCCCAAAGACGAAGATGCCTTGGTCAACATTGCCGCCCACTCTTCCGAGTATGCCCTTTCAAAGCTTGTGAGTGAAGCTAACTTGCGTCAAGCATTTCAAAGGGGATTTTGCCCGACGACCATTCTGAGGTTCGCTATAGTTTACGGACCTCGCAAAACGAATTGGTCGGCCGTTGAGTCAATCATGAGCGCAGTAAAAAACAATGACACGGTGACGGTGGGGTCGCTCAAGAGCGGCAGGAGATTCATACATGTTGCCGACATTGCACGTGGCATAATTAAGTCATTCGGCCTACAATCTTTTGATATAGTAAATCTTTCTGGAGACAGGGTTGTAACCATTGCAGATATTGTCGAAGAAAGCGAAAAGCTTCTGAATAAGAAGGTGAACGTCGTTGAATCTAACCCGTCTCAAGTCAGCGTCCGCAATCCTTCAAACGAAAAAGCCAACAGGCTCTTAAACTGGAAACCGGAGCTTGGTTTGCGGGCCGGCTTAGAAACATTAATTGGTTATGTGTAAGCAAAGATCGTGCGCTGCGAGTCCGTGTCCGTTGATGTGATTGAAACAAATAATGAGTGCGGCCCGTTTAAGGTGTAATAAATGTCCATGGCTCCGATTGATAGAATAGGAATAATGGGGGAAATCCTACGATTGCGCTTCAGCCAAATGCTTGTTAACGAAGAGTACAAAGCCGGGAAGTTTAAAATACCGATTCATCTGGCTATGGGGCATGAAGCTATCGCCGTTGCTGTAAGCCACGTGATGCAGGCTGGAGACAGGCTTTTGCTTTCCCACAGGAATATAGCGTATAACCTTGCCCGCGAAGGCCGCATCAAGCCGATTTTGGACGAATATTTTTTAAGACCCACAGGTTTGGCACAAGGAAAACTTGGGTCAATGAACTTGATAAATCCAAAGCGTGACATTATTTACGCCTCAAGCATATTGGGGAACAACTTGTCTGTCGCAGCTGGGGTTGCCATGGCTGAAAAAATTTGTGGCCGCTGCCGGCTTACCATTGTTTTGGCGGGCGACGGTTCGATTGAGGAGGGAAGTTTTTATGAAAGTCTCCTTATGATGCGAAGTTACGCTTTGCCCGTTTTAGTCCTTATCGAAAACAACGAGTGGTCGCTTGCTACTAGAATCGAAGAAAGAAGGTGTCATATTGATTTGCAAAAACTCGCCGGCTCATTGGGAGTCGGTTTCGAAGGTTTATCCGGCAACGATCCATATTATTACATAGAGCGTCTTTCGGAGACTCGCAATGCCATTTTGGGGCAAAGCGCGCCTAGTTGCGTGGAGGTTAAAGTTTCAACCTTGGGCGATTGGCGCATAAAGACGCCGGAGAACCCAGTCGGACGTTTCGTCAATTATCACGCCGGCCCATCGCCTAGCGTTGAGGTCAACAACTGGCCTGGCGTCTTGCGCACAAACGAAGAAGATCCGGTCTTTGCCCTAAGAAAGCATTTCGACGAAAAACTACTCATTGAAACATCTGTAAGAATCAGAGAAGAAGTTTATAAAGAACTGACATGAAATACGTAGAGTTTCTAAACAGTCTTATAAAGCAAGAAGTCGCAAGGCGGGAAAGAATAGTATTGTTCGGCCAAAATATAAACGCCGGATCTTGTTTGGCTGGGCTCACACGTGGCCTTAAGGTTTCTCCTTTGGGCAAAATCATCAATACCACCAATTCGGAAAATTCTTTGTGCGGATTAGGCTTTGGATTGATGCTTGGCGGCGTGCCGGCCGTGTTTTTTATGAAGCAGTTGGATTTTCTTTCTTTGGGAGTCGAGCACTTGGTCGACACGTACAACATAATCAGAAATATTGGTCATCAATTAAAAGACGGTTCGTTTACTATCGTGGCAACAGTTGTCGATTCAGGGTACGAGGGTCCGCAGTCCGCCTCTAATAACTTTTCTGATATTTGTTCTATGGCTAGGGTGAGAGGCTTGACCATAACAAATAGGATTGATGCTGAAACTATCATTCCCGCTGAACTCGTTGCGCCTGGCTTTAGAATTATCGCTTTGAGCCAAAGACTTTCTCGCGAAGAAATTTTGCATCCGGGCCAGGCACTTTATGTGAACAGCGAACACACGGTTTTTCAATACGCTGAAGGCAACGACGCGACGATTGCTTCGTTTAATTTTTCTTTTCCACAGGCGGGGAAATTGCTGAGGGAATTGAGCCAGGCCAATATCCATAGCGCTCTTTTCAACGTGAACTCCCCGACCGCGACGGATTGGAGCAGGGTGGTGGGGCATGCTCAGGAAAGCGGCAAATTAATATTGATTGACGACAGCAAAAGCCGAAACTTAGCCCTGGACGCTTTAGCGGTGGACGTCGTGAAAACTGCGCCGATCAAAAAACTTGTTGTTTTGAAGCGTCATCTCGGCGAAGACTGGCTGCATCCAGTTTCTGACGAAATGACAATAGACACCAAGGGGGTTTTAGAAGAGCTTTCCTCATAGTTTATGGATCCATTAAAAACATTCAAAAAAGAACGCAAGGAAAGTATTGAGCGATTCAGCCGCAACGGGGAACTTTGGCGCGTCGCCCGGAGATTCATGGTTGCCGCGATAAAGGGCCGCTATTTGTACAACTTTGATTGGCTGGGACGGCCCGTCATACAATTTCCTCAAGACATAGTCGCTTTGCAAGAAATTATTTGGCAAACCAAACCCGATCTGGTCATTGAAGCCGGAATAGCGCACGGCGGTTCATTGATTTTGCACGCCTCCATTCTGGGGCTTTTGGGAGGCAAGGGCGTCGTCCTGGGAGTTGACAAAGACATAAGGAAACATAATAGGCATGCCATAGAAAAGCATCCCTTATCCCGAAGAATAAAAATGATTGAGGGCTCATCCACCGATCCTAAGATTTTTTCTTTGGTTAAGAAATTTGCGAGGAACAAGCGAAGAGTTATGGTTGTTTTGGATTCAAACCATACCCACAAACACGTCCTCATCGAGCTTGAACTATATTCACAACTGATCTCAAAAGGAAACTATATTGTGGTTTTTGACACTCTTATAGAATATATTCCCAAAGAAAACCGTCCTTGGGGTCCAGGGAACAGTCCGGCTACGGCCGTCAAGGAGTTTCTGAAGAGCCACAAGAACTTCGTGGTAGACAAATCAATAGACGCGAAACTGATTATTACCGCGGCTCCCGGGGGGTTTCTTAAAAGGGTAAGGTAGGGCAACGGCTGTTTTCCCGACGGTCAAGGGAATGTACTCAAGGGAGGATCTCGCGACGCCGAGTGTCTGCGGTGGCAGGAGGTCTTAGTCCAAGCCGCGACGTCGTTCAACATTTGCAAGAGATATTGTGGCGTGTCGCGTACACAGTGGATGGCTGATGTGAAGTCCCTCTGGGCGCGGGTATCCGCCGAGATTCCGAATGTCAAGACTTACCAGGAATATCATCTACAACCTGTGTGGCCAGGGATTGCTCCTCGTTCTGGGCTTTGTCGCCGTCAAGTACGTGTTCAGACAATTGGGTGAGGATGCCCTGGGAATCATCTACTTCAGCGTTGCCCTGAGCGCCATCCTTTCCGGCGTGCTGGAAATGGGGCTGGGCGCGACGACGGTCCGGGAAATCTCCGCGCACGCCAGCGATGAACCTCTTTAT
>Ga0315279_10009448_pt1 | contig 11619 bp, 9 predicted proteins | sample YL17G06_20_MG_FD_203694 | JGI IMG/M metagenome (GOLD analysis project Ga0315279, IMG submission 203694) | Sediment microbial communities from Yellowstone Lake, YNP, Wyoming, USA - YL17G06_20 | ecosystem: Environmental > Aquatic > Freshwater > Lake > Sediment | place: USA: Wyoming | collected...
GTTTGCGCTTTCTAAGATACTTCGAGACGCCCATTAAGGTTCCCGTCGTGCCCATCCCCGCCACGAAGGCATCCACTTCGCCCTTGGTCTGCTTGAATATCTCAGGGCCTGTGGTCTCATAATGGGCCACCACATTGTTTTCGTTGTCGAACTGATTGGGCATAAAATACTGGTCGGGGTTTTCCTCGAGGATTTTGTGTGCCCGTATGATGGCACCATCGGTGGAACGCTTCCCCGGTGTGAGCTCAATCTCGGCGCCGAAGGCCTCGATGGTGCGCCGCCTCTCCACGCTGACGCACTCGGGCATGGCCAACTTCACTTTGTATCCCAGAGCTGCCCCGATCATAGCCAGGGCTATTCCCGTATTGCCCGACGTGGGCTCGAGTATAGTCTTGCCGGGAACCAGCCTGCCCGACTCGATGGCCTTTTTAATCATGTATAAAGCAGGACGGTCTTTAACCGAGCCGCCGGGATTGCTTCCCTCAAGCTTGGCCATCAACCTGACCTTGTGTGTCGAATTCAGGTTCTTCAGCTCTACCAGAGGTGTATTGCCTATAGAATCGATAACACTCATCTCTAATCTCTAAAGCTACAAATTCAGGCAATTTTCGAATTGCTTTCGAAAGTATTATATCATTTAGCGCATTTCGTGTCATTTTCTAAGCCCTTATTGACACTCCTTGCCAGCACTGGCATAATTTCTCAGCTAGTACTTTCATTCACCGACCTTATATAGAAGTTGAATACTACGAAGATTAGAATCATAAACTGGAGAAGATGGGCATGCGTTCTGGCTATGGTTGGCTGCGTCCAGTTTATCGTACTCACCACAATCGCTATGTTTTACTATCCTGGCGGAACGTACACGAATCATGATACAGTCGGTTATTCATTTTGGAGCAACTTCTTCAGCGATTTAGGTAGACGGGCCACATTCTCGGGAGATTCGAATACAGTATCCCATATCCTTTTTGTCATAGCCCTTTGCTTCGCAGCGCTTGTCCTGGCTCTGGCTTTCGCCGCACTACCCCAGCTATTCATTAAGGTGAAACCTTCGAGACGTCTCGCTGTCCTCGGGTCGATTGTCGGCATAATATCAGTCATTTCTTACATCGGAATTGCGGCTTTGCCTGCGGACATTCACCAGCCAATGCACAAGCTGTTTGTTTATATAGCCTTTACGGCATTTCTTCTTGTGGTAGCGTTGTATTCCGCTGCCATACTCCGACATAAGTACTACCCGAACATTTATGCATATACCTACCTGGCTTTCGCAGTCATATTGGCGCTCTATCTGGTACTTCTTTTCGCCGGTCCCAAAGTGGATACGGCATGGGGCATTAGGCTTCAATCTACAGGGCAGAAGATAGTAGTCTATGCTGAGATAGTATGCATGTTCATTCAGTCATACGGAGCATTCAGACTTCTAAAGAGAAGCTTTCGAGCCAGGAATAATTGTGACCACTAGCTAAATCCCAGAAGTTGCGCTAACCTTTGAGCGTGCGTTGTTACGAGACACACAGAACGCTCGATTTTGAAGAACTGGTAATGAGTACAAGAGAATTTGACCACATAGCGCTCCGGCATATCACCCTCCATTCGGCTTCCAAAAGTTGCATCTCGCGAAGGAGGAAATCGTAATCATGAAGGAATTAAGCCATCTCAACACTGCCAAAACCAGGAAAATCATAATCTTCATAGTGTTGCTTGTTGCCTCAAGCTATTTCTTTGGCACAGTTTGCCATCGAGTTAGTGGTATAGGTGATGGTATCTTTGCCTTCAATGCCGGGAATCTAAGGCTATTTATTGAATTATTCGTCTCAATAGGAATCCTAGTCATAACTGCTGGCCTTGTGGCAGTGCTCCTTCGTCCCTTCTGGACATGCATTATAGCCTTTGCTCTTTCCAGTCTGACGATATTTCTTGCCTGGCAAATCAGCACAGCCAGCACGGTGGCAGTGGTTCTATATTTCCTTGTAAGTCTATTGTTCTGTAGAGGCGTGTCAAAAGGGCTGGAGGAGCGAATCAAGTTTTCACCACGAGCCATCTCAGAGAATAAAACCATTCTATTTCTGATACTAATTGTAGCCATAACCACCAGTTTCTACCTCGGATATTCAAAGCAGCTTGATCAACGAGGATTTTCAATCCCGTCTTTCGTAACTCAAATTGCTGTGAGAATACAAAATCCTGAACCAGACGCAAAGGATGAATTCATAGCGAAATTCGACAAGCAGGTTAAAGACTTGATCGAACCCTATGAACGTTTTATCCCAATTGCCATGTCGTTCTGCTTCTTTGTAGCACTGGACTTTGTTGTATTCATAATTGGTTCGATACCGCTTTTGTTGCTGAGTCTCATTCTCTACATACTTATTCGTCTTCAGGTAATTACAGTTAGAACCGAGATGAGAGAAATCCAACGGCTCACAATATAAAGGACTATTCTCTCATCGCTGCTGGTACTATTCGTCTATTTACCATCAGCTTTCGTGAACATATCCTGTCATTAGAGACTAATGCTTTTTGCAGAGGAGTACCGTGAGAATTTCTCCGTTGGGCGGCTGTCCAAAATGCAAAGGCTTCTTGATGCTAGAGAAAGATATGCATGGCTTGTACCAGCAGTGCCTGCAGTGCGGCTATGTCCACGAACTAGAAACCAATGCTTGGACTGATGAGCGACAGGCTGAAGAAGAAATGAATAGCGAAGCTCGCCAGTATGCGGCCGTAAACAGTTCAAATAGCGAAATTTAGAACACGCCTTAAACGACAGAGCGGTCTGCTTCTGAGATGGCGAGCGTTGTGAAACCACTACCTTTCGGTGACATCTTGTCGGGGGCAGCAGCAATCTCCAAAGTATCCCTTAACCTCTGTCTCAAGAGTGTCGCACTTTTTCTGGCTGCGTACAGTCAGATATGTATTGACCAATACACACCTTAGCCGAAAAACTGATGCACGGAATCTAACCCTTGGGCAAGGACAGGCAGCACGATGTTGAAGTGATGCACGAAAAAGGAGGCAAGGACAGAGCCTTGGACAGTTCCTTCAATCCCTAGAAAGTTGTGGTTTGTGATTGGAGTGAGAATAGCGCTGCAGACCAACCCCCCGATCACCAAGCCTAAGACCGCTCCTCCCAGTCTATCGACCCAGCCTAAAAGCAACATACTGAGCAATTTACTAAGCAGCAAAGATATTATCAGCGATATTATCAAAAACACGATGAAGACGAGGGCGAAGCCAGCAATCTTGACCTGGATGGGGTTATGGAGCGCAGTGGATAGACAATCTGCTATGGGTCCAGAGAAGCGTCCTGCCAGGACTACACCCAAGATTATTCCTACCAGGGTACTGACGGTCTTTATGAATCCCTTGCTTAAGCCGATGATCGCAGTGATGACTAGAAAGATTATGATAACTATGTCAAGGCCATTCAGATTATTCATCTTAGTCTCTAACCCACTCTGAGTCTAAGATAACGCTGGCTTTGCAGCCAGTCCATAGTTAATTGTATCTATCAAGGCGGGGCGAAATGGTCTTAACCATTCCTCTCAAACCTCCCATTGCAGGAGCAGACTTGTGTGCACACCTCTAGAATGTAATGTTGTACCTGACACTGTTTTCAGCCTGTTTCCAGCGTCTGCAACTCCCACTTGCCATCCTGAATATACAGGAATGAGAACGAGTCTATCATGTCGCCATCGTCTGCCAGAAGGTCAGCATAAATCATCGGGCAGTGGGTGTGCCCGATGACCAGCCTGACTCTCGTCCTCTGGGCATAGTCCATTGCCCTCAAATGAACCAGCCCCACGTGCCTGTTCCAGTCGTCCCGCGCTCCCCTGGCTTTCTGCTGGTATGGAGTCTCTTTCTTTAAGCACGGAAGAGCCCGGAGGCGAGACCATATCCAGATAGACAAACGCGGAAACCTGCTTGACAGCCAGTAAGCCACCCGCGAGATTCCGGGAAATAGAGGCACATTCCAGACAAAGTCGAACCCATTCCAGATCCAGTCAAATTCCCACCCATGCTTGAAGAGTAATCCCTCTGTCCGATACTCAGGTCTCATCCGGGATCCCGGCAGATATTTTCGCCTCGCCGAGTAATCGTGGTTCCGGTTCACCCAGATGTTAGTGAGGCCTTGTCCCCTCCTGCGGCGGTTCAATTCACCCAGTTCCTTCCACGATTGCGTTGCCCTTATCATATCCCAGGTTTCCTCCTAGGGGTCTCCCACATCGCCCAGGTAGACCAGGATGTCTGGTTTCAACGCATCCATTCTCTGTACGAATTTCTTTATTATGTCAAGCTTAGAATCATCATGGATATGGAAGTCGCTGACCGCTACCATCGTCGCCATCCACCCACCTCTTCAGCTATTTATTCCACAGACGGCATTTACTGCGCTGCGACATTCTACCGATAGGTGTTGAATCACGCAAGGAGTTGAACTCAAAATTGGCGCACTAAACCTCTAAAAGAGGACTCCGTGGGAGGATAAGTTAGGTTACAAGAAGAATATACTTAGTTGTCTATCCAAATTATGGGTTTTTTCGCCTTGGAAACCTGGCGCGCCCGGGGGGATTCGAACCCACGACCCTTGGTTCCGAAGACCAATGCTCTAATCCACTGAGCTACGGGCGCACGTTCAAATTATACCCTATGCAAATCGTTATGTCTACTGTTGCTAACATTTGCTAACAGCGCTTCCTCAAGCCGCAATGGCAGCACTCCTGCGCTAGTATACATATGATTGTGGAATGTCGCAAGCATCTCAAATTCGCCTTTCCGTAGTCTTCCTCTGATAAGTAAAAGTAGGATAAGTGATATTGACTTAACCAATGTTAACTGGCATACTCTCTCCGCCACGACCTTCACCCACTACTAGCGGCGGTTTCTTTTGCTCCCGCTGAGGGGCAGACTTTTGTGGCTGGCAGTGGTACAGCACACGAACTATTACTATATGTGGTGACTTCTATAGCAAGTAGTTGGTTGTCAGCGAACCCGACCCGTTGAGGAGTCGTGTTCTTATTATTACCGAAATCGTTGGGAATTAAGAATAAAATCAACAATGACACATAAGAGCAAAAGGGAAAGAAATCTAAGAACAGGCGGTGAGAAATGAAGAAGAGACAGAAGCTGGTGTTCGCTCTGGTTTGCCTTACTGTCATCTTTGGGTTGACGATGCCATTTCCGGCATCCGCCGAAGTTTCAGACTATATCGTTGTCTCTCCCGATAGTGCCAGCATCACGGCCGGAGCGAGTCAGGCGTATACAGCGGAGGCATTCGACCAATACAACAACAGCCTGGGGTATGTGACCGCTGACACAAGTTTTAGCATCGAATCCGGTGCTGGTGGCTCCTGGTCCGACAATGTGTATACCTCTGAGAAAGCGGGCACGTGGACTGTGACAGGTACCTACGTTGATGAGAGCGATACAGCCACGTTGACTGTTGAGGCACCAACCCCTCCTGAGGGTAAAGGTGTAATTTATGGAATGAAATTCAATGACCTGAACACTAATGCAATCCGAGATGCTGGTGAGCCTGGTGTTGCCGGTGTAACGATCAAGATAGGCGACAACCAGACACAGACCGATTCGTCTGGCTTCTACAGTTTCGAGGTAGAGCCTGGAAATTACATTGTCGAGGAAGTAGTGCCCGGTGGCTCCTATCCAACGACACCGGCTCAGGTAGTGGTTGCCGTGGCAGTAGGCCAATCGCGCCAGATAAATTTTGGTAACTCCGAATTGCCTGATGAGCCAGATTTGACAATAGTTGCTGTCAAGCCAGTCCAAGTGGTTTTCAACGCAGATGTGAACAATGATGGCCGGATCGACCTGGTGCAAGGCAAATCAACTGCTGTGCTGGTATATGTAGATGGAAGCAACTTAGAAACGATCTCCAATGAGATAGGAATTCGGTTAAGTTGGGGGGCCAGTAGCCAGTTCATGAACTTCAGTCCCCAGGAATTCAAGGAAGTGATAGATAGGGAACCTTTGGGCAAGAACTATATTGAATTCTACTTAACCTCTACTATCTCGGGAGACGATGAATTCATTGCTGAAGTTGATCCGGCCAATGTGATTGCCGAATCAAATGAGAACAACAATGAATCAACAAGGAACGTTACCATTAGAGATACCCAAGGTCTCAACGTAGCCTACTATCGAGTTAGACCAATATGGCCAGCAAACTACGGCCAGCCAAGTCCGGGCGAATACTCGGGGACAGTCCAAAATAGCGGTGGGTTCATTTCAGCAACCTATCCCATAGCTGAAACTGAGGCTATAAGTGCAGATTCAGGTGATTACTTTGGTGATCCAATTCCAACCATAGGTCTTTTCGATGACTTGACCAGTATAGCATTTTGGGGATGGGTAGCAGGCGCAAACCGGGGCGTAGGTGTCGTGTCTGATGCTTATTTCCCTTATCATGGTCAAGGTATAAACTATGCAGGCCTCATGTCACCTTCAATCACAGGTTCAGCGCTAATAAGAGAAGGGTTTTGGACGGCGTCAGCCCATGAAATCGGCCATACATACGGTTTATCCTTGAATATTGAAGAATATGACGCAAATCCTCCTGGCAACCAAGCCAATGGATTCTGGGTTTCGGAGCGTGAAGAGATCTCCAACGGCATCTGCTTCATGGGCCTTGCTCCTCCCAAACATAGTTTCGTACGGTCTGGGAGGGCGATATGGGTTGATTACGACCACTATGCTGATTTATTCAATGAATTTACCGTGACCGCTGCTTCAAAGGCAATTCTTGAGGATCAATCGATTTTCGTTAGAGGCCTAGTGCATGAGGACGGTACAGTGGATTTAGAACCAATATACACGGCAGAGAAAGTGTCTGGCTATCAACCTTTGCCTGGAGAGTACTTAATTAGGTTTGTGGATGAACAGGGCCAAGTTATTGGCGATACGCCATTTAGTGTTTCTCACATTTTATACGGCGATACTGGTGGTTTGACGGAGACAAGTGTAGCCGGTTTCGCTTTCAGCTTACCTTACCCTATTGGAGCAAGCAAAATCGAAATAGTGATGGGGGAAAAAGTACTAGCTGAGAGAGATGTGAGCTCCAACTCTCCTGTCGTTCAAGTAGTTTATCCTAATGGTGGTCAGTTTCTGAAACGGCTAGAGACTCATAGAATAACTTGGGAATCAACGGATACGGATAATGACAATTTGACCTATGCTCTGCTCTACAGTAGCGATGGAGGCGCTAGTTGGAATCCAATTGCTCTTGATTTGGCGCAAACGGAATACAATTGGGATACTAGTGAACTTCCATCAGGCTGCAACTATCTGGTAAAAGTGATAGCAAGCGATGGATTCAATACAAGTCAAGATATTTCTGATAACTCGTTTGCTATCTCCGACCTCACATCAGTTGGGCCAATTACCGCCCCTTTGGATCCCGTGCAAGCCAATATGGGCATCAATGTTGAAGCCAGCTTCACAGATTCAGGTATCATCGACACACACATGGCCAGTTGGGACTGGGGCGATGGTAGCACTTCCAATGGCGCTGTCTCAGAGGCAAACGGTGCTGGCAATGTCACAGGTAGTCATACCTATATGGCCCCAGGTGTCTATACTGTTACTCTTAGTCTGGTGGGATTGGACAATTGTGCTTTTGGCCAGTCTAATTTCCAATATGTTGTGGTCTACGATCCCAGCGCAGGCTTTGTCACTGGCGGTGGCTGGATTAATTCACCCTCAGGAGCTTACACTCCTGACTCATCGCTCACTGGCAAGGCTACCTTCGGCTTTGTTTCCAAGTACAAGAAGGGTGCCATGACTCCCACTGGCGTGACCGAGTTTCAGTTCAAAGTCGCCGATCTCAATTTCCACAGTGAGAGCTATGACTGGCTGGTTATCGCTGGGTCTAAAGCCAAATACAAAGGCATTGGAACGATCAACGGAGAAGGTAACTATGGATTCATGCTTTCAGCGATTGATGCAGGGATAACACCGCAGAAAGATGATGTTGATACATTCAGGATCAAGATCTGGGACAAAGATGATGGAGATACAGTGGTCTACGACAACCAGCTTGGTGCCGCAGAGGATGCCAATCCGTCCACAGCGATTGCTGGAGGCAGTATAGTCATTCACAAGTAGAAGATTAGCACTGATTAAAGTGAGAAGCCTCGGCTCGTGTCGAGTCTTCTTCTTTGTATGTTTAAGGCTAGGGTGGTTGGGGAATCCCACTCTTAATCAGCGGGTTACGGAATCCATGCGCTTGGTTTGTCTGTCCTCACTCTGCCGCAACGCTTCCTCAAACCGCAGAGCTGCCTCTTTTTGCATTGCAGGCGTTACATGGGCATAAATATCGGAGGAGGAGTGCCTTCTTCTCGAACTGAGACAATGGGGTGAGCGGAGGGATTCGAACCCTCGTTCTCCAGGGCCACAACCTGGCGCCTTAAACCACTCGGCTACGCCCACCACAACAGGACAGTACCCTGCCTTTCAAGCGAGCCAATTGTAGCATCCAATTCGCCTTGTAGTCAAGGCAAAGCACGTTGAGAGATTTCTTTGCCGTTCGTGGTGAGCCTGTCGAACCATGAACGGCCCTTCGACAAGCTCAGGGCGAACGAATTGAACGAACTCCTAAATCCCCCTTAATCCCCCTTTATGAAAGGGGGAGTTTGTCGGGAACCATTTTCCACCTTCATGTCTTTGCGAGGAGTCCGCCTGGGCAGACGACGAAGCAATCTCAGGAGCCCTACAAAAGAATAACGACGAGATTGCTTCGCTTCGCTCGCAATGACACTGAAACCATGTCAGAGGATTTGTCGTAGGGCAGGTTTCCAAGCCCGCCTTTGCAACCCGTTTCATTCCCAAGGCTGAACAGCCAAAAGGTCAATTGCACCCCTCCACTGCATGTGCTAATATATCATTGTGTTTGTTTGCTTCGATAAACCCTACCCTGCAGTACCCTCTCACTTCATCAAGCACCTCCTTTCAATCCCAAGCCTCAGCATTTACTACCATGCGAAATCCCTCGACTCATCGAATTCCGGAATAGCCTGAAGGAGAACATAGTATGAAAGCCCATGAATACCAGGCAAAGCAACTCATGGCGGAGTTCGGCGTCCCTGTCCCTCGCGGCAGCGTGGCCAAGACCCCTGCCGAAGCCAGAAAAATAGCCTCCGCCCTCGGCGGCAAGGTAGTGGTCAAGGCCCAGGTTCACGCCGGAGGTCGCGGCAAAGCCGGCGGCATTAAGGTTGTCTCATCGCCGGACGAGGCGGAGCAGGCTGCCCAGAAGCTGCTCGGCTCGAAGCTGGTCACACACCAGACCGGGCCTCAGGGCGTGCCGGTTAACGCTGTGCTTGTTGAGGAAGCCATTGATATTAAACGCGAGCTCTACTTGAGCATAGTCATTGACGGCGTTGCTGGCCTCCCCGTGATCATGGCCAGCGAGGCCGGCGGCATGGACATCGAGGAGGTAGCCAGGACCAGCCCTGAGAAAATACTGAAGGCTTATATCTATCCGGGGCAGGGCGTGCGTACCTACCTCGCGCGGAAGCTGGCTTATGGCCTGAACCTGGCGCCGGAGCAGATGAAGGCAGGCTCAGAGCTCATAGCGAACCTATACAAACTCTTTCAGGCCAAGGACTGCTCACTCGCCGAGATAAATCCATTGGTGGTCACCGCTGACGGCAGGGTGCTGGCTGCGGATGCCAAGCTCAACTTCGACGATAATGCCTCCTACCGCCAGAAAGCTGTGGAGGCTCTCCGCGATGTCGCTCAGGAAGACCCCCTCGAGGTGGAGGCCAAGAGCAAAGGCATTGAAAACTATATCAAGCTCGATGGCAGCATCGGCTGTCTGGTCAACGGCGCCGGGCTAGCTATGGCTGTACTCGACCTCTTGAGGCAGGAAGGCGGCAACGCCGCCAACTTCCTCGACATCGGCACTATCAATGACCCCGAGCGCGTGATCCAGGCCATCGGCATCATCAACTCCGACCCCAACGTCAAGGCGATGCTGATTAATATCTTCGGCGGCATGGCGCGGACGGACGTCATCGCCCAGGGCCTGGTCGCCGCGCACAAGAAAATGGAGATAAAAGTACCTGTCGTCGTCCGCCTGGCAGGCACTAACGTTGCCCAGGGAGACAAGATACTGGAAGAGTCAGGCTTGAAGCTTATCAGAGCCAACAACTTCCGAGAGGCTGCCCAGAAGGCAGTGGCAGCAGCCCAAAAATCCTAACGAGGTGTTATCGTGAGTATTCTTATTGATGAAAAGACGCGGCTTCTGGTACAGGGTATCACCGGCGGCGAGGGCAGTTTCCACACACGCCGCTGCATTGATTATGGCACCAAGGTAGTTGCAGGCGTCACCCCGGGCAAGGGCGGCACCAAGATGGACGAGGTACCGGTGTTCAATACTGTGGAGCGAGCCGTGGCTAATACCGGAGCCAACACCAGCATCATCTTCGTCCCCGCCGCATTCGCAGCCGACGCCATTTTAGAGGCCGCCGATGCCGGCATCCCGCTCATCGTCTGCATCACCGAGGGCATCCCCACGCTGGACATGGTCATGGTCAGCAATTATCTCAAGCAGAAAGGGGCCAGGCTTATCGGGCCCAACTGCCCAGGCCTGCTTTCCGCAGGGAAGTGTAAGGTGGGCATCATGAGCGGCGACATCTTCCTCAAAGGGAATGTCGGCGTGGTCTCCCGGAGCGGAACCCTCACCTATGAGGCCGTGAGCCAGCTAACCACGCTGGGCATCGGTCAGACTACATGTATCGGCCTGGGCGGCGACCCTATTATAGGCACAGTCTTCATTGATGCGTTAGAGCTATTTGAGAAAGACCCCGATACCGAGGCAGTGGTGCTCATCGGCGAGATCGGCGGCAATCAGGAACAGCGGGCTGCGGAGTTCATCAGGAGCAAGATGACCAAGCCCGTGGTTGCCTTCGTCGCCGGGGCCAGCGCACCTCCAGGCAGGCGCATGGGCCATGCCGGAGCCATTATCACAGGAGCGTCGGGCAGGGCGCAGGACAAGATGGACGCCCTGGCTACCGTCGGGGTCACTGTGACCAAGAGCCCTGCCGAGATAGGCAGCACCATGCAGAAAGTGCTGGCTTCAAGGAAAGGGAAGAAGAGCCGCAAATAAACCGCGATTCCTCTTAGGGGCGTCCGCCTGAGGCGGACGCCCCTAACTTCAGCCATATCCGCTGTTCAGGGAATGCCTCGCAGCAAAAGTCATATGACAACTGGGTTTTTGGGGGTATCCCCAAAAAGTTCCAGTGTCATTGCGAGCGAAGCGAAGCAATCTCGTCGTTATTCTTTTATAGGGCCCTGAGATTGCTTCGTCGCTGTCGCTCCTCGCAATGACATTGAAGTCCCTCCAGCGTAGGGGGTACAATGGGATTGAAAGAGCGTTTGCAAACGCTCTGAGTTGCATTTTACTTGACACTTGTAGTATCCTATGGTTTAATCACCATACTAGTTTTGAATACGACTAGCTTTCGCCCCAACGGGGCGGTTTTTTAATTGCACAAGCTGGAGCTAATATGAGAAGCGACTCTATAAAAAAGGGTGTCGAGCGAGCCCCCCATCGGGCGCTGCTCAAGGCGCTGGGCTTGACCTCCAGGGAGATCGAGCAGC
>Ga0315279_10009449_pt1 | contig 11619 bp, 8 predicted proteins | sample YL17G06_20_MG_FD_203694 | JGI IMG/M metagenome (GOLD analysis project Ga0315279, IMG submission 203694) | Sediment microbial communities from Yellowstone Lake, YNP, Wyoming, USA - YL17G06_20 | ecosystem: Environmental > Aquatic > Freshwater > Lake > Sediment | place: USA: Wyoming | collected...
AAATCCAATTCGCTCATTGCGGATACGAGCCAGCGCAGCGTCATTTAGTTTTGTCGTGTCCTGCCCATCCAGTTCATAAGAGCCGGACGTCGCGCGGTCCAGACAACCGAGCACATTCATAAGGGTGCTTTTACCTGAGCCGGAAGGCCCCATCACGGCGACGTACTCGTTCGCCTTCAGCTCGAGGTCAACGCCATTAAGGGCGCGGATGTGCTCCACGCCGATTTTGTAAATGCGAATGACATTCTGGAGTTTGATTATCACCTTTTCAGGCATTTCAGGTTCTCGGTTTGTTCACATCGGTTTTTGCTTTGTCGCGGCGCCCGGCTTTCTTTTGTTCCACTTCGCGCTCATCCTGAATTCTCTGGTCGTGCTTGATACTTTCAAGGACCTTATAAGGCCCCACGATGACGTTATCCTGCCCCGTCAGCCCCGAAGTTATTATGGTATGGGTCAGGTCACTCTGACCGATTTTGACAGGGGTCGCGACCGCCTTGCCATTGATGCAGCGGTACACAACCGTTGCGAAGGTCTTGGACTTATCCACCTCGGGCGAGTTTTCGCGAATATCCAGAGGCAGGATGTCAAGCTCACGGCCAAGAACGGCCTGGGTGGGCAGCTTAAGAACATCGGCGTGCTTGCGGGTCTCAATATCCACGTGTGCGGTCAGGCCCGAATACAGCTTCTGGTTGGTATTTTCGAGCAGTATCTCGGTGCGATAATACTTTGTCCTCATCAGAGACATAGTGTGCGATAAGGCGATAGACTGCACGACTCCCTTGAACTCGCGGTCCGGGAAGGCATCCACGTGCACGGTGGCCTTTTGGCCGGCCTCCAATTTACCTACATCAGCCTCATCAACCTGCGCGACAAGAAGCATCTGCGAGAAGTCTGCGACCTCCAAAATCACGGTCCCAGGATTATTCATCGTCCCGGTTATAACAAGCTCGCCGACCTCGGCATTTCTCTTTGTCATCACACCATTAATGGGCGAGGTAATGGTCGTGTAGCTAAGCGTCTCTCTCGCCTGGGCGATTCTGGCATCGGCTGCCGCAAGGTTGTGCTGCAGAACGGTCAAATTCAGCCCGGCTGCTTCAAGCGCGTGCCGGGCGGCATCATATTTGGCCTTTACCTCGTTGACTTTAAGCTGGGCCTGGTCGAAAGCGGCCTGACTTACATCCTGTGACTGGAGCAGACCTCTCTGCCGCTCCAAATCGCGCTTTGCCTGTTCGAGAGATGCTGCAAGCCCCCCAAGGTCCGCCTCCTGGCCGGTGATTCTTGCCTTTTCGACCTCAATCTGTGCCGCCTGGGCGGCTCGGCCTGCCTCTGCTGAGAGAAGCTGACTTTCCAAATCCTTCGAGTCCAGACGCACCAATACAGAAGCCGGTCTGGCGGGATTCGCACAGGGGTCGCCGGATGTTACAGAGGCACCTTCGTCATACGGCAGCGCTATAATTCTTGCAGTAACTTTTGCGCTTATCTCCACGTTGGTATTAGGCTCGATTTCGCCGGGGGCGCTGACGAATTCAATTAGCTCCCCCCGCTGGGGCTTTTCGACCCGAACTACCGTGGGTTTGCGCGCGGCAATAATCCTGCGGCCAATCAGAAACGCAGGAAAAGCGACGACCGCCAGTATTACAATGCCTATGCCAATAATTATATGCGACTTTTTCACTCTACGACCCTCTTACAAATTCATCGTCTATACGAGTTTCGAGGCAACTATTATATATACGCTAATAGCCAGAAGTTGGTTACCTGCTTTCCGGAGAAATCCTAAAACAACAAGCTCCCCCGAATGTTTCTGTCGGGGGCCAGTTACCATTTTCTAAAGGGTAGTTATTATAACCTCTGGCGGGTGGAGAGAAAATCAGAATCGGGATTTGACAGGCTCCAACCGGACAGGCTATATTGCAGCGGATACAAGTAGTATGCTTTCCTCCGACATAGAAGCAAGGGAGTCCGGAGCACTTACTTCGGTCCAAACATAAACGTTTGTCAAAAGAATTTTTGGCGAGGGTAAGAAATGAGACTCACAGAAAAGGTGCGGTTAAATCATTACGGATGGACAAATGCGATTTGCTGGGGACTGATACTGGCATTAAGTGTGGCGGCAGTCGGTGAGGAGCCGCGTTCGGGACCATCGGTCAACTTCAGTCACGGCGACTTGAGGGTGTCAGCGAACAAAAGATTTATTGTTCACGAGGATGGAACACCCTTTTTCTACTTAGGTGACACTGCGTGGGAGCTTTTCCATCGTCTGAACCGGCAGGAGGCCGAGAAGTATCTTGAGAACCGCAGGCAAAAAGGCTTCACGGTCATCCAGGCGGTCGTGCTCGGGGAATTGGACGGGCTGAATGCGCAAAATGCCAATGGCGACAGGCCCTTGATTGAGAACAATCCAACAAAACCAAACGAGGCCTATTTCAGACACGTGGACTTCATCGTCGATAAGGCGGAGGAAAAAGGAATATACATTGGAATGCTTCCCACCTGGGGGGACAAGGTGACAAAGGCGTGGGGCAAGGGGCTGGTTCTTTTTACGAACGATAATCTCAAGGATGCCGAGGCATACGGCAAATTTTTAGGCAACCGCTATAAGAATAAGCCGAATATTATATGGATACTCGGAGGAGACCGAAATGCAGATGGGGTGGAGAACGTCTGGCGGGCTATGGCTAAAGGCATCAAAGAAGGAGATGGCGGCAGACATCTTATGACCTACCATCCGCAGGGAGGGCGTTCATCGGCGGAGTGGTTCCATAACGATTCGTGGCTGGATTTTAATATGCTGCAATCAGGACATCACGCATTCAACAATCCAAATTATGAAAAAGTAACAGCCGACTACGATTGCACGCCGACAAAGCCGTGTTTTGATGGCGAGCCGCGATATGAGGACCACTGCGTGAACTGGAAGCCGGAAAACGGCTGGTTCGGTGACTTCGATGTTCGACAGGCAGCTTACTGGGCGGTTTTCGCGGGGGCATTCGGGCACACTTATGGCTGTCACGATATATGGCAGATGTATGCGCCGGGCCGAGAGCCGATCTCATCGACGAGGAATTACTGGTATGACGTTCTGGATTTGCCGGGCGCGTGGGATATGATGCACGTTCGCAACTTGATGGAATCGCGCCCGTTTTTGACACGGATACCCGAACAGTCCTTAATTTCCGGAGACCCCGGCAGCGGCGGTGAGCACGTCCAGGCAACACGAGGTCAGGACTATGCCTTTATTTATCTCCCCTTTGGCCAGAAGGTTACGGTGGTATTGGGGAAGATTTCGGGAGATAAGGTCAAGGCGTGGTGGTTTGACCCGCGAACAGGCGAAGCGAAACTTATCGACACGTGTCCCAATAGCGGGATGCAGGAATTCGACCCCCCGGGTGAACCTGCCCGCGGCAATGACTGGGTGCTGGTGTTAGACGATGCCAACAAACAGTTTTCTGAGCCGGGCACAGTCAGGAAATAGGCCCGCAAAGAGCAAAATGTGAATCTCAACATCTTAGATTCCGGGCAAATAAGCCGTTTATAACAGAATCATCACCAATTCTGCTTTTTACCCAACAATAAAACAAGGCATTGTTTTTCAACCTGACTTTAGTTAGATTAAACGAACAGACAAAAATGTCCAGCTTTGTTTGATGTTATTAGGGGCCACAGAAAATGACAAGGAGAAGAACAGTAATATCGGCGGTTGTAGCAGGGTTTGTATTTGCCGTTGGGGCTTTCGCAGCAGAATGGCCCCAGTGGCGAGGCCCCGGCCGCGATGGGGTCTGGCGGGAAGAAGGCATCGTCAAAAAATTCGACAGCCCACAGTTGCAGGTCCGCTGGCGGGCTAAAATTGCAAACGGCTATAGCGGGCCGACTGTTGCCAACGGACGCGTTTATGTTACCGACCGGCTGACGATGCCAGATGAAGTTGAACGCGTTCACTGCTTCAATGCTATGACAGGCGAAGAAATCTGGTCGCACTCGTATGGATGTAAATACGAAAAAGTTGCCTATCGGGACGGCCCGCGAGCCGCTGTTACGATAGACGGCAACCGTGCGTATTCGCTGGGCACGATGGGACATTTTTTCTGTCTTGACGCAGATAAAGGAAGCATCATCTGGGGCAAGGACCTCAATACCGAATACCAAATCAAAATGCCGATGTGGGGCATCGCCGCTGCGCCGGTAGTGGAAAACGATTTGGTCATTGTGCAAATAGGCGGCAGAGACAACGCCTGCATTGTGGCATTCGACAAGGTCGAGGGAAAAGAGCGATGGCGGGCGCTTAACGATGCGGCATCGTACTCGGCGCCAATAATAATTGAACAGGCGGGCAAGCGCGTGCTCGTCTGCTGGACGGGTGAGCGCATCGTGGGCCTTGACCCCAACAGCGGAAAATTATACTGGGAGCATCCGTTTAAGTCAGAGCAGAATATCGCGACGCCGGTTGTGCAAAATAATTTTGTGTTCTTATCCAGTTTTTTTGACGGGTCGTTACTACTGAAACTCCATACCGACCAGCTTGCCGTCAGTAGCATCTGGCGGATAAAAGGAGAAAGCGAAACGAAGACCGATAGTCTCCATTGCTGCATCTCCACTCCACTATTGCAGGGTGATTATATTTACGGAGTTGACAGCTATGGCGAACTTCGCTGCTTAGAGCTGCAGACCGGCAAGCGCATCTGGGAAAGTTTAGACGCAGTCCCCAAGGCGCGGTGGGCAAATATTCATATTATAAGGCACGAAGATGATATATGGATGTTCAACGAACGAGGGGAACTTATTATCAGCAAGCTCTCGCCCCGGGGTTTTCAGGAAATCAGCCGCACCAAACTAATCACCCCCACACAGGGACAGCTCGACCAGCGAGGCGGGGTCTGCTGGGCACATCCCGCCTTCGCATACAAGCACGTCTATATCAGAAATGACGAAGAGCTTGTCTGCGCAGACCTTTCCGCAAAATAGCTTGCGGCAAGCGCGGGAAGCTGACGGTAGCGCACGACTTTCAGTTTTTTCCTGAATAGTTTGTGTCGGTAAAAATTTTGCCTGCAAACTTTGTCCTCGCTCCAGAGATTTCTATACTGCCTCCGACGTCAGCGGTTGTGAATGCGATTTTTGTTTTGCCGAGCGTCACCACAACTTCCTTATTTGGACATGAGCAGTCGCCTTTTCTACTGAGGCTGTGTCAGCATCGGCTGCTGTCAAGACGTGGAGAAAATAGTCAACGGCTGCCTGCTGAGACGGTGATATTTCGATGCGGCACTGGGGCGCGGGTCCTGTATCCTTCTCAGGAGGATAAGTTTTGCCGCCATAGCTGTACAAATCCGGCCCGCTGATGAGTTTCACCTGCGGATTGCCCGGCAAAAGGGTCTGGACAAACAAGCGTCCCCTGCCGTTGGTTACTACCAGATAAGGAGGGTTCTCTGCCGGGACCTTCATCGCCTGAAGCAGCCAGGTCTTTTTGAAGCCGGAGTTTTCATTATCTATAATATGCGAACAGGCTTAACGCTGCCAACTTTTTTAGTGAACTACCAGCCAATATGTTCTGCCACAGCCCCAATCGAATCATACAAATAGATATTGCAAACGCAAGGCGGACCTGATATTTTAGCCGTGTTGAAGAGCCGCAGCAGCCCGGCCAAATTATTCAAATAGACGGTGCTGCCAAAAATACAATAACATAAGGAAAGGATTTGGAAATGAAAATCAGATTGAAAACCATTTTGCTTATTGTTCTTGTCCAGCTTTTGCTTGTTTCATTTGCTGCAGGTGAAAGCAGACGCGACCTCAACTTTCCCGACATTCTCGACTATAAAACCCTAAAATGTGACTTTCATATTCATACGGTCTTTTCCGACGGATTAGTATGGCCGACGGTGCGGGTCGAGGAGGCCTGGAGGGACGGCCTTGACGTCATTTCGATAACGGACCACATCGAGTACCATCCTCATAAGCAGGACATTCCCACCAAACACAATCGCCCCTATGAGATAGCTGCGGGGATGGCAAAAGAAAAGAACATATTACTTATAAAAGGCGCTGAGATAACCCGTGACACGCCTCCGGGGCATTTCAATGCGATATTCCTGACAGACATAAACGCCCTCGATACCAACGATTTTTTGGATGCCGTCAAGATAGCCAACGAGCAAGGTGCGTTTGTCTTCTGGAACCACCCGGGCTGGAAGCCGGAGGCAAAAGGATGGTTCGATATACATACCAAATTATATGAGAATAAATGGATTCAGGGAATCGAGGCGGTAAACGGCGACACCTATTACGAGGACGCCCACCGCTGGGCTGTTGAGAAAAACCTGACTATACTCGGCAACTCCGACATCCACGACCCTATGAGCAAGGGGATAAGCTCAAACGTGGACCATAGACCGGTAACTCTGGTTTTTGCAAAATCGAAAAGCCCGGAGGCCCTCAAAGAAGCGCTGCTTGAAGGGCGAACCGCGGTCTGGCATGGAAAGCAGCTAATCGGCAGGGAGAAATACCTTGATGCGATTTTCAAAGCTTCGGTCAAGGCCGCGAAACCGTACTACCGCTACAAAGACACAGTCTGGTTCGAGGTCAAAAATACTTTGTGTATAGACATCCAGCTGGAAAAGACCGGCGGAGCAGGACCGGAAAAATTGACCTTGCCCGCAAACAGCACGACGCTATTGAAAACGAAAGTCAAGGACGATGCAGAAGAAGTCAAGCTGTCATACACGGTCAAAAACTTCCTCGTTGCTCCCGACAAGGGCCTGGCGGTGGAACTAATCATCCAACTTCAATAGGCGCTGAACGCAAGAGCAGGATGACACGTGCTTTTCGTACCGTTCTCTTTCTCCATTGATGGCAAGTGCAGGTCAAGCCGGAAAGACAGCAAAGAAGGTCTAACAGCGTAGAGAAATACGGCAACCGGCTGTCAGCTTCGACCCAATGCTGTATGGCAATGCAGGTCCGGCGCCTATGATTGCAATATCATACATCGCAAGAATCCGTTACCCGAAAGTTATGGCAAACTCAACTGTTAAGTGAAGGTTTTCTGCGACCACGCATTAACTTTCAAAATATACGCCGCCTGCTTCGAGGGCGCTTCTTAAAGTGGCGTATGGAAGCTCACACGTTCCGCAGTTTTTGTCGGCGAGAGCCGCCGCCGTGCCTGCCGCCAACCCCCATCCCAAGCATCAGCATCTGTTTCGAAAACTCTCGACGATTCATTCGTCTCTCCTTTCTCAACCAAATTATGCCGCAGCATACCACCTTATCCACTGGTCCAAATTTCCGGGAGTATTATAAAGTTTCATTTTAATCCATAACATCACAAGAATTCCATAACAAAAATTCAGGTCAGAGGAAATATGCCGTAGAGGTATTTGGTACTTGAGTATTCAATTCGGACCTGGTAGTCTATTTGAAACGAGCTCAGCGGTGTAGCCGGGCAGGATTGTATGGTAAATCTCAGATTTAGCACAAAGGAGGTATTTTATGCGAAGTCTTCGACTATTGGCTTTTGTGGCATTGTTAGCGGTAGTGTGCTGCATAGCTGCAGGTGAAGCCCCACAGCCCGGCCAACAAGACCGGATACGTGTGCTGCTGATTACCGGCGACGACGTGTCGGCGCATCCCTGGCGGGCGATTTCCGAGACCACGCGGGAAGTGCTGGTTGCATCGGGGAAATTCGACGTGAGGGTGTGCGAAGACCCGCTTATCCTCGAATCGAAAACGGCACTGGATGCATACGACGTGATTGTGTTTACTATCTATAGCCAACGTGTTCCCACAATTCCCGGACAAGCCCAGGAAAACCTCCTGAACTTCGTGAAGGGCGGAAAGGGCTTTTTCGTCCAGCATCTGGCAAGCGCATCGTTCCCCAAGTGGGAAGAATTCGGCAAGCTCTGCGGCCGGAAATGGGTAATGGGCACTTCGGGTCACGGCCCGCGAGTTGTCTTCAAGACCAAAGTGGTCAACAAGGAACATCCCATCACCGCGGGGATGAGCGACTTCGAGACCGACGACGAGCTGTACGCGAAATTGCAGGGAGACGGCGAGATAACTGTGCTGGTCTCGGCCGACTCCGACTGGAGCAAAAAAACCGAGCCGCTGGTCTTCACCTCAAACTATGGCAAGGGTCGTTGTGTCTATAACGCCTTCGGTCACGATGGCAAGGCATTGATGAACCCGAGTGTGCAGAAAATCATCCGGCGCGGCGTCCAGTGGGCCGCTACGGGTAAGGTCACTGATTGAAAACAGGCACTGTGACAACAGAAGTTTGTTGATTATCAGGTCGATTATTGTCAGGGACAGTCATTTTCATAAATGGCTGTCTCTGGTTTTCATTGGAGCGCGGAACCGGCTACAAGCACCAGCCTGAGGGCCGCTTTCTCTTATGCCATTGCCGCCTCTCATAGCCACAGGCACAGGTCAGCAGTGAGATGCTTTTGTATAGGCGTTTTCATTTAATCACCTTTCTTAATGCTTCATATATGCCAAAGATAACGAGCGTCAGCAATACCGAATAGAGAAGCATCGCACCAAAATAGACACAAACACCAAACATATATCCTTGCAGCCATCTGCATAGAAACGGCGGTGCTAACACCTAAATGCTGGGCATTAGATAAGCATCGAAGCGGTCGCTAACTTTTGGGTCAGGATTCGCCCTGCAAATCATTCCTGCTATAAAGTGCATCGCGAAAATCAGCAGCACAATCGACACAAAAAGCCAAAAGTTTGATTTTATAAGTCGCAACATCGCTTGACCTCCCAAAAAACACGGTGGCCCTCTAAAAGCAAAACACACTCAATCTCACATTTCCTATTTACGCTGCCGCGAAACATCCCGGCGCCTTTTGGTCATATCCTATCAAAATCCTGCTTGCTTGTCACCAATTACGCGGGAAATGTAACCGGCCAAAGAATTTCCCCACAATCTTCGGAGCAGTTACCAACCGACAATATTGTGGAAAAAGAATCAGCAAAAGATATAATCTTTACGCAGAGTCTCGCGATTGCAGGTAACTTTGTCAAGGAGATGCTGAATGATAAAACTCAGGATGCCTACGGCGGAATGTAATCGGGCTTTGAGGGTTTTTGCGATAGACCTTGCCGCCTTATTCGCGGCGACCGGCCAAGCACAGGAATGAACGAAGTTCCGCGGCCCTAACAGCCAGGGTATCAGCAGCGCCAGGACAATACCCATCAAGTGGACAGAGAGCAATTACAACTGGAATATAAAACTCCCGGGAGGAGGCCATTCTTCCCCTGTGGTCTGGGGGAACAAAGTATTTGTTACTGCCGGCGACCCAAACGGTAATCGCGGCTTCCTTTTGGCAGTATCCGTATCGGACGGCAAGGCCCTATGGCGGAAAGAATACGCGCTTGCCCCCTACCGTATGAACATCCTTAATAGCTACGCATCCGCCACACCCGCAGTCGATGCTGATAATGTTTATGCACTCTGGCCTGCCACGGATACCGTCCGGCGATATGTCCTTCTACGCGGCGCCTGTGCTGCACGGCCATCGGTTACTGTGCAAGCGACTTCAATAGACGAACCGCTGCTTCCACCACTCTTTCGCCGCCGCCAGGCTCAATCCGCGAGTTGACCGTTTCGTAACTGCCTTCTTTGAAGGCCTTATCAGTCGGGATATAGCCGGGCGAATCCTGGCATAGTTCTATGACCGGCGTGATTGCAAACGGGCTGGCTTGCTTGATTGCAAGGCCAAGGTCCACAAAGACCTCGCCCGGCAGGCCGACTACAGCCACCTCTTTACTTAGCCGAAATACCTGGACCTCGACCGGTATAGTGTCACTGTGGAGCATCTCAAGAGATAGTACCTTGTAAGCCTCAACCTGCTTGAGAAACGGCAGCTTCTCCGTTCCGGTCTTTTCGATACTCTCACGTGCCCAGGCAAGCTGCTCGGGCGTGTACTTTTGAAGCGGTATCCGGAGAACCTCGCTCCGCACGGCAAGGGCAGGTTCGGTGACAGGCTTCAGCTCCGCTACTTTTGCCTGAATCGTTTCGGCAAGGGTCTTACCGATAAAATCGGTTTTGAGGCGGTCCTTATTGGTAACATCGATGTGGTTTATGTCACCGCAGGTACCCGTGCCGAATAACACAACAAAGTTTTCACCGAAAACTTCTCGAAGCGATTGCTCGATATAGAAAGGATAGTCGGCTGCATATAACGTCCCGCCGGTTGTATCAAGGTGAAGGGCAAAGTTGGCAATGGCTGCAATGGGTTTATTGCCGCCGGCCTCGCGGAACAGAACTATACCGACATCAGGGTCAATCAGGCCGGCTGGACGAACAATATCAGGGTTCAGCACACCAGGATTGAACTGCACCGTTCCATCTTTCATATAGAACCGCCGATTGAACGACAACCCCTGCTGCTTTGCAACGCCGGCCTCTATGCGGACGGGCTTTGCCGCGGCATCAGCTTCCACTATGACTTTAACGATTTTCGAGGCAAGCTCTAATGCATAATCCACTTTTTCAGCCGGGTCACTGCCCTGCTCGGCAACAGCCCGGTCGTGGAAGTGCTGCCTGAGTGCATCTTTATAAAGCGGTCCGGTATGAGTATGTGTTGCGGCGATGAGGATATTTTGTATGGGGATACCGGTCTTCTCGGCAGCTTCACTGCGGGCACGTGATGAAACATCAAGCGACAGGCCAATGATGTCACAGAAAACAAAAGCCATTCGTTCGTTACCCTGGCGAAGGACAACACACTTGGCGAGGAGCGGATTTAAGACGCCGGTGCTCCGACGCTCATAGAAATATCCGCTCATACGGTAACCGATGGGCGGCGTAATATCGGCTACTGCGACCCCCGCTTTCAACTCGGCACCACCAACCAGCGGCGCAGCCGCAGGGATGATTTCCTTTTCTGCTGTGAGTTCCTCCAGAAATTGCCGGGCCTTTTTGGCCTGGGCGAGCGTGTGCTCTAAATCTCCCGGCTCGAGGCACTCTACAATCAGTGGCCCCCCCGTAAACCCGCCTTTCTTCAGATGAGCCAGCACAGCACGAAAGTCCACCTGGCCTGTCCCCGGCGTCACCATAACATCTTTGGGGTGCCTGTAGTCTTTTACGCACATCCCGACTACAAGCCCATCAACGGCGGCAGCATCGGCGACCGGGTCGAGCTTGCCGTCCGAGTAATACAGGATATTCCCCGGGTCGTACCAGATTCGGAAATTCTCGTGAGCAACCAGCTCAACCGCCTTGCGGCACTGAGGGCCCGTCGCATTGAGTCCGCCGTGTGGCTTGAGGCTTATGCCGACGCCTTTTTGGGCAGCGTAGCCGCAGCACTCGGCGATGGTTTTATAGTAAGGTTCATAAAGCTTTTCGTCACCGACTCCTCCCATTAGAAGGTTCTTGGCGCCGCAGGCAGCACAGTTGTCTATGAGTTTCTTTAGACCTACGATAGCGGCTTCAAGCGATTCGGTTACCGGGATGTCACCACCATATACCGACAGCACTGTAAGACCGCGTTTCTTTACTTCTTCACCAACCTGCCGGGCCTCCTCAGGCGTGGTTGAGACCGAAATCACCAGCCGGCTCGGCGAGTTTGTGGTCATCAGCCCTACATATTTGAAACCTGCCTCAGCGATGGCATCGAGCGC
>Ga0315279_10009450_pt1 | contig 11618 bp, 11 predicted proteins | sample YL17G06_20_MG_FD_203694 | JGI IMG/M metagenome (GOLD analysis project Ga0315279, IMG submission 203694) | Sediment microbial communities from Yellowstone Lake, YNP, Wyoming, USA - YL17G06_20 | ecosystem: Environmental > Aquatic > Freshwater > Lake > Sediment | place: USA: Wyoming | collected...
TTGCATTGCCGGATCGGGTAGGCTATAGTCGGTCTTAACATGGCCACCTTCGAATGGGATGAGGGCAAGAGCCTGCGCAATCGCGACAAGCACGGAGTGACATTCGAAGAGGCGGCGACTGTATTCGGCGACCCCAACGCGGTTGAGGAACACGATGAGGCGCACTCATGTCCAGGTGAGGACCGTTTCCGGATCATCGGCCGGTCTGCCTTCCCCAGGCTCTTGCTTGTGGTATACTGTGAACGTGTGGTGGATGTGATACGAATCATCAGCGCGCGCCCTGCAAATTCGCGGGAACGCGGCGTGTACGGGCGGCGGTGAGGGCAGAACATGGAATTGCGCGACTTCATGGCAGGCGAATGCTTCTATCTAGGCGGTAAGAAGTATCTCTGCACGGACAAAGGCTCTCGTACCATAGCGGCAATATGTCTTTCCGAGATTGAGGTGCGCATGAACGGGAAGACGATCCCTATGACCGAGGAGGAGACCCGCAAGAACGGCTGGCTGAATGGCCCCCCTTATTCAATACAGGAGTTGACTCTGGACGAATACGACATTGAAGCCTGCTCCAAGCACGTTGGCGTGAAGAGGCGTCACCTCGCGGCCTCGGGCTGACCCCAAAGGCCCTGCAAGCTACCCACTGCAACCACCGGGATTCGAGTTTGGCGTCTGGGCATCTTTGTGCTAGATGAAAGCCCCATGACTGCGCAAGCGGGCACGGTTTATCTGGTGGGCGCTGGGCCGGGCGATCCGGGACTGTTGACTGTCAGGGCGCTGGAGCTGCTGCGCCAGTGCGATTGCGTGGTCTACGACGCTCTGGTGGCGCCGCGGATCCTGGCGCTTGCCAGGCCTCAGGCGGAGAAGATTGACGTCGGCAAACGCGGCAGCCAGCACACGCTAGAACAGCCGGAGATCAACCGCCTCCTCGCCGAGAAAGCCAGGGAAAGGAAGAGCGTCCTGCGGCTGAAAGGCGGCGACCCGTATCTTTTCGGCCGCGGCGCGGAAGAAGCGTTGTACCTCGTCGAGCAGGGCGTAAACGTCTTCGTGGTGCCGGGCGTGACCTCGGGCATTGCGGCGCCCGCCTATGCGGGGATTCCCGTGACGCACCGTGAGTACGCCAGCGCGGTGGCTTTCGTTACCGGCCACGAAGATCCCGCTAAACCGGAAAGCGCGCTGGACTGGGCGTCGCTGTCCAAGGTCGGCACGCTGTGCTTCTACATGGGCGTCAAGAACCTGGGACGCATCGCCTCTGAATTGTCCAAGCACCTTTCGCCACAGACTCCCGCGGCCGTGATTGAGTGGGGCTGCACGCCTCGCCAGCGCGTCGCGGTCGGGACACTTTCCAATATCCAACAGGTGGCCCGCGAGATGAACATCCGCGCGCCGGCCTTGACCGTGGTGGGCGAGGTGATCCGCTGCCGCGAGAAGCTGCGGTTCTTCGAGCGGTCCGCGCTCTTCGGCAAACGCATCCTGGTTACGCGTGCCCGCGCTCAAGCCAGCGGACTGGCGGAAAGACTGGCTGAGCTTGGCGCTGTGGTCTACGAGTTCCCGACCATCCGTATTGAGCCGTCCAAAGAGGAGGAGTGGCGGGGCGCTGTCACGCGCCTGGGGCGCGGGGAATTCGACTGGGTGGTGCTCACCAGCGTCAATGGCGTGGATGCGCTGTTCGACGAACTGGCCAGCCGGCAGCAGGACGCGCGCGCGGTGCGGGCCAGGGTGGCGGCCATCGGTTCGGCCACGGCGCAACGCCTGCTGGAAAGAGGAATCCGCGCGGACCTGGTGCCTCCCGAATTTCTTGCCGAATCCATCGCCAAGGAACTGCAAAGCCGCGGCGCCATAGCCGGCCAGCGCTTCCTGCTGGCCCGCGCGGACATTGCGCGCGGCGAGCTTCCGGAAACACTGAGGAAACTTGGCGGCCAGGTGACCGACGCAGTCGCGTACCACACCGTCCTGGAAACCGGGGGCCAGGATGAGGCGCTGGCCGCGCTGGAGCAAGGGGAAGTTGAGGTGGCGACTTTTACATCCGCATCCACGGCGCGCAACTTCGCCCAAATCCTGGGCCCGGAGCGGCTCAAGAGGGCGCTCTCAGCGGGGAAGCTCCGTTGCTTGTCCATAGGGCCCGTGACGTCGGCGGCAATGAAGGACGCGGGCATCCCCGTGCATGGCGAAGCCAAACAGCACGACATCCCGGGACTTATTGAACTGCTAAAGGGGTAAGCAAACATTTTCGATTCTCGATTCTCGATTTCCGATTTGAACTGCCAACCCGCGGCAATCGAGAATCGCAAATCTAAAATCCAAAATCCGTTCCCTTGCACAACTCCGCGGTTCAAAACATAATGGAGCTCTGTCATGCGAGGGGGAAGACGGCAATGAGCGACCTTGTCGGAAAGACTATCGTCGGATATCCGCTCCAGAAGCTGCTCTGCACGGGCGCCTACGAAGAAGTGTATCAAGCCGCCAGCTCGGGCGCCCCGTTGGCAATCAGGGTGTTGCGCGCGGAGTTGCGGCAGGACAGCGTACTGAGCGCGACTGTGGCCAGGGGGTGGGAGTCGGCCCGTGCGCTCGCGCACCCCGGCATGGTAACCGTGTATAGCACCGGCGTTGAGGCCGGCGTGGGAGCGTTCAGCCTGGAGGAACTGCCGCCGGGAAAGCCGCTGCGGCAGATGATCATGGGCGGGGCCAAGGTTGCGTGGCGTGACTGCCTGGTGCTCGCCGAGCAGCTCTTTGCGGCGCTGCAAGCCCTGCATGGCGCCAAAGTCTGCCATAGCTGTATCTGGTCGGGCGCAGTGTTGGTTACACAAGACCAGGACCTGAAGCTGGAAAGCGCGGGCGGCTTGAGTCTGGTAGAGCGTCCATTGACTGGAATCGTAACTGGGCAGGCGGCCGGTTACCTGGCGCCGGAGATCATCGAGGGCGCGCCGGTTTCTCCGGGACGCGACATCTATGGCGCCGGCGCGTGTGTGTATTTCATCATGGCCGGGCAGGATCCGTATCCCGGTGAAGACAAAGCGGTGCTGGCCAAACATGTGTTGGAGCGCAAACCCGTGCCGCTGTCGGGCTTGCGCGATGACGTGCCGCCTGAGGCCGAGGAGTTCATCGCTCGTCTGCTGGCCAAGGACCCGGTGCAGCGCTACGGCTCGGCAGCGGGCGTGCTCGCGGACATCGCCCGGCTAAAGAACGGCCAGGCGCTCTTGCCGCTCCAAGGCGGTCATCCGGTGCCGCCGCCGCGCCGGACGGCGCCGCGCCCCTCTGCGCCGCCAGCCACTGCCGCTCCTGAAACTGGTGCGCCCCCTGCGCAGTTGGCCGGAATGGTGCATGGCTTAGCCGATGCCGCAAAAGCGCCGCCCAGCACGCGCGTGGTCTTCGGCCGTCTTGACACGCACGTCAAGTCTACAATACCTAAGAGTGACACTGAGAAACGCGGCGATGACCTCTATCGCCAAGGCCAGCTCGCACTGGCACTGGCCACCTGGAGAGACGCTTACCTTAACGCCGCGCCGCACGCCGCCCTGAAGTTCAAGATTGACCTGGCGGAAGTGGAATTGAGGAAAGAAGCCTACAGGCTGGCCATCGAGGAGACGGGCTACCGCCTTGGCAGCGGTGACTTCAAAAACGCGCTCAGCCGAGCGCGCGAGGCGGCGGCCACCGCGGAAGGCGAAGCCGAACGACGGGAGGCGCTGAAACTGGAAAAGGAGGTGCTGCGGCGGCAGCAAGAGGCCCTCAAGGCGCGTTCGATCAAAAGGGTCTTGGCCTTTGTCGCTGGGGTGGCCCTGTTCATTTTCGTGTTCTGGTTGCAGGGCCGCGCCAGGGATGAAGCGCCGGCGGAAGTTCGCGGCGTACCTGACGGCGGCGCGGCGAAAGGGACAGAGTCGCCTGACAAAGGCGCGCAAGCAAAGGCGGTACCGAAGACTTATAGTTCAGGCCGGGCGACGGTTACTTTGCCCCCGCCGTGGACGCTGGGCACAGGACAAGCGCAGGTGATGGCGCAGGGCGCGACAGAACCGGCTGTCACACTCAAAATAACACTCTGTCCGCCGGGAACGAAGTGCGCGGACAGGCTTGGTGAACTGCGGAAAGCTCCGGGCCCGGCCAACGCCGAGAAGTGCGACGACTGGGAAAATAGCGCTTTCATTGAGGGTATCTATCCCTCTTCGGAACTGGGGTTCCGCTATCCGGCAGGCGACAAATTCAACTATCGCTACTATTATGTTGTGGGCGGGCCTGAGGAATCGGTCTATCAGATGGAGTTCGACGGGCTGGGGGGATGGTTCACTCCTGACTTGCGGGTGCAGATGCACCAGATCATGCAGTCGTTCACGTACAGGAAGTAAGGGCGGAGGGAGAGAGAATGCATTTGCGATTTGCGAGTTTCGATTTTCGATTTGAACAGACTGCCTGGTGCAATCGCAAATCGAAAATCGAAAATCGAAAATCTAAGATGCCTCTTTGCCTGGCCTGCGGTTTTCTGGCAGTGCTCCTGGCAGGCTGCAAGACAGATGAAGCCGCGCGCGACGAGGCGCCACGGCTGGCCACAGTGCATTCCGCGCAGCCGCAGTTGACTGACCGCGTGCCCTCGTCGGTGCTTGTGCCGCCCTTGCGGCGGACGGCTTCCTCCGCGCAGGATTTCGTGACCCCGGGGCTGCCGGTTGAGAATCTCCCCCAGAGCCCTTCCGCAACGGCATCAGTCAGTTCCGTTCCCCTCGATAACGGCGCTATCCGCTTCTTCGTCCAACTGGCGAAGCCATACGAGAACAGCGTGCTGACGGAGGAGCTGCAGAAAGCCGGTTTGAAACCTTTTCCTCCAGACGGCGCCGCGGGGTATTTCTGGACGCGTGATTTCGCCGCTGCCGGGATTGGGCGCTATGCCATGGAGAAGCTGCTGCTGGCGCGAACCGAGGAAATATCGCGGCGGCTGGACCAGATGCGGACCTTGAGCTTGCGCGCCTGCCGACCGGGCTGGATTGTCTGGGTGGGGCCTGAGGAGCCGGGCAAGTTCCTTCCCGGCAGACTGGTGTATACGGGACATCCTATGGATATTGCGTTAGCCGATGCGGGGAGCGCGCCACATCTGTTCTTCGCTGTGGGAATCCAGACCGCCCAGCCCGGCCCGGCCAGTCTGTACGCGCGCGGCGGCAGGTTGTTCGTGGACGCGGACTGGACGCTGCGCTTGGGAGAGATCAAGCCGGCTGGAGAATGGAAGAGAGTCCCCGCCGAGACGGACCGGATCAGCGTGCGCCCCGACGGCCAGGTGCTCGCGTCCCTGCATGATGGCACTTCGCTCGAACTGGGGTGGTTGCGTGTTGTTCGCCTGGCGGCTTTCAGACCCATCGCGCAGGAGGGAGCTGTTGAGAGCACAGCCGCGCCGCAGCCCGTCGCGCTAACGGCGAGTGAGTCGCCGCTCCTTGCAGGCCATCTTGAATATGGTGACATCGAGCATTTCGCGCCAGCCGCACAGAGCGGCTACCTGCTCACGGCCCGCCAGGTCCTCGCTGAAATGTTACGGGCCCTGAATCAGCCTAATGCCGCGCCCAAAGCCGCCGCCGCCTCAGCCGGCGCAGGCGGACCGATCGTCATCCATGCGGACCTGGCCTGGACGGAGCAACACCTGAAGGCGTTGGGAGTGCCGGCGGAACGAACGCCCGGCCACACCGTGATTCCTCTGGACAATGACCCTCAGAAAGTCGCGAACGCGCTGGCAAAGGTGCTGCAAGTGCTCCGCTTGCGCCTGGCCATCCATGCCCAGAACCTGCGGAACGCGGACCGCGCCCGTGACGCGGAGAACAGACTCAACCCCTACCGCCGGAAAGTGATCAAGATCGGACCTCAGGGCGAAGCGGTCGAAGAAGCCGATCCGTCGCCGTTCCGAAAGGTGTACAAACCCGGGGACCCCGACGCCGACGCTGACGGTAACATCACGTTGCCCAACGTGAATAGCGCTCTGGAGACGACGGACTTCCAGGCCGCGGCGGAAGAGTACAAACTGGTGCGGGCCTGCATGGAACGGCTGGCGCCGCAGCAGATCTTTCCGGACCCGCCGCCGTTGCCTGTCAAGCCCGATGGCCGGTGAGGATTTCCCGCTGTGATCCACATTATTCACCACAGAGCGCACAGAGAGCACAGAATGAACATTTTCGATTTTAGATTTGCGATTTCCGATTTGAACTTCCAGCCGGATGCAATCGAAAATCGAAAATCGAAAATGTAAAATCCCTTCTCTGTGTTCTCTGTGTCCTCATGTGGTGAATAGTCCAGGGTGTTAGGCCATGAACCTGCGCGCCAGAATCCTGCTCTATGTTGCCGCAGTGATGGCCATCGTCTTCTTGCTGGTCGTCCTGTCGTTCCTGCCGGACACGTTGCGCCCGCCGAAGGCGCGTGAGGAAGCCGGGCGGCAGATGTCCGAGGCGCTGCGGATTCTTTTCGAGCACCTTCCGGCTCAGCAGCGTCACGAGATGCTGGCCGCCGGCCAGCCGCTGTTCGGCAATCAAGACCTCCTTGAAGGCTGGGCGCTGGCCGGCACGGACGGTGCGCTGCAGGCATGGGTGATGCCCGGTCCCAGGCCAGGCCGCCTGGCCGGTGAGTCTCTGGCTGCGCAGCACTTCAGTCACGCCTTGACCGTCTCCCCGCCGGACGGGGAGCAGCTTGTGCTGTACACTCGCGTTCGTAGCGGGCTAGGCTCCGTGCCGGACATTGGGGGCATTTTCCTGGCGATGGCGCTGGGGACGTTGTTTCTGGCGCTGGTAGTCTACCAGTTCCTGGTGCGGCTGGTGGTGAAGCCGGTTGAGCGGCTGGCCGCGGCCAGCCGTGCCGCGGCGGTTAAGGGGTTGCTGCCGCAAGTGCCGCAGACCGAGCGCCGGGACGAAATCGGCGAACTGGTGCGGGCCTACAACAAGATGGCGGCTGAAGTGAATGACCTGCGCGTGAACCTTGAGCAGCGCGTGGCCGAGGCCACGCGAAACCTGGAGGCGGCGCAGAACCAGATCGTCGTGAGCGAGCGCCTGTCCGCCGCGGGGCGCATGGCCGCCGGCGTGGCACACGAGGTCAACAACCCGCTGGGGGGCATGTTGAACGCCGCCCGATCACTCAAAGCCAAAGCTGCTGCCAGCGGCCGCGAAAGCGAATACCTGGACTTGATCCTCGAGGGCCTGTCGCGAATTCAAAGCATCATGGCCAGCTTGCTGCAGTTCTCGCGCCCGGCGCAGCAGATTTCAAAGGTCGACCTGAAAGAGGTTGTGGAAGGCGCGCTGCTGTTCTGCCGGCACCGTTGCGACAAGCTGGGCCTCAAGGTGAAGAAGGACTACGCACCAGGGCCGCAGGACCAGGCCCTTGAGGTGCAGGGACACCGCTCGGAACTGGGGCAGGTGTTCCTGAACCTGATTGTCAACGCATTGGACGCCATGGAGGCAAAAGGTCCGGGCGAGCACACGCTTACGCTGGGGCTGCGCCGCCAGGGAGCACAGATCGTGGCCAGCGTGGCCGACACAGGTAAGGGCATGACGGCGGAAGAGAAGGAGCAGGCGGGGCGCTTCTTCTACACTACCAAGGGCGAAGGGAAAGGCACGGGACTGGGCCTGGCCTTGGCGCAACATATTGTACTCCAGCATGGCGGAAGCATGACCATTGAGAGCGCGCCGGAGCAGGGAACGACGGTGAATGTCACGCTGCCCGGCCCGGCCAGCACATGAGCCCCCCCGCCCGGCTACTCAACCCCTGGTTGCGCCTGGCGGCCGGTTTGGTGTTGGCGGCCGTTGCGGTGGCGGGGCTTTATCAGTGGAGGCGAACGGCAGTGCAAGAGGAGAACCGCGTCTGTTTGCTCACGGGCTTTGAGCCGTTCGGTGAGAACGAGAGCAACGCCTCGTGGGAGATACTGAAGCCGCTTTCTGGCCAGACCATCGCAGGATACAGGATCGTCACCGCCCAGTTGCCCGTGGTTTACAATGAGCTGGCCAGGCCACTGCTGGAGGCAATCGAAAGAAACAAGCCGGAACTGGTGATCTGCTTCGGTCTGGGCGGACCGCTGGTGGACGTGGAGTTGCTTGCGCACAACAGCTACGATCGGAAACTGCCGCTGGACAACAAAATGCGTCCCCCGCCGCGCGCGGAGATTCTCACCGGCGGGCAGGCCGAGATTCCGACGCAGCTTCCCGTAACGGAGATTCTGCGTGCGCTCAAAGCTGCCCGCATAGGCGCACGCGAGTCGCGCGACTCCGGAGGCTATCTGTGCAACGAGTGTTTTTACAGGCTGATGGCGCTGCCTGCGGCCCCGTTCATCCGGAAGCGCGGGTTCGTACACGTCCCTGCCGTTGGCGAGGCAAACCCCGAAGGCGGCACGTTCACGCTGGAAAAACTCAAGGAAGCTGTGAGAATCATCGTGGAGCAAACGGCCCGGGCGGACGGAACGTGACCAGACTGCCTTTTGCCGTGGATATCAGGAGCAAGCCATGTTGAAGCGCTTGAGGCTGGAGAACTTCAAGAATTTCAAGTCCGCGGAATTGTCCTTGGGCAATTTCACTGTGTTGGTGGGCACGAACGCGTCCGGCAAGAGCAATCTCCGGGATGCGTTCCGCTTCTTGCACGGATTGTCCCGTGGCTACAGCTTGGCGGATATCTTTGGCGAGAAGTATGGCGAAGGTGGGGACCTGCAATGGCAGGGAATTCGCGGCGGTACTAGAGAAGCATCATTCAACGGGTCCACATCGTTCGCGTTGGAGGTAACAATTGCATTGCCTCAATGGACGCCAAGTGCAGAAGCCCAGTACCGAATTGAAGTGGAAACGTATAACCTTCGAGCTCGTCCCAGAGTCATTCGCGAGTCGCTCTACGAAAAAGGAAGAATGCTATTCGACTCAGACCCACACGATGATCCGATCGATCAACGAGACGAAGAGAATATCATTGTTCGGCTTGCTAAGAGCGGTCGCAACAAGAAACACGGGAAAACCCTCCAGCTTACATCGGGACAACCTGCGCTTACACAGGTTGCATCACGCAAGACCGCCAGAGGCGGCATAGGTGTCTTTTTGGAGGAGGCTGTTTTGGAGACCCTCTCCTCCATGCGCTTCCTCGATCTAGAACCAAACCGAATGCGCATTCCTTCCCTTCCTGGCCAGACCGTTTTGCGTGATCGTGGGGAAAACCTATCCTCCGTTTTGCAGGCCATCTGCGAGAACCCAGACAGAAAGAGAGCGTTAACGGGATGGGTAGAAGCATTGACCCCGCTTGATGCCGTGGACTTCAAGTTCCCACAAGACCAAACCGGCAAGATATTGGTCTCCCTGGTAGAAGGAAACGGAACGGAGATTTCGGCTTATAGCGCTTCAGATGGAACACTTAGGTTCCTGGCCATGTTAGCAGCGCTAATGGGTCCTCAAGCGGCGCGGTTCTATTTCTTTGAAGAACTGGAAAACGGTATCCATCCCACGCGGCTCTACCTTCTTACCCAGTTGATCGAGCAGAGAAGTGCGAAGCACGGCATTCAAGTCGTTGCCAGCACCCACTCTCCGCAAATGCTTGCCATGCTTGAACAGAGCTCTATCGAGAATGCCTCGCTCGTTTACCGACTCCCCGGACGCGCCAATGCCCAGATCAAACGGATAATGGACATCCCCGATGCCCGGCGTCTGATCGAAGAGAAGAAGCTGGCGCGCCTTATGGAGTCGGGCTGGCTAGAGACTGCCGCATACTTCACAGAGCCAGAGGAAACTCCGAGCGAGGGGCAGAGGCAATGAACGTCTTGGTCATCCCCGAGGATTTCCGCAAGGACCAGCTCATCCTCAAGCCCATTGTCCAAGCGATGATGCGTGCCTTGAATAGGGCATCAGCCAAGGTGGATATTTGCCGCGATCCTTTGCTGGGCGGCGTCACAGAGGCCCTCAAGTGGGAGAACATCACCGCTGTCCTGGACCGGCACAAAGGGATGGTGGACCTTTTTCTTCTATGTGTGGACCGTGACGGGTTGGAAGGACGGCGGACCGCCCTGAACAGCCTGGAGCTGAAAGCTGCTGCGGTTCTGCCTGCCGGCCGTTTCTTCCTGGCCGAGAATGCCTGGCAGGAGATCGAGGTGTGGGTCCTCGCAGGCCACGAGGATTTGCCTCAGCAATGGAACTGGCGCGACATAAGGGCTGAGACCAATCCCAAGGAAAAATACTTTGCGGTGTACGCAATCAACCGAGGTGTCTCGGAAAACCACGACGGCGGCCGCAAAGTTCTGGCCGAAGAAGCCGCGGCACGCTATGGACGCATTCGGCAGCTTTGCCCGGAAGATGTGGCCGCGTTGGAAAAGCGGATCGAGGCTGTGCTGCGGCACTGAGGGTCGCGGAACAATGATTCCGATAGTGGGGTCGCGGTAGGGACGGCCCTTTCGAGCCGCCCCCCGCACGGACCCGTACTTGCGGAATTGCCGCATACGGTTCTTGCCGCAGGTATGATGTGCCAGCCTTACGGCTGACCGCCACGTCACGAACAGACGAGCACGGCTATCTGGCACGGTGTCCAGACCGTGGCTGTTCCATGACGTGTTCCCCTTGGCTGGCGGCCTTCCCTCCACGGTCTCCGCAGACGTCGGTACTGTCCCGTCCTTGTTCGACCGCTTCCCTGGTACTATGCCGCCATTCGACTGCCGAGCAGCGTACATGTCAGGCGTATGGCTTGTGGCTTTCCCTGACCGACCCTGGCTAACCTGGGTGCTGCCTGGCTCTCCCGGTTCCCGTGCAGAGAGTGTCCACACATGCGCAGGGCCTTCGACTCCGCGAGGTCTTCAGGCGGCTCGCCATCGTGGTCGCCTTCGGTGTGGCCTTCCCACAAATGCAACAGGGTCGGCACCTCGGAATCCTGATTTCGGAGCTCAATCTCCCGGCCTGTGTTTTCCCCTGTCAACGCTTCACGAGCGGAGTTACCCCCGCCCCTACATGACTCGGGGCCAGAATGACTGGCTAGGTCTTTCCTGTATGGCTCTTTCATCCACTTCTCTCTGCCGGTTTTGACCGGCGCGTCTGCATCACCGGACCTGCGGACTCTTCCGCCCTGGAAGGGCGGCGCGTTAATAGCCGGGCGCGGGAGCGCCCGGAAAAAGTGCGCGGGAACTCCAGGAAGCCCTGGCAAGGGCGACCGTAGGCTTGCCAACGCGTGATTACGGACGCCCTTAGCAGGGCTTGAATGACGGAATGACGGGGACGTGCACGAGAATGACGGGGACGGAATGACGGGGACGGACGGAATGACGGGGAATGACGGGGAATGACGGGGACGTGCACGAAACTTTCTTGACGCGCATCAGTGGCGCGGCAGAGCATCCACTTCGGGCCTCTCATGATCGGTCGCCGTCCGCGGGGTCTGACTGGCGCCCCCCGGCAAGACTCAGTTCGTAGAACGTGACCTCGAGCGGTTGCAGGGACGGAACGTCAAGTCAAAGGGCAAAAGTAAAAAGGCAAAAGTAACGGCAGGCTCGCAGCTTGTTGCGGGTGCATGTCGCTGAGTGCGGCTGGCGAGCCGCCGTAGCGCAGGTTTCCAACCTAATGCTGCTTCCATTACGGAGGAACGAGAAGCACAAAAGCGAACTGTAACTCCTGATGATGGCAGTGTTTGCAGAAGTGCAGGCTCTCAGGATAGGCGATCCGCTA
>Ga0315279_10009451_pt1 | contig 11618 bp, 9 predicted proteins | sample YL17G06_20_MG_FD_203694 | JGI IMG/M metagenome (GOLD analysis project Ga0315279, IMG submission 203694) | Sediment microbial communities from Yellowstone Lake, YNP, Wyoming, USA - YL17G06_20 | ecosystem: Environmental > Aquatic > Freshwater > Lake > Sediment | place: USA: Wyoming | collected...
TGAGCTGGACGCGGGCGAGGCTCGAGCTGATGATCTCCGTGATGATGCCCACGAAGACTTTGTTGCTCGAGCCGCCGGCGACGACGACGGTGCCATCATAGCCAGCATAGACGGGCAGGCCGAGGTCGGTCTGGGCGGCGGTGGCCTTGGTGAACACGGCGCTTCCGCCGAGAGCCACGCGGACGCGCTTGCCGCCCTGGGCATGGCCGGTGAGGGTGTTGTCCACTTCCTCTTCAGCGACGCCGACGAACACCGAGCCGGAGTCATCGCCCATCGGATGGGCATAGCCAGCGGCGTTCACGCAGACGCCGACCCCCCGGTAGATATGGACATTGTCCTCCACCAGGATCGAGAGCTCGCGGGAGTCCTTCAGTTGCGGATCGCGATTTGCGGATACGTCAGCCATTGAGTTTTCCTTTCCCGCGCCTGACGAGTCGGTTAGTTGACGGATCAGCGCGGCTGGTTATGCGGGGCCAGGCCCCGGTTGCGGCGAGATAGAGGGGGGGGGCCGGGGGGCCCCCCCTCGGCGACACTCCGTTACGCCTTCTGGAGCTTGATGATGTAGCGCCAATCGCCGGGCGCCACGGTGTAGTTGCCCTGGGTGCTGAAGAAGGCGCGGCCGTGAAGAGTCGCATACTCAGAATCGGGCCCGAGGGTCTTCAGCGCGCTGGGCTCGTTCTGGAACTGGACGATGAACGGCTTGACCGGGTCCTCGACGTAGGCGACGTAGAAGTCGCTCGCGACGGTCAGCTCGGGGAGCGCCATCGGGCGAATGCGCCCCTTCCAGCCATTGCTCGTGCCGGAGATCACGTCGGCGGTGGCGAGGGTGCGGAAGAGGTGGAGCACGGCCGGGCGGACGAGCACATCGAACACGGCGTCGGGCCGGCTGCCGATGCGCAGATACTGGCCGCGATCATCCTTGAACCCGTTGAAGGCGGCGATCGCCGCGCCCAGCGACAGGTTGATGTCGGCGAGATCGTCATCGTCATAGCCGGTGGTGAGGAAGTTGCTCTGCGTGCCGGATGACCCCTCGCTGTGGTCGGTATCGCAAAGGTCCTGACCATCGTAACAGAGGGTTGTCTCGGCGGCGACGATGAGCGCGGCGAGCAGCTCGTCCGGATGCTGCTTGGCGAAGGCGCCCATCTGCTGAACGCGCATCGCATACTGGCCGAGCTTGTCGGCCTGCAGCTCGCTCAGCGGGATCGTGACCGACGCCTCCCAGTCCCGCACGGTGACGGGGAACGGAGTCAGCGTGTTGAAGACCTTGGGCTCGATCTCATCGAACCACTCCTGCATCCGGGGCGCAGCGCCGAGCGCGCGATAGTCAATCGTGCGCTGGCTGGAGACGACACGATTGGCGAACTGGCTGGTGAGGGCCGGAGTCGCCTCATAGCCGGCGACGAAGAAGCCCTCGATGAGGATCATCGTCTCCTGATAGCTCAAGCTCGGGATCTCGACGCTGGCGGAGAGCGGGCCGATGCGCTCGACCGCGGTGCGGGCGAACGGCACGTTGAGTGTGCCACCGGGGCCGCGGTTGGCAGCGGCATAGGCGAACGCGGGATCGAGGCCGAGGCGCCGGGCGGTGGCGACCAGCGCGGGGCTGATGCCCTCGCCCGTGACATGGGTGGGCGAAGTTCCGCCGCGCTCGCCTTCCTCTACCTGACCATGCTCGAGGGCGGCGATGGTGGCGGCGACGTGGGCCTCCCGCCGATCATCGGGGATGTCGATGGCGGTGTTGGCGAGCGCCGCGGCGTGGGCGGGGGCGAGGGCGCGCTTGCCCGGCAGTTTCACGCCGGCGAAACGGGCGGTGAGGTCGGCGGTCAGCTTCTCCCGGGCGGCCTTCGCCGAGGCGGCGGTGAGCCGATCGTTCTCCGCCTTGAGGCGGGTGTTCTCGGCGGTGACTGCGGTAACGTCAGGCTGCGGGCCCGGCGCCGGGTTGTCAGGCGCCTGCCCCTGGTTCGGCTGCTGATCTGGTCGCATGTCTGGATCTCCTTGATTGGCTTCGGGCGCCTGATCGGGCGCGCATACAAGCATGCCTTCGGGGGACCGCTCGGCGACGAGGCCGGGCAGCTCCTCCGCGAAAAACGGGGTGTTGGTCAACCCAAACCCGTCGAATACCCATGGGATCTTCTCGCCCGTCGAGGCGACCACATAGGGCCGCCCCAGATCCCACCACTCGGGGCTGACGTAGGCGAAGAGCTCCTGGTCAATCTGCTGCTGTCCGAATTCCGTCCAGCGCACTCGCACCTCGAGGCCGGCAGGCGTCGCCCGGACGTCCTCCACCCAGCCGACGGCCGGGCCACCGAAGTCATGCTGGATGTTGCCGGCGATCCGGATCGGCGGGACATCCTGCTTGAAGTTCGTTTCCATCTCCTGGATGTTGGCGGCGATGATCTCGTAGATCCCCTCGACGTGCCAGAAGTGGTGACTCACCCACCGGCCGACCGGAATCATCAGGACCCAGTCACCGCCGCCCTCTTCCTGCGTCGCGGCCCGGCGCGCAGTGAGGGGCACCAGGAATTGGATCACTTGAGTCGGCTTGGTGGCTGCAGTTGTCGGCATCTCTCTCACCTCGGCGGGGTTCCGCCCTACAAACGAAGAAGACCAGCCTCGCTCTCTCGAGCGAATGCTGGTCTTGGTCCGGATTCCGCGCCCACCGCTGTCCGTCAGATGCGGCCCGGCGCAGGCCTCATGTTCTTCAGTTATCCAGAGCGCTTATACCATATCGGCGCGCGGGAGTCAAGCGGTTGGATTCGAGACATTTCACCGCAGAGGGAGCAAAGAGAATGGCGGGCGCAGCTTCGCCCGCCCTACAGCAGCTCATATGGCTCGATGCGCCAGTCGATCCGGAGGTGGCGCTCGCCCTTATCGTCAAGGAACATCCTGGCGACGAAATCCCGGCCCTCGGGCTGGCCGGGCACGCGGAGCTGGGCATACCGCTCCCGGTCAACCATGAAGTGGCCGTGCTTGTCTATCAGTTCCTGCGCCGGCCGCTCATAGTCCGGCTCGATCTCCTTGTCGTCCGGGCCGACCTCGTCCCGCCCGATTCCCACGACGATGCGCCGGCAGTTGATGTGGGCCGGCCGTTGCACCTCGTCGAAGTCCGGATGGTCGCGGCTGATGATCATGCCATCCATGTCGAGGCAGAGCTCGCAGATCGCGTCGTCTATCTCCTCGACTACCTCCATGAGCGGATAGTCGTCGGCGGGGAGCGCATCCACGCGCCCGGCATTCTCCAGCTCCTGGATAGTGATCTGGGCGGTGAGGGAGAGGATCTCGTTGATGATGGGAGGAAGGTCGAGAAGTTCAGGCATTGTGATCCGCAGATGCAGGCAGATTGGCGCGGATTCGGGAGCAGGCTGAAGCCTGCGGTACCCGCCCGGCGAAAAAGGGAACGGCGCGCTGCTGGATGTGGGCGAGCAGGCCGGGGTCGGAGCTACGGAGGAATTGGCGGACGACCGCAGAGTCGCGGAGTCGCGGAGTCGAGGAGTCGGCGGCGATGATATCGTGCAGTCGGCCGGGGCTGATGCCGGTGAACGCTGCCAATCGTCGGTAAGTGAGGCCGCGTTCTCTCCTCAGCGCGCCGAGGGAAGGGCTTGTCGCCGCGGCAACATGGGCCGTGGGCCGCGTTCGCCCGGTGGGGCGGGTGTGGGTAGCGGCGTTTCGTCCTGGGGGATTGTGTGCGGTCATTTTCACTGGGCCGCGGATGTCGTTTCGTCGTCGCGGATCGGGACCTCGTCGAGCGCGGAGTTCACCAGGTCGGTCAGCTCGAGGCCGGCGCGGTTAAGGTCCTCCCACAGATCGAGGCTGGCCCGCTGGCGCGCCTTCTGCTGCGTGTTCCACAGCAGCTTCCCGGTGGGGATGTCTTTGCGCACGATCTCCAGCACCTGGAGCATCATTTCGCCCCGGAGCCGTTCGGCATGGCTGCGAGCGATGGCCCGTGCCTTCTCCGCGAACCAGGTGCGAACGACGTTGGGGATGGTCGCAGGCGGCTCAATCCCGGCCACCTCCGCTGCCGTTGCCACAGCCGTCGCGTAGAAGTCGCGCTGCCATTGCAGAATTAGTCCTTCGTACTTGCCGAGCAGCGGAACCTCGATGCTCTCCAGCTTGCGCAGATGTGTGCCCTTGCTCAGGTCATCGGCCTTGCGGATATCCTCGATGATCGGTTCTATCTTCTTTTTCAACTCGGCGTGCTGGCGCTGGACCAGCTCCTTCATGTCCCTCTCGAAGCCGGTCTTAGCGGCGTTGAGGCGCCGATCGGTCTCGTTGAAGTGATCGTCGTCGCGGGGCCGCTGGCGCTCTCGCCTGGCGGCGGAGAGGCGGATCGGGTCATGGCGCTGACCGCAGGTGGGGCAGGAGGCAGGCGAGACGCCTGCGCTCCCAGCGCGATAGCGGCGGCTGGCGCCGATGTCCTCCTGGGGGATGGTCTCCTTGACGTCGCTGTCGTCGTCGAGCTGGTCGGCATCAGATTTCTCGGGGAGCCCGAGCATATCCCGGACCAGCCCCTCGAGGTCATCATCCTGCTCGAGAAGGCGTGTCTGGGTGAGCGATTGGAGCGTGTTCAGAATCGCCACGCGCTGCATGATGTGGGCGATGGGGCTCCATCCCATATGAGGAAAACGGTCCACGCCCGGATAGTTGTAGCCGACCCATTCCGGGATGAGGTAGCGATCTATCACCCCCATGAAGCGTTTGACGATCTGCTCGAGCGCGAGCAGGTACAGCGTGACGTGGGAATCGCTCAGCGCCCAGGAACCGGTTTCGCCTGAGCCGAGCTGGAGAAACTGCGCCAGCGCCGAGCGCAGGATGAGTGTATCGTGGTATTGGATATAGCCGAGGATGTTGGGCGTGCGCGAACCGCCGTCCAGAGGTTCCGGCTTCGGATAGCCGGATGGGAGCGTGATGCCCCGCTTGAAGTAGCGGAGAATCGCGAGGTACCGTTCCTCATCGTTCGCCGTCGCGCCCTGGGGGAGGATGCCGACAACGGTGGGGTTGTAGAAGTTCTCATACCCGACGTTGGCGATGTTCCAGAGCGCCTGCACGATGTGCCAGTGCGTGCGCATCGGCCTCATCAGCCCGACACCTTCGGGATTGCCACCCCGGCCTCTGTACGTGAAGCGCAGCAGCGCGTCAATGCCGATCGGTTTCTCCTGGCTCATGGCTGTGCGCGGGTTGATCACTCGCTGGACGATGCCCTGGAGACCCCCCGTGTCGTCGAAGAGCCATTCCTGGATCGTGCGGGGATGGCGGGGCGCTAGCTTGCGCAGCCACGTCCGGCCATTTCGAACTTCGTACACCTTCTCGAGGAAGTTCACCCCCATGAGGGCGGCCATCACGATCTCGGAAACAACGTCATCCCAGGTGCACGTCATGCCCTCGAACAGATTGGTCGCCACCGCATCCGCAATCTCGATGTCAATGGGCTCGCCGGCCTTGTTCGGGTCAACGCGGTACGCTAGGGACTCGATCGGGAGGGAGATGACCAGCTCCACCGCCTGGACTTGGCCGTGAGAGCGGAGCATACGATCGTACTCATCATAGAGCTTCGGCCCCTTGAGATCGGGGTTGTATTCCTCCGTGATCTTCCCGCCCGAAACGCGCAGACCCGTGCCGCCGAGCTCCTGCAGCGAGGGGCGGCGGCTGGGGGCCGCTTGTCGGGCTATAGCTGATCTCGTCTTACTCTTTCCGAAAAGCCTCATGTTCACCACCTCTGTGGAGCGAGGCGCTCGCCGACTATGTGGCGGCTGCGCTGCCCCGTCATCTCGCCGTGGAAATGGCCGGCGGGCGCGAGGTTGAGCGCGCGCAGGGCATTGGCCGCCAGCAACCCGGCCGCCATCGCCATGCCGTAGTGGTTATCGACATTGCGGCGGTAGGCGAAGCTGCCGTCGTCGCGCTTGTCTTTGATGAATCGCTTGAGATGTTCCCTCGCCTGCTGCGTCTCCGGCAGGCTCGCCTTCGGCAGCAACAGCGTGCCAGCGTTGAGCGCGTCGACGAGCTCATCCATCAGCTCAGTGCGATCGGTGTTGACCGTGTGCACCGGCTCCGTCTCCGCGTCGTCGATCCCATAAATCGTCCGCTTTGCCGAGGTATAGAGCATGGCGCCCGTGCGGAGTTTGCGGATGAGCCGCTTCATCTCCGTCTTGTACGGCATCGCGTCACCCACGAACATGCTCACCCGGTGATCGCGCAGCCTCTTTTCGATCAGCTCCCAGCTCGGGGTTTCCTCGAGCCAGACGGTGCGGATCATGCCATCGCTGAGCCGGCCGATCCAGAGATGATTGAGGTCGCCCTGGTCGATGCCGGCGAACGCGAGCCCGGCGGGAACGTCTCCCTGGCCGGTGGCCGACATCCCCCAGGCGCCGCAACGCGTGTTGAGTAACTCGTCGGTGATGGGTTGCCGATCCCCCGCGTAGGGCTTGCCCAGGATGGATATCTGGAAGCGCGCCATGCGGTTCGGCTTGCTCTGTGCCCGCGTCCAATCGGCAGCGATTTCCGCCGCCGTGACGTGCGCGCCATAGAGTTGCGAGATGTGATAGCCGGAGATATCGCGGCCCGGTTCCTGTGCCACCCACTGCGGCGATTCCCGATCGAGCGGGCCGTGGCAGCGCGGGCAGACGATCTTCCATTCGCCCTTCACCTCGATCAAGCATTCGGGGAAACTCAGTTCGAGCGCCGACCATGCGCGGCATCGCCGGCAGCGGAAGGTCCAGTATTTCTGATCGCTGCGGTGAAACCAGTCGTCGATATCCATGCCCGGCACATCCGGCTGGGAGAGCCAGCGCTGGAGCTTGAGATCAGAATGGAGCAATCGATCCTGGGCGAATTCGGCGATGGCGTCATCCAGCTCGGCCACTTCATCCATATAGATCGCATCCAGGTCCTCGGACCGGACCTCTGCCATGACCTTCGTGGACAAGAAGAGCGCGGTCCCGCTGCCGATATGCTTGACCGCGACATTGTCGGCAGATTGGCCGCCGCGGCGCTTTGGGCGATTGCCAGTCGGCTCCCACCGGCCCTCCACCACCTGGCGGACGAGCTCGTCGCTCGAGTTGATGATCGGGTCGATGCGCGACTGGACGAACCGCTGCATGCGTCGCTGCGTGTCGAGGAAGTAGCCGGCCTTGTGGCCGCCGAGGCAGAGCTGGAGCAACTCCCCGATCATCAGGGTCGAGGCGCCCACCTGGGCGGCCTTCTCGATGACGACGACTCGGCTCCGGTCCTCGGCGATGGCGCGCAGATACTCGTGCCCATCCAGTGTCCAGTTCACCCGCGGGCGGGGCTGCACATGGCGCTGGAGGAAGGAGAGCAGGTCCTCGCGCTCAGCGCTGGCGCCCAGCGCGCGGTCAGCGGCCTCTGCTAGATTTTGAGCTGCGGTTCGTTTCTGCATTCGTTGGTAGTGCCGTGAGTGGTTTCGCTTTGCTGGACGCCAGCGCGTTGCGCACCTGGCGGGCGAGTTCCGGGTGGCCGCGCAGTGCATCCTCGATCACCCGTCCGGCGATCTCCTCGAGCCGGCCGGCCTTGCTGATCAGCTCGATCCGGCGCAGTTCGACGAGCTGCTCCTTGAGGGCGACTTCGGCGGCCGCCCGGTCAATGTCAGCGAGGGCCTTGCAGAGCCGGGCGAATTCTCTCAGCACCCCGATCACCAGCTCCGGATCCCGGATGCGGGAGAGCTGGCCGGCGAGATCAAGGTGGCGAAGGGCGGTGAGGCCGTCGGCCGCGAGCTTGCGGGCGAACACACCGGCGATGTTGACTCCCTGGATCTCCTCCAGGACGTGGACTTCCATGCGCAGCCGGCGCTCGAACTCGAGCGTGTCGCGGATATAGGGCTCGACGTGCCGCGAGTAGTGACGATAGAGCGCGCGCAGCGACGTGCGGATTCCCTGTCCCTTGAGCCAGGCGACGATCTCCTCACGCGATTGCGCGGTGAGGAGCCGCTGGCTCATCTGGTTGAACAGCTCGGGGTCGCGGCTGTAGATCTGGCAGAGCTGGCAGCGATGCTCGAGCGGGAAAACGGGCAGGCTGACCTCGGTAGTGATGAGGTCGAGCGGTTTCGACGATGCCCTCCCCTTCTCTTCTTTGCGTTCTCTGCGGCTCTGCGGTGAACTTGTCATCTCCTCACCCCGAACAACAGAAGCCGAGGCCCGGCCGCGCGAGCGGCCTTTGACCTCGGCTCCAGTATGCGTTCGCTTGTCCCCTCGCATTGATTGTACCATATGGGATGTGGAGAGTCGAGTAGTCGGAGCGCAGAAAAGCGCCATCCGCAGATGCACGCTGATCGACTCAGGCCGGCTCGATGACCGCGTATTCTTCCTGCCGGGCGTCGACGCCCAACTCGCGCCGGACCTCCTCGGTGATCGCATCCTCACGGATCGCCTTGAGCAGCGCCTTCTTGTCGAGCGATGGTGCTTCTTTCACGAACAGGTCCCGCAGGCGGGCGGGCAATGAGAGAGCGCGATCGAGCACCTTCTCGAAGGTGACCTTGCTCATCGTCACGAGTTTCGGCGGACCCCAACGGAGGCCGACTCTCCCGTTCTCCAGCTCGAGGCTGCGGTTGCCCGCCTCGCCCATCAACTCATCTCTCCGCTCATGCAGGAATGCCTCAATGCCCTGCTCGATACATTGGATCTGGATTGCCTTCTGCTCCGCGTCATCGCCATACGCGATCTGCGCGGCAGCGAGCCGTTCATCGAGCTTCGCCGACACCCGATCGTGATCGGCCCGGGCGGCCTTCAGCTCGGCCAGCGCCACGTTGATCTGGAGCCAGGAGCTATACTTCTGCGGTTTGATCTCCGGCTTCTGCTTCGTCGTCGCCATCTGGTTCTATCCCTTTCCGTCCCCGTGCTCTATCTATCATCGAGGGCCGGCCGCTGCCGAGCGGGCTCCAAGCGGGCGGATCTCCGTCGCGCCGTCTCCGCCCCCTGAGTTCATCCCGCCGGTCGCTCCGGCCCCGAATTCAGATCCTTCACTCATTAGCCTCCCGTAGAGCTCCCGCCATGCCTGCGCAACCACTGCCGGAACGACTGCGTTGCCAAGGGCGCGCAACTGGTCCAGCCGATAGGGAGACCCATCATCCACGACACAAACTCCGGATTGGGCGCACCAGAAAGCGCATTCCGGGGGGCGGGAAGCATCCGGCGTAGCGCCGTCTCCAGTCCGTCCGTCCGCCGCTTCGCAGGATCCGAGCGCCTCCGTCCGAATCCCTCGCAGGCCGATGGCGTCGGCAGGAGTTTCCTTATCGCCGTCGCCAACCCGTCGCCCGCCTTCTCCGAGCATCCCGCTCTGTTGTTGTTGCCGTACTCGGTCGGGGTGGGCAGCAAGCAGGAAGAACCGTCTGCGGAGGTGCGGGAAGCCCGCTTCGGCCGCGCAAAACACATCCCATTCTGCATCGAACCCTGCGCGGGCCAGGTCCCCGAGTATGATGGCGAGAGCCTGTTTCGTGATCTGGGGGCTGTTCTCCAGGAAGACGTAGGCCGGTCGAACGTCGCGAATGATCTCGATGATGCGAGGCCACAGCCAGCGGGGATCGGCGACGCCTGTACGCGGGCCTGCCTGTGAGAATGGCTGGCAGGGGAAACCGGCAGTGATGATATCCACTCGCAGATCATCCCAGATAGGTGCACCATCCAGATAGCCCTGAAGCGCGAGCGCGGCCACTCGTCCAGCGGCGTATGCTTCCCTCTCCACGTAACAGACGGTTCGGTAGCCAGGGCCGAGGGCGAGTCGCAATCCGAGTTCAAACCCGCCAACCCCGGCACAGAGCGCAAGTCCACTAAGCACGCATCCCCCGTTTCCTCCGAGCGTGAAGACTCATGTGCGCCTCCCTCACGATCAGTTCGAGATTCTCCGCGGCATTGTTCTGCCGGTTGCCATCCTTGTGATGGATGGTCTCGTCTGGCCTCATCCGACGGCCCAGAAATGCCTCCACGAGTTTCACATGCTCGAACATGTAGTGATACCTCCGGGGCCATGGATGGTCCCCAATCAGCACCTTGACATATCCGTCCGCCGTTACGAACCGGCCCGTCTTGAGGCGGTGCCTTCCGCGCTCCCCCGTCGCTCCGATCCCCCTCTTTGCATTCGCCCTCTGCGAGCAGGCCCGGGAGCAATAGACCTTTAGGAACATAGAGCCAGGCCATTCACCTCCGCTCCTCTGCATCTCCGCGGTTCACGCCATGCAGTTGCATCTTATCTCCCCGGCCTCGATCCCCAGGCAGACACACGATCGGCGAGCGCCTCGGCCCGCTCGCACAGGGATTCAATGTGGGCCGAGAATCGCCCCATGTAGTAGCCTAGCCAGTAGCAGAACAACGCGAACATCGAAAGCATGAATCCGTCAATACCAACCATCATTTACCTCCCTTCAGCGGTCGGCCGAGCGTCTCTGCGGTTCACGCCATGCAGTTGCATCGCATCTCCCCGGGCTCGATCCCAAGCAGCTCGCGGATCACGGCAGGCGTCTCCTTGCACACCGCGATCGGGCCCTCGTACCCGCCATCCCTCAGCCCCTCGATCGCCGAGCCATCGATGATGACCCGCTCCTCAGCCGGCAGCTTCACCCGGCCGCCGCGGTGGCGGAACGTTCCCAACGTCATCACCTCTGCCAGACCGCCAAGCGCAAGAGCCACGTTGATACCGTGCACGCGCGGCGTGTTCGGGTCGTTGCCGATTTCTGGCCCGCCCGCACCCAGCGGGTCAAGCCGCACCCGCACCCGCCACCCCTGTCGTGCCGCCCAGGCCGCTGCCTCCTCTCGCTCACTCGCCGTCTCCCAGTACGGCTCCCAGGGCGCGCCGTACAGGTTGCCGATACTCCAGGACAGGATCACGTTGCTGCTGGCCTGCCGCTCATCCAAGTGCGCCCGGGTCTGCTCCAGCCCGGCCTTTGTCACCAGCAGCAATTTGTGGCCATGCGGATTCGTCGCCGGGTCGCTGAACAGATCGAGGAACATCCCGACGTGCGGATTCTCTTCGGGGGTGAAACCGAGCGAGTCCCCCAGCTCGCCGGCGTTGAGGACCATCGGCTGGTAGCGATCGCAAGTCACGGCCTCTTTGAGGCTGTGGGTGCGGCCCGCACCTGGGTTACTACAGGTCTTACAGTTTCGCGCTTGCGCCAACCACGTCGTCACCGCGGCGCGGGCCGGCGTAACGTCGAGGGGGGAGGAGCACTGGAGATCGCACCGATCAGGGTCCGACGTGCCGACGACCACTACGTGCTCACATCCAGCGCAGTCCGGCAATTCACCGCCCCATGCCACGCCCTTCAGCAGCTCCGGATCGTGGCGGAAGGTCGCCTTCAGGAAGCAGTACGTACACGGCTTCCCCGCGGCCCACGCCGGACAGCCGACGAAGCCTCTGTAGAGGTGGAACCCAGGGCACACCGTCTCGCCCGCGTGGGTAAATACCCCGCGCTTGTCCGCAATCCAGGCAGAGACGGCCTTCGAGCTACGCGCTCGGTAGATCATCGGCGTTTAGCCCGAGGTGGAGAGATGCCGAGGGCTGTGAGTGCTTGCTCGATGACACAACTGCCGCACCCGCCCCTGGAGGTCACATGATTGCACGAGTTGCAATGTGTGCTGGGAGGCCGCGGTCCCTCTGGGCACCGACAACATGCTCGCTTCAGG
>Ga0315279_10009452_pt1 | contig 11617 bp, 9 predicted proteins | sample YL17G06_20_MG_FD_203694 | JGI IMG/M metagenome (GOLD analysis project Ga0315279, IMG submission 203694) | Sediment microbial communities from Yellowstone Lake, YNP, Wyoming, USA - YL17G06_20 | ecosystem: Environmental > Aquatic > Freshwater > Lake > Sediment | place: USA: Wyoming | collected...
GCCATCTTCTCCAAGGAACCCAACAGATATTTGGGTTCATAAAGGGGCACCGCACTCGTTGGAGTGTTGAGTTGATGTGCCAGGCGCTTGAGGTGTCTCGCAGTGGGTATTACTGTCACCGCCAACATCGACCGGCCCCACCATCGAGCCCAATGCGGACCCACATGGAAGTTGCGGGATTCCGAGAGGTAGGCATTTCAGCGACGGCGTGGCCTGGTCGTTGCGACGATGTCCGAAGGTTGTGGGATGTCTGGGGAGAAACGGTTGTGTCAGCGGTGTCGGGGGGCAGACAAGAAGCACGCGGTATGGGCAGACGGTTACGGTTTCTGCTTTGTGACTGTGTTCCGCGCATTTATCTTGCTTGACTCATGCATGCGGTAGCTCGGGCCGTCGATAGAGATGATGACGGAGTGATGGATCATGCGATCCACGATGGCGGTGGTGACCACCGGATCGCCCAGGTAGTCGCCCAGATCTTTAAAGTCGACGTTGGTGGTGACGATGGTTGAAGCTTTGCAGTAGCGTCCGTCGATGACTTTGAAGAACAGGGAAGCGTTGCGTGCCGATTCCTGCTCCAACCGATCGAAGCCGAGTTCATCGATGAGAAGTATTTCGGCGGAGAGATAGGGCTTGAGTTTTCGTTCAAGGGTCTGGTCGGCAAGACCCGCCATCAGATCGGTGAGCATGCCGGCGGCGGTGGTGTAGCGGCAGCGATAGCATTTCTGACATCCGATCAGCATCAACGCTTTTGCGATGTGGCTCTTGCCGGTACCCGAAGATCCGGCAAGGATCAGGCCTTGCTTGCGGTTAACAAAAGAGAGCGTAGCCAGTTCCATGATCTGCGTTTTGTCTACGCCGGTCTGGAAGGAAAAATCGAAGTCGGCCAACAGCTTTCGTTGCGGCAGTTTTGATTCCGCGATTCTGCGTTCCATGCGACGTTGGATCAGATCGGCGGCCTCCAGAGCCAGCATTCGCTCCAGGAAGAGCGAGGGGGGAAGTTTCTCTTTGACGGCAAGAGACAACTGGGCGTCAAGCTCCTTGTCCATTCTGGAGAGTTTGAGGGTCTTGAGGTGAGCGCGGATTCTGTCCAGTGACTGTTCGTGGGTCTTCATCCGGATTGTCCTTGTTGAGGAGACGGGAATATTCGGTGAGATTTCTCTGTTTGATGGGCGGTAGTGTCTTCTTCAGTTCCAAGCGGGCGTTGTCATTGCGCACCGATTCCAAAGTGCGCGGCTTGGCCATGGCGTGTACGATACGCCCGACGGCATCGGCGTCGAAGGCGTGGTATCGGCGTGCCCGTCCGCACGCTCTGTCGATGTCCTCGGCGCTGTAGCATTCTTTGAGCATCAAGATGCGGCGCGCATGAAAGCCGCAGTGGTGCGGATGTTTGTTTTGCAGTCCCGCGAGAAACGCTTGCGCATTATCCCCCAGCCGCTCAAAACACTCCCTGACCGGCTCCAGACCGTAACGAATCTTCTTTGATTGACGATGTGTTGGTTCTTCACAGGTCGCCGCTTGTCCGTGGGGATAGCGCTGATGCGTGGCAATCAGCTCGACGTAAGGGCTGTAGATGAAGACCTCGCGCTCCGTTGCTTTCAGCGCAAGGATATCGCCGACATATTCATACGGCACGGAGTAGCGGTTGGTTTCAAACTCCAGAAATCCGTCTATGGAGCAGACGCGCAGCGCTACCTGGCCGCAGTCGTAGGCATGCGCGGGCAACGATACAAGCCGGCTCTTCTCATCCTGCAGAAACAGTTCCAGAGGCGGATGGCCCGTCGTCTCATGGATATGCGTGTCGGATTTTTCGGCAAGCCACCACCGGGCGCATGAGCGCAGATCCTCCAGATCGACGAATGATCGTCCGTTGAGCAGGTTTCCCTCGACATATTGAAACGGCCTCTCGATCTTCCCCTTTGTCTGGGCTCGCCTTGGCATGCAGGCGATGGGTTTGCATTGATAGTGGGTGATGAAGTCGATGAAGCCGGGGTTGAACACCGGTCTTCCCCCTTCCCAGCGCAGCACCACCGTCTTTTCATTGTCGTAGAGGCACTGTCGCGCCACTCCGCCGAAATGGCCGAACGCGTCCACATGTCGGCGGATAAGCGTATAGAAATCCCGATGGGTGACGAAGTCGATATACTGTCTTCGTGAAAAGCCCAGGATGTAGGAAAAACACAGCACGCTCGTTTTGCCGGTCTTGGAGAAGTCAATCGGGTAAGGACTCCAGTCCATCTGTCCCTGGACGCCTGGTTCGGTCTCAAAGCGAACGACCGGTTCGCGCTTGGGTTGTGGCCGCAGGCGTCGCAGAGCATCCTTGACAATAGTGATGCCGCCGTCATAGCCCGTCGCGGCAAGCTCTTCGCGCATGCGCACCGCGGTGATGTCGGGATACTTGCTCAAAAGTCCCTGCATCCGTTCCCGGTATGGATCGAGCTTGCCGAGGCGTGGCGCAACCGAGCGGGCAATAGGCGTGGACACTCCTTCGTCCCGTCGTCGACCGTGACGTCTCAGGATGCGTCGCACCCGGTTGCGTCCCAGGTGAAAATGACGGCTCAGCGAACGGATAGGCCAGCCGTCAAGATGCATCATCACGATCTTCTGCTCAAGCTCGGAGGCGTTGTGAATGATCTCAATAGACGGCATCGCTTGGCTCCAATGCTGTTTTCAATCCGAGGAGTATCGATGACGCCCGATCTGTTTTTTCCCTCAGCGCATCGCGTTGCGCAATGTCGAAGAGTGCAACGTGGCTTTGCGCCGTCTCCATTCGCCTGCATGCCACCGTCAACGTCAGACACAGACGGTGATATGCGCGTGCGGCGGATGTGGTCTTTGCGGGCCGGGGTGGACTGCGTCGATCCAGAATATCCACGGGTAGACGCAAGATGCTCTCATGCTCCCACCGCGGGGATTGCAGAAGTTGCTGGACAAGCAGCGTAGCCTCACGACTGCTCAACCGATGCTTCATCACGCACGCAAGCGCCTGCGGTTGGTTGCCGCGCGGCAACCGGCACAACTCCCGCGCCGTGGCAAAACCCAGCAACCCCAGTCGAATATGCTCCACTGCTTCCTCGCACAGCCGTTCGCACAGCGCAATACGACGACAGGCCCAGCTTTTGTGTCGACCGAACAATGCCGCTATCTGCTGCTGGTTGAGGCAATCCTCCCGGTATAGTGACCCCACCACCAGCGCCTCTTCAAAAGCATGGAGCGAGCCCTGACTGCAATTAAGGTTGATGATCGCCGCTTTCATCGCGCGTATCCCGCCCTCCATAACCCGTATCGTCATATCCTTCTTGCCAAGTTCGCGACACGCCCGATACCGCTTGAAGCCGTCCACCAACTCATAGCGCCGACTACCATCTATCGCATGCCCCACAATGACCGGGCTTATCTGCCCATAGCGGCAAACCGACTCCCGCATGACCGCATGCTCCCCGGGACGAACCAGACGCAACCGTTCATAGCCAATGTTGATATCGTCAAGCGGCACTTCAATGACCTTGGACGTTTGCCTCGTCAGCGCGGTCACCTCAACGCCGTTCATCGCCATCCTCGCAACGGCCAAACCGTCGTGGGTCGGTTCGGTCAAGCTCAATGCACAGCCGCATGAACTCATCTTCGTATCTCTCCCAGAGTGTCTGGGTCACATCAGACAGTATGTGCCACAGCGCCCAGGCCGTGCGTAGTTCTTCCTGCGAATCCACTGACGTCTCCTTGATTAAAGCGGATGTCCTGGTCTTGAGCAAAATCTACCCCCAACAATGTGCACGTATGGTAAAGTCCAATCTTTGCAATCACACTTTTCCGCTAAGAGCCTGCCACCACCATCAATCGAACAATCCTATCGTCCATATTTGCAATCAGGGGTCCGCTCAGTGGTATGAGACGATACGTCCCTGAAATATCAATGGGTTGAGCGTCCATCTTTGCAATCCCCGCTCCCCTGTCGCGCATATATGGCTTCTTCCACTTCCGCCGCCGCTTGTTGCGATGCCGCTGAAGACGCCGGTTGCGTTCCGCGTACCAGGGATGGCTCTCTCGATAACGGTGCCAGTAGCCCTTGTGGCTCTCCCGCCATCGACGCTGGGCATCCGCATGGTTCATTCGGTAGGTCAAGTCCGTGGCCAGCTTCTTCTTCTGAAGATCACCCTTGCGCTTCCTGCGGCACTCTTTGCGGAAACAGTAGCGCTGATCGTTGCGCCGGGCAGCGAAGAGATCACCGCAACAGGCACATCTTGTCTGCGTCATAGATGGATCCTTCCTGGCTAAACAGGAAAGATCATCTCATCTTGACGGCGGAAATAGAGGGATGGGTCTGTCGGCTGGAACTGTCAGAAAACAGGATCGCCGCTCAGGTGGGTCCGATTACCGGCGGCGGGTGGGTTCATCTGTCACCGGCGGTGACATGCTTTTTGCTGCCAGAAGCACCGCATGAAGTTTGTGGTCATAGCGAGCTTCTTCATTTCTTCTGATTTCGTCTTGCAGTACGAGCGCCGTCGTTTGGTCGTCGATTCGTATAGTCATGCATATAGTATACTTTATGCTATTATATTTCGGCAATTACTTATGTCGCTGTGTATAATGGGCGCGGAAGGGTCGAGATAGCGCAGGTTCCGGGATGGTGCCATGATGGTTGCTCCTTATGGAATGCGTGGATGCGAAAACGCCAGCTACAACAGGATCGCCGATGCAGGTGAATCAATGGAATCGGGAAAGCGCGCGGCAGGCGCTATTCAGCCTTCCCCGGATCGATGTCCATGGACAGCGGTTCGCCTTCGGAGATAAAACGGGCGCTCTTTATTTCGCGCGTGGCCAGGCGCACGCCGCCGGCCTTGACGCCCTTGACAAGATAATCTCCGACCTTGAATGTTTCATTGAGCACGCGGATGCGCGGGGCGGGCTTGTACTCCACTTCGAGCATGGCCTTGTTGTCGGTGGTGAGCTTAAGGGGCGTGCACTTGTCGGGCACGATGGAATAGCCCTTATTGAGGATGAACTGCTCCACCTGGCAGCGCTTGATATAGGGATGCCCGGTTTCGTCGTCCTTATAGACGATGTTGAACGTGGCGGCGGCAAGGGAATCCTTATCGGCAAATCCGCAGTAGAGCATTCCCTTGTCCACGAACATCTTGTCGGGCGCGTCGATCACCGAGTAGGCGCCGGTTTTGCGGATGACCAGTATGCGATCGTAGGGCGACACATCGAAAAGCACCGACCCGCCGCATTCATACCCCAGATAGCCGGTGTCCCGGTCGTACTTGAGCTTGAGATTGCGCTGGGCGGCTTCGCGGACATCGACCTTTTCAAACGAGACCAGCTTGGTCTTGCGCGGATAATTCCCGCCGTATTTTTCGATGATCCCCTTGAGGAACGAAACCGAATATTCGGTGATATGGGCCAGGTGGTGTTTGATCTCCTTGAGCCGCGCCTCCATCTCCTGCATCTCTTTTTTGGCCCGGTTGATGTCGTACTGCGAAATGCGGCGGATGGGAATCTTCAGGAGCGTTTCGACGTCCTCGTTGGTCACCTCGCGCCGGATCTCGCTTTTAAACGGTTCCAGCCCTTTGAACACCGCGTTTGTGACGCCCTCAACCGAGGCTTTGTCTTCGATCTTTTTATAGACGCGGTTCTCAATAAAAATCTGCTCAAGGGTTTTGGCATGGAGCTTGTCGCGCAGGTGACCGTCCTCGAGCTTGAGCTCGGCCGTCAGGACCTGCACCACGCGTTCGGCATTATGCCGGATCACTTCCGACACGCCCATCACCACGGGCTTATCGTCTTTAATGACCACGCAATTCACGGCAATGGATTGCTCGCATTCGGTAAAGGCATAGAGCGCGTCTTCCACCTCGCGCGAATGCACGCCGCGCGCCAGGCACACTTCGATTTCCACTTTGTCGGACGTGTAGTCGTTGATGGCGGAAATCTTGATTTTATTGCTTTTGGCCGCTGTCTCGATGGAGGCGATCAGGCTTTCGGTGGTGGTGCCGCAGGCGACTTCACGGATGATAATCGATTTGGGGTCCCTGGTATCGAGCAGGGCGCGCACGCGCACCTTGCCGTTGCCGTCGTTATACTCCGACACGTCGGCCAGGCCGCCGGTGGGAAAATCCGGAAACACCAGGTTCTGTTCGTCTTCCAGGCAGGCGATTTCGGCCTCAAGGAGTTCGACCACGTTGTGCGGCAGGATCTTGGTGGCCATGCCCACGGCAATGCCTTCGGTGCCCTGGGCTAAAAGCACGGGGAACTTGGCGGGCAGCACCACGGGCTCTTTATTGCGGCCGTCGTACGACGGCACGAATTCGGTGATCTCGGGATTGAACAGCGTCTGGAGCGCGAGCGGCGTGAGCCGGCACTCGATATAGCGGGCCGCCGACGCCTGATCGCCGGTATGGATATTGCCGAAGTTTCCCTGTTTGTCAAGGAACAGGTCCTTATTGGCAAGATTGACCAGCGCTTCGCCGATGGAGGCGTCGCCGTGCGGATGGTATTTCATGCAGTGGCCCACGGCGTTGGCCACCTTGTTGAACTTGCCGTCGTCCATTTCGTACAGCGAATGCAGGATGCGGCGCTGCACGGGTTTGAGGCCGTCGTCGATGTGCGGGATCGCGCGGTCTTTGATGACGTACGACGCGTATTCGACGAAATTGACGTTGAATATCTTTTCAACGAATGCCATTGTGTAAATCCGTCGGGATTGCGGTGCTTTGCTTTTTTTACCTTAAAGAATCCGGAAAAATCGCCGGATCCCGTCCATTAAATTCCTTCCCGCCTGCTGTCCCCTGATTTCTCCGACCTCCGACTTCTGCGCATCCACCGATCACCCTCCTTCGCTCTTAAAGCGGAGCTACGGTGGGGCAAGCCGTTTACCGATCACCAGCATTTCACCGTCCCCTGTCCCCTTCCCGCCTTCATACCAGCGATTCCATGATATACTCGCGCCGTTCCGGCGTGTTTTTGCCCATGAAAAATTCAAGCGTGTTGCTGATGGTTTTGAGCGACTTTACGTTCACCTCCACCAGCCGGATGTCGTCGCCGATGAACTGGCCGAACTCATTGGGAGAAATTTCGCCCAGCCCCTTGAACCGCGTCACCTCGGGACTGCTGATCTCCTTCATCGCCGTGTCGCGCTCTTTTTCGCTGTAGCAATAGCGCGTTTCGTTCTTGTTGCGCACACGGAACAGCGGCGTTTCGAGAATGAAGACATGTCCCGCCATCACCAGGTCTTCAAAGTAGGTCAGGAAAAACGTAAGGAGCAGCATGCGGATGTGGAACCCGTCCACATCCGCGTCGGTGGCGATGATGATTTTATTGTAGCGCAGCGTTTCGATGCCGTTTTCGATGCCCAGCGCCATCATCACATCATAGAGTTCTTCGTTTTTGTAAATTGCCGCCTTGTTCTTGCCGAACACGTTCTGCGGCTTGCCGCGCAGGGAAAAAATGGCCTGCGTCTCCACGTCGCGGGCCGATATGATGGAGCCGGCCGCGGATTGACCTTCGGTGAGAAAGATGGAACTCGCTTCGCCTTTTTTGCCGTCGGAAAGATGGTACCGGCAGTCCTTGAGGTTGGGGACCTTGATTTCGACGCGCTTGGCCGCCTCCTTGGCCTCTTTTTTGACCGCATTCAGTTCCTTGCGCAGCTTCTCATTCTGGACGATCTTGTTTTCGATCGTCTGCGCGGCCTCGCGGTTTTTATGGAGGAAGTCCACCACCGCGGATTTGACGTCGCCCACGATCCAGCCACGGATTTCGGCGTTGCCCAGCTTGTTCTTGGTCTGCGATTCGAACATGGGCGACTGGAGCTTGATGGCCACCGCGCCGGCGATGCCTTCCCGCACATCAACCGCATCGAAGTCTTTTTTGTAAAACTCGTTGATGCCCTTGAGGAACCCTTCGCGGAAGGCGCTCAGGTGCGTGCCGCCGTCGCCCGTGTGCTGCCCATTGACGAAAGAATAATACGTCTCGCCGTAATTGGCCGTATGCGTAAAGGCGAATTCGAGTTGTTTGCTCTTGAAGTGCGCCGCGTCGTAGAGCTTGGACTCGCCCACCTCGGCGTCCAAAAGGTCTAAAAGGCCGTTTTTCGATTCGAACTTCTGGTCGTTGAAATTAAGCCTGAGCCCGCTGTTGAGATAGGCGTAATTCCACAGACGCTTTTCGACATATTCGAAATTGAACGTAAATTCGGAAAAAATCTCATCGTCCGGAATGAACTCGACATACGTGCCGTTCGGCTCTCTGGTGCGGCCCTTGTCCTTGCCCTTGAGCTTGCCGCGCGAAAATTCGGCCTGATAAAATTCGCCGTCGCGGTGCGAGCGCACGATGAAATGGGACGATAGGGCGTTCACCGCCTTGGTCCCCACGCCGTTCAGGCCCACGGAAAACTGGAACACCTCGTCGTTGAACTTGCCGCCGGTGTTGATGATGGAAACGCAGTCGATCACCTTGCCCAGGGGAATGCCGCGGCCGTAATCCCGGATCTTTACCGTATGCTCATCGATCTCGATATCGACCTTCTTGCCGTATCCCATGATATATTCGTCGATCGAGTTGTCGATGACCTCTTTGAGCAGCACATAGATGCCGTCGTCGACATTGGAGCCGTCGCCCAGCCGGCCGATGTACATGCCCGTGCGCAGCCGGATGTGTTCAAGCGAATTGAGGGTCTTGATCTTGCTTTCGTCGTAGACAGCAGCGGGTTTTTGTGCCATAGTTGGGAGCGAATGAAGTTGGATTTTAAAATAATTTCCCTATGATCCCAATACAAGAAGCATACGAAGATATTGGGGATGGCCGTGGGATTGAATCAATGGGTGGTGGTCGGCGGCTGATCTTCCCGACGGAGATCCGCGCGTCCTTTACTCACAGGAGTGTGGTCCCCGCTGCAAGCGTCATTATTTTGCCGCTGTCGATGATGATATCGTGAATGACAAGATATCGTGCGCTTTCATATTCGCCGTCTTGCAATGAGCTAAAAAGCGGGATAGGCGGATGGACTGAGGAGCTGCTAATATCCGGAGCCTATTGAGCGAGCAGTGCGGAGGCGGAAAAGAGGTGAAAAACCGTACACAGAATGGCGAAATGGGTAGGGGATATGCGGCTATGTGTCATCGCTTCTTCAGGCTCCTGTGGAGTAAATTATTCATTGACAATAGAATCTATCGCCGTCATAGACAAAAGAAGGAATAGTGCTCTTGGCTGATTCCCCCGATTGCCGCCAAACCGCTATCAACGTCTGCGCCAACGACTGCCAAATCAACCGAAAGAATTGTTCGTTAAGGTTCATCGTTCATGTTTGACTCGGATTCACATTTCAGAGAGGAGGGGTCTATCGGCACCAGTTTGCCTTTGGCTGTGTCGGGCAACCAGGCAGAAATCGGCTTGTTTTTTTCTATAGGTGCTTGCCGATTATAAATAGCCACGGGAACACAGTCAATAATTTTGCCTGAGCATTCACAAGAACCCAAAGTTAATTGGTCGTCAGGATATTTAGACATATCAATTACCAATTTGTCCAGTAATCGGTACTTAGGCTGGCTATCCTTGTATCCAGTTATGAAAGTAAAATAGACATGCCATATCTTATTATCTCCTTTTTTCCCGCCCAGCGTTATGCCATATCGAACGGTCTTCCCATTATGATTAACAACCAGAACAAATGTCTGACCATAGAAATTATGGTGGTCGATTACAAGACCATCTGCCATCGCATAAATTTTGCTCCCCACTGGCGCATAAAGATCGCAGCCAGCGTGATACCGCGCACCATTATTTCGCGATGATCCAAACGACCTCGGTTCATGGTGATAACCTTTGTCCTGGTATTGGGCATCTAGCGGAAATCGGTATTTGTTTCCGATACTTGGAATTTTCCCACCCTTCTCCACCACCTTCTTGAGCATCTCCTGGTTTGAAACATCCAGAGTGCCTTTCTTATGGCCGGCAAGCTTTTCTCCGATATCGGTCAACACCCCGTCAATCAGAAACTCCCCCTTCTCCGCCGCTTCCTGGTCGAAATCGCCATGATAAAGATTGGGAATCGGGCGGAGATAGTTCTGCCCTTTCCACTGCCCCAGCTCATCGCGGGTCATTGCGCCCACTATGCCATCGGACTGGCCCTTATACGCAATACCCGGAGTTTCAACCAGCTTGCCGCCGATGCGGTCCACCCGCCGAGGAACCCGCGCGGGGAAATGATTTATTTGGATTTTGTTTTGTAACTACCACCGCAAACATCGCCTTCTTCAATTCCCTTCAACCAAGCTTCGAGTTGGATGATTCGTTGCTTGGTAAGTTCATTTATTTCAAAACATGCGCATTCAGGATAAATGCTGCCGTATTCTGCTTGCTTGTCACTTTTTTTTACGGTTGGGAATCGGGCTTCTAATTGAGCATCTCGGAACTGTAGCCATGCTCTTTGCGCTTCTTTTAGACGTTTGATAAGCAATGTGTCGGTTTTATACTCCTGAAGGATTTGACCGTAAACTTTGTTAAGTTGCGCATCGGTTGCTTTAAAGTTACATTTTGTGGAATCCTGAGAATAACATTGAAAAGCTAATAGGCAAAGAGCCAATAAAGAAACGTGCCGCATGTTTTACCCGCTTTCATTTTATAGGTTGTTGGAACATTTTTCCTTCTTCTTTACGCCTTTCTGTTAAGCCTGGCAGTTCAACCAACTTTCCCTTTTCATCCGTTGCTTTATTCCATAACATTAATCCATCAGGAACTTTACCGTAATGGCCTTGGTTAAGATTCTTTAGCCAAGAGCATTTGTTTTCCACGAGATGAGCTGTCCCTAAATTGTATGTCCAACTTATTAAAGCATCGAATTGGTTTTGGTTCAAGGAAACTTTGACGGCGGCGATTAAATGAGGTTCCATTTTTCGCACATCTTCAATTAGCATCTCTTTCGCTTTTTCTTTACTTATACCCGTAGGATATTTTTTCTTATCCTCTTCCGTTACATTACCCTTGTGAAGCAATGTACCATAACCGATTGTCGCATGGCCAACGGCATCATTGTAGGGAAACGCTCGAAACCCTTCAAACTTCATGATTAGCTCAATACCAGCTTCACTTGTTTTATTCGCGCTTTTCCCCGGTACCTTCCACCCCTTCTCTTTCACCTTCTTCAGCACTAGCTGCGTGGGAACATCAAGCGTTCCTTTCTTATGGCCGGCAAGCTTTTCTCCGACATCGGTCAACACCCCGTCAATCAGAAACTCCCCCTTTTCCGCCGCATCCTGAAAGAGCTTCACCGCCTCCTTCATCTTATCACCGAACCACCCATCAATTACTCCTGCGTATGCTAAGGCTTTTTGCAAATCATTCTGCGCATTCACCACCGGCGTCCCGATATCGTGATAATCGTCCTGCTTTGCCTCCCGCTGCGACTGCGCATCATTCTTATATCCCCGCGGCCTACTCTTGACCCCCTTGTTCACCGCTTCCTGGTCGAAATCGCCATGGTAAAGATTGGGAATCGGGCGGAAATGGGCGCATTCCCGATTTGGGGCCACTTTTTTCAAAATAAGTATTGACAGGGCCTTTTTTTTGTACTATATTTCCGATAGCAATAAATTAGCTATCGGAAGAAGACAACTATGCCTGATGATTT
>Ga0315279_10009454_pt1 | contig 11617 bp, 9 predicted proteins | sample YL17G06_20_MG_FD_203694 | JGI IMG/M metagenome (GOLD analysis project Ga0315279, IMG submission 203694) | Sediment microbial communities from Yellowstone Lake, YNP, Wyoming, USA - YL17G06_20 | ecosystem: Environmental > Aquatic > Freshwater > Lake > Sediment | place: USA: Wyoming | collected...
CTGCGCTGCATTTCAGCTTTCAGGAACTGGCCAAAAGCGTCCGCACCCATCTTGGCCAGCAAGGCGGCTCGTTTGCCCAGTCGGGAAACATTTACCGCCAGGTTGGCGGGTGAGCCGCCCTGAAAACGGCGAAAAGCTGCCGCCTCCAGCAGGCTGTCGACCCGTTCGGTGGATATGAAGTCGATTAATATTTCGCCAATAACCAGCAGGTCGATGTCGGTTTCAGGCACTAGAACCTCATCCCATAAAAAATACTTCGCAAATTAGGAGAACATACGGGCGTACGCCCGTATGTTCTCCTAATTTGCGATATCCTTTTTATACACCCTGCCTTCGGCAGGAGCCAGGTTCACTACCGGGTAATAAATGCCGTTAAAGACCAGTCTTTGATCGCCAGCGGGAATTTCCTGGCCGGTTGAAAATTCGAGCTCCCAGGAGCCGTGATCGCCAGGTGTGGGAATGCCGAACGGGCCGCTGGTTTTCTCCAGGCTGGTGTTGGCAGCGAATATGTATTCGGGGTTATCAGCCTGCGTCCAGGCGAGTAAAGGGTTCGCGCCGCAAGCGTCGGGGGCGATCAACCAACGGATGGCTCTGCCACTCACTTTTGGCCAGATTTTATCCAGGTACAGCCTCAAGTGTGTAATCTGGTTGAATAGTGTCGCATTTTTCCCCCACACATACGGACCGAGTGTGGCCTTCGGGCCGCTGCACTCCTGAAAAACGAACAGCTTGGTGTAATGTTCGTTGGGGGCCGGTTGGTCATGGCGATCGCGTTTCTCAAAGCCCAGGCTCATATAACTGGGCATATCGGTCAGGAAGAGAGCCAGGAACAGGCGCAGGGCATTGCCGTCGCGGTAAAAGGCATCAAAACGCGGGTCATCTTTGTCCGCAGTCATAACGGTTATGCTGGGTGTGCACCGGCGGGAGGATTTCAAGTCATCATACTGTTGCAACCGCTGCAGAAATTCCGGCGAGCCGACAGGGCAGGATTGCAAATCACCCAGGGTTGCCTCGGCGGCAGATGCCTCCAGATGATCGATCTCCTCGCCATAGCTCATGATTCCGCGTGGCGCCAGGAAAGATTCAGCAAAATATCCAAAGTAGGGAGCCTGCCATTGGATATGCTGTTTGACTGCGCCCAAGAGATCGTAATATTCATCGATAACTGGCGGTACGCCTTCCGGACGCATTTGTACGTGTGACATATCGCCGCGCATAAAGTCGAAACCGCAGCGACGTTGGATCTCGGCATAATGGTTGCACACATACCGCCAGACTGCCTTTCGAGGCGCGCTGAAATCGATCTCCCAGGCTGCATTGTCGTCTTTGCAGCCATATAGCTTGTAGCGCGCCAGCGGATTGAATACCCGCGACATGGCCTGGGGTTGGGAGATACGATAATTGCGCCAGGCAAGTCCGTCTTCATCAACGATTAAAGCTTCTGGCGATGGATCGACTTCCAGGCCACGATAAGGGGGAGCCATGGTCGCTGGAACCGTTTCGTATCCCAGGCGATGCAGGTGGTGGATCAGCAGCTTGCGCCGCTTCAAGCGCCCGGCTGGATCTCCCGGCATACCGAACAGCAGGCGCAGCCGGGTGGTTTCGGGGCATTCCGGGTTGAAGATGGCCTCCATCGAGCTCAGCATGACATCGCCCGCAAACGCCGGTCCCGCGCGGCGTAGGAATTCGAATATTTGCCGCTGCACGGCCTGGTGCAGGTTCGCCGAATGATCGACGATGCGCAGATCATGGCGCTGAAGCCACTCGAAGTGCTCAGGATATGCCAGGGCCATCTCTGAGAAGCGGTCGGTGTGAGGGATGACATCCATGCCCACCGTGCGGCCCATTCCGTGCAGCAGGTTTACCACTGCGCGAAGCTGCCTGTCGGGATTATTCAACCTGGGGCAGGCGGACGCCAGGGATGGGCTGTAGAATTCCGGGTTTAACTGCCAGGAAACCACTCCATACAGGCTGCCTACCACGCCCGGTTCCCAGATCGGCAATATATGGATGGTAGATTGAGCGGCGGACAGGGTTAGGGTGTAGGGGATCAACCCCCAAAACCCTCCCACGGTACGCAAATTCACCCCCACCAGGTTGGCGTGCCGCAGCCAATTCCCGTCAGGTAGGGCTGCCACCGGAGAGCGGAATTCCTCTGGCAGCACCTCCAGCAGGGAATCCGGGTTGGCGTACCGTGGCGACAACGCCAGATCGACCCACTTGCCCCAACGCTGGCGCAGGATTCCCAGGATCTCTGGCACCGGGATGTGCAAGGCGTCTTCGGGCGTCAGATACGGCACGAAGGAGCAGCCTCCAGAAATATAATCGGCGAATCTATCCACCATGGATAAATTCTACCAGAAATTATTTCCCTTGCGTGAAAGAGTAAGAACTCACCCCCATAAATGGGGGAGAGGAAAATTCCGGAAATTTGGGTGTTTGCAGCAGCGAAGCTGCTGCAAACACCCAAATTTCCGACTTGGCTTTCTGCCATTTTTCGGGATCTTAAAAGTATAATTAGGTGGATGTATCCTACCCACCTAATGCAAACCATTCACCCACGAACGGAGGAAGATATGAGTGACGAAAGCCCTGAATTTGATGCCAAAGTGGCAAGCGTTGCCGAAAATCCTGAACAGCGCTGCCCGTGCATTTTGTTGTTAGATGTTTCCGGTTCCATGGACGGTGCGGCTATCAATCAGCTGAACGCCGGGCTGCAGACCTTTCGCGACAGTATCCGCAAGAATGAGTTGGCTTCCATGCGGGTAGAGGTTGCCATTATCACTTTTGGTAAAGCCGTGGAGCTTAAACAAGATTTTATTACCGTAGACCAGTTCGATGCACCCATCCTGTCCGCCAGAGGCCAGACCCCGATGGGCGCGGCGATCAACCTGGCGCTGGATAAGCTGGAAGAGCGGAAGCAGATCTACAAACAAGCCGGCATCTCTTACTTCCGTCCGTGGATATTCTTGATCACCGATGGCGAGCCGACCGACGAATGGCATTCCGCGGCAACCCGCATCCAGGCGATGGAGGAGCGTAAAGGCGTTACTTTTTTTGTGGTAGGGGTGGATAAGGCCAACCTGTCGACCCTGGCCCAAATTGCTCCGAAAAATCGTCCCCCAGTAAAATTAAATGGTCTGGATTTTGCATCGATGTTTATCTGGCTGTCTAGCAGTCTGGGCAAGGTATCTGACTCAAAAATTGGCGCTCAGGTGGCTTTACCGCCCACTTCAGACTGGACAGCGATCACTGCATAAATGATTGCCGACCAACCCGAAATCATCCTTTATCCCATCGATCCCGATCTTGCAGCCTCGAAATGGGTCGTTGTGGGTGCATCGGTGCAGGGCACCAACCATATCAAAATCCCCTTGCCATGCCAGGATGCGCATGCATACAAGGCGCTCAATGATTCCATCCTCGTGGCTGCGGTTGCAGACGGCCTGGGCTCGGCGATGTATGCCCAGGCCGGGGCGCAGCTGGCGGCAGTCCGTGCGGTTACCTATGTGGAGCAAGCACTTGCTGCCGCGGTCCCCAGCGACGAAGATGCCTGGATCCAATTGGTCCGCGATTGCTTTCTATCGGCGTGCGCCAGGCTCGAGGAAGAAGCGCTAAAAAACCAGGCTGTCCTGCGAGACTACAGCACGACCCTGATCCTGGCCATTTTTACCAGCGATTGGCTGGTTACCGGGCACATTGGCGATGGCGCGACTGTGGCTTCTTTGGAAGACGGCGGCCTGGTTTTGGTCTCCCAGGCCCAGAATGAAGAATACGTAAACGTAACTTTCCCATTAACCATGCCAGATATGATCCATATCGCCGAGTTCAAAGCCTGCCCGATCCGGGTAAAAGCGCTGGCGTTGATGTCGGACGGGATGCAGCAAGTCTCCATCCACACCGCTGACAATACCCCTCATCCACCCTTCTTTGAACCGCTCTTCCGGCAGCTCCCGGGCGTCAAAGACATGCACAAAGCTTCTCAAAACCTGGCGGAGTTCATGGCGTCCGATCAGATCTGTGCGCACACCGATGATGACAAGACCCTGGTCCTCATCGGCCGGCAGCGGGTTTAAGGCTGGCATCCCCTGGGAAACCCATCCATGACACAGACTTACACCACCACTTCAGGGAAAAGCATAACCCTGGAAAAGCAGCTGGGCTCTGGCGGCGAGGGTGAGGTCTGGACGGTGCAGGGAAGTCTTGAAGTCGCTAAAATTTACCATCCCCGCATCATCAAACCTGAGCATGAGCGCAAACTAAAGGCCATGATCGCCAACCCACCGGTGGACGAGATGCGGGTGAAAGGGCACGTTTCCATCGCCTGGCCGACCGATGTGCTGTACCTGGGTGGTAAATTTGCCGGCTTTCTAATGCCGATGCTTGAGCGGAGCCCGACCATCTTTACGGTTTATAACCCGGTAAAGCGAAAGAATGAATGCCCGGGGTTCAACTGGAAGTACCTGATCCACACGGCGTTAAACCTGTCGAAAGCGATCGAGGCGATCCATTACAAGAAATACGTGATCGGGGATCTGAACGAATCGAATGTGCTGGTGAAATCCAGTGCCCTGGTCAGTTTGATCGACACCGACTCATTTCAAGTCAGGGATAAAAAAGGGCAGGTTTATCACTGTGCGGTGGGTAAAGAAGATTTTACCCCTCCCGAATTATTCGGCGCGCCTCTGGATAAGGTGGACCGGCTGCCCGAGCACGATTATTTTGGCCTGGGGGTGCTGATCTTCCGCCTGCTGATGGAAGGGTATTATCCCTTTACCGGCGTATTGAAACAAAATATACAACTCAACGAGCCTGTTCAGTATTATTGTCTAAAAATGGGCGCCTTCCCGTACGTGAATAATCCGATTGTCGGCCCACCGCTGATGGCGCCCCCCTTCAATATCTTGCCGCGGGAAGTACGCAGCCTGTTTTTAAGCTGTTTTGTGGCCGGGCATAAGAACCTGCAGGCCCGTCCCTCGCCGCGCGAATGGGGACAAGTGCTTGAAAACGCCGAAAAGAACCTGGTGGCGTGTAAAGCCGATAAGGAACACTATTATTCGCGGCATTTATCCCAATGTCCCTGGTGCCAGCGGGAACAAAACAAGCCCAAAGCGCCGCTGCAGACGGCCTTACCCCCGGCGCGAGCGTCCCGGCCCATCTTACCGCTCAGGATCACTATCCCTCCGGTGGCATCTTATTTTACAACTCGCTCTCCCTCTCCTGTACCAGCCCCACCAACCATCCAGCCCTCGCCCGTCCTGGTTCCACCCGTCCAGGCCCGAAAGGTTGCATCCATTCAGAGATTTATAAAATCCATTCCCGATCTGGCCCGCAGGCTGTTCCGTTCACCGGGGGGATACATTAATTGGCGCCTGTGGTGGCTGGGGACGCGCAAGTACACCTTCTGGGGCGGGATCGCCGGACTGGGGTTATTCCTGCTCTTATTCCTGGTTTTTTGGTACCCGGTCTACGTGGGTTACCTCTCCGGCCTGTTGACATCCGGATTACTGGTGGTTTCACTATTTCTCATCTCGCGTTATTTTTTCCAGCGACAAACCAACCAAAGTAAAGTATTCGGAACGGTAAACCTGCTGATTGGGGGTGTGCTGTCGGTTATTTTGGGTATCCAGGTGGCGGAATGGGTCGGCGCTTCACTGTCGGCCTGGTGGCCGCCAGTCGAATGGCTGTTCGTGGACAGTTTTCTGGTGGGTTTATTTGGTGGGACGGCTTACGGGAATTTCAAGACGCTGTCCCGGCGGAAAAGCATCGCTTTCGCCAGCGCCACCTCGCTGCTACTGGCGGCTGCCCCCTTTCTCTTGATCGCCATCCTGAGACTACTTGGTGCGCCTTTGCCGGTGTGATGGAAAAGTTGCAAAATTAAACTAAATACCGTTTCGCCAGCATCAGCGAGGCCAGCGTTTTGGCATCGTGGATTTTCCCATCCTCGATCATACGTTGTACCACCTCCAGTGGGATGGGCTCGATGCTGATAAACTCGTCGGCGTCACCGGGCAGCGGGTCGGGGCGCAGGTCTGTTGCCAGGAAGACGCGCATGAACTCGGAAGAGTAGCCGGGCGCCAGGTAAAATTCACCGATCAGCTCGATCCGCCCGGCAGCCATGCCGATCTCCTCGCGGATCTCCCGCCGGGCGCAGTCCAGGGGGAGCTCCCCAGGCTCCACCATACCGGCGGGCAATTCGAGCAGTACATCGCCAGCCGGGTGGCGGTATTGGCGCACGAACCACACCCGTTTCTGCTCATCCACCGGCACCAGCGTCACCGCACCCACGTGATCGACAATATCCACCCGGGCCGTCTTGCCGTCCGGGAGGCGGATCTCATCCCGGCGTACATTGAACGCACGCCCGTGATATAACGTTTCGGTGTGAAGGGTTTCGTAAGGCATCACTCACCTGACATCAACTCATGGGTATAAAACGGCGAAAACGAGCGCGAACGCCCGTTTTCGCCGTTTCAAATGATCCTAATCGCTCAAATCGAAGGCCTAAAAAGTGTGTAATACTTTCGTCAAAACGAACAGAGCCAACGAAATGCACCGCGGATCTATGTCTGCCGCGGGATCAGGGGATATTGATCACCGATCCAGCCGTGAGGGTGTACGGTGAGGCCAGGTTGTTTGCCATCGCAATCGCCCACGGCTCGACATCGCCATATTTGCACGCGACGCTGTAGATCGTGTCGCCTGACGCCACGGTGTATGTGGCTGGGTGTTTTTTCAAAGCACGCCCATCGGGGAAGTTGCCACCAGTCTGCGGGATTTTCAGTGTCATGCCCTCATATACATAGCTGGATTGGCTCAAGCCATTGAGTGACAGCATTACCCCCGGATCGACATTGAACCGCCGGGCAATGCAGTATACAAATTCGCCTTTCTGCAATTTATAGGTGGCAGGCATGCCAGGGGTCACGGTGGGGATGTTCACTGCCTGAGCAGGCACAGCAGTCGCCTGGGCTACGGCGGGGGCCTGAGTAGCTTCCGGCTGTGGAGCGACCGGCTGAGGGGCAGCCGTCTCAGTTGGCTGCTCCAGGATGGGATTCAGGTTCTGCTTGGCAATTGCGGTCTGCGTCTTGATGGCATCTTGCTGGTTCACCTGCGGGGTTTTACCCAGGGAGGGGAAATTTCCCTTGGTCGCAGTGGCCTGAGAGGCGGGCGCTTTGGAGGCCGAGCGAGAGCAAGCTGCGAGCATAAGCGCCGCTACCAGCACGATCACGACGATGCTCAGAAAACGTTTGGTATTCATTGTTTCTCTCCTTGATATAAAATCACCCACCTCGGCTGACAGGAATGAAACAGCCAAGCATCCGCGCCGCGCGGTGGTGTTTTCTAACGGTATGCTCATGATACTAGCACAATCCTGAAAAAGCGTCAAGCGAGTATCGAGGGGGAATTTAGCAGCCTGTTCCTGGTTTTGGGGCTACTGGCTATTCATTTTTAGCCGCCGGCTCTGCACTCTGAGCCGCCGGCTCCAGGTGGATCACCACCCTCCGCAGGCTCGGCACCTGCTCGCGGAGCTCCCGTTCGATTTTTTCAGTGGTCTCATGGGCATCGATAATGGGAGTATCGGCAGCCTGGAGGCAGTGAAAGGATACCGACAGCTCGTTCCCCAGGCGGTGAACAATGATTTCATGAGGCTCGCAGTGCAGATCGCGCTGCTTAACAATACGCTGGACGGCTTCGATAATCTGCTTTTCCCCGGCCAGTAACACCTGCCGTGTAGCCGCCACATCGCCTATAGGCTCGATGTGGGTGACGGTCTCAGCGATATCCGGCAGGGTCCGCCGGACGGCTTCTTCGAACTGCGTGACCAGGGCGTGCGCTTCTTCCAGTTTTAACGTGTCTTTCACTTCCACGTGCAGCTCCAGCGTCCGGCTGCCCAGCACATCGTACAGGCGCAGGCTGTGTGCGCCCAGTCCATAGCGCCCGGCAAGCAAGCGCACCTGCGTGATGGTGTCCTCATCGTCGGATGCAGAGGGGATCACATTCACGACCACATCGTGGGCTCCCTGCAGTACGGATTGCACGGCTTCTTCGGCTTGAGCGGCAATATCATGGGCTTGCTCGAGGCCCATCGCGCGAGTGACGGCAACCGATATATCCGCAAAGAACTCCGGCCCGCTGCGGCGGATTCGGGCTTGCTCTACCGTCTGCACGCCGGGCACTTTTTGCACCGCGCCGATCACATCTTCACGCACCCCAGGCGGAATAGCATCCAGCAAATCGGCGATCGTTTTACGACCCAGCTGCAGGCTGACGTATACCACAATGCCCGCTACGCCCATCGCTGCTACGGCATCGGCCTTCGCCAGCCAGCTCACATCCAGCCATTTTGACAGGGTGACGAGGAATAACCCGCCGATCACCACTGAAGAGGACCAGATATCGGTGGAAAAGTGCAACGCATCGGCCTCCAATGCCTGGCTGCCATATTTCCTTGCCGCCCGGTATAGCACCCGCGAGCGGGTAAAATCGATCACAATCGAGATCAGCATGATTACGAACGCCCAAATACTGGCTTCCACCTCTACTTCCTTGAAGAACAGGCGCTTGATGGCTTCGTAGATGATCCATACGCATGTGAGCAGCAGCAGCAAAGTTTCGAACAGGGCGGAAAGATTTTCAACCTTGCCGTAGCCGTAGGTGTGCCGCCGGTCGGGCGCCCGGCCAGAGAGGCGCACGGCGAAGAACGTTACCACCGCGGCAACCAGATCGAGGCCAGAATGAGCCGCCTCGGAGAGAATGCCCAGGCTGCCCGTGAGGAGCCCCACCACGATTTTCATACTGGTGAGAAAGATCGCCGCGATCACCGAGCTGAGAGCCGCCAGTCGCTTTTCGCGATCGGCGTGTGAATTGGGTTGGATAGGACCTGTTGAGTGCAAGATTGCCTTTTGAGTATCTACTTGCTAGTTTTGTATAAAACCCCGAAAACAGAGGATTGAACGGGTGAACACCCGTTCAATCCTCTGTTTTCGGAAAAACGGTAATTTTGAGCTGATGTGGGCAGCACAGCGGTGTTCTGCACCGCCGCTGCCCACATCAGCTCAAAATTACCATCGTTTTCCCGAGGATAGGGGGTGGGTAGTCATCTATTATTGATTGTATTATAAATGGCTCTTCTCAGGCAAGGGGGTAATCATTTGCGCTTGCGGGTTTGGCATAGCAGGTGTACTCGCAGACAATTGTCAGCCTGGTGCACTTGAGGTATAGTTGCGGAACACGGTGTTCTGTACCGTCGTTGCCTATGAATTCGTCTGTGATGAAGTTAGGTGTTATTGCTGACACCCACGTTCCCGATAAAGCTAAAACCCTCCACCCGCGAGTGCTCCCCATCCTGCGCAAATCCGGGGTGAGTGCCATCTTGCATGCTGGCGATATCACTTCCCCCAGTGTGCTGGACGCTCTCAGTGAAATTGCTCCGGTCTATGCTGTGCTTGGCAACCGCGACTGGGTGGTTTTACGCCACCTGCCGCTTCACCAGACGCTATCCTTCGATGGTGTAACCATTGGCCTGACCCACGGTCACGGCGGCTTGCGCAGCTATATCATTGGGAAGTTCCACTACATCGCCGAGGGATATAATCTCGAACGTTTCAAGCCGCGCCTGCTGGAAACCTTCCCTGCCGCCAGTGTGATCGTTTTTGGGCATACCCATCGCCCGATTATCCGCTGGGTGAATGGCAAGCTGTTCTTCAACCCGGGCTCGACCTGTTTGACCGACAAGCGTGATATTCCTCCCAGCATAGGAATGCTGTATATCCAGCCGGGAGGCCAGGTTAATGGGGAAATTGTGTCGCTAGGGTAGCTGCCTCAATAAACTCCCACATTCCAGTGGCGGTATTTTGGCAGCCTGCCTCGCGCTGCGTCGGCGAACAACTGGCGGATCTGGGTGGTAATCGGGCCCATCTTGCCGTCTCCTATCGGGCGGTGATCCACGCGGGTGACGGCAGCTATCTGGGCAGCGGTGCCGGTGAAGAACACTTCGCTGGACAGGTACACTTCGGTGCGGTCGATCAGCCGCTCTACCACCTCGATGCCCAGTTCCTGGCGGGCCAGTTCGATCGCGGTGCGGCGGGTGATCCCCTCCAGCACGTTATCAGTGATGGGCGGGGTGAGCAGCACGCCGTCGCGCACCAAAAACACGTTCATGGCGCTGCCCTCGGAGAGATGCCCCTCCTGGGTAAGCACCAGCGCCTCATCGAAGCCCGCCAGCTGGGCATCGCTCTTGGCGAGAGCTGAGTTGGCATATGCGCCGCTGATCTTGCCCCGCGCCGGGATGGCGTTATCGTCTACCCGCCGCCAGTTGGAAATGGCGACCTGAACATCCGTGTCGTCGCGCATGTAGTTGTCAAAGGGTATAGCGGTGATCGTCAGCTCATCGCGCAGCCCATGCAGCTTGACGCCGATGGCCTCGTCAGCTTTGTAGATCAACGGGCGGATGTAGATGTCACGGCGGTAGGCTTCCGCATGTAGCAACTCAACCGTGATCTGGGTCAGGCTTTCGGGCGTGTGAGAGAAGGTCATGTACAGCAGCTTGGCTGAGTTAAGCAAACGTCGGTAATGATCCAGCGGTCGGAAGATGTAAAGCTGCTGCAAGGGTTCATTCCAATAGGCGCGGATGCCGGCGAAGGCCGCCGTGCCGTAGTTGAGGGCGTGGGTGAGCACGCCAACTTTGGCTTCGGAATAGGGTACGATCTGCCCCTTGAAGTAAGCATATTGGGGTAAAGTCACGATTTTCGCTCCATTACAGTGTGTGGCCCCTGAGAGGGGCGACCAGCTTTTACGGGATTATACCTTCGATCCAGGCAGCAATGTCGTTGATCACCTGTTCGGATACATGTCCGGAAACCTGGTATTCAGCTGGCGTGGACGGCCCCTGCCCGGTGATGAACAGGTGGTTGAGGTCAGCGTAAAACTTGAACTGAACATTGGCACGCGAGCTGAGTGCCGTTTTCCAGAGGTCGAAATCGACCGTCGTCACCTGGTAATCGCGCCCGCCCTGCAAGATCAGCATTGGCTGGGGCAAGGCTTTGGCCGCTTCGGTGGGATTGTAGCCGCGTAGATCGAGCCAGTACGCAGCCGGGATGCTCAGCGGCAGATCGGAGGAGGGAACATCGGCGCTTAGCTGCGGGTCTTTTACCCGCGTCGTCTGCTCTGCCTGCTGGTCCAGCCCGGCCTGCTCCTCTGCTGATATTTCCCCATCCAGGTTGGCGAGGTAGGTTACCTGCTCCAGAATCGTATCCTCCAGAGGCCGGGCGGGTCCTGCCAGGGAGATCAGGCCAGTAATTTCACCGTCCGCTGCCCCAATCCTGGGCAGCAGCATACCTCCCAGGCTGTGCCCGAGCACAAAGATACGCTGTGGGTCGATTTTTTGTTCCTGTCGCAGCAGTTTTACTGCTGCCAGAGCATCGTCGACCGTTTCTTCTTTCACCGTGAGGGTATCTTGGATAGCTGCCATTTTCTCAGGGTACTGTTTGGTGCGCTTTTCGTAGCGCAGCACGGCGATGCCTTGTGAGGCCAAGCCCCAGGCCAGGTCGCGGAACGGCTTGTTTGGGCCGACGGTCTCATCGCGATCGTTTGGCCCTGAGCCGTGGACCAGCAC
>Ga0315279_10009456_pt1 | contig 11613 bp, 14 predicted proteins | sample YL17G06_20_MG_FD_203694 | JGI IMG/M metagenome (GOLD analysis project Ga0315279, IMG submission 203694) | Sediment microbial communities from Yellowstone Lake, YNP, Wyoming, USA - YL17G06_20 | ecosystem: Environmental > Aquatic > Freshwater > Lake > Sediment | place: USA: Wyoming | collected...
GAAAGGACTCATTCGAGAACCCTTTGAAAGGAATTTAAAAAGGATAAAGGCCTGATAAGGATGCCTATCATTACCCTGCTCACCGATTTCGGCTCAAAAGACCATTATGTGGCATCAATGAAGGGAGTGATTTTGAATATCAATCCTCAATCCACCCTTGTGGATATTACCCATGAAGTAAGACCGCACGATATAGAAGAAGGAGCCTTTATCTTGGCCAATACCTATTCTTATTTTCCAAAAGGGACAATCCATCTTTCGGTAGTGGACCCAGGGGTAGGGGGGACGAGGAAACCCATTCTTCTTGTGACTCAAAATTATTATTTTATAGGTCCTGACAATGGCCTATTCACTTTTGTTGCACAGAGGGAAAAAGTGAAGCAGGTGGTGGTTCTGACCGAAAAAAAATATTTTCTTCCGAAAGTCAGCAAGACCTTCCACGGGAGAGACCTCTTTGCCCCAGTCGCTGCCCATCTCTCATTGGGTATCAAGCCCACTGCCCTCGGGTATGAAATCAACTCTCTGGAAAAGATCGGACTCCAAAGGCCGATCGTCAGAGAAGGGAAATTATTGGGAGAGATTTTTTATATCGATACCTTCGGCAACCTTGTCAGCAATATTGACAAAGAAAAACTTTTCCGGTTTATTAAGGGTCGCCCTTTTGTCATTCGAGCAGGAAGGATAATCATCCACAGTTTGAAGAAAGGATATGGAGAAGGCAAGAAGGGTGAAAAGATTGCTCTTATTGGAAGCAATGGTTTTTTAGAGATATCTGTAAGAGAAGGCAATGCACAGAAGATATTGGGGGTAAAGAGGGGAGATAATATAGAAATTAAACTCGAAGCACGAAATTCCAAATAGATAAAACAATGTCAAATTTCAAAGTTCAAAGTTCAAATGAAATCCAAAATCCAAATGTCCAAAAGGATCAATTGACATTTAATCATTTGCCATTGATTTGACATTTGGGTTTTGACATTTGGATTTATAGGAGTAGATCATGATTTCTAAAAAAGCTCAGGAGATTCCTCCTTTCATTGTGATGGATGTTATGGAGAAGGCTCAAGAATTGGAGAGGAACGGGGAGCATATCATTCATTTGGAAGTGGGGGAGCCGGATTTCGACACACCGGAGTGTATCAACGAGGCCAGTTACCGCGCGATCTGTGAAGGGAAGACCCATTACACCCACAGCCTGGGTTTGATCGAATTGAGGGAAGCGATTGCAGAGGATTACTGGAAAAAATACCGGGTGAAGGTGTCCCCCGAACAAATTCTTATTACCTCAGGAACCTCTCCGGCGATGCTTCTTCTCTTTGCTGCCCTGTTAGAACCCGGCGAAGAAGTGATCCTCTCCAATCCCTATTATCCCTGTTATCCCAATATCATTCGGTTTGTTGACGGAATTCCTGTCTTTGTCACAGTGTTGGAAGAGGAGGGGTTCCAATATCTTCCCGAGATGATCGAAGAAAAACTAAATCCAAAGGTAAAAGGGATCATGATCAATTCACCTTCCAACCCCACTGGAAATGTGATGCCTCCGGAGAGGATGAAGGAAATTGCAAAATTCTCTCCCTTTATCATCTCTGACGAAATTTATCATGGATTGGTCTATGAAGGAGAAGTCCATTCGATTCTTGAGTTCACGGATCATGCTTTTATCATTAATGGATTTTCAAAACTCTACGCGATGACCGGCTGGAGACTGGGATACCTTATTGCGCCCAAAGAGTTTATAAGGCCTATGCAAAAAATCCAGCAGAATCTTTTCATTTCTGCCAGCTCCTTTACCCAATGGGGCGCTCTGGTTGGCCTAAAGGAAGCTGAGAACGATATTCAAAAAATGAGAGAAACCTATGACCGGAGACGACGTTTTTTAATTCCACGGCTAAGAGGGCTTGGATTTGGAATTACGGTGGAGCCCACAGGAGCTTTTTATACCTTGGTCAATGCAAAAAAATTTTCCGACGACTCCTATCGCTTCGCCTTCGATATCCTGAAGGAGGCAAAAGTCGGAGTGGCACCCGGCATCGATTTTGGGACGAATGCAGAGGGATATCTCCGATTTTGTTATGCTAATTCCTTAGAAAATATTGAAGAAGGAATGAACAGGTTGGAAAAGTATCTGGAACGTTATAAGTAAATAAATTTAGGTAAAGGGCAGGGCGCCTAAAGTCCAAAATAACAAATTCCAATTTCCAAATTCAACTTGAGCAGATAACGGTTGCAAGCCAAATGAAGTCCATAGCATTTGGAGGTTAGTTTTTTAACCTGTGTTAGCGGACGTATGACCAATTATTAAGCGGCTTTTAATGACTCCTCATTTTGGATAATAATTTTGGGATTTACATTTTTGGGTGGAATAGGCAACCCTTGTTCTCTTAATAGATTTACATGTTCAATCATCCCCCATTTCGCTTTATAAAGACAATCCTCAACGGATTGTCCGATACCTGAAAAACCTGGCAAGTCAGGGGAATAAAATCCAAAAAAATCAGGTTCTTTGGTCGCCTCAATCGTCAATGAATATTCTAAATCTATCATCTTTACACCTCCATCCTCTTTATTTCTTAATCCCTGCATCCTTCAAAATTGAATGACAAGTACCCTTGGGAACTTCTTTTGAACCATGGTAATCAACTCTAATCAGATTGTTCCAACCTGGCTTGCCGTAATATCGGACAGAGCCCTTTTCCTTAATAAGCCTAAAACCATTCTGTTCCAACAATCGAACGAGTTCACTAAATTTCATACCGTGTCCCTAAATTTATAAAAATATTATAACCTTCCCTTAAAAATTAATCACATTTACCCTAACGGTTCAAGTGCTTGAGGAGGGTAAAGCCTTTGGTTGTAAACCTCAAGCACTCTGTTATCTGTCGGTGCGGGCAAAATATTCTTTTCAATCACTTGTTCAACTTGTCCCATGTCAAGGGCTGACCCCTTTGCTTCTATAGCCATTTTCTTATTATTTTGATTCCTGAACAGATGCAATTTGCTCTTGCACTCGTTTACGAAACTCCAAAGGCGCGTCGATCTTGTGAAACGGCTCCTTGGTGCCCCCAGTCCCAGTTACTACGATGGTTCCATAGCCAAGAATCCTACCCAGAATACCTTGATCGACACCAATTCCCTCAACTTTCGTCAGAAGCGTCTCCAGAGAATGTCTGCGGATCCAACCAACTTTAACGAGAACCCGCTTGTTTGTCACACCAAACTCCGACGTGGAGTAGTTTATGTACGAGGAGATCCCCGTCAAGGCGGCGAACAAGATGAAAAGCCCCCCGACGGCTCCGGAACGACTCGCAAATCCTACAATGGCAATAATTACAAAAATTACTGACCAAAGGAAAATGACCCAGTGGAGCTTCGTCCGGTAGATCACCTTCTCACCAGCCATTAAGTTTTTTTCGATGTAACCCATATTTACCTCCTTCCTTAATTTGAGTTAGGCGGCTGTTTCATATAACTTGTTCATATCTTCACGTGGTGCGGATATTCAACCTCTGGCAGAATCGCCTAAACTCCACCCTCTGCCAATACGAATGTATATTTTCAAGTACAAATTATCATAATCGGGAAATATGTCAATTAGTTTTCGGAGAGCGCTGAAGAGCTAATACAAACGCAGTGGAATACGGGATTGCCACACTTGCGCACCGGAGCGCTTCAGCGCGCAGGCACGCCCTTCGGGCTCGCAATGACGATGAGTTTCCTGTTTTTGATTTACGCTATGCTCTATGCCCTATGCGCGATGCAGCATACTTCGTGAGGCTTGGTGGGCTTTGCGCAGAGGTTCAGGGAAACGGAATCCTCGACAGGTTTCAAGGATGAGTTGAATGCTCGTCATTAAATCAATTCGATGACCTGGTGATACGAAAAGAGGCTTCACCTTCTCTTTGGTTCTAAGAACAGCACCCACTTTTATCCTTTCTTTTCGAATCCATTCAAAACTTCCTTTAGAAGGCCCAGGAGTGATAAATCCATTTAACAAAGGGGTCTTAGCACAACCGATCGATGGGAGATCAAACCATAAACCCATGTGTGAGGCCAGACCCATTCCTTTAGGATGGGCAATGCCTTGACCATCAAAAATCATGACATCGGGTTTCATTTTTAACTTCTTAAAGGTTTTGATTAGGATGGGACCTTCTCGAAAACTTAAAAGGCTCGGGATATAGGGAAAAGGAATTTTGCCATCCGTCGTAGCGATATCGAGGATTTCCATTTCGGGGAATGAAAGAATGACGATCGCACCGAAGAGATGATTCTCATTTTTTGAATAGGCAACATCTCCTCCTCCGATGGTTCGTACTTTTAGGAGTGTATTTTTTAGAATGATCCGGTCCCTCAAAGTTTCCTGAATCCGAATGGCTTCCTTCTCACTAACTTTCCAAGGATGGAGAGGTTTCATTTTAAAAAAGGGTCCAAGGATTCAAGGGTAAAGGGTTCAAGGTTTTTTTGGATAGGCCTGTAATGCTTATTAAGCTTTCGATGTTTCGTAATTTTTAAATATTTCACTTGATCACTTGAACCCTGGACTCCTTGAACCCTTAAGTTACGGTGAAATCTGTTCAATTTGACCTTTATCCACTTTCAGAATGCGGAGGGTTCGAATCGCTTTCCCATCCTCTCCAAAACCCTTTAAACCAGAAACTCCTTGAAAATTTTGAACCTGACGTATTTCTTCTTTCATCTGAAGAGGGGTGAGAATTAATTTGGATTGAAGGATATCCTTTAAAAGTTTAGCTCCATCGTAACCAAGGGCTTCGAGAATTTCAGGATCTCTTTGGTAGGTTTTTTGAAATTCCTCAATGAAACGAACAACCAAAGGAGAAGAATCTTTTTTGAAGAATAGATCGACGAAGATGGCTCCCTCAGCGGCTCTTCCGGCAGTTGAAATCAGACCCGGGCCATTCCATGCATTGGTTCCCAAAAAAGTTCCCTTTACATCGTAATAAGCCATTTGAGAAAGAATCATGGCTACGCGATCATGAGTGTCAGGGATGAAAATTCCATCGACAGAGCGGAGGGGCTTGAACTCCTCTTCTTTTTTTCTCTTGGAGTCGGATTTTTGGATGGTCTCTATTTTAAAAAACCCCTTGATCTCTTGACTGAAATCTGTCTGATCCTCTTGATAAGCGACAACCCCTGAAATCTTTCCTCCCCTTCGAGACACCTCTTGAGCAAAAAGGTTCTTGAAATAGAGTCCATAGGGAGAGTTTGGATAAAAAACTGCAAAGGTTCGAAAATCCAAATCTCTGATCGCATATTCAACAAGGGTTTGGACCTGATCAGAAGGTGTGAGGGAATTCTGAAAAAGGAAGTCACCCTTTATCTCCTTTTGAGAGAAGGTGAGAAGGGGGACTTTCATCTGTAGAGCCTTTTTGGCGGCTCTATCAACTGTGCTACTCAGTAGAGGGCCAATGATGGCTATCACCTTTTCTTTGGTTACTAATTCCTCGATTGCTCTCTCCGCTTCCCATGGACTTCCCTTTGAATCTCGGATAGCCAATGAAATCAGCGGAATTTTCCCAGGCACTTCGGTTTCTTTGATAGCCAATTGAACCCCCTGCAGCACTCTTTCTCCAAAGGGTTGATGGGTTCCGCTCAAAGGGAGGATCACCCCCACCGTATATTTGGATTTGGGAGGGAGTGGAATCGATTCCGAGAGTTCTTTTACCAAAGGTCCATAATCTACACCCCGATACTCTTTTTCAAATTCCATCAGTATCTTTCTAGCGAGGGTATCGTTTCCTTGACGCTTGGCCAACCGGACCAATTTCAATTTTGCATAACCTCCTGCATAGGCGCCTCGATAGAGGGATTCAATCTGGTTTAATTCCTCTCCCGAATCATAGGTATCAATGATTGACCTCATTTTTTTCTTCAGCTCATCGTTGGGTTGTCCGGGAACGAGAATTCCCTTCCCATACCAATGAAGAGCGGTAAGTCGATCCTTTAATTCGAGGTGGTTGTCTCCTAACAGACTGAAGACCTGAACCATTCTGGATGGAGAAAGAAAGGTGGGCAGGAGTTCTGTGAGAATACGAATGGCATCTTGAGGTCTTTTGAGTTGGGTATAACAGATTCCCATTCTGAATTTGGATTCATTGAGGAGAGGACTCTTGGGAAAATCTGTGATTAACTTCTTGAAACGCCAGAGGGCTTTTTCCGTATCACCTTTTGAGAGAAGAATCTCGCCTTCACGAAAGAGAGAGGCCTCGTCAAGGGGTGAGGGAGATTGGGCCAAGGTAGGGCTTTGTATGAAAAACAGGAAAAGGAGGGCGAGGATCAACTTCCATCCTCTATTCCTTTGGGTGATCGATGGGAGTAACATAATAAATTTCTGGTAAGTAGCGATAGTTTTCGTTGAAGTCAATCCCGTAACCTACGATAAAGTTATCCTCCACCTCGATTCCAAGATAATCCGCTTCCATCTCTACCTCTCTACGGGCCTTCTTATCTAAAAGGGCACAAACCTTGATGGAACGGGGGTTTAAAAGTGCCAACCGGTCTTTTAGGAACTGGAGTGTTCGGCCACTGTCAATGATATCTTCGATGATGAGGACATCCTTTTTCTCAATCGGAATTTCAATATCTTTGGTGATCTCAATTTTTCTAGAGGTTTCCATCCCAGACCCATAACTGGCTAACCGGACAAAATCAACCTGGATAGGAATCCGGAGGTGGCGGACCAAGTCGGAGAGAAACATGAAAGCCCCCTTCAGGATACAGACCAACACCAATTCTCTTCCCCTATAATCCTTAGAGATTCGATCAGCCAAATGTTGGACGATGGAAGAAATCTGTTCCCGAGAGAGCAATGGATTGAGACGATATCCTTCCATACGCTTCACCCCTGTTAGAAAAGCACGCCCTTTAATCTAGGCTGGATATAAATCTCTTTCCTTATATCAAGAAAGGGTTGGGTCTAAGCCTCACCCTTTCTAACGGGGTTCACAGGGCGTGTTCTAAGACCACAATCTCCATCTGCTGCGGAAGGGTCGCTTTGTCGAACGTTGCTTCGCTGGCCTTGGGCCGCTTCGTGTTCGTTTTCCCTTTCAGGAAATCTTCTACCGGTGCGATGGGAAATCCGCATTTCGCCGTTTTAAAATGCATGGGGATGAGGATTTTCGGCTTGATCTGTTCAGCGACACGGGTTGCTTCTTTGGGGTCAATGGTGAAAAACCCACCGACAGGGATCAGAAGAATGTCCACCGGACCGATCTCAGCTAATTCTTTATCGCTCAGAAGATGGCCAAGGTCTCCGAGGTGACAGAGTTGAATATTGTCGATCTTGAGTGTGAAGATGGTGTTGGCTCCTCTTTCACTTCCCTGAGAAGGGTCGTGATAGGTTGAGATACCCTTCATCGAAATTCCTTTTGCCGTTTTAGGACCGCTTCCCTTTACGATCTGAGGCGTTCCAGGGAGATCCTTTGTGTAGTTATGATCGGCGTGATCATGAGTGGTTAAAACAATATCCACCTGGTCTTTAATCTTCCCGTAAGAAAGTTGGCCTCCAAAAGCCCCAGGTTCATAAGGGTCTATCATGATTTTGGTCCCCTGATCGGATGTGATCAAAAATGCCGAATGTCCATACCATTTAATTTTCATATAAACCTCCTTGGATAAAGGGTGTTTTCAGTATAACGAGGAGAATAAAAAAGTCAACCCTTCGACTCCCCAGCAGAAATGCTGGAGCTTGCCTTCGGCGTGAGCTCAGTCGAACGCTCAGGGTTGACCCTGAGCGGCGCTCCTTCACCCCACCTTTAAAGGCGATGATCGGTGCCGCCGAATGGGTCAATTGATCACTCTTAACTTTTTCTCTTTAATTTACTTTGGACAGCTCTCTTTTTTCCAGAAAGAGTCCCCTTTTTGTCTCTTCGATCATCAATCTTTAATGTGGTCAAAACTCGAAGAGCCCCTTTTTTAAAAGGGACCTGGTGCATTTTGAGGGCGATGTCGAATAGGACTTTGAGGTCCCCCTCGATATTGGTTCCCATGGAGGAGAGTTCGTAACGAACTTTTTCTTTTCTTAAGATGCGAAGGCAATCGGCCACATAAGCACTGAGGCTCGTATCACTCGTGCCAATTGGGACGACACTGATTTCTAAAATTGCCATGATTTTCCCTCCTCAATAAGTTTTTTAAAAAATTATCATCAACTCAATCAGTTGTCAACGGTATTGAGGCACACAATAAAAATATTTTTGTTTTGATGAGGAATGGTATATAATAATATTCAATTCTCTATGAACCAACCACAAGAAATTTCGGGGATGATTGCTTTTTCTGCAGGACTTCTCTCCTTCGCCTCGCCCTGTGTCCTTCCTTTGGTTCCCTCTTATATCACTTACATCACAGGAGTTTCCTTCAATGAACTGACGGATATGGAAGCCAGGTCGAAGTTGAGGTGGGCCACCATCTTTCATTCCTTATTCTTTATCATGGGGTTTTCACTGATTTTTATCCTCATGGGTGCTTCGGCTTCTTATTTGGGGCAGATATTGGCTCAATATCAAAACTGGATCATGAAAGGCGGAGGGGTGTTGATCATCATTTTGGGTATCCACTTCACCGGGATCATCAACATTCCTTTTCTCCAAATGGAAAAACGGTTTGAAATGAGGAAGAAACCTTTGGGTTTCGCTGGTTCATTTCTTGTGGGGATGGCTTTTGCAGCAGGATGGACCCCTTGTATTGGGCCGATTCTCTCCACGATCCTCATCTATGCCAGTACATCGCAAAGTTTTACGACGGGAATCCTACTTTTGACTTATTATTCGATTGGCTTGGGAATACCATTTTTTCTTTCCTCTCTGGCCTTTAATTCATTCCTTTCCGCCTTTGATAAAATAAAACGATATATGAGGGTGATCACCATCGTGAGTGGTCTTTTCCTGATCGGTATTGGAATTCTTTTCCTGACCGATACGTTCAAAGATATCAATTCCTACCTGAATGCCCTGACCAATCCCTAAGCTGAATCAGAAATCCCAAGTCCCAAATTACAAATCCCAAATAAATTCCAAAATCCAATGTCTGAATAACCGAGACGATTCTGTTTAGAGTTTTGAATTTGGTTATTGGAATTTATTTGTGATTTGGTGCTTGGAATTTGGTGCTTCTTCTTTATTGTCTGATGCTCATCAGGGTGAAGATTCCAGCCAGACCAAAGAGGAGGGTAGGAAACCAGGCGGAGATAAAGGGGGAGAGGACCCCAGATTTCCCGAAGGATATAAAAATATAAAAAATAACACCATAGGAAAAGCCGATCATCACACTCATCCCAATGCTCAAAGCCACCCCTCCAGATCGGCTGGTTTTCAAAGCGAAGGGAATACCAATCAGGATCATGATCAAGTTTAAAAAAGGGGTGGAAAGCTTAGAATAGAGATCAACAAGATATCGGGTCGCGTCGTAGCCTGCGGCTTGGATCTTCTGGATGTAAGTCCAAAGTTCTCCGTAACTCATCTCTTCAGAATATCGCCCGATTCTTCGTAAAGATTCCCAATCCTCCCCCAAATCAAGTTCTATTTTCTTAAAAGAAGTGACCTGAGTGGAAGCGCTCTCTCCAAAATCGCGGAGGGCTCCGTCATAGAACCACCATCGACCCTCTATCCATTTTACCTCTCTGGCATCAATCCGTTTCGTACAATGAAAATTGTCATCAAATTGATAAAGAGTGAAACCATTCAAGGCCTTTTTCTGAGGATCGAGAAGTTGGATGTTCAAGATGTGATTATCGCTACGATACCATATCTTATAATTCTTAAAATAACTCGCTGGCATTTCTTTTCGAACCTGAACATCCAGTAGATATCGTGTTTTCTGGTAGGTGATGGGAACGAGGTATTCATTCCCGAGGAAAGAAAAGAAACTGATAATGAGGGCAATGAAAAGCAATGGGAAGGTAATTCGGTAAAGGCTGACGCCCCCTGCCTTCATCGCTGTGATCTCGCTATGTCGAGAGAAGGTGCCGAGAGTAAGAAGGGTCGCTAATAGAATCGCATAAGGAAGGGTCCATTGAAAAGTGACCTCCGGAATCTTGTAAAGGAAGTAAACGAAGATCAGGTGGAAAGGAGCATTATACTTGCTGAAGAGATTCATCTTTTGAAAAAACAGCACGACGACATAGATGAGGATCAAGCTGCTTAGACTTAAGCCAAATATCTTCAGAAATTCGCGAATGACATAGCGATGGAGGATCCGATGTTGATCAAACATAGTTAAAAAAGCTTTCTCCATTTTTTCTGGAGGAAATCGAGACCTTCGATCACCCATACGGCTGGTTTGAAGGGTGATTCATTGGCCGCCTTGATCAGGAGGTAGATACCCAGACTCCCGAACATAAAGGTAGGAAACCAACCTGCCAAGAAGGCGGGAACAGTTTTGTTCACAGCGAGCATTTCGAGAGCGATGAGGGAAACATAGTATGCCAGTAAGATGAGAATGCTGAAGACGAACCCGTAAGACTTTCCTGAACGTCGGGGTTGGATACCGAGAGGGACTCCTATGAGACCAAAAACGATGCAAGCAAAAGGAATGGCATATCGTTTATGGATTTCTACTTCCTGTGAGGTAGTGTCTTCCCCTTGTTTTTTCATCTTGGCTATCTTTTCTTTAATCTCATCAATCGACATCTCATGTTCTTTAAGCTTCCTTTCAATGGCAGCGAGGGTCTTCCCCAATTCAATTTTTAGGTCATAGGCTTTAAATTCCATTTTTTGATAGGCCGCCGTCTTGGGTTCAAACCGATGAATATCTCCATTGAGAAGCGTTAATACCACTTCATGAGATGAGGGATCGCTGGTGAGAAAACCTTCTTTGGCAAAGATGGTATTGACCTTATCCTTGTTTCTTTCATCATAAATTAAAATCCCCTCCATTTTTTTTCCTTGAATGGGAACTTTGTCCACATAAACGATGAGGCCATTGAACATATCATTGAAAACTCGCTCTTTGATTTCGACGTCTGGCTTGGATTGGGCAAGGAGATAGAGCGTAGCCATAAACCCTCGGTTGCCCCATGGGAGTCCGTAAAAGACCAAAAAACTCGTAATGAGAAAAGCACTGATGGAAAAAACAGAGATGGGGATAAAAAGCTGATAAAGACTTATTCCAGAAGCTTTGAAGGCGATAATTTCGCTATCCTCTGATAGCCGGCCAAGGGCAAGGAGGATTCCGAGAAGGACCGATATGGGGATAGTAAAGGTGAGAAAAGAGGGGGCGATGAAGACAAGGAGCATCAAGATGTTTGTAATATTTCCACCCTTATTAATAATCAATTCGATCAGCTTGAAGATTTTATCCATCAAGAGGATGATGGTGAAGGTCATCAGACCTATCAGGGAGATAGGAATAATTTCCTTCAAGATATAGAGGTAGGTGGTTTTCTTCATCAGGATTCCGTCATGTGACACGGCACCGTCTTTACCGTATTCTACGGGACGGTCGGGGGGTTGTCAACCCTTCGACCCCCAAGTGTCATTTAAGAATTAAAAGTGCACCGTTTTTGATGGGTTTAAAGTTTAAAATTGCACACCTCTTTGGTCTGACGGAAAGACATAATCTAAAGAAACAAAAAGGAGGTTTTAGATTATGTCTCAA
>Ga0315279_10009457_pt1 | contig 11613 bp, 10 predicted proteins | sample YL17G06_20_MG_FD_203694 | JGI IMG/M metagenome (GOLD analysis project Ga0315279, IMG submission 203694) | Sediment microbial communities from Yellowstone Lake, YNP, Wyoming, USA - YL17G06_20 | ecosystem: Environmental > Aquatic > Freshwater > Lake > Sediment | place: USA: Wyoming | collected...
TCCCCATGCTGGCAACCAAGGGCCGCGCCAGTTACCTGGGCGAGCGCAGCATCGGCCATCAGGATCCGGGCGCGACATCGTCCTACCTGATGCTCAAATGCGCCGCCGACACCTGGAGCAAGCTCTGAGATTGACCAGACCGGTTCGACTCGACGTGATTATCCTTTCCAACGTTGGCAGCAGAGACCAGTCACAGCAACCGGTGTCACCACCGGTTGCACCACTCAGAACCAGGAGGATTTTGAAATGGCCAAGTATGTAGCTGCAGTTGATCAAGGCACGACCAGCACCCGCTTCATGATCTTTGATCACAGCGGCGGCGTGGTGGGTTCCCATCAAATGGAACACGAGCAGATTTATCCCAAGCCCGGTTGGGTCGAGCATGACCCGATGGAGATTTGGGCCCGCACCCAGGACGTGGTTAAGGCCGCGATGGACAAGGTCGGCGTCACCGCAGCGGATCTGGCCGCGATCGGCGTCACCAACCAGCGCGAGACCACGGTGGTCTGGAATCCCAAGACTGGCAAGCCCTACTACAACGCCATCGTCTGGCAGGACACCCGCACCAAGGATATCTGCGACGCGCTGGCTAAAGACGGCGGTCAAGATCGCTTCCGCGCCAAGGTCGGGCTGCCGCTGGCGACCTACTTCTCCGGCCCCAAGGTCAAGTGGATCCTGGAGAACGTCCAGGGCGTGCGCGCGGCCGCTGAGAAGGGTGAAGCCATCTTTGGCAACATTGACACCTGGGTCATCTGGAACTTGACCGGCGGTGTGAATGGAGGCGCTCACGTCACCGACGTGACGAACGCCAGCCGCACGATGTTGATGAACCTGAACACGCTGGATTGGGATGACGAGATCCTCAAGATCATGGGCATCCCGCGCAAGATGCTGCCCGCGGTTCGCCCGTCGGGCGACCCCAAGATCTATGGATATACCCTGGGCAAAGTGCCGGTCTGCGGCGACCTGGGCGACCAGCAAGCGGCGTTGGTGGGCCAGACCTGCTTCAGCCCCGGTGAGGCCAAGAACACGTACGGCACCGGCTGCTTTATGCTGCTGAACACCGGCACCAAGCCCGTGCCCAGCAAGAGCGGCTTGCTGACCACGCTGGGGTACAAGATCGGCGACGAGCCGGCTGTGTACGCCCTGGAAGGCTCCATCGCCATCACGGGCGCTCTGGTCCAGTGGCTGCGCGACAACCTCAAGCTCTATGATTTCTCCAAGCATGTCGAAGACTATGCCAAGGCGGTGCCGGATAGCGGCGGCATCTACATTGTGCCGGCGTTCTCTGGGCTGTTCGCGCCCTACTGGCAGTCGGATGCGCGCGGCGCAATCGTGGGGCTGACCCGCTTTATCAACAAGAATCACATCTGCCGCGCCGCGCTGGAAGCCAGCGCCTATCAGACCCGCGAGGTGCTGGACGCGATGGAGAAGGACTCGGGCGTCAAGCTGGCAGCGCTCAAGGTGGACGGCGGCATGGTGTATAATGACACCTTGATGCAGTTCCAGTCGGACATCCTGAACGTGCCGGTCATTCGGCCAAAGGTGGCGGAGACCACGGCACTGGGCGCGTCATACGCCGCCGGCCTGGCGGTGGGCTTCTGGGGCAACATAGAAGACACACGCAAGAACTGGCAGATTGACCACACTTGGAAGCCGGCGATGGAAGAGGCCACTCGCGCCAAGTTGTACAAGGGCTGGCTCAAGGCCGTTCAAAAGAGCATGCACTGGCTCGAGGACTAGCCTGATCCGTAGCCCTTGGAGCCTGTCTGAGAAATCGGAGGGTGACGTTCGCAGTAGCGGCTTCAGCCGCTTTCTGACGGCTGAAGCCGTCACTACCAACAGTTTTCAGACACGCTCTTAGAGTGCTCAAGCCTCGGGACGCCCCCCAAGTGGGGGCGTCTCTGTATGCCACCAAATTCGACCTGGTGGGGCGATAGAAAAGGTTGCAAGATATGCATATAGTGGTTTGTATCAAGCAGGTTATTGATCCGGAAATCCCACCGCAGGTATTCCAGATTGACCCCGTCACACGCAAACAGATACGTGGAACGCAGGCGCTGGTCATTAGCACCTTTGACGAGTGCGCTTTGGAAGTTGCCCTGCGGCAGAAGGAGAAAACGGGCAGCAAAGTGACCGCCCTCATGATCGCCGGGCAAGAGGGCGCCGAAGCGCTGCGCCATGCGATTGCGATGGGGGTGGACGAGGCCATCCAGGTTTCTGATCCGGCGTTCGAGGATTCGGATTCGTTCGGCAAGGCTCATATCTTGGCAGCCGCCTTGCGCAAACTGGGCCAGTTCGATCTGGTGTTGTGTGGCCGGCAGGCCGGCGATGTGGAGATGGGGCTGGTGGGGCCGTTCCTGGCAGAAGAAATGAGCCTACCGTTGGTGGCCCTGGCAGGCAATATCGAGCTGGCCGAGAGCAAGCTCAAAGTGAAACGCCAGATTGAGGGCGGTTACGCCATCTTGGAAGCGCCCATGCCGTGCCTGATGACGGTCACGAATGACGAGAGCAATGTGCCGCGCTATGCTTCCATCCGGGGCATCCGGCAGGCCATGAAGAGAACTGTTCCGGTCTGGTCAGCCGCTGACCTGGGCCTGGATGTGAGCGGGCTGGGGGCGCAGGCGGCCCGCATCCAGATAGACGAATTGTTTATCCCTCAACGCCAGGTGCGTTGCGAGTTTATCTGTGGCGAGTCGGGAGCGGAACTGGGAGAACGGCTGGCGCTCCGTCTCAGAGAATTAAAGCTCATCTAACTTGTTCGTGGGAGGGAGCGGTGACCACCATTTTGATATTTTGCGCCGCTTCTGCCGAGGGGCCAGATCGGTCCTCGCTGGAGCTATTGGCGGGCGCACTACAGTTGAAAGAGAAACTGGGCGGAACCATCACAGCGGCTCTATTTGGCGCGGAGGTCGAGCCGCATGCCGCGACGCTGGTGCAGCACGGAGCAGAACAAGTTGTCGTCGTCAGCCACCCACGCCTCAAGACGCTGGATGCCCAGGTGATCCTGGAAGTGTTGGAGCAGATCGTTCGGCAGGTGTCTCCGAGCGTGATTCTCTTTCCTAGCGATTTGCTGGGCGGGGAAATCGGGCCACGGCTGGCTTATCGGCTCAAGGCCGGCATCGTCACAGATTGCCTGGGATTTGAAGTCAAGACCGACGCGGGCGCTCCCACGATCCGTTGGCTGCGCCCCACGCACGGCAGCAAGGCGATGGCCTATATGACGGCCCAGGGCGCGCTTCAAATCGCGACGATCCGCTCGCGCGCCTTTGAGCTGCCTCAGCCCGACCTGGCGCGGCAGGGTCAGGTGCGTGCGTGGATGGTGGACCTGGACACTGTGCCCTCCCCGGTGACGCTGATTGAAAACATTCAACAGGCAGAGGAAGGCATCAGCCTGGATCAAGCCCAGGTCGTTGTGAGCGGCGGTCGAGGCATGGGTGGGCCGGAAGGATTTGTGGTTTTGGAAAAGTTAGCCAAGGCGCTAGGCGCTGCTGTGGCAGGCTCGCGACCGGCCGCCGATTCCGGTTGGGTGCCTCACTCCCGATTGGTCGGGCAAACCGGGAAAATCGTCGCTCCCCGCGTCTATATCGCCGTGGGCATTTCGGGCGCTCCACAGCACATGGCCGGCGCCGGCTCGTCCAAGACGATTGTGGCCATCAACAAAGACGGGGACGCGCCGATTTTCAAGGCGGCGCACATTGGCGTCGTCGGGGAATGGCAGCAAGTCATCGGCGCATTCACCGAGACCTGTCAAAAGCTGATGGGGTGAGGGAGGAAAAACATGGAACTGGAAACCCAAGTGGTCGTCATCGGCGGAGGCGTAACAGGCACCGGCGTTTTGCGTGACTTGGCGATGCGCGGCATCAAGGCGTTGCTATTTGAGCGGGACAACCTGGCCTCCGGCACGACGGGTAACTTTCACGGCCTCCTGCACAGCGGCGGGCGTTACGTCGTCAAAGACCCCGACGCGGCCGTCGAGTGCATCCAGGAAAACCAAGTCCTGCGCCGTATCGCGCCCGATGCAATCGAAGACACGGGCGGTTTTTTCGTCGTGCTCGACGACACAGACGAAGCCTACCTGCCCAAATTCCTGGAAGGCTGTGCCAAGGCCGGCATCCCCACCGAGGTGCTGCCGGGCGAAGAGGCCCTCCGCCTGGAACCCAAGCTCTCGCCCAGGGTGCGCCAGGCCGTCACCGTGCCGGATGGCAGCGTGGACGGGTATACCTTGTGCGCAGGCAATATAGCCTCGGCCAAAGAGTATGGATGCCGCGCTTATATCCTGACGCCCGTCGTCGAGCTGCTGCGCGAAGGCGACCGGATCGTCGGCATCCATGCCAAGGATGCCAAGTGCGGCGACGAGTACACGGTGCATGCCCAGTGCGTCGTCAATGCCGCCGGGGTGTGGGCCGGGCGTGTGGCCGCGCTGGCCGGCATCAAGCTGGATATGGCGCCCAACAAAGGTACGATGGTGGTCCTCGACGAACGGCCGGTCAAGCGGTGCATTAACCGCTGCCGCAAGCCGGGCGATGGCGACATTATCGTGCCGGTGGGCACGACGGTGGTGCTGGGCACGACCTCCGTGGACATCCCTGATCCCGATTCTTACCGCATCGAAGAATGGGAAGTCAACAAGATACTCGACGAAGGGATCGAGATGGTTCCCGTCATCGAGGACTTGCGGATGCAGCGAACCTATGCCGGTGTGCGTCCCCTCTATGAGCCGCCGAGCCAGGCAGGCGGAGAGGCAGGCCGCGAGATCAGCCGGGGCTTTTACGTCTTGGATCACGAAAAGATGAACGGCGTGGGCGGCTTGATCAGTATCGTCGGCGGCAAGTTGACCTCGCACCGCATGATGGCCGAAAAAACGGTGGATGCGGTGTGCGCCAAGTTGGGCGTCCAGGCGGCCTGCCGCACTCACCTGGAACCCTTACCGAGCGCAAAGTAGAGCCATGGCAAAGCGCAAGAAACAGGAGACTGCCAGACTACCTTCAACTCGGCAAGAAGCTGCGCCGCCCCTTGAGGAAAAGCGACGCCGCAAGTTCAGTTGGATTCCACTTTGGGGCTGGGTCTTGATCTTTCTCGTGCCTCTGGTCATCAGCGAGGTCATGTTCTACATGGTGGGCCGAACGGTCAACATGATCCTTTTCCCGCTGGCCTGGGTCGGCTTCTGGTTTATTATTATGCAGCGATCCGGGTGGCCGATCTTGAAGAAGCGTAAAGAGAAATGACTCGAGAGTAGCAGGTAGTGAAACGTACTTGCTCCCTTGATGACGGCATACGAGCCGTAGTCTGGCCGCGGCGGACATCCCCTCGTCGCGGCTTTGCCTATCCATAGGCTTGTCGAGACGGCGGGCTGCGAGATGACGACGGAACCGTTAGATACATGGGAGGCTCGTTGGTCTCCTTACGATGAAACTACCTACGCGACTGTTTTGGCTGCTGTCAGGCCGCAGGATGTCGTACTGGACATCGGCGCCGGGGACTTGCGATTGGCGCGCCGGCTGACGGGCGTGGCCCGGCATGTGATCGCGTGGGAGTTACAGCCCGACCTCTTGGCGCGTGCGCCTCGTCCGCTTCCCGATAACCTGACGCCAGTCGTTGCAGATGCGCGCACCGAGCCGGTGCCAGCCGGTGTGACCGTGGCCGTGTTGCTGATGCGGCACTGCCAACACTATGCGCTTTACGTGAGCAAGTTGCGCGCCGCCGGTTGCCAACGCCTGCTCACCAACGTGCGCTGGCACATGGGTGTGGAAGTCGTGGACCTGAGTCCAGGCGCGCCATTTGCGTCGGTTGAAATTGGGTGGTACGCTTGTCGCCGCTGCGGCGCGGTCGGCTTTGCCGGCCGGGATGCGTCCCAGGTGAACGAAGCGACGCTAAACCAGGTAACCGATGTGGAAGGTTGTCCATCCTGTTGTTGATCATTGATGGAGGTCAAGATGCGTTTGCAAGGTAAAAAGATCGCGTTTCTGATCGGCCCCGGATTCGAAGACTTGGAATTCTGGGTCGTGTACATGCGGCTGATCGAGGAGGGTGCTCAGGTCACGGTGGTGGGGACCAAAGCCGGAGAGACTCATGTCAGCAAGCACGGCGGGCTGACCGCCAAGTCCGAGGTGGCCGCAGCCGACGTTTCGCCTGACCAGTTTGACGCCCTTGTGATCCCTGGTGGTTGGGCGCCCGATAACATTCGCCGCTCTGACGCCATCAAGTCGCTGGTCAAGGGCATCTACGATCAGGGCAAGATCCTGGGGATGATTTGCCACGCCGGTTTGGTGGGCGTCTCAGCGCGGATCGTAGCCGGGCACAAAGCTACTGGCTCGTTGGGTATCAAAGACGATCTGGAGAATGCGGGTGCTACCTGGGTGGATGCGCCAGCCTTTCGCTCCGGCAACATTGTGTGGGGTCGCGTCGTGGAAGACATCCCAGCCTTTTGCCGGGAGCTTGTCGCCGCACTCGCTGAATAATCTTTGCCTCTGTCTCCTCCTCTCCTGTCGTTAGACGGGGGAGGGGGACGGGGGGTGGGGATAACATGGTCGGCATTGTTCTCGTATCGCACAGCGCAGACTTGGCTACAGCCGTCAAGGCATTGGCGGAGCAGCAGACCCAGGGCAAGAGCCGAATCGCCGCGGTGGGCGGCACCGGCGACCCGGAACATCCCTTTGGCACCGATGCGATGGCGATCCTGGAGGCTATCCAGTCGGTGTATTCTGACGACGGGGTGCTGGTGCTGATGGACTTGGGCAGCGCGCTGATGAGCACCGAGACAGCCATCGAATTCATGGAATCGGATCAGGCCACGCACGTCCAGATGAGCCAGGCGCCCTTTGTGGAAGGCGCGATGGCCGCGGCGGTGCAGGCGTCCATCGGTATGGACCTGGCAGCGGTGGCACGCGAGGCGGCTGAGGCGCTGGGACCGAAGCAAGAAAGCATTGGCGGAGCACCGGCTGAAGCCACCGCGCCGATTGCCGCGCCAGTGACCCAAGCCGTTGAGCCGGGCGAGGCGCTCACGGCCAAGGTGACGCTGGTCAACCCAGCCGGGCTGCATTTTGGCCCGGCGGTGCTGTTTGTGCAAACGGCCGCCAAGTCAAAGGCCAACATCACCGTGCGAAATCTCACCACCGGCGCGGGCCCGGTGGATGCCAAGCGCTTTAACCAGGTGCTCAGCCTGGGAGCGGAACACAGCCACGAGATCGAGATCGCCGTTCGAGGCGCGGATGTGCAGGCCACGCTGGACGAACTGTTAGCGTTGGCCCGCGCTGGCTTTGGCGAGAAAATTGCAGAAATACCTTCGGCCACTATGCCGGTTGCCCAGCCCTCGGAGGCCATCGAGGGGCGCGGACGGTTGACGCTGCGCGGCATCCCGGCTTCGCCGGGCGTCGTAGTCGGTGTGGCGTTTTCGCTGGCTGATCGCCTGAGAGCGACCGCCGTCGGGGAGCGACGTTCGTCGCGCGGCGCGGAGGCCGAGCTGGCGCGTTATCAGGCGGCCATGACGCAGGCCGCGTCCGAGCTAGCTGACCTGGCCGAACGGATGGCGCGCGAACTGGGGCCGGAGCAATCGCGCATCTTTCAGGCGCACGCGCTGGCGCTCCAGGACCCTGACCTTGTGGCGGCGGTGCAGCAAGCGATTACCGATCAAGGGCTCACAGCGGAGGCGGCGGTGTTTGACGCTACGGAAGGCCAGGCCGCGCGTTACGAGCAGATGAGCGGCCCGCGTTTTCAGGAGCGCGCCGCCGACGTGCGCGACGTGCGGGCGCGGATGGTGCGCATTTTGAGCGGCGTGGAAGAGGCCGCCATCTCTTTGCCCGATGATGCGGTGATTGTGGCCCAAGACTTGGCTCCTTCGCAGACGGCCATGCTGGATCGCAGCCGGGTTGTCGCGTTTTGTACTGAGAGGGGCGGACCCACAGCGCACACGGCGATTTTGGCTCGTAGTATGGGCATCCCGGCAGTCGTGGGGCTGGGGGCTGAAGCGTATGCTCAGATCAAGCCGGGAACCATATTGGCAATTGATGGATCGGCGGGCGTGGTGATTATCGAGCCGGACGCCGAGACGGTGGCCGCTTACCGGGTGCGGCAGGCGGAGCAAGTCGCAGCCCGCCGCGCCACTTTCGCAGCGGCCCAGGCGCCGGCCATGACCAAGGATGGTCATCGCGTGGAGGTCGTGGCGAACTTGGCTACGGCCGCCGACGCGCAGGCCGCGCTGGAGGCCGGGGCCGAAGGCGTGGGCCTGTTGCGCACCGAGTTCTTGTTCCAGGATCGCACCGAGCCGCCAACGGAAGACGAGCAATATGAAGCGTACCGGCAGGTGGCGGAGGCGATGTCACCCCGCCCGGTCATCGTCCGCACACTGGATATCGGCGGCGACAAGCCTTCCCCCTACTTGCGGCTGCCGGCAGAGATGAATCCGTTCCTGGGCTGGCGGGCGATCCGGATCAGCTTGGCCATGTCCGAGTTCTTCAAGACACAACTGCGGGCCATTTTGCGCGCAGCAGTAACTGGCAATGTCCTGGTAATGTTCCCCATGATTGCCGTGCGGTCAGAAGTGGAACAAGCGCGTGTGCTGCTGGCCGAGGCCGAGCGCGAGTTGACGCAAGCCGGTGTGCCGCATGCGGAACGAGTGCCGACCGGCATCATGGTCGAAGTCCCGGCGGCGGCAGCAACGCCCGACCTGCTCGCGCCGGTGGTGGACTTTTTCAGCATCGGCACGAACGACCTGACCCAGTACACTTTTGCAGCCGACCGTGGCAACGCGCGAGTGGCAAAGATAGGCGACCCATTGCATCCGGCGGTATTGCGCCAGATCAGCCGGGTGATCGAGGCGGCGCACGCGGCGAATCGCTGGGTGGGCCTGTGCGGCGAACTGGCTGGGCAGCCGGAGGCGATTCCAGTTTTATTGGGGCTAGGGCTGGACGAATTCAGCATGGGCCTGGCAAGTATCCCCGCCGCAAAGGGGACACTCGCTCGGTGGACGCTGCCTGCTGCCCAGGCGCTGGCTCGCCAGGCGTTGAATCTGCCGGATGGCGCGGCGGTGCGGGCGGCTGTGGCAGAGGTGATGACAAAGGACGGTTGACGAACGACGACTGACAAAGGACGAATGACGAGCGACATCCTCTCCTCATTCGTCCTTTTTTGATTTTGCTGTACTATCAGAATGAGCTTTGCAGCAGGCCGTGATAGCGTCCCGTCGTGCCGTGTGTGAGATCGCGCTTTTCCACGAGCACGACGGAAAAGCCGCGCAGTGCGGCGTCCCAGGCGATGCCGGTTCCCGTCGCCCCGCCGCCGATGATGAGGAGGTCGGTTTCGAGACGTTGCATAGAATTTCCTTTGACAGAAACAGTGGCCGGGCGTTAAGGAGGGCCACGCGCTCTGCCATGCAAATGGCAATGTTAGGGCGTAATCATTACGTCTTTGATGATGATCCTTCCTCTACCGCCGTCGTCTCCCGGCTTTTTTGAGATGGCAAACAGCAGGTTTCTCACCTGTCCCCAGTTCATGCCGGGTGAATTTCCAGCCACCCAATTGGTAAAGTCGCTAACAGGCAAGCTGAAAGTCTTGTTCGCCACACTCTCCCTCGGCTTGGTGATCCAGCCGAAATTTGTCCCGTCGGTGTCTTCGAGTTTGACTTCGAAAGAATTGGCCGCTCCAGCGCCCTCGTACGAGAAAGATACGGCGGCTTTTAGTTGTTTCATGCAGGACAAGTTCCGGTACAGTGGGACGGAGATCAAGACCCAGCCGCCCGCCCCCAAGTCATAGTTCATATCCAGCGTGCTATTCGACGGGGTGAGGCTGAGTGTGGAACCCTTGTCGTTGCTGGCGAAGGCGAAACTCAGATCAACTGGAAGCGGATCGTAGGCCGTAATCAAGTCCACGATGTTTGACTTGGCGACGTAGCCTTGAGGCAGCACCTGCCACTCTGCGTTGATCTTGCTTGCCTGGTCGGCCGTCATCAGCAAGGCCACGATTTGAAAGTCGTCCTTAATCCCGGTGCAAGACACGTCCCCGATTTGAGCCTGACTCTGCCAGGTGCCATCGTTGCGGATGATCGAAACCTGTTGATGCGGCCACCACTTGTCCGACAGACCTGGTTCGCTTTTGACAAACACGATCACCTTCAAGTTGGGGTCAGGCGCTATGCCGATGAGAGTGCCCGCGACAGGGAAGGTGCAGAATTTGTCCATAGGACATACGACCTGATTGAACGGTGTGGCGATCAGGAACGTTGCAGGTGGAGGTGTGCGCGTGGGGGATGCAATGATGTTAAAGCTCGCGCTCTTGGTGGTTGTGCCGGATGCGCTGGTCACTTCCACGGTCACGGCATCCGCGCCCGGTGTGTCCGGAGCCGTATAGATGACCGCCGGTGCATCGAAGGCAGACAATTTGCCCCTGCTAACCGACCATTTGTAACGGAGGCCGGAACCGTTGGCGTCCACAGTGAGTGCTACTGTTTGCCCTGACAGCACGTCCTTGATGTCCGGGTTGGCGATCAGGGCAACCGAGGATGGAGCGGACGTTGGCGCGCAGCTCGTGAGGGCAAGGGACACTAGAATGAGAGCAACGAGGGCGTGTGAAAGCCGGGCCAGTTCTTTTCGCTTGGACATGGGGTCACTCCTTTTCCTTCACGATGATGTTGATGTGGCGCTGGATCGAGGCGCCGGTCGCTTGATCTGTGACCGATACCGTGATAACGTCGGGGCCGGGACGCGCCGGCGCGACGTAAGACGTGCGGGGACCGGACACCTTTGATGCGACACGTCCCCGCGGCGCATAATACTGAAATGAAAGCGCACGGGGAAATGGCGAACTGTCTGTCGTGACACTCGTTTCGATCAATACCACGTCGCCGGGCGCAAGGGTTATAGTGTTACTGACGGGGACTGGAATTTTGCGATTACCGAGAGTGATGGAGAAGCCCACGCGGGCATCGCTCAGATTGATCCTGGGTGTTGGCGAAGGCGCGGCAGAGGACAACAGCAAGCTGACCCTGGGCCACACAACGGTCGTGGTCACTAGAGCCACAATGATGACCACTACACTCGCCAGCACAATTCGGCGGACCTTGCGCCGTTTCTCATTTTTCTTCACTACTTGAGCCAGCAGTCGGGCAGCGTCTTTGTAATCCGGGTCAATGTCCACTACTTCTTGGAGGGCGCGGCGCGCTTCGGGTAGTTTGTGCTGCTCGTACGCACTGACCCCTGTGTGGTAGACAGCTTCCAAGTGCTGCTTAATTGCACTTAATGTCTGAGCAGCGTCTTTGTAATCCGGGTCAATGTCCACTACTTCTTGGAGGGCGCGGCGCGCTTCGGGTAGTTTGTGCTGCTCGTACGCACTGACCCCTGTATGGTAGACAGCTTCCAAGTGCTGCTTAATTGCACCTAATGTCTGAGCAGCGTCTTTGTAATCCGGGTCAATGTCCACTACTTCTTGGAGGGCGCGGCGCGCTTCGGGTAGTTTGTGCTGCTCGTGCGCGCTGACCCCTGTGTGGTAGACAGCTTCCAAGTGCTGCTTAATTGCACCTAATTATTCGTTGCCAGCACATCGTGTAATTTTTGAATTCGATTTCTGCCCGCTCTACGCTGGGCGTTGTCAGCACATCGTGTAACTATTGGGCCGAGCTCC
>Ga0315279_10009458_pt1 | contig 11613 bp, 13 predicted proteins | sample YL17G06_20_MG_FD_203694 | JGI IMG/M metagenome (GOLD analysis project Ga0315279, IMG submission 203694) | Sediment microbial communities from Yellowstone Lake, YNP, Wyoming, USA - YL17G06_20 | ecosystem: Environmental > Aquatic > Freshwater > Lake > Sediment | place: USA: Wyoming | collected...
TCGTCAAACGACCTCACCATCAATAAACATTAAATGAGAGGTGATTGATAAAGATAATGAAAACAACACGAGAATCCTGAGAAAGGTCTCTTCCCCAGGATCTCAAGAATTATCATAGAAGAGAGAGTCGAACTCACTACTTATTTTTATTTTCAGATTCTATACCAAACAAATTATGCATAGCCGCTAGGTGAATATGAGGACCGAGAGCAGTCACAGCGAAAAACACTCCTAGCAGTAACCAAGTTGTTGACGCCAAGCGAAGATCGATCTTCAATGCTTCTCCAATGACTCCTACTATAATAAATAAAAAGGCAAAGGCTGTACTTATGTTACCCAACCTTCCACAGGTTTTAATCCATTTCTTTACTTCTTCACGGTCCTTGAATGGTATATACATCACCACCTTTTTCCATCTTTTATACCTCAATAGTATCAATTAATGATAACTTATATAATTTTACTTTTTCATGAACCTATAGTTTTTCTTTAAAAACATATCCTTAAAACAAAGAAGCATTAACACGGTTTTAACACATATTGTCATTCCTGATTCTGTGCAGTACCTCCGAAGGTAAAAATCTACGAAGGAATGAAGATTCAACAGGAGGAAATTAGGCAAAAGGACTCCACCAGTTTTTATGGAATATAACAGGTAAATCTAAGAAGGAGATTGATTTTTTGTCAATATGGGCCTTCTTTTCAAAAAAGATCTTGGATTCCATCGGTATATCTCTCTGCTCCTTGCTTGATTGCCTGTTCGACAGATTCCCTACCTTTCCTAAGGAATGTCCTGTCGCTACCGATCCCTCTCTGTTTTTCTTCCCTCATCACGATAAAAAAAAAAATAAAAAGAGATAGGAGTTGAATATTCTCCTATTGGTTTTTTTCTGTTTTATAGCGTAGTTGGTTATTGTGTAGGTGGCAATGGTTGCCAGCCTTCCGGCAGTGGAGGACCAAATTTTTCAGTACGGAACCTGTTGGTTGGGTTTGAGTAGCAATCATTAATATCTGTTAATTTTCCGTTGAGTTTAGTTCTGTATTCGATGTAGCAATCACATGGTTTTTGATCAAGCTCAAACCACTCAGACGCCCACTCTCCCTTTGCATCACAACCCGGCAACGACGTATAGTCGTAGGCTTGGTCCAAAAAGACAACGCCAGTCATGTTGGTCCATTGAATACATCTAACAGCTTGGGCATAGTCGTTACCTCGTATGGTCACTTTCGCTTTCCAAGTTTCCACGCCTGCCTTTACGATCTGTTCAAACTTCACTTCTGGAACCGTGAATTGAGTTTGGTTGATAGCCAGTACAAATGGTCCAAGAACAAATGCGGTACCAACCCATGAGTGTGCGTACGTTGCGTTTATAGTAATATCAACTTTTCCTAGTCCAAAAATGATCTTATCTGTTTGTACTGTCTCTGAGCCGATTAAGCTTGCGGGTATTAGTGTTATATTACCAGTGGTTTCTACGTTGATAAATCCAAGTATGCCACCTTTGACTGAGATTTTCCAATCGACGTTGGTTGCATCTTCGCCTCCGATGTTATTGAGTATTGCGCTGATTTTTCCGAATCCCCCTTTGACATCCTTGATTTCAAGCACGGGTACTGGTTGATATTCTTTTCCATATGTTTTAAAACATAGATCAATAGTTGGTGAATTAGCCCAAGATGAGCCTTGATCGTAAGAAAAATATGCGTTCCCTCTTTCATAAAGATTATTACCAGTTCCAAACCAATTATAGGCATAAGGAGGGTTATTTGTTGTGCAGACTATATAATATGTTCCTTCAGGAACTACATCAGTATCTGGAAAAACAATTTCAGTCCATTGGATCTGCGGGTATATCGGGAAATCCTCCGGTTGTTTTGTAACACTGACAATATCATTACCTAATAAATTAACACGTATACTAATTTTTACAGAGTATGAAGTTTGAGGTTCACGTGATATCAACAATTCTATCCGAGTAAGAGTTCCTAACGACGGTTTAAATGATTGCGCTAGCCACTGAGTAGAGGCTAAAGCATATCCACCTTCATATATATCTTGACTTTGATCTAACAAATCATTATTCAAAATGCATATTTCATTTGCACTTATATTAGGCCTCCAGATATACCCACTTATACTCGGTAAAACACTTGCTCCAAGGAATAAGATTATTATTCCAAGCACCAGCCCATTTATAATTAGTTTATTTTTCATTTTCCTTTCGACCTCCTCTAATAAAAATTTTGTGAGAATTGTTATCCTATAGTTTTATTTAAATGTTTCTAAATAAATATTTTCATTACAAATGTAACAATTATTTTTTTAGATATAGGAATTATAGCTTAAATATAACTCGTTTTTCTCATTAAAAACTTACTATCAATGAGTCAGCGGAAAGTTTGGGGAGTCTTGTCTGGGAGGAAAGTTAGAAAAAAAGTTACAGAAATTCCTTCAGCTTTTTTACATTCGGATTAGCGACATGGTGATTTCTCACGGCAACAAGGGTTTCCAAGAGGCTCATTCGCGCAAACACTCCTGGGTAGGTTGTCAGTAGTGTCTCGCAGAACCTCTTCGCCATCTTGATGTCCGGGGCTGTGAACGAAAGGATCCAGTCGTACTCCCCATGCACGTAGAACATGCTTTCAATGGAGGCCCCTGTGCTTGAAGTTAATTCCTGCAAATGTAGTGACACGAAGGCATCTAAGGTTTTTTCATCCATCGACTTCCCTGACCGCTTGAGCATAAGCACGTAACTTTTCAGTGACCTCATTTCGTTGTCAACGACAGCCGTATACCCCCAGATGGCTCTGCTCTTATCCAGCCTCTTGATGATCCTCCATATTTTCTGTCGGGAGAACTTCAACCGCTTCGCCAATACATCAAGGCTTTCGTTCGAGTTTCTCTCAAGCTCTGCCATGATCCGCTTTTCATCCAGATTTATTTGTTTCCTGCTTGTCTTCGCCATGTCATTCACCCAATATTTGCGATTTTGGTAACTGTTCTTTCCTTAAAAATGATTTGCCTCCTGTTCTTTGAAAAGAGAATCAGAAATAGAAGGTTTAGGGGAGTCCGTGTCTGGGAGGAAAGATAGATGAAAAAAGGGTAGAACAATCGTAGGAGAAAGCTCTACCTAATCTACTATTTGACTACCCAAGAATTATTATCTTTTTATTGTATAAAAACATTTTGTATGCATTATTGGACAATTACAGTAAGATTTTTATAACTATAAAGGATATTAATTTTTAGAGGAAAGGTAAAATGAAGGGAAAATTATTGATTGGTAGTATTTTTACGGTTATGATAATCATCTTGGTTTCTTTTGTATCTGTGGTTGGTTATCAAGCTGTAAAGGTTAATAATAATGAATCTTCTTCACCGTTGTTCACTATTAGAACACAGCGTGCAATACAAAAAGTAAGTGAAAATAATTACATATCTAATTTTATTGGAAAAAATAAAGAAATATATCTAGGTTTTTCAAATAGTATTTCATTGCCAACATGGGTTGAACAATTGGTGGATTGGATTGAAAAAAATACAAAATTAATAGATAAATTATTTGAAAACATTTTAGTAAATCCAGAGTTGCTCAATCTTTTATTAGAACAAGGTATCACCAGAAACCAAATTCTGTTACTTAAAAACGAAATAAAGCAGAATCCAGAGGTTATAAAAACAAACCTTATGAAAGCTATACGGTTTAATCCAAATATTAAATCATGGTTAAATGATATCCGATCAAAAATTCCACTTGGTCTTAAACCTCCTAATACATACTCTTTTCTGGAGTGTACATTGTGGTTAATTTTAGCTTTACCTTTGTTATTGTTAGTTCTTCCACTTGCTCTTATTGTATTTATTGCGACATTATCAATAATAGGATGCATAATTATAACATTAAAAAATCCTGATAGATGTGACATTGGTTATGAAATTTGGCAAATATTTCAAGGTTTAGAACAACCTGATTAAACTAGACTGTCTAGCAGGAGCAGGTACCACCGATAATCCAATTACTTCAAATGTTATTCGAGCTATTCCCTCATATCTTCCCAATCCTACGACACCAATTGAGTTACTAAATCCCAATTCTCTTTTTCTCATTCTAAAATCTTTTTAGTAGGCATCAGGACAAACATAGGCTGAACCTCTTTCTGATTAGCTGCTAGTTCATTTTCAGGGACGAAATCCTCAATTCTCCTCTGAATAAGTCGTCTTGATTCCCAATACTGCGCATGCTTCCGTCTGTATCTTTCAACAAGATTCTTTTGGCCATCCTTTGATATCTTGACTCCAAGAAGATACGCCATCTCTTCAATAGCACGGAAGTTGATGATTCGGTTTGGTTTCTCCCTGAAAAACGCTTCAATCGTCTCTTCTTCTCGTCCAGGGAGATAAAAGAATGTTTTATCCCTGTAGCAAGCTGATTTAATGACAGGGAACTGCCTTTGGAGATTACGAACAGTGGAGACCACGAAATCAGAAACCAGGTATCCATCGGTCATAAGCCTATTAAAAAGATTGAAAATTAATTTTGCATAAACCTGTTCTCTCACCTATTCATTCTTCGTGATTATAGGGAGTAATTCTACTTAGAAACTCTCATTATAGGTTAATAATTAGACTAAGATTAATCTCTAATCAGAAATCCTTCCAACATGAGAACCAAATCATAGCCTCTATTAGATAAACTTGATAGGTATTTTGACCTTTACATCTCTATTGGTCACTATAGAACAATCAGCGCAAAAGATTTTATAAGATTAAACAAAAGATAATTGGGGGCAGTCTTATAAGCTAAAATTTCTTTAATAACCCCCACATAAAACTGGAGATGACCATAAATGAACCCTTTCTTAAATCCCTACTTTCTCCTTAGAATTTTAAAGAGTTATTTGATTGATATAAATGTATTACGGAGGATGGATGCAAAAAGGTTAAAAAAATATCAAGATAAAAACTTTCGAAGGATCGTCAAAAAAGCCTACGACGTACCACTCTACCACAAAAAATATAAAACCGCAGGGATCCACCCCGATGACATCAGAGGAATCCAAGACATCCAAAAACTCCCCTATATCTCAAAACAAGATCTAATCCAAAACCCTCCAGAAAAAATAGTTCCCCCAACTTTTAACAGAAAAAAAGCAATCTTCAGCTATACATCCGGAACCACAGGCCCACCAGTCTCCATCTATTTTGATATGCTAACCACCATCCAAGAACTCCTAGGCTATGTCAGAGTCCTCAAAGAACACGGAGCAAACTGGTTAAAACATCGAATAACCATCATTGTAGACCTCTCGGAAAACAGTATTGAAAGCGAATATCTCACTTCATGGCTATTACCCAGTCTAAAACCATTGTTTTCCCTTGATAATATACAAATTTTCAACACATATGATAACGCTGAAGGACACATCCATGACATCAACAGGTTTCAACCCGAGTTTATTGTTGGATACCCTGGAATGCTTAGGCAACTCGCCATCCTGAAACGAAAAGGACAAGGAAACAATATTCACCCCAGATGTATCATCTCAACAGGTTCGATCCTCACACCCTACCTTAAAAAAGACTTCGAGGACACCTTCAACACACACGTCTTTGACGCTTATGGGGCCATGGAATCAGGACCACTTGCATTTCAATGTACAAAAGGGCTGTACCATGTCCACTCTGACCTCATCCACCTTGAAGTCGTCGATCCCAATGGAGCCCCTGTTTCATCTGGTGAACCTGGTCACATCGTGGTCACTCGACTCTATGGCCAAGGAACACCGATCATTAGATACACCGGCCTCGATGACATCATCACACCCACCGATACCACCTGTACATGCGGAATAACCAGCAGCCTCATTGAAAAAATACATGGAAGAGAAAGTCAATCATTTGTCTTACCCGGAGGGAAAATAGTCCTCCCCTTATCCCTTTCTATGTTTTTTGATGAAATCGCCGGCAAATACGGCATCGATAAAATCGAACGTTTTCAAATGATACAACACAAAATAGACCACATAGAAATAAGGGCAAAAATTAATGACGAACTACGAAACACCGGCCCCTCGGTCGACACCATTTTTTCAACAATACAACAAAGGTTCAAAGAACAATATGGACCACATCTGACCATTAGTGTCAAAGAGAGAGAACAATTCAAACCACACACACCAGCCATCATCTCCAAAGTCGACAAATCAACAATTAAAAAGAAAATCTACATCTAAAAAAACCAATCTCTCAAGATACAATATCACACAACGAAAAAAGTGGATCAACAGGTCTCTCCGCCGGAAGACAAGTTAATTCTCCTTTCAATTTTTCTTGAATCAAAGCTTTGCTTCCATGCTCTACGCGACGCAACAAATCAAAGGTTATTTCATAATACTTCTTTGATTGCTCACTATTATTTGCCAAAGAGTACAGTCGACCCAGATTCCAATAACTCAAAATCTGATTCCGATAAAAACAAATAGAAAGAAGAAAGAAATCAATCGCCTCATGATATTCAGCTAAAATAAATGCTTTTGCCCCACGCTGAAAGAATCGATTTGCCTTCTGCACTAACATTTTTTCTGAAAACAAAGGAAGGGTATCATAAGGTTTTATTTTCTGTTTTGTCTCAGTAATCGATTTCAACGCCCCCGATCTTCTCTTAGGATTTAGAAGGTTTTTCACTGATTTCACCCCCAACTCTCGTATCGTGTCAACTAACCTAGATTGCTCACCAATAAAACCCGGCATTTCACGTACACCGAAACAGAGAATACTCGGAAAATCAAGAGAAATAAGGTGCTGAAGCATATTACGATACTCCTCTGCTTTTTCCTCTGGAACCATCTGTTCATCAACAAGGGCATCAAAAAACAAAAAAGTCATTATCGGACTATAGACAGCACCCTCTCGTGTTATTTCTCCAAGAAAATTGCCAAGCTTTTGTTTTTCAAATAGGGGTAGTTTCGAAGAAAAAAAATCAATTACTTTTTCCTGCTCCAAAGAAATTAATTGATTTTGGAAATCAACAACTTGTTCTTGGATCAACTTTTTACGGTAGATAGAAATACATTGAGATAAACCATACTCTTTGGGTTTGCTCCCAGTAACCTGTAAAACAGGTTCATAGTCATCACGCGAAAAACACTTCGTTTTCACCTTCGTAAACCCGATCTTGGTTATAATCTCCTCGAGCAGATCAGCAGGAAAACAAAATTTATGCTGCATACCTGGTGTTTCTACCCCATAAATCCACGGTAATATATTTTTTCTCGTCTCCCGGTCACCCTCAATATATTTTTGAAACGAACGCGTATTATCAGGAGTTTCAACAAGAAGTGTTCCTTCAGGTTGTAATACCCGAAAGCATTCACTCAACGCATAGATGCCACTGGGAAGGCCAAGATGCTCAATAAGCTGCACACATTCTATTCTTTTGGCGGTGTTATCTTCCAACGCCAAATCAACAGCGGACATGGTTTGATCCGCAACCGTTGTATCAAAAGCATCGACATTCAGATACCCCCGTTTATACACTCCTCCGCATCCTAAATTAAGTTTCATACAACCCCAAGAACCTTATAATGTAATCATATAGAAAAATAACGATGACAAAAAAAACAGCAAACTAGTAAAAATCACGGATACTAATAGTACCATATCTCCCTATGCTCTTATATTCATCAACAGAGGAAGAAAGAGTTCCTGATGATGCTTTAATTTGTTTCCCTGGAGAAAGATCAATATCTTCTTTCTTAAGGTCAAGATCCATCGCCAGCTCATAAATTTTCTGTGGAAATATTTCTATTACCTCCTTGGATCATTCAACCGTTCATGAATGTATCCTATATATAGAGCAAAAATTATTTAAGGATATCGTCCAATTTGTCACAAAAAAAAGAAAAAAAGTTCTATATGGAACAAAATAGGAAAATCATTTTTGTAGTTCCCCCGATTCACGAGCGAATTAGAAATCGTTGATACTAATGGTACCATAAAAAATCCCATCTTTATAGGTACTTAAATCGTTCGTACCCATGGTGCCACTTTTTACCTCTCTAGTATTCAAATTGGAATTGGTTGATACGATAACTTCAATTTCTCTAGGCGCTACGCCAAGCATAGATCCTATCTCAAAGATTTTATCAGGAATCATATTCAAATCAATTTAGTATTATAGTGTGTACTATTAAAACTTTCTACCAATTATTTGTACATTCTATTAAAAATCTTGCTCAATTTTATAATAACAGTAGGGATCATTATATGGCTTACCAGTTAAAGATGTTGACATTCCCATGCACCCACCTTTACATACATCTCCATATTTGCAATCTCGACAATTCTCACCAAGATCTTCCCTGCGAAATTTCCTATTGTACCTAAACGCATCAGACGCATTCCAGATTTCAATAATACTTCTCTCCCGAATATTCCCCTCGATATACCTATCAGGTGTAGCAAGACACCCAATGACATCGCCATTGCTCTTTACACTCAAAATCGATATCCCTGCCTGACACCCTCTCCAATTAGAAGAAACACCAAACTTGGGGATATACGTAGAGCAATACCCACAACAATGAGCACCAATAACAGGTAAATCCTTTAGAGAATACCGGTTTTTCAACGAAGCAATAAATAAACCAAGAGAATAAAATTCATCTTTGGATAATGTTAATTTGTTAGGAAACCTTCCCTCAGGCGCAGCAACTTGAATTTGCCATGCGATATTTTTGTCAAGCAAAAAATCTTTAATTAGGGGCAGTTCTGCAAAATTCATCTTATTCACCGTTGTGATAACAGCTGTTGGAAGATTTGCGTCTCGAGCCAATGAAATACTCTCCATTACCTTTTCGAAAGAACCAGAAACACCTCTAATATAATCATGTGTTTGCGCAGTCGCACCATCCAAACTCAACGAAAAACCATATGGTTGCAAGCTAACAAGTTTCGAAATAACATTGCTGTTGACGATAAAACCATTTGAGATAATCAACAATTTCATTCCAAGATCTACAACTTCTTTCCCAAGCAAGTACCATTCTTTTCTAAGAAATGGTTCACCGCCCATAAAACACACTTTTTCAGAATTTATTCCCGAGAGGTCGTGACAAAGTTGCAGAGCTTCTTTCGTCGAGAGTTCATTCAATCTGGAGTTTCCTGCTGAAGAACCACAGTGAATACATCGCAGATTACATTTCAGGGTAAGTTCCCAAACCACCTGTTCAGGACTAGATCTTTCTTCAAGAACCATTTCTTCAAATACATCAATATATCTTGCAATATTTAAAAGCAATCTTTCAATACCGAAAAAGGAAGAGCATTTTTTAAAAATCGTGTACACTTACTGTACCATAGTATGGTCCACAGGGGTCTTTGTAACTATCCACTGGATTTTGCATTGATATCATCGGTGATGTTCGTCTCTCGTTGTTGACGACCTTCTTTTGGAGTGTTTGGATATCCTTCTTTTTCAATCCTAGCATGCGTCCGAGTTCCAGAACCCTCAAGAATTTATAATTGCTAGCATGTATCATATTATCACAATTTCTGTATATACCTTATTATTTAAAAACTTTTCGGATAACCTCTATAAAAAGCAAATAAAAAAAGAGTGCCAAACTCCCAAAATCTATTAAAAATTGTTCTGTTCAATTTTATAATAACAATAGGGATCATTATGTAATTTACCTGATAATGAAAAAGATCTCGTTGAACAACCGCCCTTACAGATCTGCCCATATTCACAACCCCGACAACCTTCCTCTAAATCACTCATTTGAAATTGCTTGGTATATGCAAAAGAATCAGGATCATTCCACGTTTCTGTAATACTCCTATCCCTCACATTTCCTTCAATAAAATCATCAGATAATGCTAAGCAACCTTTTACCCCGCCATCACTTTGAATGCCCAAAACCAATTTACCAGCCCAACACCCATTCCAATCTCGAGGTTGAATAAGATTTGGAATATGCTTTGAATAAAAACCAAAACTATGAGGAGCGCCAATAAGAACACCTTTTGACGAATATTTCTGTTGCGTTGAAGCAACAAACAATCCTAAAGCATAATGCTCCTCCTTAGACAAAACCAATTCTTTCGCAAATCTTCCCATTACAATAGCTTCTCCAACCAACCAGTCAATTACCTCCTCAACAATAAGATCTCTTATTGCTGGTAACTCTTTAAAATTTAATTTATGCACAGTTGTTATTACACCAATTGGCAAATTAGCTTGTTTTGATAAGCGAATAAATTCCATAGCCTTATCAAAAGAACCATCAACACCCCGAATATAATCATGTGTTTTCGCGCTGCAGCCATCCAAACCAATCTGAACAGAATCAACCCGTAACTTCACCAATTCTGGGATTATCTTCTTAGCGTTAACAAACCCACTTGAGACAACAGAAAGTTTCATACCCAAATCTTTAATTTCTTTAGCAAAAATATGCCAATCGTTTCTAAGAAAAGGTTCACCACCAAATAAAGTTACTCCTTTAAAACCAGTCTCTGCTAACTCGTTACACAGCTTTACCCCTTCTTTTGTAGACAATTCATTAACTCTAGCATTCCCTGCAGATGACCCACAATGTAAGCATTTTAAATTACATTTCAGTGTAATTTCCCAAACTACAAGACCAGGAGAGTATTTTAGATTATTTTCCATTAAATTGCCATACCACTAGATATTTTATATGTCTTTGCAAGAAATAATTGTCAAAAAATGGAAGAGACGAATTTTCTTCATTGCTTAATATATATATAATCAAAGATTTTTTAGAACTCTTCTCAGAACTTAATTCTGGAAGCAGTATTAGGATAGTTGTTACGGTCCACACCCAGCACTCTTACAGGAGAAACTTTCGCCATCTCTCCCAAAATCCTAGGCTAATGATGAAAGCAATTGAAATGATTATCACATGACATGTTCTTTTAACCCAGCAACATCAGTGAAATACACCGTACACCCATTCACATTCATACGGCCATGTTTCCCTTTATAGGTGACAACGAGTGCAGTTTTTGGATGATACGTCTCGATAAATGATCGTAAACCTCGTTCAATTTTCCCTGGATCAGCACGTAGTTTCACTTCAATAGGAACAATCGTATCGTCTTTCTCAACAACAAAATCAACTTCGGTCTTCATTTTTGTCCGCCAGTATTTTGGCATCACACCAAGCTTCAGAATCTCAGTAAACACATAATTCTCAAACAACCTCCCGTCAGGTTCCGCAGTAAAATTCTTCACGATGATATTCCGAAGCCCGGTATCAATGAAATATAACTTCGGCTGTTTTACGATTTCTTTGAGTTTATTCGTAAAAAAGGGGTATACTCTCGTAATAAAATAGCTTTTCTCCATGGCATCAAGGTATTTCTTAAGGGTTCGAAAAGACATCTTAAGCGAGTTTGATAGCTCCCCATACGAGACGATAGCCCCACTGCTTAATGCGAGATATTTCGCGAACTCCTCCAAAGATCGTATGTCATTAATCGAAAATGTTCTTGCGACATCCTTCAAAAGCATCGTTTCGTACAGATCACCAAGGATAGTTTTTTTCATTTCACTATCGTTTGTCAATACAACCTTGGGATACCCC
>Ga0315279_10009459_pt1 | contig 11610 bp, 9 predicted proteins | sample YL17G06_20_MG_FD_203694 | JGI IMG/M metagenome (GOLD analysis project Ga0315279, IMG submission 203694) | Sediment microbial communities from Yellowstone Lake, YNP, Wyoming, USA - YL17G06_20 | ecosystem: Environmental > Aquatic > Freshwater > Lake > Sediment | place: USA: Wyoming | collected...
GTCAACGACTCCAAAGCTGTCCGCGAATTACACTGCCAAGCGTCCGCCAGGCGGTTGACTACTTTTAGAGCGAGCCGGTCGAGAGCCGTCTTCCAGTGCCCCACGTTCCGCCGGGAAATCACTACCACAGGCACCCGCGCCGCCCAAGCAGCCACCGTACCGTAGTAGGTTCCATCCCGAAAGAAGGTCTGAACAATGTGGGGGCGGTGCTGCCGGAGCAGTCTGGTTAAGCGCCACAAGGTGCGGAAGCGAGAGGACCCCGGACCGGGGCTAGCCCAGTGAACAGGACAAGGGAAATCCTGCGGCGTCAATCTAGCAGGCGGGCGGAGAAAGTAGAGTTCCGGCTCGAAGTACTTCCGATCGAGGGCCACGAGGAGCTTGCCCAACTGTCGCTCTGTTCCGCCGTCTTCCCAGGAATCTATCGCGTCAATCACCAAGGCCAACCGAAGGCGTTCTGCCGGGCGTGATTTCCCCTCGGGTGGCAAATGCTTTGCACCGGCTTTCCGTAAGGCCCGGGAAGCGAGGTAGAAGTTGGTGCGGCCTGCTCCGAAACCCCCACGGATGTCGCGCAGCGAGGAGTCGCTAATCGGAATGCGTGGCAGCAGCCAAGGGTCAGAACCGCCTCGAACCATCCCTTCTCTCGTGGTGACGGCACACTCGTATCCGCTTGCCTTCACGCGTTCCCCTATGTAGCTGCCCGTGGCCCCCCAGGGATACGCAAATCCCACGGGCGGCGCACCCAAGCGTTCGGTCAGTTCGCGGCGAGACTCCTGAATCTCCCGCTCCGCGATAGCTGGTTCCGCCCGAGTCAGGAGCGTATGGTGGAGCGTGTGCGAGCCGAACGTCATGCCGGCATCCTGCATCGCTCGCACCTCCACCCAGTCCAGGAAAGCGCGACCCGTCAGGGCGGCCAGAGGCCCGGTAGCTGTTGCCAGGCGGTCCACGAATTCCTCGGCCTCGCAACTGGGTCGGTGCAGGAGGATGCGCCGTAGACGCTCAAACTTCTTCTCCCGGATCGGCAGTTGCGGACACCATGGGAAACTGCTCATCACCGTCTGGAGGGTGGACTCAGCCTCATTTCGGTTGTCGAGTTCCTCCAAACAGACCCATAGCCGTTCCGGCCAGAATCGGCGCTCTGTCCCGATAAACCGGACGGGAAGGAAAATCGTCGCCGTCAATTGGCGTTCTCGGAGCAAGGGCAGGGCGTGGAGGAAGTTGTCGCGCCAGCCATCGTCGAAAGTGACGGCGCAGAGTGGCGCTCCCCCATCCTTCGGGTGCTGACGCCGCCGAGCGAGCTCGTCGACGGCCACCACGCGATACCGTTCACAGACCCAATCAAGAAAGGCGCCAAACAGGTTGGTCGAGGTGACCAGTTCCGGGTCGTAACTGGCTTCGCCCTCCGGCAGAACGCGATGGAACATGAAAACAGGAGCGCCCGTGGCCCGCAGCCAGTCGAATGCTCGGCCTAGGAGGGGCATGCCGCCCAGGAGTCCGGCAATTCTTTGCTTCACACCAGACACCCGTTACTCCTCACTTCCCGGGATGTGCCGGGCTCCGCTCCCCGAGACGGGACGTGTTGCCGAGCGCTTTGGCTTGGCGCGCAACCACTCCAGAACGCACCGTCCCGCCTCGGCCCAGAAGCCCATGCCGAGGCCAACATGTACGGCCAGATAAACAGCGGGGGCGACAACCAGATAGCGCCACCCGTGCCGCAACCCCAGCCAGCCGGAAAATACAAGTACAAGCCCGGCGTAAGGCAAAAGGGTCGCCAGGAAAACCTTGGCCGCGAACGCTGACACACACGACGCTATCACGCCGCCCGCCAGCCACGCCACAAACGCGGCGGGAACAAGTTGCGAAATGGTGAGCGCATCGGGATGTTTGCGCACGAAACGAACTCTCCCTCGCCCGTAGCGGACGAGCTGTTTGAACAGCCCCCGAAGACTCGAACGGGGCCGGTAGGAAATAGCGCAGCGGGAGCTTAGATAAGAGCGCAAGCCCGCCTTGAAGACACGATAATTGAAATCGACATCTTCGCAGGCGTCGAAGCGTTCGTCGTGCATTCCGACGAGATCGAAGACTGCGCGCCGATAGAAGGCCCCTGCGCTGGTGGGATTCACGAACCCTTCAAAGTCAGTGGCGTAAATAGTGGAATCACGACCGTGGCCGAGGGAGGTTGCCCGCACGCGGGCCACCGCGTCTTGAAACCACGTGTTCCCAGGCATCTGGATAGTCACCGGCCGACAGAGGCAGTCGGCGCCAGTAGCCTGCATAATGCGCGCCGTGTCCAGGAACAGAGTCGGGCTGGGAATCCGGCAATGTCCATCAATAAAGAGAATCAGCTCGCCACGGCTGGCTTCCACCCCTACGTTCCTGCCCGCGCTGGAGAGTTGAGGCGGGTTGGGAAGCCACAAGACTCGGGGTACGCACTCGCGCGCGTAGCGCTCGACGATTTCTCTGGTCCTGTCCGTTGAATTGCCGTCGGCAACCAGGATCTCGAATCGATCCGGCGGATATTCCTGCTTCAGCAGGTCTTCGAACAGCGATGGCAAGTGCGCCCCTTCGTTGCGCACGGGCACGACGACGGAAATCAGGGGAAGCGACGACGCCCCGGCAGGCATGGCCGAAGCTGTGGCGGGATCAGGCATGTCCAAGGTCCTCGCCAATCTAGTGACCACCTCGGGAGCTCGTGCCAGGCGTGGCCCGTACTGGCGCCAGAGCCGGAATCAATTCTTCGTATAGGGCGCGGAGTTGCATTCCCTGCCGGGCGGGCGAGAAAGCTTCCTGCACGCGCTTCTGGCCGGCGCGACCTATGGCGCCGGCAAGCACAGGATCAAGCAGGAGGTCCCGCACTGCCCGGGCGATGGCCGCCGCATCTGCCGGGGGAACCGAGACTAGGGTATTGCCGTCTCCCGCAATTTCTTTGACGGCGCCCACGGCGGTAGCGACCACTGGCACCGCGGCAGCCATCGCTTCAAGAACGACGTTGGGCATCTGCTCGGCCAAGGAAGGGTTGACGAGCACGTCGATCCCCGGCAGCAACAAAGTAAAGTCCGGCACATGGCCGGCAAAAAGCACTGCTGCGCTCACCCCGAGGCGCTTTACCATCCCCTCCAACTGCCCACGCAGCCGACCGCTCCCGAAGACGACGAAACGCGCATCAGGGAACTGACGTTGAAGCTCAGGGACAGCTTGAAGGAGAAATATTGTTCCCTTCTCCGCGCTCAGCCTCCCGGCCGAAGCCACAACCATGCAGTTGGCGGGAAGCCCCAGTCTTGCCCGAACTTCCTGGCGGAGGCGCAAACGTTGGTCTTCGCCGATGGTGCGGCTTTCAATCGCATTCAGCACGACTCGCAACTTGCGCCGCAGCAGGCGATAGCGTGCGAGTCGGGATGCGTGTGTCTGCGAAAGACAGACCACCCGCTTCGCCAAAGCCAGAAACGCACGGTCGGCTAATTCGTAAACCCGAACCTTCCAGTCTTCTCCTGTCCAGCCGCGCAGGAAACAAGCCACCGGCACGCGACGAGCCAAACCCGCGATTCCACCCAGAATGTCCGCTTGATAGCCATGCGTGCAAAGGAGCGATATCTCCCGCTCCTTGAGGAACCGCATCAGAGCGAATGTCGCTCTGTAGTCTCCCAGCGATCCTGTCGGCAGGGCAAGGGTTTGAAACCCATGTTCCTTAGCCGCTTCTAGGAACTCGCGTCCTTCGTCTACGCCTACGAAAGTCCCAAGGATGGTTTCGGTCAGACCCACGCGGTCGAGCTCTGCATAGTGGAGCAACTGGCGCTCCGGGCCTCCCACGAAGCCGCTAGGACGCAAGTGGAGAATGCGGACGGGCCGGTTCACGGGTTCGCCTGCGCCTCCTGTTTTGCAGAAACTGCTCTAATAACTGCTCCGCTTGCCAAGATTGCAGAACCCTTCCCATCCAAATTCCAGCCCCTCAACGGCCCGGTCCTCTCTATGCCGGTCGATGAGGAACCTAGCGCCGTTTGCCTGCCGGTACGGTGGCTCCGCCATTGTTCAGCAATTCATCCGTCCCCAAACCGAACATTAGACGCCGCGCCAGAATTCTGAGGCCTTGAACTCTTCGAGCCCTCCTACCAAGTCCCAAGGGCGCATTTCGGAAATACCTTTCGGATCCCACCTGTTACCCAAATCTCCAGTGAAAGCGGAGATCCAGGAACCGGCGAGGCCCAAATCGCGTCTTACGCCGGTACCGTCTTCCTCGGCCCCTCACAGGTGATGATGACTAACCAAGCCATCAGCCTGAGTGATGGTAACCAATTAAAAATCTTCTGGTCGATATTCTCTAACCACCTAAGGATCAGCGGGAAATATCTGGTGTTTCGAAACGGTACAGCCAGTAGCGAAAATAGATAGAAGAATTCATAACTGACATTTTCAAAGGATTGTTCGATCTGCCTCAAATCCTTCTTCTTGAGAGGATGCTCGTCTGCGCTTCGGAACTGAGGAGTCACCCGTCTATACAGATTGATGGCCGGGTTATGGCCCAGGGATTCCAAGAACACGGCTCTGCCTCCAGGCTTTAGGACTCTGGTTGCCTCCCGCATAGCCTTGTCCAACTGAAGATGATGGAGAATATCCTTCCCACAAAGCATGTCGAAGCTGTCATCCGCAAAGCACAAGGACTCACAGTCTCCCACCGAAAACACAATGCTGTCCGCTAAGCCGTGCTCCTCAGCTTGTTGTCTGCCCAATTGGATGCCGACATCCGAGATATCTATCCCCACAACTTCCGCGCCGTGCTTCGCCAATTTGCATGTATCGGAGCCCCGCCCGCATCCATAATCAAGGACCTTCCGATTGCGGCAGGAAGAAAAAAGGTGCTGCTCATAAGCGCTTATGATGCTGCCGGTGACGGAATAATACTTGAGCACTGGCTCTCGATCATCCTCCGCATACTCCTGATTATGAAACTCCCTTTCACGCTCTTGTCTAGACTCGTCCACTCCTCGCAGCCTCCCGGTTCGCCCGATTCCTCGCAGCAGGCGTACTCGCACTAAGCGGGTACCCGCCAGAGTTTCCCCTAAAGGTCACCGACATAGCTATTGTCGGCACCGCTCTGGCCCGCGCTGCACGCTCTCCCCAGAAGCCCGCAGCCAAGCCCACTCCAGCGCCCTTGCCATTTGATCCCAACTATAGCGTTCCACCACGAGTTTACGTCCATTGTCTCCCAGGCGGAGGCGCTCCTCGGATGACTTCAGTAATTCCACCGTCCGAGCCGCGAAATCCGACGGTGCATCAGCGAGCAAGAGGTGCACCCCATCTGTGACCGCCAAGCCCTCGGCACCGATGGAGGTGGAGACTACCGCTTTTCCCATGGCGAGGGCTTCCAGGATCTTGATTCGACTCCCCCCACCGATTCGCAACGGGACTACGACCACCGCGGCTCGGGCCAGGAAGGGACGCACGTCAGCCACTTCACCGGCAAGCTCTACCCCAGGACAGCGGGCGATCCGCTCCTTGAGCCCTGCGGGAGGGTGTCTGCCCACAATGCGCAGTCGCGCGCTGGGGCTGGCTTGCCGAACCAGTGGAAAGATATCCTTAAGCAGGTAGTCCAGCGCGTCCAGGTTGGGGTACCAATCCAGTGCCGCCAGAAAGAGAACCTCGTCGCTATCGCACTTACCTTCAAGGGGCACGAATTGGTCCACGTCTACGCCATTTTCCACGAGGGAAGTCTTCTGCACACCCCAAGCGCGCACCTGCTCGGCATCCAGCTCTGTAACCAGAGTAACCCAGTCGGCCCGCCGCAGGACCTCGCGCTCGAAGGACTCCATCTTGCGCGCCTGGAGACCAAAAAAGACGCGCTCGAGAATTGCCCGGCTCTGCTGGGCCCGGCGAAACAGGATTTGCGACTCAATGTTGTGGGCCATAACCAACTTCGGAAGTCTCTCAACCGCCCCGAGGAATCTCGCGTAAGGCGTACACTCACAATGCACCAGATCAAACTGGTTGTCTCGCAGTAGCTCTTTCAGCCGATTTTCGTAACGCCGCGTGTATTCCCTCCAGACGGGATATGGGTGCCGCGAAAAAAGACTGGCGAGTAGCCCTCCATACAGGCGAGCGCCCCGAGGTGCCGGAAACGGACGCACCAAGTGCAACAAAAGGCCCGCCGCCCGGGCCGCGACAGCGGCCTCGGACTCCGGGTCGCCGTAACAGAGCAGCGAGATCTTGTGGCACCCGGCCAGGCGGCGCAATAGGTTCCAGGTTCGCACGAATCTTCCCACGTTAGGGGGAAAAGGGAGACACGCATCGATGACCAACACGCTCAGACCGGAACCCACGTCCAGGATAGCTTTGGGCCTTGTCAATGACACTGCCGAGCCTCTGTTCCATTCCCTGGTGCAGGTTTCTGGGCGATTGCACAGAGGAACGCCGCTGTCTGCGGAAATCGGCGGAGGGCCCTGTGCATGAGGCACTCCACGTAAAGCAACGGACCAAGTCCGATAAGTCGGGGACGACCGGGAACAAAATGGATCACCACGTCAGTAAAACCCGACCCCGTCAATTGCCTGCGGAGTGTCCTCGCTGTGTTGGCGCGGTACCTAGTCGGAAAGATGTCGTGGGTTTCCCTGCCATCGAGGAACTTCACTGCCCGCTCATGGAACCAATGCGGCGTGAGGAAAGATGCAATGGTCGCCCAGTGCCAGAGATTCGGCGTATGAATGACCAACCTCCCTCCGGGCTTCAGTACTCTGAGGAATTCGCCAAATGCTCTTTCTGGGTACTCCAGATGTTCCACAACAACATTACACGTCACCAGATCGAAGACACTGTCGCCGAAGCACAATTGGTCCACATTGCATGCTACCCGTTGAATCTTCCGATGCGCAGACAAGGTTGCCGTATCAGCGTCACACCCAATAACTGCACGTGCAGTGTTGAGGAATGACTCTTCTAGTTCCCTAGCCCCTTTCATCCATTCCGGCACTAGGGTGTGTCCGCACCCAGCGTCCAGCCATGTTATTCCAGGTCGCACGAAGTCCCGGAGCAGGCGGAAGTAGGAGCTTTGTTGATGTTCGGCATGGGGTACCAGCCGGCGTAATGTTCGGGCGTAGAATTGCTCTGACCGCTTCGACACCATGGATTTAGTCCCAAATGTGGCAATCTAAGGCATCGCCAGGAATCCTTCCAACCCATCAAGGTCGGTCCTATGAATGCATGTTCCTACGCCGCGTCCTACGTTTTCCCATCGGTGACAACAGTCGCCGGGGCCGGCTGGGATCCAGCTTCCAGGCTTACCCCCACGCTCTCGCTAGGCCCACGGCCAACTTCCGACTTCTCAACCTGGTCGGCAACGAACCGATTGGCGGCCACCAAGCCTCCGAGCAGATACCAGTAAGGGCGGTACAGGGTGTGGCCAAAGACACTCACAATGGACACTCCCGCCAGGAGCGCACCGCACGCAACCGCTACCTCGTAGTTCAGCTTGTATGGACCTTTCCCTTTAAGCTGCAGGAGCGAACGGTTCGCTTTCACAATCTGGAACAAGAAGTACCCGAATATGACCAAGCCCGCCAAACCCAATTCGCAGCCAACCTCGATGAGTAAATTGTGAGGCCGCATCCACGGCCCGTGCTCGCGACCCGAGTACACCGTGCCGTAGGCGGTGCTGAATTGGCCCGCGCCCACGCCCAACACCGGATGATCAAGAAACATCCTCCAGCCTGCCTTCCAGACGCTCAGCCGCAACGCGTTGGACTCGTCCAGTTCCTCCCCCTGCGCATAGCGCACCGGAGACAGGTAGCGTTGCTGGTACTCAGCCGGCATTGCGAGCCAGGTCGCATAGAGTAGGGCTACGAAGCAAACAAAGCTGAGAGCCTTGTGCTTTGAGTGGAATACGAAGTAAATTCCCACCGCTGCCAAGGCGAGTATGCTGGCGCGGGAACCCGTGACAATCAGGGTGGCGAGGGCAAGCGGGAAAACCGACAGAAGCAGCAGACGGGCCGCGATCATGCGAGTGAATCGGATGGCCGCAATGAGAAACGGCAGCAAGCCCATAATCAAACCAGCCAGGGCGTTGGGGTCGCCTACCGCACTGCTCACACCGACGGCGCGTTCAAGATCCTGCTGCGAGAAGCGGACGCCCTGCAAGTAGGAGTGCATGGCGCTGCCGGCGTACCAGGCTAGCAGTCCAACCAGAACCCAGACGATACTGCGCAGGCGAAACCTGCTGTCAATCAGCGTGGCGATAAAGAACAGGATGAAGACGAGCTTGGCGAGTGTAATCACCTGGTCTAAGGCGCCTCCCCTATAGATCGCAAACGGGACTGTGAGGGTGGCATAACCCAACAAGATGAGGACCGCCCGGAGGATGGGACTGGTTAGAGAGGGGGCCGTGGGCGTGGACGCGCGATGCACAACGTAGGAAAAAAGGAGAAGCAGCGCGTATACCAGCTCCACCCGAAATGGCGCCAGGGCCGGAACCAGGCCCGCGGGCTGCACAAAGTGGATCAGGATGAGCACGACCAAGCCCAGAAAGGGACGGAAGAGCCCAACAAGGGCGAGTGCCACAACGATGACTAACGCGATCACAGTGAACGGACTAGACAGTGTCATTGCGTTCTGTGCCTGTACGTGCTGTGTTGCGTCCGCCATGACTTGATCGACGTAGCAACATAAATCCCGAGAAGTGAACCCGTAAATACAGTCAATCCGACGGCTGCCATAAAACCTTGCTGGTTGAAATCGCGCACAAAGTAGACAACAATCAATGGAAGCGCAAGCACGCTGAGAAACATGCCAATCGGTCGCAGAGCCTGAGGTGCTATTCGGAGGCCCAGCAAGCATGCACCATAAGCAATGGACGATCCCAGGAACAAGACAGGGTAGAAGACGATCATCATGAGCCATCCCCTCGTTCTGATCGAAGGTTCTATCCCAATGGGCAAGTACACAAGGTGAACGTACAGGCCTGGGAGAAACGGAGGTCTGAACCTCTCAATCAGCCTTTTCTTGTTCGAGATGTACCGCTTGACGCTCAGATCGTGGGTCGTTTCAAGCGTTTGCCGTACTGAAAGGACCTGTACGTCCTCTTGTTGTTTCAACCATCTGAGCAGATCTTCAAATTCTTTAAGGCTGCACATTCCAGTTTGGGAGTTGACTTCCGTGAAATCAAATTCGTGAAGCATTACCACGATGATAGCTCGCAGGTGGCGCATACGACGAGCCGCATCGATCCCCTGCCTAACTGACTTCAGGTCCGCTGTGGCGGGCAGAAATTTGAGCGGAAAACCTTCATCGGCAGGGCCACTCAAATTGGCGGAGATAGCATCAAAGCGCAAGTCATCAAGTGCCCGGAGCGTTGTTCGGTCATAAGTATTGTAAGGCGGGACAAAGGTGCTGATTCGGCGCTCAGTTGCGGCCTCCAGCGTGCTCCGACCACTGAGGAGCAGGGTTCGTTGTTCCTCGTAACTCTTGCCAGCAAATTCCGAATAACTGCCGATGCGTGTCACCCCCTTGTGGGAATACCCATGGAGGGCTGGGTCAACGCTTCCGTCCTCAATACTCCTGTTAAGAATTGACAACTTTTCCCCACGTAGGCAATCAGGGCTTTGTGGACGTGGGTCCTGTGGATCGCGTACGACAACACAGGGCACCACCGCCATGGTGAGACTATAGCCCTGATCCTTGAAGGCTTTAATCACTCTGGTCTCCACATCGGTGCGGCTCCGCATCGAATAGTCGTCGTATCGGAAGACTACTGTGATCGTATCCTGCGCGCTCGCAGCCAAGGTGGCCCTAGCGAAATAGAATCCCGCCAAGACCATAATCCTCAGCGTACTGAATCTGTACCATCCGATCATATTTCCCTTCTGGCGGCAGCATGGCTGCCAGATCATGTTGCCACTGGGTCAGCCCGCCGCCGGACTCGTCACGCGGGAAATGCACAGGCGCGTTTTTCCTGAGCGCTCTCGCTCGATGTCCTCGACTTTCTCGAACTTCCATTGCAACTGCACACCAAAGTACTCGTCGAGTCTCTTCTGAAGCAGCTTTAGGTCCTCTTCGGCAAAACCTTCCCCCGGAACAAAGCGAAACCTGAACTCCGTGAAGGTCTCTTGAATGATCTGTATCTTCTTGAGAGTACGACAAGCCTGCCCGATGGCCCGGCTTAGCAGGGACCCGCCCATGACGACGGTGCCATCCGCGAGCCGGAATAGGTCGCTGGTTCTGCCCACCAGTCCCTTGATGATGGGAAAGCCCCGTCCACACGGGCAAGCCTCGGAGTCCACCACTGCGCAATCGTTGACCCGGTAGCGGATCATCGGCATCCCGTAGTTCAGAAGATCTGTCACCAGAATCTCGCGTAACCCTTCGACTTCCGCGTCCTTCACCGGCAGGTACTCGAAATAGGCTACCAACGGATTCAGGTGCAGACCCCGATGCTCCTCGCACTCGGCTGCGGGCAACCCGAAATCCCGTGTCCCGTAATGATCGAACACCGGGCAGCCGAGGACCGCCTCGATCACTTGCCGGTGCTCCGGGAAGAGCAATTCTGCCGTGCAGATCGCAGCTTTGGGCCGGACGTAAGGGCGCCCGCAGGCACGCAGGAATTCGCAGAAGAGCGCCAGGGCTCGCGGATAGGCGTAAATAATCCGGGGACGTAACTGGTTAAGGGCCTGCCGGTACGACTCTAACACCTTCTCACTGAGGTCGGAGGTGGGAGCCCAAACCCTCCGCATCAGATGGCGGTCGTAAAGGCGGTAACGCCAGCTTGGATTCTGGGGTAGATCAAACCTCGCACCCCACAGGTAAAAGACTTTGTCCCCGGGAAAGAGCCCAGCCCAGCTATTGAACTGCCATTGGACGGCCACCTTCTCCCGCACGCACTCGGGATCGCGCAGGAGCGGCACCGGGGTGTCCGTAGTCCCTCCCGTCGCCGAACGTACGAGTTCCTCGGGCCGGTAGCGTCGCGACTGAATTTCGGTAAGGTGGTTGCGAAGGTCGTCGCGCGTCAAAGGTGGAATCTTCCTCAGGTCAGCGGAAGATGCAATATCTGAGGGCCGCACACCTGTTTGGTCAAACCGCTGGCGGTAGAAAGGGCTGGAGTCGTAGGCATGGGCCAGGAGCCTGGTTAGCGCCTGCCATTGCAGCTCGCGGTTGGCTTCCAACGACGAACCTTCTATCCTCTGGTAACGCTGCAGGCGGTCACTGAACCGCCCATAAGAACGAGGGTCGAATATGGGATAGATGACACGCGCGTAGACCCGGTTCAGCCACCGCGGCTGCTCGTGCTGCCCACTAGTCATTCCGCTCGTCCTCTCTCTCGTCGCAAGACTTGATTTCGCCCCTGAGAACCGACCGCCCGGACATGCGGTTTCAACCGAGCGGGTCCACGCCGGCACGCGCCGGTGCCGCGGCAACCGCCCCCGAGATGCCATGGGTCACGCCGCAGCGGGAGATGGTAACCCGTATCTTGCCGGAAGCTTCGGGCGGGATCTGGGCCACCCATTCCGTGGAATACCTCATATCCCGGCCGAACATCTTGGGAACCTGCTCTCGCAAGAAATCCTCAGCGGCTTGGCTCCCCTGCCCCGATTCCACCAGCCGAAAACGCAGGCGGTTGCATTGGTCCTGAACAATCTG